>Ga0075366_10001640_pt1 | contig 11231 bp, 9 predicted proteins | sample EndMethybrTD3031_FD_72351 | JGI IMG/M metagenome (GOLD analysis project Ga0075366, IMG submission 72351) | Populus endosphere microbial communities from Tennessee, USA - Endosphere MetaG P. TD hybrid TD303-1 | ecosystem: Host-associated > Plants > Roots > Endosphere | place: USA: Tennessee... | reverse complement strand
CCGGCGTTTAAGGGAAGTATATATTCATCAAAATCGCCGTCTTTTCGCAATCCCAATAATAACCCTTCAGACTGTACCCTGCTGGCTTTCCCTTCAAGTTTGTTATAGTATAACAAAGGCAGGTCGCCGGCGCCCGAATAGCTTATTTGCGATTGTTGGGTATCTATCATTACTAATGAAAGTGTGGATAGTACCTCACTTACAACAGGGTCATGATGGACTACCAGGTTTATCTTTTGCAAAATGCTTTTAGTTGATAGATCTCCTTCAAAGATACACAATCTTACCGCGGCACGTATATAACTTAAAAAACCGAATGAAAAGAACCAGGCGCCCCATTTTTTGCCCATTACATCGCCCAACACAATGAAGGTGTAACGGTCATCAACCTGTATAAAATCAATAAAATCGCCACCGGGATAGTTTTGGTAAGGCTTGTGCCAAAAATTGACAGTAAATCCGTTAAGCACCGGGTTTTTTTGCGGTACCGAATTTAAATTAAGTGCTATAGCCGCACGGCTCAATTCGCTGATGGAACGCTCGTGCTGCTCGCGTATGGCATTTAAAACGTTGGTTATTTTGGCTACGATAACCGGTATAGGCACATCTTTAATAATGTAATCTATCGCATCCATATTCATACCCTGCTGTACCAGTTCGGCATCATTCATGGATGTTAAAAACATGAAAGGAATATGTTTATAGTGGATGTTTTCCCGGAGCTGCTGCCTGAATTCAAAGCCATTTACCCCTGGCATATCATAATCAGACAGGATAATATCAGGGATATCTTTGCTTAACAATTGCATGGCCTGCTTAACAGACTCGGCTTTTTGGCAAATAAAGCCTTCGCGATTAAGCGCACGGCTCATTACTTCTAAAACAAGCGTATTATCATCAACCAATAAAACTTTATGTTGCACTGCCATAGCTGGGTGATTACGATTTCGGCTTCCTCATAAGCGCATTAGCAAAAAGATATACGCCCGCCAACATAATAAGTAATGATAGTACGTCCATTATAGTAACCCCATCGTTAGGGTTAAAATAAAAAAGTGTGAACATTTCAAAATTAGGCGGGGCCGGCATAATGATCATCCCCATGCCAAGTAATATCATGATCATACCAATAATGATCATCAACCCTTTGTTTATTTTTTCCTGTACCAGGTATTTTTTAGCGCCAGTATTATCAAGTTGGTGTTGCGATAACAATACCTCAAGGTCGTCCATTAATTCCAGCCTGCTTGCATTTGTATCAAGTTCACGGAAAGCTTCTAAAGACTTTGGTAACGATGTATTATCCAGCGCTTCGTTTATTTTCCCCTTTATTTGGATAGCCTGCTCCACATTTGGTGGATTTCTCCTCAGCAATTCAACTAACTCGTTAACTTTAGCCTCTATCAATGGTGCATTATCCATTTTTATGCGCGTAATTAAATATTGATTTTAAAGGCTTAAATTTTCAATAAATATACTAAGCCATTTTAATAAATGTATTTTAGTATCCATTTATAAATGAAAAAAGTTTCAATTATTACAGTCAATTTTAACCAGCCCCAGGTTACCAGGGAGCTGATGCTATCGATTGAAAAAATAAATACCTATAATAATATTGAAATTATTGTTGTTGATAATGGCAGCCAAACTGGGCCGGTAACCGATTTGGTAACACAGTTTCCCTCTGTAAAGTTTATATTCAATGAAGTAAATTCGGGCTTTGCAGGAGGAAATAACATGGGTATACATGCAGCCACAGGCGATTATTTTTTCCTGGTGAATAACGATACCGAATTTACAGCCGGCCTGGTGGAGAAGCTTGTTGAAATACTGGACCAGCACCCGCAGGTAGGTATCGTATCGCCTCGTATTAATTATTATGCAGACAAAACACTGATACAATACGCAGGGTTTACCCCCATTAATTATTACACCATGCGTAATAGCGCCGTAGGGAAGCAGCAGCGCAACGGCGACCATTTTAACAGCGTAATTGGCCCTACAGCATATGCACATGGCGCGGCGTTAATGATAAAACGCGAAGCCACCGATAAGGCGGGCTTAATGCTTGAAAACTATTTTCTTTATTACGAGGAAGTAGATTGGTGCGAACGTGTAAAAAAGGCCGGTTATGAAATATGGATGCGCGGCGACGCGGTGATCTATCACAAAGAGTCGGTTTCGGTAGGGAAGAACAGTTGGCTGAAAGAGTATTTTATGAACCGTAACCGGATCCTGTTCACCCGGCGTAATACGCCGGCTTTTAAGGCCGCGATATTCTATATTTACTTTGTACTGGTAGTTGCGCCCCGCAATATCATCAACTATATCAAATCGGGTAACGCGGGGTTTACAAAGTATTTGTTTAAAGCCATTTGGTGGAATATCTCCCATAAAAAGGATAGTCCGGTTTTAGGTATCAAACTAAAATAATTATTGCATGAAGATCATTTTCTGGATTAGCCTGTTTGTTGCTTTTTATACCTACGTTGGTTACGGCATTTTACTATTTATCATCATCAAAATAAAACGTGCTGTAAAGGGGCGTAAAGTGATGACCGATTTAAGCGACAACCTGCTTCCGGATTGTACACTTGTAATTGCAGCCTATAACGAACAGGATATTATCCGAGAAAAGATTGAGAACACACTGGCATTAAAATATCCATCGGGCAAGTTAAAACTGGTTTTTGTTACCGATGGGTCATCGGACAATACACCGGATATTATTGCAGAATATCCGCAAATTACCTTGCTTCATCAGCCGGGCCGGTCGGGTAAAATTGTGGCGGTGCACAGGGCCATGACTTTTGTAGATACGGAAATAGCTGTATTTACGGATGCCAATACCATGCTGAACGACCAGGCTATGTTAAAAATATGCCGCCACTATGACGATAAAACGGTTGGCGCGGTTGCAGGGGAGAAACGTGTTAAAATAGAAAAGACCGACGACGCCAGCGCGGCGGGCGAAGGGTTTTACTGGAAGTATGAATCGGCATTGAAGAAGTGGGATTCGGAACTATATTCGGTTGTGGGGGCTGCGGGCGAGCTGTTTAGCGTGCGGCGCGAGCTATATAAGCCTGTGCCTGATGATACCATATTAGATGATTTTATGATATCTATGTACATAGCGCGCGATGGTTACCGGATAGTATACGAACCGGATGCCTATGCTACCGAAACCGCATCTGAAAACGTAAGCGAGGAGTTGAAACGCAAAGTACGCATAGCTGCCGGCGGGATACAATCCATTGTGCGCTTATTAAGTTTGTTCAATATTTTTAAATATCCCATACTATCGTTCCAATACATAAGTCACCGGGTTTTGCGGTGGACGGTTACCCCCTTTTTTATGATACTGGCTTTTATTTTAAATGCAGTAATAGTTACAGGGCGGGGAGGGGCGATCTATGATTTGCTGATGCTGGGGCAGGCATTGTTTTACCTGCTGGCGCTATTAGGGCTGATAATGGAAAAACGGCAGATCCGTATAAAAGCTTTGTTTGTGCCTTATTATTTTTGCGTGATGAATTACGCGGTGCTGGCCGGTATTATCCGTTATTTTAAAGGTAAGCAAAGTGCCGTGTGGGAAAAATCCCAGCGAAAAGTTTAAGCCACCGGAACCCATACATTTACTGCAGTGCCTTTGCCCGGCGATGAATAATACTCAACCGTGCCCTTTAAATATTCTATACGTGCGGCTATGTTTTTAAGACCAATGCCGGCAAAATCATCCTTATAGTTGATGTTGAAGCCAATGCCATTATCGGTAACTACAGCAGTAATACCCGAGGGGTCGCGATTTAAAAGTATATCCAGTTTTGAAGCTTTGGCATGCTTAATAACATTGTTAACCGTTTCCTGTATTACCCGGTATAACACCGTTTCTACATTGCTTTCCAGTTTATTCTTAAACCCGCTGGCGGTAACGGTTACTTTCAGGCTTTCCGAATCTATTTTTTCAATAAAGCTTTTCACATCCGATGCTATGCCCGATTTAAGCAACATATTAGGCATCATTTGGTGCGATATTACACGCATTTCTTTACAGCTTTCATCAACCAGGGCTAAGGTTTTCTCGGCCAGGTAACGGTCTTCTTCGCGGGGTATATTAATGCGTTGAATTAATCCGGTCAAGTTCATTTTTACCGCCGAGAATAATTGTCCTACACCATCGTGCAAATCGCCGGCTATACGGCGGCGTTCTTTTTCCTCCGCTTCAATTACCGCCTGTGTCAGTTTGTCCTGCTGTTCCATAGCCTGCAACTGAAGCAAGGCTTTTTGTTTAAACTGGTAACGGTTATATAATAAATAAGCAATCAGCACACCAATAATTGCCAGGATAAGGATGGCCGCCAGCACGGCATTTCTTTGCCTTATTTTCAGGGCGCGGTTAGCCAGTTCCAACTTTTGTATACGTGATTGCTTTTGCAGCGATTGCAGTTTTTGTTGCGCATCCAATCGTTGATTAAGCAAGGTCTGGTCCTTATTTTTCATAACAAGCTGATTAATGGTCAGCTTTTGCTTTTGTTCGGTTATCAGCAACTGGTTTTTATTTATCAGCAGCCGGTTATTGTTTAGCTGTAATGTTTTGCTCTTATTCTCGGTATTCAGCAATAAAATTTGGCCTTCTTTTTTTTCGGTTTCATACTTCACCTCCATATCCGCTACCTGGCTTTGCATTTTGGCGGTGTAAATAGAATCTTTTAAATCAACATACCGGTTTGAGAATTTCTCTGCTTCGGTATGTTTGCCTTGCAGGTGCGCCAGTATGCTTTTATTAAACAAAGCATCGGCCTGGGCCAGCCTGTCACCGCTTTTTTGTGCATAATACCAGGCCGAATCGGTGCACACAACGGCTTTTTCTGCCTGGTTCATATTCAGGTATAGGTCGGCCATGTTGTTGTATAACAGGGCAATGTTGCCGTTATCATGCATCTGCCAGCAGTTTTTCAGGGCTATATCATAATATTTTAATGCCTCTGTCGCGTTGTCCTCTTTTGTATAATACACTCCCAGCGTTATGCCTACGGTGGCCATGCCCTTTTTGTAGTTCTCCTTTTTAAACATCGCGAAGGCTTTCAACTTTAGCTCCAGCTCTTTTTGCTTATTGCCCAGGCCCGAATAAGCCCTGGCCAGGTTGGCTATATTATTAGCCGTACTAACGGTAATCCCTTTTTTGGTGTATAGGGATACGGCTGTATTCAACATATCAATAGCCTTATTATATTGCTTAAGCCGGATGTATGCATTACCGATATTACCACTGGCTGCAGCTATACCTGTGGTATCGTGTACCGATTCAAAATAGGACAACGCTTGTAGGTTCCTTTTAATGGATGTTTCGTAATCTGATTGATAGTTAGCTACATTACCCAGTCCCAGGTTGGCTTTAGCTATGGCGAAATTATCTTTACTGTTTATTCCGTGTTTAACCAGGCGATTATAGTAATGGCTGGCGCTATCATACCGGCCGTTTTGCGAATAGTATATAGCCGTATTTAATAAAGCCGGTACCTGTTGCTTTGTGTAATAGGCTGATGTTTTGCCCTCGCAAATTTTTATAGCCTGCAACAGGTAACTGACTCCCTTTTTATTAAAGCCCTGAACCAGCTTTATGCCATCGGTAACAAGATGAGCTACTTGAACCGAATCCTGGTCAGGTTTTACCGGAAAACTGTTTTTTTGCGCGGATACAGATAATGTTAATAATAGTACGCCGCAAATCCCGGAAAGGACCATTATGGGGCACCTGGGCACGGGCAATATCTGCCGGATGTGGTTGTGAGAGGTTTTAGCTGTATCACCACGAACGGCGGGGGAACGTTCCTGGTGATGCGGAGCCATGCCTTTCCTGGTTCGGAAAGACTGCATTAAATGCATCATTTTAATCTTAGTTTAATCGGTTATCCTGCCCGCCTTACCAACACTGCAAAATAGGTATAAGTAATTGATTATAAAAATACTACAAATGTGTTATTGCCCTGTTTTTAAAATAGCTGTTGCTTAGTATCGTGATTTAAACAACAGTTTTATTTATTAACTAACACTTTATCATTCACTAAAAACCATCATTAAAATGAAAAAAAACCTTACTATCGCATTGGTGCTGCTGTTTGCAATTGTTGCAGGCGCTTCAGCACAAGAAAAATCTTACAAAAAAGTTCGTATCGGCCTTGGCGCTGAAGGTGCCATCCCAACCAGCGCAGGTTACGATTATGGCGCAGGTGCAACTTTCCGTGTGGCTATTGCTTTAGATGAAACCAGCGCTATTACCGGCACTACCGGTGTTATGGCGTTTATCCCTAAAAGCATTACCGGCGTAAACACTAAAGCCCAGCTTAACATCCCTATTAAAGGGGGCTATAAATACATGTTTAACAGCACGCTGTATGGATTAGGCGAAGCCGGTTTTACTCTTGCACGCGTGTACATTCCTTCCACAACTTCAGGTAGCCTTTCATCGGTAAGCAGCACCGAATTTACTTACTCTGCTGGTGTTGGTGCGCATTTAGGCGGGTTCGATCCAAGTATCCGTTACGAAGGCTATAGCAGCTCGGGCTTTATAGCATTACGTATAGGCTTTAACTTTTAACGTTATCGTTAATCGTACTCAAACTTCAGTTTCAAATTTATTTGAACTGTAGGCGTGTGAGGTGTGGGTTGCCTCTTTTAGAGGCAGCCCTTTTTACCGAAAAATACTTATGTTTATCGTAACTAATTAATTCTTAAACTTATCCCGAATGGGCATACGCATTGCAGTAGTAGACGATAAGCGCTTGTTAAGAACAACGCTTTGCGAGCAATTAGCTTATTACGAAGAGCTGGAAATTGTACTGAAAGCAGCCGATGGCGACGAGTTTTTGGAGATGATGAAAGCGCTTAAGCCCGAACAACTGCCCCAGGTAGTGTTAATGGATATTGAAATGCCCAACATGGATGGCATTGAAACCGTGGGACTTACCCGGGAGATTTATCCTGAAGTGCTTTGCCTGATGCTTACTGTTTTTGATAACGACGAGAAGCTGTTTGAAGCCATACAGGCCGGTGCCTGCGGCTATTTGCTAAAAGATGAAAAGATTGGCAACATTGCCCGCGCTATTACCGAATGTGTCTACGATGGCAGCGTACCCATGTCGCCGAGGATAGCGCAGAAGGCTTTGAACTTGCTTAAAAATACCAATAAACCTGCCGAAGAGTGCCCACTGCCCGAGAATGATTGTGTGCTGTCAAGCCGCGAGATCGAGATACTGCAGCGTATAGTAGACGGACTTAATTATCAGCAAATTGGCGAACGGTTGTTCATTAGTCCGCATACGGTGCGTAAGCATACCGCCAATATTTACGAAAAGCTGCACGTAACCAACAAGGCATCGGCTATTAAAGTGGCTATGCATAAACGCTGGGTTTAAACTAATAGCAGTTTTAAAACAACTTCACTATTTTCCCCTGTTTTAGAGTTTCTGTCAGGTTTTTACCTTAACTTTCACCAACTTAGGCATTTTTAGCGTTTTTTAGCGTAACGTGTTGATTGTCATTGCTGTTTTTTCGATATGCTTTAACTGACTAACCAGTGCCACCATTATTTAATTTGGTGGAGCCTAACTTTGTTGGATCACGAACCTACAACTTCTCTAACAACAGGTACCGTGCCTCGGTGTCTGAAACTTTTGGCTGGCATTGCACATCGATCACCATTAAATTAGGCGAGCCGGGTTTAAAGGGCTCCCACTTTGCCAGGCCCTTGCCGTTGGGGTTGCCGGTCTTAATGAAATTAGCAAAATAGTTTTGCATGGTTTCCGAAACGGTGTAGTCGTCTGGTGTCCAGGCGTAGGCCTTGTTGGTGGCCAGATTGCCCAAGGCATATTCTATCTCGGCCGAGTGTACCGCGCCGGGGCTGTTATTAGGTGTCCCATCAGCGTGGGCCGGGCGTTTGCGGGTGTAGTAGTAACGGTACACCGGGCTGCCGCCGGTTTTGCTTTGCATATCAACAAACTTCCAGGTGCTAAAAGCGATGAACTTGTCCGATGCCAGTTCGGTAGCTACGCGGCTCACATCAGCATCGGTAGTAGGGGCATATACTTTCAGGATCTCTGCGGAGTGGTCGCCGTATTGTTTTTGAATGGCCACAGTGTAATTGGCAATGGTTGGTTCGTCCTTGCCCAAAATAGCGGTGTAACCACCCTCGGCCGAATTCCATCCGGCTAACAACGGTACGTGCATTTGCTTACCTGCAGCAAAAATAGCCTGCGGCGATTCCGGCAGAAAGTAACCATCAATAGTGGTAGAAAAATATGTTTTGGCCGACATTTGCAGCAATTGATCGGCAGGTATTTTACGCAAGTCGGCAAGCGAGGTGGCACCGGCTGTCGACGCGAACTTCACGCCGCTCTGCTCAGCACTAGTTAATGTGGTTGGTGACAGGTTGCCCAACAAAGCCCCGCTTTCGCCGATGGCACCGGCAAATAATCCTTTTGACAGCGGCGATGCTACTTGTCCACTAACCGACATGGACCCTGCCGATTCTCCGGCGATGGTTACCCGTTTAGGGTCGCCGCCAAAGGCTGCTATGTTTTTTTGTACCCACACCAGGGCCGCGTGCTGATCGAGCAAACCATAATTGCCCGAGGCATGGTTTGGCGATTCTTTAGTCAATTCAGGATGGGCCATAAAGCCAAAGATACCCAGGCGATAGTTTACCGTAACGGTAACTATGCCGCGTTTGGCCAAGGCCTCGCCATCGTAACGGTATTCAGATCCATCACCCGCCTGGAAGCCACCACCGTAAAAGTATACCAGTACCGGCAACTTTTCTTTGGCCGATTTGGCCTGTGTCCATACGTTTAGGTACAGGCAATCTTCGCTTACACCATCACTACGGAATTTCATATCGCTAAAAATGTAGCGTTGTATAGCCTGCGGACCAAAATGATCGGCCTTGCGGATGCCGCTCCAGTTTTGCGGGGCCTGGGGTTCTTTCCAGCGCAAATTGCCGACAGGCGGTTGCGCGAAGGGGATGCCTTTATACGAGCGGATCCCGCTTGTTTCGGTAACGCCTTCCAGCATACCATTGGCTGTTTTTACTTGCAGACTCTGGGCATGGGCTTCAACAGCCATCATTAAAAATAACAGGCATATATTTTTCATAGGTACATCCGTTTTATAGAATGGTTTATTGGCTACAACAAACTTAATATTTATGCGGCATTTTTTCAGCGGTGTATAATAGTTTAACTTAGCTGTATCAATATCAATTTTAATGAAGCATTGTCTGTATATTTTATTTGCTTTCGCAATAGCTGGCACGTCCTGCAATCAACACCCAAAACAGTCAGCGCAAGTTAAAACTGTTAAACCCGTGATGGTGAGAATACCCGGCGGCACCTTTAATATGGGCACTAATGATCCGGCGTTTCCCGATGCTAAACCCGTGCATGCTGTTACCGTCAATCCGTTTATGATGGATGAGCACGAGGTAACCAACGCCGAATTTGAAGCCTTTGTGAACACCACTCATTATGTTACCGTAGCCGAAAAAACACCACTGGCTAAAGATTATCCGGGTGTTCCTGCAGAGAACCTGGTAGCCGGTTCGGCAGTGTTTACACCACCCGCGCAGCAGGTATCGTTAGATAACCCCGGGCAATGGTGGGTATACGTGCCTGGCGCTAACTGGCGGCATCCCAAAGGGCCGGCAAGCAATGCCGCCGATCATCCCAACGACCCGGTAGTGCAGGTTTGTTATGAGGATGCCCTGGCTTATGCCAAATGGGCCGGTAAGCGCCTGCCAACCGAAGCCGAATGGGAATTCGCGGCCAAAGGCGGCAAGGGCGACCACGTATATTACTGGGGCGATGAACTGAAACCCGGCGGCAAATTTGTAGCCAATATTTACGAGGGAAACTTCCCCGATCATAATACAATGGAAGATGGTTTTGAGGGCGTGGCCCCCGTGAAATCGTTCCCTAAAAATGGTTATGGTTTGTATGATATGGATGGCAACGTGTGGGAGTGGTGCAGCGATTTTTACCGATCTGATTACTATAGTAAAAGTCCTAAACTAAACCCCAAAGGACCCAAAGACAGCTACAACCCCGATGAACCGGGAACGGTTGCCCGTGTACAACGCGGCGGATCATTCCTGTGCAGCGATCAGTATTGCATCCGCTACAAAGCCGGCAGCCGTGGTAAAGGCGAGGTAAAAAGCGCGTCGAATAATTTAGGGTTTCGGTGTGTGAAGGATATAAAATAGTTACCTAAGTTCATCATCACGTCATTGCGAGGCACGAAGCAATCTCCCGATAGGAAGGTGAGTGCGAAGATTAACGCCAGCCTGCTCATAGCCGCAGGGGCCTAGTTCTTTTTCCTTGATGAAAAAGAACCAAAAAATCAAGACGAAAAAAAAGCTTCCGCCCGCCCTGCGTTTCAAATTTTCGCAAGAAAGCGATTCGAAACGGCATTCCCGCCTACGCTGGCCCGCTTTTTTCGTCAGGCCCACGCTCTTTTAATCAACATGCTTAACATTGCAATGACGCAGCGGCTAATAAATTAAATAACAAAGCCACAATATAAGTTGTGGCTTTGTTATTTAAAGGCCAATTAAATTTGCGAATCATTGGCGCGGTCTTCGTCGCTCATATCGCCTGCGCGGGACTCCGAATCGTTGCCCTGTAAACCGGAATTACTGCGTGAAGCTTCCTGGTCGCGATAACCCATATCGCCAGCCGATTGTTGTTCCTGCTGGTTGCCGCGGTTGCTGTCCCGCTGGCCCTGACCGGAATTCCAGTCTTGATTTTGTGAGCCGCTGTTGCCGGAACTATCCATGCCGCTGCCCGATTGTTGTTCCTGCTGGTTGCCGCGGTTGCTATCCTGCTGACCCTGACCGGAATTCCAGTCCTGATTTTGTGAGCCAGTGTTATCCGAATTGCTTTGACCTGAGTTGGATTGTTGTTCCTGATCGCTGCTGCGACCCATGTTTTGTTGATTGCCCTGTTGGCTGTTTTGGTCCTGTGAACCAGTGCGCTGGTTCTGATCGTCACGATTGAACGATCCTCCGTTATTGTTTTCCATAATGTATGATTTATTTGGTAAAAGAATAACAGGCGCGGATGTAAATTTGTTTCTTAAAAGTTAAAATTAGGATTCGCCAGTTTGTAAGTGCGAAATTACACCGCCGGCAATTTCCAATTTCTACGCATGGCAATAATGCGGATGGTGCATACCACAAC
>Ga0075366_10001639_pt1 | contig 11231 bp, 7 predicted proteins | sample EndMethybrTD3031_FD_72351 | JGI IMG/M metagenome (GOLD analysis project Ga0075366, IMG submission 72351) | Populus endosphere microbial communities from Tennessee, USA - Endosphere MetaG P. TD hybrid TD303-1 | ecosystem: Host-associated > Plants > Roots > Endosphere | place: USA: Tennessee... | reverse complement strand
ACTTAGAGGGTATTGGGCAAATATAATATTTTGGTTTATTCGCTACCACAACGTTACCATTTATTTTTTTATATCCAAATCGGGTTTTACGACGTAAATGTTCTAACGCATATTGAGGTCTCTTTATTGTATTAACAGAAAATTAATTGACCATTTTAGCACTGTTTATCAGTGACATAAAACGGGTAATTGACTCAACAGGTTGCTGACACACAAAGTCTTTACACAAATAAATAAGCGTTTTTTCGTATTGTAATTTATTAGCCAGAAGTGGGAACTCCTGGTTTTCAACAGCTGAGCTCATTAATACCCTGTGGGGAAGATATTGATTGAAAAAATCTGTCCGAATCTCTTCGTATTTATCCCCCACAATAGCTACCTCAAGACTGCCCGTTACCATTTCCTGAAGTAAACACACCCAAACGCCAAAAGAAGCCGGGTACTTGCAAACAACAGGACCAAGAGATAAAACCATATCCTGGCTCCTTTCCCTCCATTCTCTTTTATCAAAAAACATGGAAAGCTGGTAAAGATTATAGGCCATGACAGAATTACCGGAAGGGACTGCCCCATCATACACCTCTTTTTTACGTATAATGACATCCGCCTGGTCTTTTTTGGTAAAATAAAAGAACCCGGTGCCTGTTTCACTGAAATTAGCTACAACATATTCGGTTATTTCTTTTGCTTTCAAAAGCCAGTCTGTATTTCCGGTCACTTCCTGCAATTGTATGAGCGCCTGAACCAAAAAAGCATAATCGTCGAGAAAAGCAGGGTATTTGGCTTCCCCGTTCTTCCATGTATGGTGAAATTCGCCGGGTTGTCCTGCCCTGAATTTTTCCATCAAAAAAACCATATTATCAACCGCCAGTTGCCTGTATTCCGGATTGCCGGTTGCTATAAAAGCCTTGCTGCATGCGCTATTCATCAGAGCATTCCACCCAAGGATGATCTTATCATCCAACAGGGGACGAATTCGCCGGTCCCTTTCTGCCAGTAGCTTACTTTTTCCTGTCTCCAGTATATTTTTTAATATATGTTCATCAATGCCATTTTGTTTCGCAAATAATGTAAAGGGTGTTTTTACGCGCAGGATATTCTTAGTTTCCCAGTTCCCGCCCTCTGTCACATCATAGTATTTACAAAAAACAGGGGCATCTTCTCCCAGAACAGTTTTTATTTCGCTCATATCCCAGACATAGAACTTGCCTTCTTCGCCTTCGCTATCTGCATCCAATGCTGAATAGAACCCGTTGGCCGGATGAAACATCTCGCGCCTGATAAAACGGATTGTTTCATCAATCACCTCCTTATATCTTTCTTCTTTTGTCAGCTGGTATGCCTCACTTAAAACAGCAATAAGCAGGGCATTGTCATACAACATTTTTTCAAAATGAGGTGCCAGCCACTCGATATCCGTTGAATAACGGGCAAAACCACCTCCGATCTGATCGTAGATACCTCCTTCAATCATTTTGTTGAGAGAGAGAAGGGCGACCTCCCCTAAATCCCCTCCAAAGGAGGGGACTTGCGAAGACTCTGCTGATTGAGGATTATTTACGTAATGATATCTGAGTAAGAATTGTATAATAAAAGTCTGGGGAAACTTGGGGGCTTTGCCGAAACCTCCCCATTCTTTGTCAGCAGACTTCATGATAGCGTTGAACGCTTCATTTAATCTCTCTTTTGAAAATACCTGGGCGGGATCAGCGACTTTTTGAAGTCCAAAGGAGTTGGATTGAACAAGATGTTCGGTAAGATTTTCTGCCTGTGCATCTATTTCATGTCTTCTTTCTTTAAATGCCTGGACAACGCTTTGTAATGTTTCCTGCCAGGAAGCACGGTTGAACGCTCTTTTGGGAGGAAAATAAGTACCTCCATAGAAGGGTTTTGTGTCCGGCGTCAGAAAAACATTTAACGGCCATCCCCCGCTGCCGGTCATTGCCTGTACGGCATCCATATAAATATGGTCAATATCCGGTCTTTCTTCCCTGTCAATTTTTATATTGACGAAATATTCGTTCATGATCTCTGCCGTGGCTTCATCTTCAAAACTCTCACGTTCCATTACGTGACACCAGTGACAGGCCGCATAACCAATGCTGATAAGAACAGGCTTATTCTCTTCTTTTGCCTTCGTTAATGCTTCATCGCCCCAGGGGTACCAGTCTACAGGGTTGTGCGCATGCTGCAGCAGGTAGGGGCTCGTTTCATGAATCAGGCGATTGGTATGTTTATTCATTAGTTGCGGCGTTGTATGTTAACGAAGTTGCAGGAATAAGCTTATAAAACAAAAGTCGTTCCCAGTACAAGGCAAATCCTGGTTTTCGGAGAGGATGCCGCCTACATGCCGCCTATATGCCGGCTATATACCGCCTATATATCGCCTATGTACCGTAGGGATAAAGCGTATTTTCTAAGGGTTTTGCAGGGCAATAGGTAGCCGCCTTTTTCAAACCGGGAATATATGCGACACCTGGCACGCGCATGGCGTCCCTTTAAAAGGGAGTTCGGAGATCATTAATGGCCGTGAATTACTTTTTCTTTCCTGAAAGGAACTGTTCCAGCGCGGCCACCATACTCGGAGCCTGGGGCTGGGGTGCTTTGATTTCCAGTTTTAATCCAGCATCCTCGGCTGCCTTTGATGTATTGCTGCCAAAAGCACCGATCACCGTACCGTTCTGTTTATACTTGGGAAGATTATCAAAAAGGCTTTTTACACCGCTGGGAGTAAAGAAGCATATTACATCGTATTCTGTGGTAGTAAGCAATTCCTTTACATCATTGCTTTGGGTACGATACATAAATGCCAACGCATATTCACAATTGTTAGCCTTGAGCCAGTTCACTATCTCATTATCCTGCTGGTTTTCTGAGCATACATACAGGAATTTCTCATTACCCTTATGCTTGTTGATGACATCAAACATGCTTTTATTGGTACCGTCTGCTCCATAGAAAACTTTACGCTTGCGGTAAAGGATGAACTTCTGGAGATAGAGAGCTACTGCTTCTGTAATGCAAAAGTATTTAGTGTCCTGGGAAACACTAACCTTCATTTCTTCGCAGGTGCGGAAGAAGTGATCAATGGCATTGCGGCTGGTAAATATAACGCCGGAGTAATTTTGAATTTCTATTTTCTGTTTACGAAATTCTCTTGCCGGTATACCTTCCAACCGAATAAAAGGCTGAAAATCCAGCGTCACGCTGTACTTTCTAGCAAGCTCAAAGTACGGCGACTTATCGCTCTCGGGCCTCGGTTGGGTAATCAGGATTTTTTTCATTCTCTTGGCGGTATTTCTGCCTGGAACCCGTTTTTTACCTGCGGTTAGGCTAAAGTTGTTTGCAAAGGTAAGTAGTTCTACCGAAAAAAGAAAAGTAAAGCCTTGTAAATCAGCAAAAGGGGAGCTATCTCAAAAGCACACAGGTACAAAAAGAAATGAAAAGGGTTGAATTTGACCTGATTACGAACTGATGCATAAGTCAGCAAAAATCTTGAAATGATCAATATGCCAATGCCAAACCATGAAAGCATTAATGCAAAGGAGTAGGCGCCTCCCTGCATAAAGGACAATAATACCAGGAAAGGCAGGAGAAAAACACCAATCACCTTATTAATGATAAAAACGATAAAAATATAGGTGTCAGCTCCCTCCTTCATATTAAATATCCAGCCTGATAGTTTAAGCCCAATAAACTTAGTGGCATAAATAACTGAAAGTCCTGCAGCACAATAAACAAATAACAGCCAGAAATTATCTACCGGGGCAAGGTTGAAATGCTGGAGTAAAATATCAATATACAGACCTGCACTGATCACAAAAAAACCATTGAGCAACAGAGAAGGCAAAGGCGTTTGCATTAGCTGTTCTCTTACCTGCTTTTGCTTGAGAGTAGTGCGAAAAAGCAAGCGGAAAAGGTCACTAAAGTATTTGGGGAAAGCCTGCCTTAAAAAAGCAAAAGCCAGTAATAAAGCTATCAGGGCATAAAAAATCACCTCCTTGCCTTCAAATTTTTTAATCCCTGTGTACACAACTACCGGTTTAGATCTAAATCCATAATAAGGATGTTGAAACAGTACCTGGATGGAAAGCGGGATAACAGCATCCATCTTTAAACCGGGATAAAACCAAGGCTTTTTAGAAACCGAATCACTTATAGTTGTTTGTACCGGAGCTGGCATTGAGTCTCTTACCGGTATTGAATCCTTCACCGGTATTGGGGCTTTCACCTTTACTACTGCGGGTTTGGGCTTAACGGGCAAAGAATCGGTTGTGATGGTTGTATTAACAATAGTAGTATCAGGAACCGTTTGCCCGGAAGCAAATTGCGCCATAGCCAATACAAAAAGAGATACTAAAATTGAACGTAACAAATAAGCAGGTTGTTTTGCAAAATTACAGGGCATGGTATTGATAGCAATGACAAAATAGGAATGATTGGGAAATTTCGAAAATGGCAGATTGGGAAATTTGTTCAAAGTGAGTTTGCTTGTTTATTAATAATCCATATAAATGCCGAAGCGGTCAGAAATATTCAGTTTGACAGCGATTTTCCAATTCCAAATTAAAAATAGCTTACGAATCCGATATGAATCTTGGACTGCCGCAAATTCAATTCTGTATCATTCCTTTTGCCTACGGCCCAGGTGATATTAAATATTCCGGCTTTTACGTCAAATGCCAGTCCTGCACCAGTTCCCAGGTAAGTATAGCTAATATCTGTGTTTTGACTATTATTTCTGCCCCATCCCCCGTCAGCAAACACATAAAAATAGGAGTTGAGGTCAAGTAAAAGACGGTATTCAATGGTACCGATCGCAAATTGAGAAAGGTATTGACTCTCTTCATCAAACCCCCGCAGCGATTTATACCCGCCTACCTGGAACAGTTCATTTTTGAAAACATTGCCGCTTTGAAAAAAGCCCCCATTTACGGCCGTCTTAATGGTACTCTTATTTAGCTTACCCAGCGGGAAGTATTTTGCTGCGGTTGCCCTGACCCTGAATTGATAAGTTTTAAGTTTTACCGTATCATACAGCCTGTCAAAATCGTACGAAGGATCACCCGGATCTTTCAGTTCAAGTATCTGGGTGTTTTTCTTCAGTTTTTTTGTGCCCGCTGAAGTAATGATGTGCAATTCATTGCCTGAAGTAGGATTTAACCGGTAATTTGTATTGTTCTGTTCATAATCAAGCCCCAGGTTAAGCGAGCTTACATCGGCTTCATCCGGTAAACGCCGGTATTGCAAAATATAATTGGTATTTACGCCATTAACAATGGTTTGAAAATGCTGAATAAACAGTTTACCCGATTGATGAATGTTCAGAATATAGCGGGCTCCCAATTGCAGGTTGACGTTTAAAAATGTACTGTCTTTCCTAAACATATCAAAGGCAAAGTCAAGCCCGACAGGTGAATTGAACAAATAGGGGTGCTGGTAAAGAAAATTCAGTCTTGGCGATTTGACCTGCAGTTGCTGCCAGTTCAAACCAATCGTTTCGCCGGCACCCAGGGCATTCTTTAAGTTAATATTTGCCTCACCGGTGATCAGCAGTTTTTTAGATGATAGCTGATCTGTATTGGGTAAAAAACCGATCAGCACATTTACCTGGCTGCTGCGTTTTTGTTTAAGATACATTTCCAGGATAGAACCTGTTCCCAGCCATATTAACCGCGATGGATGTTCTTCCTCTACGTAGGCGAGTTCCCGCATTCTCCTGCTTATCCGCACCAGTTTTTCTTTACTGAAAGTACTTCCGTTTCGTATATCCAGGTAACGTTGCAGATAGTCGTTGGAGATTTTAGCATTGCCCTGCACCCGTATGCTGTCAATTTTATATAAGGGACCTTTATTCACTTTCAGCTTTGCCCATACCTGTTCTTTCTCCATTTGCAAGCTATCGAGGTACACTTTAGCAAAAGGATAGCCGTTATTTTCCAGGTAATTCAATATCCTGTTCTGCCACAGTTGTACCTGCGAGAAATCCATTGGCTTATTGGTAAATGCTTTTTCTCTCCACCCGATAGCCTGCAAGAGGGAAGTTTCTATTTGTGTAGCATCCAGCTGCGCCCATTTATACACTTCTCCGACAAATAATACTACTCTTGCAGACGCTGAATCATACCTGATACTATCAAGCGAAGCAGTTATATACCCTTTTGCCTGAAGAACGGCCGGTAAATCATTAATATATTCTGTACAGGCAAAACGGGTAGGGAAAGAAACGGGAATTCCCAGGTTATTGATCAAAAAAGCCGAGTCTTTATCTACTCCTCGGACAGTAAGTGTATAATTATCCTGGGCACCTGATTGAATATGCAGCAGCAAGCAGACAAGAACCGATATTTGCAGTCTTAATTTTGGCATGGTACCTTACCCTAATCCTCTCCGGGGGAGAGGGGGAGTAAAAATATTCATTAAATTATTAAAGTTTGGCAGGCATCTATATCCATATTCCCTTTTGCAAACAAGCCTGTCATTACTGTAATTTCCATTTTGTCACTTCATTGAGACATAAGAACGAACTCGTTGCTGCTTTATTGAAAGAAATGGAGCTTCAAAAGGAATATTTTGGAAGAGAAACAGTCGGTACCATCTATTTCGGGGGCGGCACACCGAGTTTATTGCAGATTGACGATTTGCGATTGCAGATTGAGAGCATTCGTTCGCATTTTATAGTCTCTCCTGACACGGAAATTACACTTGAAACTAACCCGGATGATATTACTGAAGAAAAACTCGCTGGCTGGAAGGAAACAGGCATAAACCGGCTAAGTATCGGTATCCAGAGCTTTTTTGAGGAAGACCTGCAATGGATGAACAGGGCGCATAACTCACAACAGGCAATCAGCAATTTGCAATTGGCAAGGCAGTACTTTGACAATATTACTATTGATCTTATTTATGGCACTCCCGGATTAAGTAATGAAAAATGGAAGCAGAATGTAGAAAGGGCTATTTCTTTTAATATTCCTCATCTTTCCTGTTATGCTCTTACAGTAGAGCCTAAGACACCCCTGCAAAAAATGATTAAACAAGGAAAATCCCTTGATGTGAATCCTGACAAACAATCTGAGCAATTTATATTACTGATGCAGTGGCTGGAAAAGGCGGGGTATGAGCATTACGAGATATCAAATTTTGCAAAGCCTGGCAGCAGGAGCCGGCATAACTCATCTTACTGGCAGGGTAAGAAATACCTGGGGATCGGGCCTTCAGCTCATTCTTTTGATGGTGATACACGTCAATGGAATATTGCCAATAATAGCCTTTATATCGAATCACTAAAAAAAGGAATTATTCCTTTTGAAAAAGAAATACTTACTACGATTCAAAAAACAAATGAATATATCATGACATCACTTCGTACCAGCGAAGGATTAAACATGGGCCGTATAGAAGAAGAAGTGAAAAACAAATTGACGGAAGGAATAAAAAAATATACCGGGAGAGGATTGTTGCAGCAAAACGGTGATTTTTTTGTACTTACAAAAGAAGGGAAATTGCTGGCTGATGGAATTGCAGCCGATCTTTTTCTTACCTGACCCGCTGACGCTGTTTATATTTTTTCCAGGCTTCTGATAGTATCACACATACCAGCATGATTAAGATAGCGGCAGGTCCAAATCCATTGTACGAGAAAGGCATGATCCTGAAATTTAGTCTGTTAGCATTCCCACTTCTCGCGACGTTGTCTCGCCTATCAGAAAGGCTTAGCTTAAAAATGTCTTCTGAGCGGACACATCGCAATTAGGCCAGTTACACCTTTATCAGACCAGTACCTCTTCTATGCGTTTAAAGCCTGCAGACGCTTTAACATTTTCCCATAATATTTTATATACAGTTTCTGCAATGGGCATAGGGGCATCAATAGTGCGGTTAATATTATAGATACATTTAGAAGCATTGTATCCTTCAGCCACCATGTTTAATTCTAATTGAGCTGCTTTTACGGAATAGCCTTTGCCGATCATGTTTCCAAATGTGCGGTTCCGGCTGTAGAGTGAATAGCAGGTCACCAGCAAATCGCCCAGGTAAACAGAAGCTGCATAGTTAGGTGTTTTGCGATGGGTGACAGGATCTTCACCATCATGTTCGCCGATGACTATATGTTCTACCCCTGATTTTTTTAAAAAAACCGCCATCTCATCCGCTGCATTGGCGATATAAACACTTAAAAAATTATCGCCATAATCAAGACCGTGAGCAATTCCGGCTCCTAATGCATAGATGTTTTTGAGTACTGCTGCATATTGTACGCCGAGTATATCCGGGTTGACAATAGTATTTACATAATCATTAGAAAAATGAGAAGCAATAGCGGAACATGTTGTAATGTCAACACCGGAAAGTGTAAGATAAGAGAGCTTTTCAGCAGCCACTTCTTCTGCGTGACAGGGACCCAATATGGCAAAATAGTTTTCCAGCGGAATATCAAACCGCTGGCTGAGATAAAAATTCAGTAGTATATCCTGTTTCGGTAAAAGGCCTTTGATAGCGGAAACAATTTTTTTGTCTTTCCAGTCGCCTGGTTCCAGTTGTTCTATGGTCGCTTCTATAAAGGCCGATGGAACAGCAATGATCAGGACATCGGAATCGCTGATCACTTTTTTAATACCGGCAGACATATTTAACCTGGAAACATCAAAGTCAACAGAGCTCAGGTAATGAGGATTGTGATGCCGTTGCTGAATATGACGGATCGTTTCTTCATTTCGTATCCACCAATTGATAGTATGATCTTTATCCGTCAGGATCTTAGCCAATGCTGTTGCCCAACTGCCGCTGCCAATAATACCAAATGTCATAATCTTTGATTACACTGATTGAAGGTAGGAATGTTTATGGTTTTTAGTTTATAGTTTTTAGTCATTTACATCAGGTATTCCGAAATCTTTATTGTAACATCAAAATAAAGAACCAAAAACCAAAAACTATAAACCATAAACTAAAAACCATAAACACACCCGCTATTTTTTAAACAGTTCTTCTTTCGGCACTACTTTCACTTTCATACCATCTTTCAGTTTCTGGCTGATGGCATCATAGGGTCCTGATATCACTTCATCTCCTTCTTTCAGTCCTCGGAGTATTTCGATATAGTTGATATCCTGTATACCTGATTTTACCACGGATTTTTTTACTGTTCCGTCAGGTTGCAATATAAATACCACTTCTTCCAGCTCATCGCTTGCCACTTGCTGGTTGTCGTTGCTATTGTTGTCTGCCGATTGTTTTTCCTTTTCCTCTTTTCTGTCCGCCATACTTTTATCGCTGCCTTTTACTCTTGCATTTACCGCCATAATAGGAACGGCCAATACATTGTCATGCCTTTTTGTTTTAATGTCTGCATTTGCATTCATACCCGGGCGAAAAGGTATTTTCTTTGGTCTTGCCGGATCAATCAGGTCTTTGTAAGACTCTTTATCCAGTCGTATCCGCACTTCGTAATTGGTCACATCATTGGAAGTAGAAATGGATGAAGCGGAAGATTTTGTGCTGCTGGCTATCTGGGTGACGATTCCTTTGAATTTACGGTTATTGTATGCATCCACTTCCACATCAGCTGAATCTCCAATATTTACTTTTACTATATCATTCTCCCCTACGTCTACTCTTACTTCCAGTACACTCATATCTGCCACCGTCATCATTTCGGTACCTACATTAAAACTATTACCTGCCACCCGCTCTCCTTTTTTAATTTTCAGGGATGATACCACTCCGTTCATCGGGGCTACCAGGGTAGTGCGGCTCAGGTCTTTATTGGCCTTGGTCAGTCCGGTTTGTGAAGATTGTACACCGGCCTGCAGGCTACGGATATTTTCTTTAGCCGCGTTATAATTGGCCTGGGCAGAGCGATAAGTAGTCTCATATTGCTCCAATTCCGATTTTGAAATCACTTTCTGGTCATACAATGTCTTATTCCTGTCGTATGATTGCTTTGCCATATCAAGTGAAGCCTTCAGGGCCTCCAATGCCGCGTTACTATTATTCACGGTAGCCTGCGACCTGCTTACCTGCGATGCCGCTTCATCTCTTTGCAAAGCGTATATATCCGCGAATATGCGTGCCAGCACCTGTCCTTTTTTAACACTGTCTCCTTCTTCTACGTTCAGTTCGGTTATTTCTCCGGATATATCAGGACTGATCTTTACTTCTACTTCGGGATAGATATTACCACTGGCGGTAACTGTTTCAGTAATGATACGCTTCGCTGCCTTTTCGGTTGATACTTTAGTACCCGGATCTTTACCGCCAAACACTTTGGCAGCAGCAAAGACCACGACCAGCAATCCCAGTATTATCAATAACCATTTAACCGACTTTTTCATTTCATTTATTATTTATATTCTTCATAAAAAGACGCATTAGTGCGGTACCGGTCACAACTTCAAGCCCTGCCCTTTATAAAATTCCAGCAATTTCATCTTGAATACATAGTCATATTGCGAATATAATAGCTGGCTTTTTGCCTGCGCAAGATTTGTTTGTGTAGTGACCAAATCAAATGTTGATAGTAATCCCAGCTCATATCTCTTCGTAGCGAAGTCATAAGCTTTCTGTGAACTTTCTACCGTTTTTTTGTTGGCATTAAATTTCTGAACTGCCGCTACTGCATCGTTGTATGCTTTATATATATCCTGCTTTAGTGTAAAACTATTCTGCTCTTTTTGCAATTCTACCCTCTTTACGTCAAGCTTTGAACGTTGCCAGGCTGTACGCAAACTGCCGCCATTTAAAATAGGTACGCTTATACTCAATCCTACTGACTGGCGAAAGTTCTGGTTCAACTGGTCGAAGTACCCCATATTGCCATAGGTATATACATCGAATGGTGATAAAGGAAAAACCTGGTAAGGAGTTCCCCCGACTGTTACTGTACCTACCGGTGCCGTTACCTGTGATTTAGATTTAATTTCTCTGGCCTTGTTATTATAAGAACTACCCAGGCTTCCGAAAAGAGAAAAAGTGGGATACATATATCCCCTTGCTACCTGCACGGACTTCAATGCTGATTTTAAATTCAGATCATCCACTTTTTGTTGCGGCATATTGGTCAAAGCCAGGTTATATACTGATTCGGGCTGAAGATCAGCAAGGTTTTCTACCGGTATCATGCCGACAGGAGGTGTAACTATATCAAACGGGTTTGCAGGATCCATGTTCAGCAATGCTTTCATCTGCAGTAACAATTGACTGGCCTGAATCTCCGCACTAACCAGTGC
>Ga0075366_10001637_pt1 | contig 11235 bp, 9 predicted proteins | sample EndMethybrTD3031_FD_72351 | JGI IMG/M metagenome (GOLD analysis project Ga0075366, IMG submission 72351) | Populus endosphere microbial communities from Tennessee, USA - Endosphere MetaG P. TD hybrid TD303-1 | ecosystem: Host-associated > Plants > Roots > Endosphere | place: USA: Tennessee... | reverse complement strand
TCTTACGGCTATTATTTTTCAAAACAACTGTTAGTAATAAAAATTACCCAACTAATCCACTACAGGCAGTTTTTTATTATACTAATCCATACTTTTGCAGCGCCGTAAAAAAGGCTGCTTGCTACAACAAAAAATCTAAACTTTAAAAATGCAGTTATCTTCTCTCTTGCAGCGTTTCAATGAACCAGAAACATTGAAAATGGCTAAACTTGGCCGTGAATTAAGAGCCAAAGGAATTGATGTAATAGATCTCAGCCTTGGCGAACCTGATTTTGATACTCCTCAACACATTAAGGATGCGGCGATAAAAGCTATTCATGACAATTGGAGTCATTATACCCCGGTCCCTGGTTTTCTTGACCTGCGGGAAGCAATATGTACAAAACTGAAAAGAGATAATAACCTGGATTATAAACCAGAGAATATTGTAGTATCTACCGGTGCCAAGCAAAGCCTGGCCAATGCGATCCTTGCATTGGTGGATGAGAATGACGAAGTGCTGATCCCAACTCCTTACTGGGTTACTTACAGTGAACTGGTAAAGATCGCCCGCGGCAGGGTAGTGGAGATTAAAACAAAAGCAGCTGAAGGGTTTAAGATCACTCCTCAACAATTAGAAGCAGCCATTACTCCGCATACCAATGTTTTTCTTTTCTCTTCGCCCTGCAATCCCAGTGGTGCGGTGTACAGTAAGGAAGAACTGGAAGGATTAGTCAACGTATTCAGGAAGTATCCGAATATTACTATCATTTCAGATGAGATATATGAGTATATCAATTTTGTGGGTAAACATGAAAGCATTGCACAATTTGCTGATATCAAAGACAGGGTCATCATTATAAATGGATTGAGCAAAGGTTTTGCGATGACCGGCTGGCGTTTGGGGTATATTGCTTCTACTGCCGAGATAGCGAAGGCCTGTGAAAAATTGCAGGGGCAGTTTACCAGCGGAACATGTTCTATTACGCAAAAAGCAGGTGTAGTAGCCTTAACGACTGATCTTCGTCCTTCGATGGAGATGACTGAAGAATTTACCCGCCGCAGAAAAAGAGTACTCGGGATTGTGAAAGATATCCCGGGGTTTGTATGTACCGAACCAGATGGCGCTTTTTATATCTTTCCAGATATCAGTTACTATTTTGGCAAAACAGACGGTCAGCAAGTAATCAATACATCCGGTGATTTTTGTATGTATTTATTGAATACAGCCCATGTCTCGTCAGTGATGGGAGAAGCTTTTGGTGATCCGGCCTGCGTTCGCTTTTCATTTGCTAATAGTATGGAAAATATTGAAAGAGCCTGGGTACGCATAAAGGAGGCACTTTCTAAATTGAAGTAAAGTAGTTGTTACAAGTTGGAGGTTGGAGGTTGCGAAGAGCCTTTTGTTTCGAAAAGGATTGCCGGTAAGGCGGTAAGATGGTAAGTTTTCTTTCCGTCTTACCGCCTTACCGGCAAAATCTTTTACGGCTTATTTTGGCTGCATCGCCAGAAAGGTGGAGTGCAGGGTTAGCACCTGTTGTATCACCGGTTGCTTTTCATCATTGACGATGATACTATCGCAACGTTTCATTTTTTCTTCTTCATTCATTTGCCGGTTCAGGCGTTTCAATACTTCTTCTGCCGTTACATTATCACGGGCCATCACCCTTTTGATCCGGAGTTCCTGCGGAGCATATACTCCTATTATATGATCAAGGTGTTCGTTGGCCCGGCTTTCGAAAAGTAAAGCAGCCTCTTTTATGGTGTAGGGAGATGTTTGTCTTTGCATCCAGTGATCGGCATCGCGGATAGTAGCAGGGTGGGTAAGGGAGTTAAGCAGGGCTAATTTTTCTTTGTCTGCAAAAACAATGGTGGCTAGCCAGGAGCGGTCAAGCACACCCTCCTTATACACCCTGTCCCCAAAATTCTTTATAAGTGAGGTTTTCAGTTCTTCATCTGTATTCATGATCAGCCGGGCTGCATCATCGGCATAATATACCGGTATACCCAGCGACTCAAATATTTTAGCCACTGTGCTTTTACCGCTGCCGATACCGCCTGTCAGGCCAACACGAAGCATAGTATGAATTATTAGATGAAGAGGAAAGTTAGTGAACTCGTTTCAACTGGGAAAGTTTTATAAAGGAGACAATTTTGAACCACATAGGCACATAGGAGCATAGGTTTACACATAGAATTATTGATAAAATAACTATGTGTGTATTTCTATGTTTCTATGTGTCTATGTGGTTCAAAAGTGACGATCACAAAAAAAGGAAACCTGCTTCATCAGGTTTCCTTATAAATCATTTTTAGTATAGAAAGCAGCGATACTATTTTTTCTCAGCCGCCGCCGCAGGCTTGTTCAATGCAGCGGTCCAGTCCATACTGATAGCTGTTTTTTCAATCTTTATGTAACTGCCGGGGCTGGTTTCTATATTCAGGGTGGTACCGTCCTCATTCACTTTATTGATGATCCCGTGGATACCTGCAATGGTCACAATTTTATCGCCCTTGCCGAGGTCTTCAATAAATTTCTTCTGTGTTTTTGCCCTTTTTGCCTGCGGGCGGATAAAGAATAACCAGAACACGAGGATCATGCCTCCTAAAAGTACCATTGTGCTCCAACTGCCGAAAGGACCCGGAGGTGTTTGTTTTGCCTGTAATAAAAAACTGAAATAATTCATTTCTGTTGTTGTTTAAAATTTTAATCTGTTATTTCTACTCGGAATACTAATGTCATTGCGCTTTGAGGACGTGTGTTAGCGTTTACATATACTTCTTTCCGGTTTTCTCCTTTCCGGCCCTCGCTGTTAAATACGGCTTTGATCACATTTTCCTGGCCGGGAGCTATCGGCTCTTTAGGCCAATCCGGTGTAGTGCATCCGCACTGGGCTGATACATTACCTAAAATCAGGTTGTGATCACCAGTGTTCTTAAAGTGATAGCTTACTTCAACTTTAGAACCTTCTTTTACTTTTCCAAGATCGCGGTAAGTAGAATCCAGCCAGAGTATACTGGTGTATTTAGAAGAATCTTTTAATGCATTATTCCTGTCCTGGTCGCTGAGTTCCTTACCAGTAGTCTTTTTGTCTGCTGTCTGGCAGGCTGTCAAACCAATAGTGACAGCGGCCAGGATCATAAATAAATTTTTCATTGCTTATGATTTTTGAGAATTGCAAATGTAAAGGTTAGTTGATAGGTTAACAAGTTTAAAAGTTAACAGGGGCGCCCTTTTCAACTTATTAACTTTTCAGCCCTTCTTGTATTCCACCTTCTGCATCTTACCCTGCTGCACCAGTTCCTTATGGATATTATCAAGAATGCCATTTACAAACTGACCGCTTTGCTGTGTGCTGTAGTCTTTGGCCAGGTCGATATATTCATTGATTGTTACTTTTGGCGGGATCGTCTCAAAGTAAAGGAATTCGGTTACGCCCATTTTCATCAGGATCATATCCAGTAAGGCAATACGTTCAGGATCCCAGTTCTTCAGTTTGGGAATGATGAGGCTTTGCAGGTATTCATCTTTTTCCAAAACAGTTTTCAGCAGGCCTTTGGCAAACTCTTCCTTATCGGGACTGAGCATTTTTTTGAAGTCGTATGTTCCGGGCTTTTGCATATAGCCCACCAGCAATTGTATGATCATTTCTCCGTCATCATCCCAATTGAAGAAATTGTCTTCCACGTGTGATACAAAAGTTTCATTTGCAAGCAGCAGGTCATTCAGGATAAATTCGATGATCTTTTTTTCTTCAGTTCTGTCCCGCGCTCCCTTTGAGATATAATTTTTATACTCGGTAGTTGCTGTAAAATCCAGGTATATCTTACGCAGCAGTTCCTTATCTATATATTGCTGCGGTTTTTCTTTGGTAAACTGTTCCTTTAATGCCGGGTCTTCCAGCATTTTCCAAAGCAGTTCATTGCCTGCAATCTTGACGTTTACATTCAGGTCTTCTGTTGTAGGTAAATGTTTGCTGGCCCGCTGGTGGGAAACTGTTTCCGCGTAGCGGCTGACTTCAGTTATGAAATAAATAAGGTAAACAAATAAGGAGCGTACCTGGTCGAAATGTTGTTGTAAGAGTTTCTGTGGGTCGGGTGGTTTGGATTCACTTTGCCATGTAACCATCGTATAAAGAGTCTGCATCACTTTTACCCGGATATTTCTTCTGCTGATCATTACAAGAACTTTTGGGAGGCGAAGATAGGCGTTTTTAGTTTCTTGTTTGTTGTTTATGGTTAACTAGTCTGGTAGTTTGAATAAATTTCCCACAAAGGCACAAAAACCGCAAAGCATTTACAATCAATTAAAATTTCTTTGTGGGCTTTTTGACTTTGTGGGAAACATGGCTCAAATCAGATCCAGACACAACTGGCTAATTCTGGCAGGTAATGTGGTCATTTAATGATCCATAAGTACTGAAAAATGTAAAAATGACACTGTGGCTGAAAAAAAGCCCTGAACATTGCCTGTCTTTTGGTGTTTATAACCATGTGACTGAAAATTTTGCACATCTGCCCCGGCTGGCACATTATTTCCTGTACCTTCGCCGTCCTTTACCTGCCAGCCCATTTTGGACATGGGGAAGCAGGTTAAATACACAAAAATTCAAAAATCAATACAATTATGGCTAAGAAAGTAAGCGTGACCCCATTGCATGACAGGGTGATCGTGAAAGCGGCTGCTGCCGAAGAAAAAACTGCCGGAGGTATCATTATCCCCGATACAGCAAAAGAGAAACCACAACGTGGTATTGTTATCGCTGCAGGCCCCGGTAAAAAAGACGAACCTGTAACCGTTAAAACAGGTGACACTGTATTATATGGTAAATATGCAGGTACCGAAATCCAGATCGAAGGTGAAGAATACCTGATCATGAGAGAAAGCGATATACTGGCTATAGTGTAATGAAGTCGGACGCAGGAAGCCGGATGTCAGATATCTGACTTCAGACTTCTGACCTCGATTTCAGAATTTCCCAATTAAAAAATTTCAAAATCAAATAACATGGCAAAGCAACTCTTCTTCGATATAGAAGCTAGAAATAGAATGAAAAAAGGCGTTGACGTATTGGCCAACGCTGTAAAAGTAACCCTTGGGCCCAAAGGCCGTAATGTGGTTATTGAAAAAAAATTCGGAGCACCTGGTATTACTAAAGATGGTGTTACCGTAGCAAAAGAAATTGAACTGGAAGATCCCATTGAAAACATGGGCGCACAGATGGTAAAAGAAGTAGCTTCCAAGACTGCGGATATTGCAGGTGATGGTACTACTACAGCTACTGTGTTAGCACAGTCTATCATCAGTGAAGGTTTGAAAATGGTGGCAGCCGGTGCCAATCCAATGGACCTGAAACGCGGTATTGACAAAGCAGTAAGACTGGTTGTTGAGAACCTGAAAGGACAGAGCCAGGCAGTTGGCAACGACAGCAAAAAGATCCAGCAGGTAGCTACTATCTCTGCTAATAACGATGAAACAATTGGTAAACTGATCGCTGAAGCCTTTGCCAAAGTAGGTAAAGAAGGGGTGATCACCGTAGAAGAAGCAAAAGGTACCGATACTACTGTTGATGTAGTAGAAGGTATGCAATTCGACCGTGGTTATATTTCTCCTTACTTCGTTACCAACAGCGAAAAAATGGAAGCTGAATTGCAGAATCCTTATATTCTTATTTATGATAAGAAGATATCTGCAATGAAAGATATACTTCATATCCTTGAAAAAGTAGCCCAAAGCGGCCGTCCGTTGCTGATCATTGCTGAAGACCTCGAAGGTGAAGCACTGGCTACTTTAGTGGTAAACAAATTACGTGGTACTATCAAAGTTGCAGCTGTAAAAGCTCCGGGCTTTGGCGACCGCAGAAAAGAAATGCTGACTGATATCGCTATCCTGACTGCCGGTACAGTAGTAAGCGAAGAATTAGGTCATAAGTTAGAAGGCGCTGACCTTACTACACTGGGCCAGGCTTCTTCAGTTACAATCGACAAAGACAATACAACTATCGTTGGTGGCAAAGGAAAGAAAAATGATATCACTGCCCGTGTTAACCAGATCAAAGCACAGGTAGAAAACACCACTTCTGATTACGACAAAGAAAAATTGCAGGAACGCCTCGCTAAGTTAGCCGGTGGTGTAGCTGTATTATATATCGGCGCTGCAACAGAAATGGAAATGAAAGAAAAGAAGGATCGTGTTGACGACGCTTTACATGCTACAAGAGCAGCCGTTGAAGAAGGTATTGTTCCGGGTGGTGGAGTAGCTTATATCCGTGCAGTAGAAAGCCTGGATGCTAAAGTACGTGGCCAGGTAGAAGATGAGCAAACAGGTATGGCTATTGTAAGAAGGGCCCTGGAAGAGCCACTTCGCCAGATCGTTGCTAACGCAGGTATCGAAGGTTCTATCGTAGTACAGAAAGTGAAAGAAGGAAAAGGAGATTATGGTTTCAATGCTCGTACTGAAGAATATGAGAACCTGCTGAAAGCCGGTGTAATCGATCCTACAAAAGTTACCCGCATCGCTTTGGAAAATGCTGCTTCTATCGCAGGTATGTTGCTGACTACTGAATGTGTAGTTGCCGACAAGCCAAAGAAAGAAGAAGCTCCGCATTCTCATGGCGCTCCTGATATGGGTGGCATGGGATATTAATCAATGACAAGCCGGAAATCCGGCAACACTTTATAGTCCCGTCTCGTTAAATACGAGACGGGATTTTTTTATCCGGGTAAACCATCCGGTCTTTAATTACGATATAGAAATAATATTGGAATCAATAAATGATTAATATTATTTATATCAGGGCAGAAATAGAAAAAACTGTTTATATGTTTGGCTTTTCACCGGTGTCTTTGGATTTTTTATCGTAAAATTTTACCGGTGATTGGTCGTTATTTGTATTATTGGTATTTTGTTGCCCGCTTTCCATTTGAAGCTACCATTTCGAAAACCCCTTTAACCATTACTCAAACTTCCACCATGAGAAAACTTGCACTCACGCAGTTTATCGTATTATGTAGTCTAAGTCTTTTTGCCCAGCAAAATAATTTCTGGACACCTGTCAGCGAGTCATCAATAGCAAAAAACCTGTTTGCTCAATCCAAACGTCCTGACAAATACAAACTCTTCCAGTTAAATACAAATGCTTTCAGAAATCTCATGGTGACTGTTCCGAATGAGAAGACAGTGAGTGTTGGCAATTCTCTTTCGGTTATATCCTTTCCTGATGCGGAAGGCACAATAAAACATTATAAAGTAGTAGAGGCTCCTGTCATGCATCCCGACCTGGCGGCAAGATATCCCGGTATCTATTCCTATGCCGGCCAGGGTGTTGAAGATCCTTCTTCTACCATTCGTTTTGATCTTTCTCCATTGGGTATCCATGCCATGATATTATCAACAGGAAAGTCTACCATTTATATTGACCCGCTTGATGATAATTATTACAGGGTAGTAAGCCGTGAAGATGTCAAAGACTATCATAGCGAATTTCATTGTTTGACTGAAAATGCTAACAGCACATTAAGAGAACCATCATCACAAAGGCCAACAGATGCAGACGATGGTAAATTAAGAACATACCGGCTGGCGCTTATATCAAATGGCGAATTTTCACAGCACTGGCTGAATGGTACAGAGCCGGATGATGCAGCCCGTAAAGCAAAAGTACTCGCTGCCCAGAATAGTCATATGACCAGGGCCAATGCAGTTTTTGAAAGAGATTTTGGTGTAAGGCTTGTGCTGGTCGCCAATAATGATGCTGTCATTTTTCTTGATCCTGCTACTGATCCTTTTACCAATCCTAATTCTCCTTCGGGTACTGCTGTTCAGACTACCAACGATGGTCTTATAGGAACGGCCAACTATGATATAGGTCACCTGGAGAGCAAGGGAAATGATAATGGTAATGCAGGTTGCATCGGGTGCGTTTGTACAGCCGGGACGAAGGGCAGGGGATGGACAGTTTACAGTAATCCATCATTGCTCGATTTTTTTGTGATAGATTATCTCACACATGAAATGGGACATCAACTGGGCGCCAATCATACATTCACTTTTTCTTTCGAAGGTACATGGGTACAGACAGAGCCGGGCAGCGGTACAACCATTATGGGGTATGCAGGCATAACTGGTTCGACCGATGTGCAACCACACAGTGATGAATATTTTCATGGAGCAAGTATTGACCAGGTAACTTCTTATATCAAATCCGCATCAGGTTCCTGCGCGGCAGAAACAAATACCGGTAACACAGCACCGGTTGCAGATGCCGGTCCCGGTTATATTATTCCACGATCAACACCTTTTAAGCTGACAGGTACTGCCTCAGACATAAATGCAGGGGATGTATTGACGTATTGCTGGGAACAAATAGATGCTATGGGTGCGGGTTCTTCTACTTTTCCAAGTGCAACCGCTACGGCAGGTCCACAGTTTCGTTCTTACCTGCCTGTTGTATCCCAGAGCAGAACATTTCCGCAACTAAGTTCAATTCTGAACAATGTAAATGGCAATCAATGGGAAGTGCTTCCTTCTGTAGCACGTATACTCAATTTCCGGTTGACAGTAAAAGATAATCATCCCGGTGGCGGCGCTACTAAAAGCGATGATATGCAGGTAACGGTATCCGCTGCTGCAGGCCCTTTCACGGTGACTGCTCCGGCCTCATCTGCAGCCTGGACGCCCGGCACTACACAAACTGTAACCTGGGATGTAAGCAATACAACGAATGCGCCGGTCAATTGCAGCCAGGTTAATATTCTTTTATCGACTGACGGCGGTTTTACATTCCCCACTGTTCTTGCAGCCAATACGGCTAATGATGGCAGCCAGGATATTATAGTTCCTTCTTTACCCAGTACAACATGCCGCGTTAAAGTAGAAGCTGTAGGTAATATCTTTTTTGATATCAGCGCTGGTTTTACCATTACCGTTCCGGCGGCAGGTTTTGATTTTAATAATCCTGCAGCGGTTACTATTGCGTGCGGTCCCGTTTCATCGGTTGCGACACTCAACACAACTACGTTTGGTGGATTTACAACACCGGTTATCCTCTCATCAGCAGGCAATCCTCCGGGAACAACAGTAAACTTCAGCACAAATCCTGTGACTCCCGGCAATAGCACAGATATCACATTGAGTAACGCGGGTGGTCTTGCTGTGGGTATCTACACTATTACTGTTACCGGCATAGCAGGAAGTATAACTAAAACGAAAGATCTTGTTTTTGTCATTCAGCCATCAGGTCCGCAGCCGGTTATTAATAACCAGCCTGCTTCTTCCACTGTATGCAGGGGTAACAATATCACTTTAACTCTCGCTGCTACCGGAGCTACATCGTATCAATGGCGTGTCAGTAACGATGGGGGAGGAACGTATAATTCTATTCCGGGTGCAACAGGAACAACATACACTGTTACCAACGTACAGGCTAATCAGCGTTTTGTTTGCGTTGCTCAAACAACATGTAATTCCATTACTTCGGCAGCCGCTATCATAACAGTAGCCGATTCTCCAACAATAGCTCCGCCGGGTCAGCCACAACCGGTGACTCTTTGTGTAGGAAGCAATCCAACTTTTACTATCGGGGCACAGGGTTTTGGGCCTTATACGTATCAATGGCAGGTAAGTACTAACGGTGGTGTAAGTTTTAGTGATATAAGCGGAGCCAATGCTTCAACTCTTGGCCTCTCTAATATAACAGCGGTGATGAACAATAACCGATACAGGTGCTTTGTCAATGGTTTATGTGCACCGGGTATTATGTCTGCTCCGGCTACCCTGACTGTTATCAGCCCGGTATCAATTGCGACGCAGCCTTCCGATGTTACGATATGTGAAACAGGGCAGGCTAATTTTAATGTCGTTGCTGCTGCGAACCCGGAAACGATTTTTTATCAATGGCAGATCAGCACCAATGGTGGAACCAGCTATTCAAATATGAACGTTTTTACTCCGGCATATTCTGTTACGGCATCTCCAACGACGAATAATAACCTGTACCGGGTTCTGTTATCCAATACAACATGTCCGGCGCCTACTGTTTCCGATGCGGCAAAACTCATTGTCAATGCCCGTCCTACAGTAACATTAGCGGCATCGCCTTCAGCGACGCTTTTGCCAGGGCAGAGCGCCACGATCACAGCTACCATCGTTCCTTCGGCTGCAGGATTTAACATCAGTTGGTTCAAAAATAATGTTACTATTCCCGGTATTACCGGTACCTCTTACGTAGTTGACTCGGTAGAGATTGGAGACTATAGTGTGTACATAATAAATCAAACCACTGGTTGTAACAATCTCTCGAATATTTTGACAATCGGAACTACTGCAAGCGAGAGATTATTTATTTTCCCGACGCCCAATAATGGACAATTTACCGTGTCATATTACAATTCCGGAGGCGGCAATAGAAAAAGAAGTGTAACAGTATACGATGCACATGGAGCAAAGAAATACAGCGGAAAGTTTACTATTACCGGGCCTTACCAGCTTCTTAATATTAACCTGCGCCCAGCAGCTGCCGGAATATATATCGTTGTGGTGGGAGATGAAAACGGGAAAAAACTAACAGAAGGGAAAGTGATGGTGTATTGATGATTTTTATCTTTAGTGGTTCAAAATCTAAAATCAGAGGCTATCAAAAAATCGATCTGTTTTTAATACATAAAAGATGAAATAGTATGAAGGTTGTTACCACCACCAGCTTGTTTATATTATTATCTCTGTTCTCTTATCATCTTGCCATAGGGCAAAGTCAATCCGGCGACGAACAAAAAACCAAAGCGATAAAGATGCCCAAATTCTTTAAGGCATTTTTACCACCTAAGAGCCTTCCTGTAACTGATATCCGCGTAGTGCAGGCCGTAGGCGACAGCAATCGTCTCGGCTATTTACAAAAGGGAATGGTTAACCAGAAAGTAGTGGCCGTTCCCACCAAACCTTTGACTATTTACCTGCAGGAGTATGTAACAAAGCAATACAAGGAGGGATTTGCAAAAGAAGGTAACCAGCTATTGATCGTTGTAAAGCAGCTTCGTGTCAATGAAAGAACTTTCTTTTCAACAGAAAAGGGATTCGTCCATTTACAGGCAGATGCCTATTTGTCCAGGGACAAAAGCAATTACCAATTGACAGCATCTATCGACACCGTTTTGGTAAACAATAGTATGATGGATGTGACTTCTTCTCATGGTGAAAACATTGCTGCCGGAATTTACCTGCTGATTAAGCAATCCCTGCAAAATGCCGAAGCCGTATTG
>Ga0075366_10001635_pt1 | contig 11237 bp, 12 predicted proteins | sample EndMethybrTD3031_FD_72351 | JGI IMG/M metagenome (GOLD analysis project Ga0075366, IMG submission 72351) | Populus endosphere microbial communities from Tennessee, USA - Endosphere MetaG P. TD hybrid TD303-1 | ecosystem: Host-associated > Plants > Roots > Endosphere | place: USA: Tennessee... | reverse complement strand
TCACTACCTTTACTTTATCAAACGGCGTCTTATTAAAAGCGTTAAAAATATCGGCATTGCGCGGGTAAACCACCTTGCCGGCTTCCTTTTCGTCTTTCAAAAATTTACGCAGATTGGCCATATATGGCTTCTCAAATTCATCCTTTAAAACCTTCAGCCATGATTCGGGTAATGCGATAGACATAATTATTGCTTAGTATTTGATTTACACTGCAAATTAACGGATATTTGCAACCTTTAAAATAGCAAAGTAAATTATGTCAAATATTGTTCGTTTAATAATAGCCTGTGTAATTATGGGGGCGGCCGTTACCATGGCAGGCTTCGGTATGTGGGGATGGGGTATTTTAGTATTGTTTTTAGGTGGCGTGGTATTACTAAGCTTCTTTTTTAACGAGAACATGATCATTGCGCAATTTTACCTGCGTAAGGAAAACTCGGTAAAAGCCGAAGAATGGTTGTTGAAAATTACCGACTACGAAAAGCAGATACATAAAGGCCAATGGGGTTACTACAACCTGCTGATGGGGCTGATAGAGTCGCGCAAAACACCGATGAAGTCTGAAAAATATTTCAAGAAATCGTTGACGTTGGGTATGCGCATGTCGCACAATACAGCGTTGGCAAAACTAAGTCTGGCGGGTATAGCCATGGCCAAACGCAACAAGCGCGAAGCACAAATGTACCTGCAGGAAGCCGCCAAAGACGATAAGAATAAGCTACTGGCCGAACAGATAAAAATGATGAAAGGCCAAATGGCACAAATGGACAAACAAGTAGTGCGCGGGTACCGGAACTTTTAGTTGTGAGTAGTGAGTTTTGAGTTATGAAAAAGCCTCGATTTGAATTTCAAATCGAGGCTTTTTCATGTTAACAAGTGATGTTTGAACTCAAAACTCACTACTCAAAACTAAAACGACTATTTCTCATCCAGCGAATCGAAATAATCCGGTTCGGCATTATGGTTTTGACGTGGGGCAATATGCCTGTCGGGTATTTCTACATCGTCATCATCATCTAACGATGACGAGGCATGTGCTTTAACTTTATGGTTGCTTGTGGCGCGCCTGTGTGCTTTTTCCTCTTCATCAGCCGGCCCTGAAAATTCAACCAGCTTTAATAAGCTGCGCACAAAAGATAAATTGAACCGCTGGCGGTTTAATTTTATCAGGTATTCATTTTCGGTTATTTCAAGTGTCGAACTCATAGCTTTTCAATTATTATACGGTCACACACAATAATAATCATTCAAATGTTGCCTTTGTTTTAAACTTCTGTTAAGAAATTGGTAAAATATAAACCTAATCATAGCTCACTAAAGAAATACACTTGCAAAGACCGCTTAAGAATAAGCTTACTTTGTGCTTTTATGAAAATGTTTACGGCCTTTGTAGTTAAATCTGTATACAATGCCTACTTTTGCCCCTTCAAAATTCAATTGAACAATGAGCACTACAAGAGGACCAATATCTCAGTTTATCGAGCGCAACTACCTGCATTTTAACGCTGCAGCTTTAATGGATGCAGCCAAAGGATACGAAACACACCTGCTGGAAGGTGGTAAAATGATGGTAACCCTTGCCGGTGCCATGAGTACTGCCGAACTGGGCATATCGCTGGCCGAGATGATACGCCAGGGTAAAATTGACATTATTAGCTGCACAGGCGCCAACCTTGAAGAAGATATTATGAACCTGGTAGCCCACTCGCACTATAAGCGTGTACCTAACTATCGCGACTTAAGTCCCCAGGAAGAGCGTGAACTATTGGATAACCACTTTAATCGCGTTACCGATACCTGCATACCTGAAGAAGAGGCTTTCCGCCGCCTGCAAAAGCACATTGAAAAAATATGGAAAGATGCTGAAGCCAATGGCGAGCGCTATTTTCCGCACGAGTTTATGTACAAAATATTGCTAAGCGGCGAGTTGGAGCAGTATTATGAGATAGATCCTAAAAACTCGTGGATGCTGGCTGCTGCCGAGCGTAACCTGCCAATTGTGGTACCGGGCTGGGAAGACAGCACTATGGGAAACATCTTCGCATCATACGTTATTAAAGGCGAGATAACCGCTACCACTGTTAAAGGCGGTATTGAATACATGGCCTGGCTGGCCGATTGGTATGTGAAAAATTCGGATGGTAAAGGTGTTGGCTTTTTCCAGATTGGTGGCGGTATTGCCGGCGATTTCCCTATTTGCGTAGTACCAATGCTGTACCAGGATATGGAAATGGAGAACATACCATTCTGGAGCTATTTCTGCCAGATCTCTGATTCAACAACATCGTACGGTTCATATTCAGGCGCGGTACCTAACGAGAAGATCACCTGGGGTAAACTGGATATTGATACCCCTAAATTCATAGTAGAAAGCGACGCGACCATTGTAGCGCCATTAATTTTTGCCTGGATATTGAAGCAATAGCCCAAAGGTTAAAGCATAAAGGAGAAGCGCAGGGTTTAAAAAGCTCTGCACTTTTTGTTTACTCTTTTTAGTATAAGGGAAGTAGTAATTGCAAATTGATGATCATCTTAAAAAATAAATAAATTAGGCTTTAGCTGTCTTCTGTAATTAATTATTTGGCTAAAGCCCTTTCTCTGTTTGCAATCATACCGTTAGTTAAAGCCGATGGCAATGAATTAATAAAACACGGCTTCCACTAATCTGTAATCGCTTATTAACTAATCTCTAAAACGCTATATTTGCCGCAATATATACAATACTAAAATGAGCATATTAAGTGACCGGATTAACAACCTTGCAGAATCAGCAACTATAAAAATGGCCAAAATGGGCCGCGAACTGGCTGCCAAAGGTGTAGATGTAATTAGTTTAAGTTTCGGCGAGCCCGATTTCCACACGCCTGAACATGTGAAGGATGCAGCCAAGAAGGCTATGGATGATAACTTTACTTACTATACCCCTGTTGCCGGTTATCCTGATCTTCGTAAAGCTATCTCAAAAAAACTGAAAGACGAGAACGGCCTTGATTATGATGCCAGCGAGATAGTAGTTTCAACAGGTGCCAAACAGGCTATTGCTAACGCGGTATTGTGCCTGGTTAACCCCGGCGACGAGGTGATCATCCCAACGCCTTACTGGGTATCTTATTCAGAAGTAGTGAAATTGGCCGAAGGGAAAAGTGTTTTTATTGATACCACAGTTGAGCAAAACTTTAAGATTACACCAGAGCAGTTAGAAGCGGCCATCACGCCAAAATCAAAACTGTTTATGTTCTCATCGCCATGTAACCCTACCGGCAGCGTATACAGTAAAGCCGAACTGGAAGGCCTGGCCAAAGTATTTGAGAAACACCCTGAAATATATATCCTAAGTGATGAGATTTACGAGCATATTAACTTTATAGGCGGACACGAATCTATTGCCCAGTTTGATAGTATTAAAGACCGCGTAGTGATTATTAACGGTTTCAGTAAGGCTTATGCTATGACCGGCTGGAGGATCGGCTATACAGCCTCTAATAAAGAAATAGCTGTTGCTTGCGATAAAATGCAGGGGCAGATCACCTCGGGCACTTGTTCTATTACCCAGCGTGCGGGTACTGCCGCTTATGAAGGTGGACTGGAAAGCGTACTGCAAATGCGCGAGCAATTCCAAAAACGCCGTGATATTGTTTACAAGCTACTGAGTAATATTGAGGGCTTAACCGTTAACCTGCCCGAGGGCGCGTTTTACTTTTTCCCGAATGTAACTTCGTTTTTTGGTAAAAGCTATAATGGTAAAACTATTAAAGATAGTGATGACCTAAGCATCTTCCTGCTGGAAGAAGGGCATGTTGCCACTGTAGGCGGCGATTCATTTGGCGATCCGAAATCGATCCGTATATCATACGCCGCTGCCGAGGATAAGCTGATTGAAGCTTGCAGAAGGATAAAAGAAGCGTTAGGGAAATTGAAGTAAAGTAAGTCCGGAAGTCGAAAAGACGGTAGTCCGGAAGAATATATTAGGAAAAGGCGCCCCGGTTTAATCGGGACGCCTTTTTTATGGGGGTAAGTGCTATTAATCAATAATAGCAGCTACGTTTTTATATACAAAGTTTATGTGATCGGAATTTTTGACTACAGCTAATTCAAGTCCTTTTAATTCAGCGCCCGAATACCCCATTCCTTTACTTTTTTTAATCCCTTCAAGCTTCTTCCAGTTATTTACCAGTACCGGCACTATAGCGGTAAAGTTGCTTTTGTTAATGCTGATGTTAATGTATTCGCTGCTGTTTTTAACAAAGTAGCTGTCAAATTTATAACTGAAGCTACCAGGCGAAGCGGCTAATTGTTTAGCCAATTCCATAGTAAGTTTTGCCGGGTTTGTTTTGTAGCTGTTTAATTGATCTGCGTTTGAATTGGTGCAGTTTACAAAGCAGCACACAAGGATCAGTAGCGCAAATAATATACTTTTCATGTGGATATGGGTTTAGTTTACAATTGTTATAACAATTAAAGTTAAAACATATTATTCAAAACCAGCATGTAGGATGCGTATATTTTGCAATTGGCAACTTATGTTTGATCACCAATCAATAGGTCACAAAAAAACAAAAGCCCCGTTTTATCGGGGCTTTTCAAAGGTGTTAACCTAAATATGATTTCAGGATCTTGCTCCTGCTGGTATGTCTTAATCGTTGTAGGGCTTTGTCTTTAATTTGACGTACCCTTTCGCGGGTTAAATTAAATTTCTCACCTATTTCTTCTAATGAAAGCGGGTGGTTGGTGCCTAAACCAAAAAATAAAACAATGATCTCGCGTTCACGTTCGGTTAAAGTTGAAAGCGAGCGTTTGATCTCTTCAGATAATGATTCGTTGATCAGGATAGAGTCGGTATTTGGCTCTTTATTCTCCAATACATCTAATAATGTATTTTCTTCGCCTTGTACAAATGGCGCGTCCATAGAAACATGGCGGCCCGAGTTGCTCAGGGTGTCTGAAATTTTATCAACGGTAGTTTCCAGTATGTCGGCAAGTTCTTCCGGGGATGGTTCGCGTTCGAACTCCTGCTCTAATTTAGAGAAAGCCTTGCTGATCTTACTTAACGAACCTACCTGGTTTAATGGTAAACGTACAATACGCGATTGCTCGGCTATAGCCTGCAAAATTGATTGACGGATCCACCATACAGCGTATGAAATGAATTTGAAACCTTTGGTCTCGTCAAAGCGTTTTGCAGCTTTAATTAAACCTAAGTTGCCTTCATTTATCAAATCGCCCAGGGTAAGGCCCTGATTTTGATATTGTTTGGCTACTGATACAACGAAACGTAAGTTGGTTTTTGTTAAACGCTCCAGCGCGGCTTGGTCACCTTCGCGGATCTTTTGGGCAAGAATTACTTCTTCTTCGGCAGTAATCAGGTCAACCTTACCAATTTCGTGAAGATACTTGTCCAGCGACTGCGACTCACGGTTGGTAATGGATTGGGTTATTTTGAGTTGTCTCATCTATTAAATATACCTCGATTCTTTTGATTTAGAATAGAACGTGCAAAGGTAAGCATTTGTTACGAAAATTAATAACTCGTTTTCATTAATGCAAGCCTTTTTACAATAGGTTTATAAATGTACAAATATAATTATTGTTAAATAATTGATGTTCAGTTGTTTATTAGCTATCTTAAAGCTCGCTCAACTTAAAAATTTCTTTAACTCTAATGCCTTTTTCTGTTTCCTGCAATGTACAGCATTCGTTTATGGGGTCGTGCTCAAGGTATAGTATATAGTCATTTTCAACGGCCTCGGCCCAGTACTTTTTGCGCTCGCTAATGGTAGTTAACGGGAACATATCATAAGCCATTACATAAGGCACAGGCAGGTGGCCTACCGATGGCAGCAGATCGGCCATATATAAAATTTGCCTCGCTTTGTAATTGATCAGCGGCAGCATCATATTATCGGTATGCCCCGATACAAAGCGCACCTGGAAGTTATTGCTGAATTGCACCCCATCGTGCGTATCAATAAACTTTAATTGCCCGCTCTCCTGTATCGGCATAATATTCTCTTTCAGGAACGATGCCTTTTCGCGCTCGTTAGGGTATACCGCCCAATTCCAGTGTTTTTCATTGCTCCAGTAAGTCGCATTTTTAAAAGCGGGAGCAAGGGTTTCGCCGGTGCGCTCAACTGCGCCGCCAACATGGTCAAAATGCAGGTGCGTTAAAAATACGTCGGTAATATCATCGCGGTGGAAGCCCAGTTTTTTTAATGAACTATCCATAGTAGCATCGCCATGCAGGAAATAATGACTGAAGAATTTTTCACTTTGTTTATTACCTATCCCTGTGTCTATTAGTATCAGGCGACCTTCATTCTCAACAAGCAGACAGCGCATGGCCCAGGTGCACATGTTATTGTCATCAGCCGGGTTAGTTTTTTGCCAGATGGTTTTTGGCACAACGCCAAACATAGCGCCACCATCTAATTTAAATAAGCCGGTATCTATAGTATGTAATGTCATTATTTTGGGTCATTAGTCATTAGCAGTGTTGTCGAAAGTAGGAAATTATAAATTGTGTGCCAAAAGTACGTTGTTCGAAATTACCTTATTACCTTTGACAACCAATTTGGTCAATAGCACATATCACTCCCGATATAATGACTTAATGATCCAATGACTTAATGACCTGATAGATGAACAAAGTAGTAAACAATGCGGATGAGGCCATCCGGGATATAGAAAATGGCGCGACCCTGATGCTGGGCGGTTTCGGCTTATGCGGCCTGCCCGAAAATTGCATTGCCGCGCTGGTTAAAAAGAAAGTTACCGGGTTAACCTGCATATCCAACAATGCCGGGGTTGATGATTTTGGCATTGGCCTGATGCTGAAACAGCGCCAGGTGAAAAAGATGATCTCATCGTACGTTGGCGAAAATGCCGAATTTGAACGCCAGCTACTGAGCGGCGAACTGGAGGTGGAATTGATTCCGCAAGGTACTTTAGCCACCCGCTGTATGGCCGCCGGTTACGGCATGCCGGCCATATTCACACCTGCAGGCATTGGTACCGAAGTAGCTATTGGTAAGGAAGTCCGCAATTTTAACGGTAAAGACTACCTGATGGAGATGGCTTTCGATGCCGATTTTGCCATAGTAAAAGCCTGGAAAGGTGATACTGCGGGTAACTTGATCTATCGGTCTACCGCGCGCAACTTTAACCCGGTAATGGCTATGGCCGGTAAAGTAACCATTGCCGAGGTAGAAGAACTGGTTGAACCCGGCGAACTCGACCCGGATAATATCCATACCCCGGGTATTTATGTACACAGGGTTTTCCAGGGAAGCAATTATGAAAAAAGGATAGAGCAGCGGACAGTGAGACCACTCCCAACCCTCCCCGAAGGGGAGGGCCTATAAGCTATCTAAATAAAAAGTCTCCCCCTTTGGGGGAGATTTAGAGGGGGTGTGTTATCTTTGCCATCTACATGAGCAAAACGATAACGCCTTACCAGCACGATGACGCCACCAAAAAGGAACAGGTGGCCGATATGTTTAATAACATAGCCAAAACATACGATTTCCTGAACCATTTCCTGTCGCTGGGTATTGATGTTATCTGGCGTAAAATTGCCATTAATGAGTTAAAGAAAGATAAACCCGCCCGCATTTTAGATGTAGCTACCGGTACCGGCGATTTTGCTTTCGAGGCCCTAAACATCCTAAAACCCGAAAAAATTGTGGGGGTGGATATTTCGCAGGGGATGCTGGATATCGCGCAGCAAAAGATCAATAAACGCAACCTTTCGGATAAATACGAAGTTAAACTGGGCGATTCGGAAAAGATGCCTTTTGACGATAACGAATTTGACGCGGTTACTGTAGCCTATGGCGTGCGCAATTTTGAACATTTAGAAGTTGGCCTTGCCGATATGCTACGCGTGCTTAAACCCGGCGGTAAAGCGGTGATTTTGGAATTTAGTAAACCTAAAGCTTTCCCGGTTAAGCAACTATATAATTTCTATTTTAACTATATCACGCCCGGTATTGGCAAAATATTTTCAAAAGATGCCAGGGCTTATACTTACCTGCCCGAATCTGTCGCAGCCTTTCCCGATGGAAAGAAATTTGTGGCCTTAATGGATAAAGTGGGCTTTAAAAATACCAAAAACCGCCCTTTAGCGTTTGGTATTTGTTCTATTTATACGGGTGTTAAATGATAAAAATTCGGCTGCTGCTTATTGCTGTCTTATTGTTTTTGGGCAATGTGTTATTTGCGCAAGACCAGGTAGTACATGCATGGGCCAGTGGCGCCGACCAACACGATCTAAGTTTTGGTTTTACATTTCAATACGTCAGTACCGATTTTAAGATAGACAAAAAACCTGATTGGCGCGCGCCTTTTTATGATCTCGCAACAGGACTGAAAGCAACCGATTCATTAAATAGTATCAGTTCAAAAAGCTCGCAGGGCTTCGCCATTGGTTTTATTACCCGTTATCGCCTTACCGACCATGTAGAGGCCCGACTTACCCCAATGCTGGTATTTGCAGACAGGTTGCTGGAATATGAGTACAAGGATAACAACGGTAACCCACTTCTAACTAAATCGGGAATTAATTTTAATAATACATTAGAACAGCAGGTACAAACCACCATGGTAGAGTTCCCGCTATCTATGAAATTAAAGTCGGATAGGTTAGGTAATTTCCGCGCCTACTTATTAGGCGGCGTTAAATATTCTATGCTGATCAGTTCTAAAAAACAGAATATCAATGCATCGCCGGTTGATAAACTGGTGAAAAATGTAAATAGCTTCGCATCTTACGAGGCCGGTATCGGGGTCGATATTTATTTTGAATATTTTAAGTTTTCACCCGAGTTTAAAATGTCCAATTCGTTCAAAAATATACTGGTTCCCGAAAATCACCCCTACTCTCGGCCTATTGATAAGCTATTCCTGCATACCATTATGTTTAGTTTGTACTTCGAGTAACAATAAGGGTTGCACAAAACGTGCTGATTTCTATCTCCGTATTCTTTATATTTTTTTGTTATGACCCTGGTGGGTAAATTCTCAATGTCTAAGTCAAATAAAAAGCATAATTTCGCTGCATAGTCATTTAATCACCTATGGCCAAAATTGCACTAATAACCGGCGCCACATCAGGCATTGGCGAAGCCTGCGCGAAGGTATTCGCACGCGAACGTTATGATCTTATCCTTACAGGGCGCCGAATAGACCGGTTGGAAACACTTGCGGGCCACCTACGCGAAGAGTATAATGTAAATGTAACCCTACTGCAATTTGATGTACGCAACCGCGATGAGGTAATAAAACACCTGGAGAGTTTAAATGAAGAATGTAAAAAGGTAAACGTACTGGTAAATAATGCAGGGTTAAGCCTTGGTTTAGAACCATTTCAGCAAGGCAGCTTTGACGATTGGGACACCATGATAGATACCAACGTGAAAGGACTGCTTTATGTAGGTAAAGTAGTAGCTAACTGGATGATAGCAAATGGCTTTGGCCATATTATTAACATCGGTTCAATAGCAGGGAAAGAAGTTTATGCTAATGGTAATGTGTATTGCGCTACCAAGCACGCGGTTGCAGCGCTGAATAAAGGTATGCGGATTGATCTGCTGCCGCATGGTATAAAAGTAACGGCTGTTCATCCAGGCGCGGTTGAAACAGAGTTTTCGGAAGTGCGTTTTAAAGGCGACAAGGCCCGGGCTAAAAAGGTATATGAAGGCTTTGAGCCGCTGATAGCCGATGACATTGCCGAAACCATTTGGTTTTGCGCGTCGCGCCCGGCCCATGTAAACATTGACGATATACTGGTAATGCCAACCGCGCAATCGGGCGGGAGTAATATATTTAGAAAAAATTAAACAACCTTGTCATTTCGAACCGCAGGGAGAAATCTTCTGCCTGCGATAGGTATAGCGTAGAAGATTTCTCCTCGTGCCTCGTTCGAAATGACATATAATAATTTAATAGCTATGTCATTAATCAACACTATAGATCAGGATATTAAGCAAGCCATGCTGGCTAAAAACGATGTAAAACTACGCGGACTGCGTGCCATTAAATCGGCATTGCTGCTGGCCCGTACAGAAAAAGGCGCATCGGAAGAGCTTACTGAAGAAACCGAGATCAAGGTTTTACAAAAGCTGATCAAGCAACGCCGCGAATCGGCTGATATTTACAAACAACAAAACCGCGAAGACTTGTATAAAGTTGAAGTGGAAGAAATGGAAGTAATAGAAGTTTACCTGCCTAAACAAATGGATAAAGCCGAGGTAGAGGTTTTCCTTAAAGATCTGATTAGCAGGGTAGGTGCTACATCGGTTAAGGATATGGGTAAAGTAATGGGCGCTGCTAATAAGGAATTAGCAGGCAAAGCCGATGGCAAAACCATTTCGGAAGTTGTTAAACAATTGTTGGCATAAATTTGCTTTTATTATTGCAACTATGCCGCAATAACCTATTTTTATAACCAAATAGTTTGTTTTTGTACTGATTTGCAAAACAGGCTAACACTAATACTAAAACGGAATAATAATTTATGGATCTCGTACTTAAGGAAGAACACGGTTTCAGATACGTTGATGAAGGCGAGGGCGAGGTGCTGTTGTTATTACATGGCCTGATGGGGGCTTTAAGCAATTGGGAGCGGGTGGTTGATGAGTTTAAATCGGAATATAGGGTAATTATCCCCATGCTGCCGATATATGATCTGCCTTTGCTTACCACTGGTGTACGTACCTTATCTAAATACGTACACAAGTTTGTTAAGCGTAAAAAGTTAAGCAATATTACTTTATTAGGCAATTCATTGGGCGGGCACGTCGGTTTAATCTATACTTTAGCCCACCAGGAATATGTGAAGGCCTTAGTGCTAACCGGTAGTTCAGGTTTATATGAGAATGCTTTTGGGGGCTCGTTCCCAAGGCGCGAGAGTTACGATTTTGTGAAGGAAAAAGTGGAGTTTACCTTTTACGATCCGGCCACGGCTACTAAAGAATTGGTAGACGAGGTTTTTGAAACCATAAACGACCGCCATAAGGTTATCCGTATATTGGCTATGGCAAAATCGGCCATCAGGCACAATATGTCTAAAGATGTACATAAGATAAAGGTACCTACAGCGTTAATATGGGGTAGGGACGATAAAATTACACCACCCGAGGTAGCTGTTGAATTTAGTCAGCTGATACCAAATTCGGAGTTACACTGGATAGATAAATGCGGGCACGCAGCCATGATGGAGCGCCCCGACGAATTTAATGTG
>Ga0075366_10001634_pt1 | contig 11237 bp, 11 predicted proteins | sample EndMethybrTD3031_FD_72351 | JGI IMG/M metagenome (GOLD analysis project Ga0075366, IMG submission 72351) | Populus endosphere microbial communities from Tennessee, USA - Endosphere MetaG P. TD hybrid TD303-1 | ecosystem: Host-associated > Plants > Roots > Endosphere | place: USA: Tennessee... | reverse complement strand
CCGTCACTCGTCCCGCAAGTCTCGGCACAGGATGTTCTGGCCGTACCTGGCAATGCACAGAAACTTGTTGTCGACGCCCGCGCACCAGATCGCTTTCATGGCGAGAATGAAACCCTGGACCCCGTCGGCGGCCACATACCCGGTGCGCGCAACCGCTTCTTCCGCGACAACCTGCGAGCCGATGGCCATTTGAAACCTGCCGCGCAATTGCGCGAAGAATTCCTTGACGTGCTGGGTCACCACGCAGCCAGTGACGTCATCATGCAATGCGGTTCTGGCGTGACGGCGTGCCACAACCTCCTCGCAATGGAAATCGCCGGCTTGCCCGGCGCCGCGCTCTACCCTGGCTCGTGGAGCGAGTGGTGTGCCGATCCGGCCCGCCCCATCCAGACGGGTGCCCAATCGGGCTAATTCAAGACTGAGCTGCCACACGCAATGAGCGGCGGCACATAATATGGCCAATGACAATCCACGTGGGGCAGCCATGAGCACCAAGCAGATCGTCGCGCAACTGGCACAACAGTTTGGCTATGAGATCGTCCCGGCGTGGCGCATGCGCGGCCTGTCATTCGCACGTCATCTCAAGACCCTGTTCGAACAGTACCAAGTCGAATCAGTCGTAGATGTGGGCGCCAACGCGGGGCAATACCATGACTTTCTGCGAGCTGAAGTCGGCTTTCACGGTTCGATCCTCTCGTACGAGCCACAGCCCGAGTGCTTCAAGAAGCTGACCGAACGCGCGGCTCAGGACAGTGCCTGGCATCTGCGCAATCTCGCACTGGGTGAAGACGCCGGCGAGCTGTCGCTGAATGTCATGGAAGAATCCCAGTTCAGCTCTTTTCTGGCGCCCGAGTATGGTGTCGTGGGCGACTTCTCCGGCATGAATCAGGTCCGTGAGGTCATCAAGGTGCCTGTCGTACGACTCGACGATGACCTGACATCACCCGCGATGCGGAGCACCGTATCGGGTCGGCTTTATCTCAAACTGGATACGCAGGGCTTTGACCTGACGGTGCTGCGCGGCGCCACACGGACGCTTGAACGCACCGTGGCACTGCAGACCGAGCTATCGATGAAGCCCGTCTATCAGGGCATGCCAGGCTATCGCCAGATGATCGATGAACTGGAGAGCATGGGTTTCGAACTCAGCAGCATGTTCCCCGTGAGCCATGACGCTGACTTGGGATTGATCGAAGCCGATGGCGTATTCATCAATCGCAGAGCGCTGGAGAAATCACGCACCCAATAACACGGGGTCGCTCAGGCAGCGGCATCAAACACCGTTGCCTGCGCGGACTCCGGCAGGCGGTCGATCATCGCACGCAACAGTTTCAGATCCACCAGCGTCACATGTCTTGATCGCGCTTCTTCAGCAACGGCCGCGACAAACCCGGCAGGAGCAACGAAGAAAGCCTTCTCCAGCTCTTCCTCCTCCATTGTGCGCAGCAGTGCCGTATAAGCCTGCACGCCCTGCGGTGCGCTGCCAGCGCGACACAGGAGTATGGCAATCGCCTTTTCGGCATTGCGTGGCACAAGACGAATGCGGTATTCCCCTGCAGCCCCTGTCGCTATCGTCTGGCTGTGCAAGCCATTGAACTGATAGAGGGCCATGCATAAGCGCTCCAGCGCAACCTGCCCCAGCGTTTCAAGAGCAGGCGGCGACGGCACATCTTGCAACGCTTCGACGATCCCGGATGGAGCCTCGGCAGCCACTTCAGGAGAGCTAGAAGATTTTGCATCACCACGTGCTGCAACCGGCAATGACACCTTGGCAATCGCTTCGTCGTCATCCGGCCACTCTTCGACGGCACGCGATTGCAGCAGTTTGTAAACAGCCCCTGCGGTCAGAACGAATGCAAATGCGGTGGCCAGCAACTGCAGGAAGGCAGCCAGTCGGCTGGCGGGTGCCAGCAATACCGCGGGCAGCACATAAGCCAGAATGAAGACGGCCGCGGCACGCCAGGCAGCCGTCTGCCAACGCTCGCCGAAGAGCAGACCTGACAATCCGGATTCCTGTACACCTCGTGACATGATCCAATACCCTTGACGTTGAGTGGCTGCAGCCAGCTTGCGGGCGAATCATACTTCCAGCCAGCCGGAATGAGGGTCGGAAGCTCTCAACGAGGCGACAGACAGCGCCAATCAAGAGGCAAAAGGATGGCCAAGCGCTTTGCCGCGCGGCTATGCTTGCAAGGACGAGAACAGGGAGACACCATGGCTCACGAGTCCACACAGCAGTTTCCAAACGATACCGGCCAGGAATCAGGCAAGCACATCGTCCTCGCGTTGGTGATTGCTGCTGTCATCGTATTCGGTGCCCGACTGTTCGCGGACCATTTCATCCGCCCGCCAGCACCTCCCGCCGTTGCTGCTCTGGCAGTGCCAGCCGCCGCAGCCAGCGCGAATAGCGCCACGGAAGACGAGCTTGCCGCCGAAGCACGCAAGGCACGCCAGATTCGCGAACAGGCAATCATCGATCAGGACCGCGCGCGGCGCGAGCAGAAGAAGGCCGATGTCATGCGGGCCCGCGATGAGGCAGCAGCTGCAGCACAAGCCGAGGATGCGCGCCGGGAAGCTGCCTGGCAGCGTTTTTTCACGCGCTCCAGGAAATGTGATACAGCCACGGATGACGCCACGCGCGTCGATTGCAGCAACCAGTACATCCGCGCGAAAGAGCGCTTCGACAAGCTCTACGCCGAAGGCAAGCTGCGCTGAAGATACGCCGCTGGAGACCTGGTAAGCCTACAATTGCGGCCTTATCCGGAAGGTCCGCATGCTCAGTTACCGCCACTCCTATCACGCTGGCAATCACGCCGACGTCCTCAAGCACCTTGTTCTGGTTCAATTGCTGCGCTACATGGCGCAGAAAGACAAGCCATTCTGGGTCATCGACACGCACGCGGGTGCGGGCATGTATGCGCTGGATTCGGAACATGCCACCAAGCTCTCCGAGCATGAGGGCGGCATCAGCCGATTGTGGGCACGCGACGACTTGCCGCCCGCTGTTGCCGACTACGTGGCCGAAGTGCGCAATCTCAACACCGACGGCAACTTGCGCTCCTACCCCGGCTCCCCATGGCTGGCCCAGCGCGCTTTGCGCGACCAGGACAGGCTACGACTGTTCGAGCTGCACAGCACGGATCATCGCACGCTTGCCAGCTATTTCGGGCACTACGGCAAGCAAGCCATTGTCTATGCCGACGACGGCTTTGCCACCCTCAAGGCGCTTCTGCCACCACCCTCGAAACGCGCGCTGGTACTCATCGATCCTTCCTACGAATTGCGCGAAGACTATAGCTGCGTAGCGGCTACGCTGAAGGAAGCGCTGGAGCGCTTCGCCACTGGCACCTATGCGGTGTGGCATCCCTTCCTGCCCAAACCCGAAGCACGTTTCCTGCCGCAGAAACTACGCGCGCTCAAATGCGAAAACTGGCTACATGTCACGTTGAGTGTTCGTGGCCCGTCGTCGGATGGATTTGGCATGCATGGCAGCGGCATGTTCATCATCAATCCGCCGTGGACGCTGGCCACCACACTCAAGGAAACCATGCCCTGGCTGACAGCGGCACTGGCGGAAGACAAGGACGCCAGTTTTACGCTGGACCTCCAGTCGAACTGATACGCCACAACGACCTCGGTCAGGCGCTAGAATGCTTCGGCAAGCCCGTTGTTTCCCAGCCATCGCATCACTTGAAGGAGCCGCACCATGCGCTATCTGATCGCCCTCGTCGTTACACTGTTCGCCACCAACATCGCATTTGCCGCCGACGCTACCTGTGAGGCCAAGGCTGCGGAGAAGAAGCTGGCTGGCGCTGCCAAGAACAGCTTCATCAAGAAGTGCACCAGCGACAGCGCATCGCCAGCCCAGACCGCCTGTGCCGCGCAAGCTGCAGAGAAAAAGCTGGCGGGTGCCGCCAAGAACAGCTTCGTCAAGAAGTGTGTAGCTGAAGCCAAGTAATCCTCGTCTTGCCAACCCGCGCTGTTCATCGGCGCGGGCAGCCGTGGCACGCTGGCTCAACTCATATTCCCGACAATGCATCCACCATGGTGCTAAATGCGTAGAGGGAAAATCAGCCTCTTCCCTGAACCTGCATGCACGCCACCCCTCGCCCGATGGCTTCTCTGTCAAGCACTCTGCATACACTCGGACGTCTCTGCCATCGCATGTTTCTACTGGCTCTCGCCGCATTCCTTTTCGCGCTGACGTGGCTGTATTTTCAGCAAGAGTCCCTGCTGTTCTTCCCGGAGCCCCTGCCTGCCAGCTACCATTTCGAGCTTGCCGGTGTGACGGAGGAAAAGCTTGTCGTTGAAGGCGCAACTCTCTCCGCACTGCACTTCCGCCAGCCCAATTCAAAAGGTGTGGTGTTCTTTCTTCACGGCAATGGTGGCAACCTGCAGAGCTGGCTGACCGATACCGGATTCTATCGACGCACCGGATACGATTTATTCATGATCGACTACCGCGGCTATGGCAAGAGCACGGGCAAGATAGCCAGCGAAGCACAGCTGCATGCGGATGTGCTGGCAGCCTGGCGGCACGTGGAGAAAGAATATGCGGGTCGCAAGAACATCATTTACGGGCGCTCGCTCGGTACCGGACTGGCCACGAAGCTCGCAAGCCAGCCGGACGCGCGCGAAGCATCGCTTCTGGTCCTGGTCTCGCCCTATCTGAGCCTGCAACAGATTGCACGAAACCTGTACCCGTGGGTACCTGGTTTCGTCATGCGCTATCCGATGCGCACTGACCTCTGGTTACCCGGAGTGCACATACCAACGCTGATATTGCATGGCGAGCACGATGAATTGATCAACGTCTCGCACGCCAGAAGACTCAAGGAAATCAAGCCCGATGCGCAGTTGCTGGTACTACCGGACGCCATGCACAATGACATACACATGTTTCCGCAGTACATCGAGACGCTTGAGCAACGCCTTGTAACACTGTGATCAGACCAACGCGACTTTCATCACAGACTGCGGATAGGCCGCGCGGAAGGCCTTGCAGCGCTCCATCATCTGCTCGGCGCTCTTCGGCATTGAAACGCGTGCCCGCGTAATGTCACAGACCAGACCACGGACCTGACGCGCGAGGCGCACGCCGTGTTCGGCCTGACGCGTCTGCGATTCCGTTGCACGCGGGGGCAAATGCGGATGGAAGTTGCGCAAGCGCTCACCTGCCACGGCAAAGTCAGACCAGATGTCGAAAATGTTTGCGTCGGTGCGCAAGGTCTCGGTCTTGATCTTGGCCGTCTCGGCAAAGCGCTGGATGACAGGAACGATGCCTTCAAACATGACATCGCCATCAAAGGTTTCAATGAGCGAAGTGGTCAGCGCGTCGATGTCGCGCATGGCCTGCGCGATCTTGATGTAGCGGCTTTCGTAAACCGCCTCCACGGGAATTGAAAAGGCCTTGAACGGCTCGCCCCAGAGCTCGTCGATCCCCTCTTCCCCACTGCGGTGATAGACCGTCTTGCCCAGCTCCAGCGCTTCCTGCAGACAGCGGCCGCATTCGCGCATCAAGGCATTGTCGGTCGCGATTTCCACACCGGCGGCCTGCAATTCCACCAGCTTGGTGAAGATGTCTGTCGCGCGATTGAACAACGCTCCCGCCAGCATCGCGCCCTTGACGCGCTTTTTCTCGGGATCACTTTCCTCGCCAAACGCGGCGCGCGCTTCGGCAAGACGATGACCGGGAATATTGATGCCATGCTCGACGTGATTGAAGAGTCGTCGCGTCAGCGCCTCGATCAGGCGTTTCTTGGCCATCAAGGTGTCTTCGGGCGCTTCGTAAGTCTTGATCCAGTAACCGTAGTAGTGCACCCGCTCCTGACCATCGATCAAGCGCTTGCTACCAAAGGGAACAGGATCAGAAATGGCGTTTGTCATAGCTCAACACGTGATTGATTTCGAGTTGTTTATCGACCCTGGCACAAGGACATGTAGAAGGGCGGATTTATCGTTGTTATCGTTTTGCACACGTTGTGCACTGCAATATAGACATCGGTTCAAACAACTGCCAGTTCAGATTCTCGCGCCGAAAAAAAAAGCGCGCTGCAACATTTGACACGAATTGCGACAAGCGGCGTTCACTGCGTCGCAATCCGTACACATTTCCATCAGACAGAACAAATGGGACCGTTAGCATTTGCTTACAGCTGCTTACAGCCTCTCCGCCTCACGCCGCCTAGACTGGCATCAAGTCGTCGCGCAGTACGAAAGCGCTCGACCTCATAAGGAGATGCACCATGAAAACCGGAACCCGTACATTTTCAGCCATCCTGCTTGGCTTGGGCTTGATCACCGCATCGGCTGCCGCCAACGCTCGCGATCACCACGGAAACGGCTGGGGCCATGAACGTCATGAGCACGACTATCGTTCATACGGTCGTTACGACGACGTACGCGTTGTCGAGCGGCGCTATGTTGTACGCGAAGCGCCCCGTTATTACTACGAACCGATGGTCTACGAACGCCCCAGGCCGGTTTATCGCACTGAACCCGGCGTTGTGGTGAGCATCGGCCTTCCGCCGATCATCATTCCCTTTCGCTAGCTCCTTCGTCAGCCATCCAGAGGAATGGCTGGCGTATCGAGCAGGAGCTGATAGAACGCCACATCCAGCCAGCGGCCGAATTTGAAGCCAGCCTGACGAATCGTGCCGCCATGGCTGAAACCGAGCTTCTCGTGGAAAGCGATGCTGTCTCGATTGTCACTGTCAATAGCGCCAATCAGCGTGTGGTAACCCTGCTCCCGCGCCGCGACAATCAACTCACGCATGAGGGTGCCACCCAAACCCTTGCCGCGGTGCAGTGAATGCACATACACGGAGTGCTCGACGGAATACTTGTAGGCAGGCCAGGCGCGGAAAACACCGTAACTGGCGAAGCCCATCAACTCGCCAGCCACACTTTCGACGCCGATCACCGGAAAATTGCCAGCTGCCTTCGCTTCGAACCAGCGACACATGCTTTGTGCCGAGCGCGGCTCGTAGTCGTATAGCGCGGTCGACGAGACGATGGCTTCGTTGAGGATGGCGAGAATGGCAGACGCGTGTCGCTCGTATGAGCACGTCACGATACGCATTGTGGTTAGCTCCCTGACGAAGCAAGGTAGCGCTCGACCAGTCGCACCCAGTACGTCACGCCAAGAGGAATGACTTCATCATTGAAGTCGTAGCGTGCGTTGTGGAGCATGCAGGCTCCATGTGTGCCGCCGCTCCCTGCCCCGTTGCCAAGCCACACATAGCAGCCGGGACGCTGCTCCAGAAAATAGGCGAAGTCCTCCGCTCCCATACTCGGCGGTAGCGCCCAGTCAACAGCGTCAGCCCCCACCACCTCCGCCGCCACGTCGCGGCAGAATTGCGCTTCGGCAAGCGTATTGATGGTCGGCGGATAGCCATCGTGATATTCGAATTCAATTTTCGCAGCATGACTGATCGCCACGCCTTCGCAGATCCGTTGCATCGCCAGACGCGTGGCCGCACGTACTGGCGCCGTCAGGGCACGCACCGTGCCGCACAGGCGCGCTTCGCCGGGAATCACGTTATACGCGTCGCCTGCATGGAATTGCGTGACCGACACAACGGCCGCATCGAGCGGGTCGGTGCTGCGTGAAACAACCGTCTGCAGCGCCTGCACCAGATGCGCAGCCGCCACCAGCGGATCGATGCCCTGATGCGGCATGGCGGCATGTGCGCCATGCCCGCTCACCACAATATCGAAGCGATCCGCACTGGCCATCATCGGTCCTGGCGTAACGCCGAAACGCCCTACCGCCATGCCCGGCCAGTTATGCATGCCGAACACCGCCTCCACAGGGAAGCGTTCGAAGAAACCGTCGGCAATCATCGCCGCACCCCCACCCAGCCCCTCTTCGGCCGGCTGGAATACCAGTACCACCGTGCCATCGAAGTTGCGCGTCTGCGTCAGATATTCAGCGGCGCCGAGCAGCATCGTCGTGTGACCGTCGTGTCCACAGGCGTGCATGCGACCTTCGTGCCTTGAACAATGCGCGAAGCTGTTTTGCTCCTGAATCGGCAAGGCATCCATGTCGGCACGCAAGGCAATCGCGCGACCCGATCCAACCTTGCCGTGGATAACGCCCACAACGCCGGTTTGACCAATGCCACGATGCGTCTCGATGCCCAGTGCTTCGAGCCGGTCGGCCACTAGCGCGGCCGTACGATGCTCATTGAAAGCCAGCTCGGGATGGGCATGGATATCACGACGAATCACGCTCAGCGCTTCACTGCATGCTGCAACTTCAGGGATGATCTGGAACATGACGTGCCTTGCGGGGTCTCAGGGCCAAACTTCATCTTACACTCGCGACCAGTCTGTCGCCCAGACCAGACGAGCAGCAAAGCCCGCGATGCTGGTACCCTTCGGGCTCGGAGCAAATCCGCGCGAAACGACTGATCAGGCATCTCAACTACCAGTGTTCAACTGCCTCAGAGACATGGCTCGCAGAGAAGAAGAACTGCATATCCGGCACCAGGGTCAGCGCTTGCGATCAGCGCAGTCATTCTTCGTCCGCCGTGCCTTGAGCGTGCAATGCGCATTTCTGGTACGACACCTCTTCTCCGCGCTCACCCTTGCCGGTCTGGCGCTGCTGCCAGCCTGCGGCGACAGCTGGAACGATCCTTATCCGATTGCCGACCGCAAGGAAAAACTTGTATATGAGTTTTTCTCCGAGCGCCCCAAGCATCTCGACCCCGTCCAGTCCTACGCCGAAAACGAGGCGGACATTCTCTACCAGATCTACGAGCCGCTATACGATTACCACTTCCTGAAGCGCCCATACACGCTCAAGCCCCAGCTGGCGACAGCAATGCCCAACGTGCGCTACCTCGACGCCAAAGGCAAGCTGCTGCGCGCGAACGCCCCCATCGAACGCATCGCACACTCCGTCTATGAATTCCACATCCGTGAAGGCGTGCGCTACCAACCACATCCTGCATTCGCACGTGATACGCAAGGTCAGTACCTCTACCATTCCCTGAAGCCCGAGGACACGGCCAACAAGCATTCACCGTCCGACTTCGCTCAAACCGGGACACGCGAACTGGTTGCCGAAGACTTCGCGTACGCGATCCGCCGACTAGCCCGGCCAGGTCTGCAATCACCTACTTTCGAGACGTTCAAGCTGGTTGTCGGCCTTGAGGATTTGCAGAAGCAGCTTGCTGCAGACGTCAAGGCAGGCAAGATCAAGCCTGGCGAATGGATCGACCTGCGTCGTTACCCCCTGGCGGGTGTCGAGACACCGGATGCGCATACATTGCGTATCACCCTGCAGGGAAAATATCCACAATTCATATACTGGCTGGCACAGACCTTCGTGGTGCCGATGCCTTGGGAAGCAGACCGCTTCTTTTCCCAACCGGGAATGGCGCGCAACAACATGACCCTCGATGTCTGGCCGGTGGGTACCGGGCCATTCATGCAGCAGATCCATGATCCGAATCACGAAATACGTCTGGTACGCAACCCGAACTGGCGTGGTGAAACCTATCCCTGCGAAGGCGAGGCCAGCGACAAGGCCAATGACCTGCTGAGTGCCTGCGGCAAACCCTTGCCGATGCTCGATGCAATCAGTTTCCAGAAGGAAACGGAGGCAATTCCGTTCTGGAACAAGTTCATGCAAGGCTATTACGATCAGTTCAATTCCTCGCGCATGTCGTTGTCGAGCTTTGACTCTGCGGTACGTGTGCCCGAGCGCGGGGGGCTGGACGTCACACCCGAAATGGAGGAACACGGCATCCGCCTGCAGACCGAGGTCGAACCCGCCGTTCGCTACTATGCATTCAACATGCTCGACCCGATAGTCGGTGGCGGTGACTCTGCTGCTTCGCGCGACCGCGCTCGCAAGCTGCGCCAGGCGCTGTCGATCGCCATCGATATCGAGGAGCAACTGGCCATCTTCCTGAACGGACTGGGTGTGCCTGCACAGGGCCCCGTCCCACCAGGGCTGGGAGGCTTCAAGAGTGGGTGTGCAGGGCGCAATCCTGTTGTGTATGACTGCGTTGATGGCAAGCCACGTCGCAAGAGTATCGACGTTGCGAAAAAATTGCTCGCGGAAGCGGGCTACCCGGAAGGTCGCGAGGCCAAGACCGGCGCACCTTTGGTCCTGTATTTCGACGGCGTCGGTAGCCCCACGGCACGTATCGACTGGATATCCCAGCAGTTCCGCAAACTCGGCGTGCAGCTCGTACCGCGCATGACGGACTTCAACCGCTTTCAGGACAAAACGCGTACGGGCAACTACCAGATTCTCTTCTGGGGCTGGAATGCCGATTACCCCGATGCCGAGAACATGCTTTTCCTGTTTTATGGCAAGAATGCGAAATCGAAATTCGATGGCGAGAACGCAGCGAATTACATGAACCCCGATTACGACAAGCTCTACGTACAACTGAAAACCATGGACATCGACGATCCGGCGCGACCGGCAGTCATCGACAAGATGGTCGATATATTGCGTGTCGATGCCCCGTGGGTTTTCGGCTGGCACGACGAATCATTTTTCCTGCGTCATTCGTGGTTGCAAAATACCAAGCCGGGCAAGATCATCCGCTCCTATCGAAAGTATCAGTACATCGATGCAGCGCAGCGTGATGCCAAACGTCGCGAATGGAATCGCCCGGTGCTGTGGCCCTTCGCCTTGTTCGTGCTGTCCCTGCTGGGTGCCGGCTGGTTTGCGCGGAGCCAGTATCTGCGTCACGAACGACAACGTGCTCGTGCAGGGGCTACATCGTGATTGCTTATCTGATTCGCCGCCTGCTCTGGGCCATTCCCATTCTGCTTGGCGTCAACATCCTGCTGTTTGCGCTGTTCTTCGTCGTCAACACGCCGGATGACATGGCGCGTACGCATCTCGGCATCAAGCGCGTTACTGCGGATGCCGTCACGCGCTGGAAAGCCGCACGCGGCTATGACAAGCCGCTATTCATCAACACTCAGGAACAGGGCAAGGCAGTCATCACGGAGACCATCTTCTTCGACAAGTCCATCCGCATGTTCGTACTGGACTTCGGCTTGTCCGACGAGGGGCGCGATATCAATTACGAGATCGCGCACCGCATGTGGCCTTCGCTGGCACTGGCCGCGCCTACCTTCCTGCTGGGCTTGTTCGCGGCAATCAGCTTCGCGCTGCTGCTGGCCTTCGCCCGCTATACGGGTTTCGATGCGGCGGCGACCATAGTCTGCGTGGTGTTGATGTCCATTTCCAGCCTGTTTTATAT
>Ga0075366_10001632_pt1 | contig 11245 bp, 13 predicted proteins | sample EndMethybrTD3031_FD_72351 | JGI IMG/M metagenome (GOLD analysis project Ga0075366, IMG submission 72351) | Populus endosphere microbial communities from Tennessee, USA - Endosphere MetaG P. TD hybrid TD303-1 | ecosystem: Host-associated > Plants > Roots > Endosphere | place: USA: Tennessee... | reverse complement strand
GGCCAGCGCAACTCCATCAATTTCCCCCGAGGCTGAGGACGAGCGTGCCGGTGAAGCCGCCCGGCGCACGCGTGAGATTGGCTTCGATCGGCCGCGCGCGCGCGGCGCTGCGCGCTTCGACCAGCAGCGCCCGCACTTGCTCGGGGCTGGCGTTTTGCAGCGTCAGCAGCGCGCGGTCGTTTTGCAGGCTCAGCCGCACCTTGTCGCCCAGGCGTTCGGCAGCCGCCTTGATGGCCAGGCCGGCTTGCGCCGCCGGCACCGGCGTGGCGTTGCGCAGCTCGCGCACCTCGGCCGCCATGCCGCGCATCTGCAGCAGCTGGGTGTCGAGCGTCTCGAGCTGGGTGGGCGCGCTGCGCAACACCGACACGGCCGGCGCGACGAACACGACCCAAACCACGAACACGCCGACGATCAGCGCCATCGCGATCAGCGCCATGCGGTCGCGCGGCGGGCGCGCGCGCCACGCGGCGCTCGTGCGCTCGCGCAGCGGCTGCAACGAAGCCAGCCAGTTCTCGATCACGCGGCCCCCCTGCTCATGTGGCACTCCGCGCGGCGCCCGCGGTGCGGCTCAGCACCAGCCGGCCTTCGCTGGCCTGCACGCTCCAACCCGCCGGGCGCAGCCGGGCGCGGAAGCGTTCGATCTGATCGGCACCCCAGGTACCGACCACCAGCGTGAGGTTGCCTTGCTCGAAGCGCAGCGATTGCACCGGCGGTTGGCCGTCGGGCCAGGCCTGCGTGGCAGCGGCCAGCGCCGCCTCGAGGTCGGCGTCGCCGACCCGTCCGGCGGCGGCGCGCAGGTTGTCGGTGGCGCGGCGCATTTGCACCGGTGCGTCGACGATGGTGCCCACCTGCGGGTGCGCTGCCTTCAGCAGCGTCACCATCGCTTGCTTGCGGCGCTCGATCTCGCTGCGCTGGTGCAGTGCCCACAGGTTGATGCCGACGATGTGCAGCAGCGCCAGCGACAGCGCGCCGATGCGCGCCGGGCGCCAGGCCGGGCTCCACAGGCGCTTCCAGGCTTCGCGCAGCCAGCGCGAGCCACGCGCACGCGCCGCGAGGTCGAACTGGCGCAGGTTCCACAACGAGCGCACCGCCTGCAGCGCATGGTCGGCGTCGGCGCGCACGGCCACTGGCACGCCGAGCCAACGCTCGGCTTGCGCCGCCACGGCGGGCGACGCGCTCCAGCGCGCGCCGTGCCGGGCCCACGCCGACAGCTGATCGCGCACCCAGGTGCCGGCCATGCGCGCGCAACGCACGCCGTTGGCATCGCTGTAGGCGAGCCAGGTCTGCGCGCTGCTGCCGTCGGCGGAGTCGGATGCGGCGAAGAAGTGTCCGGTGGCTGGATCGTCGGGCCACAGCGCAGGCACCACGCGCTCGACGAACGCGCCGGCCTTTTCGAGCTGCTCCAGATGATGCGTGAGCCAGCGCTTGTGCACGGCAGCGACCCAGGTGGCGCCGCCGGCGGAAGCTTGCGGCGCGACGGCGAGGTGCACCGCTTGTTCGTCGTCGAGCAGCTGTTCTTCGACCAGCCCGACCAGCGCAGCGCGCAGCTTGGACGCCGGCGCGCGCGGCAGCGTGATGCGATGCCAGCTCACATCGGTGGGGCCGAGCCAGGCGATCACGGTGTCGGCCTTCGGCAGCAGCCCTGCAGTGGTGCGGCCTTGACGCGCCACGCTGAGGCCGTCGGAGCTGAGCAGGTACGCGTATTCAAGCGCGGCATCGCGCTCGCCATCGGCGGCAGCGCCAGCGCGGTCGCGCGGTGGCAGGAGAACGACCAGGATCGACATTGGGACGCGAAGGCTAAACGCTTAGAGCGGCTGTTACAAGGTCAAGGACCAGCGAATCAAACACTTGGCGGACAAAGTTGTGGCGAATTGGCAGGGATCGTGAGCGCTCGTGAACCGCGGCGCACTCAACGGTCGACCAGCACACTGGAAACGCGCTCGCGCAGGATGGTGATCACGTCGAGCCCGCGCCGCTCGACGATCGACCGCTCCTCGAGCGCACGGTCGTCGAGCCGAAGTTTGCCGCGCACTTCGAAGTAATTGGACTGCACGCTGACGTTCTTGGTGTTCAGCAGATCTTGCGAAGGCACGTATTTCTTGGCCGCGTCGATGGTCTTGAACGCCGCGCGCTGGCGTGCCTGCACGATGGCCTGCGCCGCGCCGGGGTCGAGCCCCGGGCTGACGGCAACGATCACTTCGACGTCGGCGGTGTTGAGGTTGACCGGCGTGCGCACCGGCAGCAGCACCACGAACGCTTCGAGCCGCTCGAGCACGGCCGGATCGACGCCGAACCATGCCAGTTGCGCCACCGTGCGCGGCGCGATCGGCGTGGCACCGGCCTGCGGCTCGCCGGTGGACCATGCGGCCCGCAGGCCTTCAGCGATGCGCCCCGCGGTGTCCGCCGGCGCGTTGGCCGCCTCGCACAGCTTCTGCAGCGCGAGAAACTCCTTGTCGACCACCTTGTTGCCTTCGATGAGGTTGCGCAGGTTGTAGCGCGACTGCAGGTCGACGATCATTCCCGAGAGGAACGCGTCGGGGCCGTCTTCGGTGTTGTGATCCTTGTCGGCGGCCAGAAAGGTCGACAGCCGCGCCTCGGCCAGCGGCGTGGCCCACGGCTCGCTGAGCGCGGTGGGCCCGCCGGTGCGCGCGTCTTCGCGCAGGATCAGCCGGGCCCAATCGAGCGCGCCGTTCAGGATCCAGGCTGACTGCGTGCGCGCCCGTTCGGCCGCCTCGACCTGGATGGCGCGGTTTTGCTGCCACACCATGCCCGCGGCCAGCGTGCTCACCAACACCAGCAGCGACATCGCGATCAGCAGGGCGGCGCCGCGCGAGCGGCGGGGCGAACGGGGCGCGGCGTGCATCATGACTGCGCGGGCCCGAGCGCCACGTCGCGGATCAGGCGGCGCTCGCCGAGGTTGATGACCAGCCGCACGCCGGTGGGCAGCGCGGCGCGCGGCACGATGACGCCGCTGGCTGCCAGCGCCGGCGACGGCGCCGGCGTGACGACGTCGCCGCTCGATTGCGCGTTGGTCCATGCGTTGCCGCGGTAGAAGTACACCTGCCACTCGCTGGCGCCGTCGAGCAGACGCACCTGCTGGTCTTCATTGCCGATCAGCTGCTGGCTCATCAGCCAGGCCTGCTGCAACTCGAACGCGCGCCGCACGCTCGGGCTGGCCCAGCGGCGCCAAACGCCTTCGCGCAGCGACCACACCACCACCTGTGCGCCCTCCGGCGTGAGCCGGGTCAGCCGCATGGTGGCGCCGTCGAACTGCAGTGTCGGCACGCTGCTGCTGTCGTACAGCGACGCGAGATCCTGCTCCCACTGGCCGATCACCGTGGTCAGGCGCAGTGTGCGTTCGGCGGCTTCCTGGCTGATGTCGCGCGCGCGCACCATGCCGTCGACGCCCTGCCAGCCCATCGCCGCGAGGATCGACATGATGAGCAGCGCCACCAGCACCTCGACCAGTGTGAAGCCGCGTTGCACGGGGACGGCGCGCACGTCAGTAGCGCCCCAGCACGGTGGACAGCGTCAGCAGTGGCGCGCCGCCGGCATCGAGCATCACCGCGTCGACGCGGCGGAAGTTCGGGTTCGGCGTGGGCCGCGTGACGAGCCGGCCCTGATAGTCGCGGCCGAGCTGGTTGCATGCAAAGTCGGCGTCGCCGACGCCCGGGAACTGCTTGGACAGGCGCAGGTTGGTCAGCGCGTTGTCGGCGCACCATTGCGCATTGACGATGTCGCCCAGGCGCTGTGCGTTGTCGGTGAGCGCGCCCGCCGCTTTGAGGCCCGCCGCCAGCGTGATCGCCACGATCGCGACCGCCACCAGCACCTCCACCAGTGTGAAGCCGGCGTTGCGCGATGGGCGGCGCGGGCTGGACATCACTGCACCGGCACGAACGGCCCGATGCCGTCGGTGGCAAGCGTGAGGTTGCGCTCGCCCAGACGCAGCACGATGCGCTGCGGCCCGATCAGCGGTTCGGGCCCGAGGATCAACGCACGCGCGCCGATCACCTCCGCCGTGACTTCATCGGCCAGCCAGCGCGTGGGCATCGGCGTGCCGCCGATGGTGCCGACGAAGCGAAACGGAGGATCCTCCGGCTTGGAGCCGATTTCGAAGCGCAGCGGCACGCCGGCACTGCGCGACTCCGAGCGGGCCGCCTCCAGCAGCGCGGCCAGGCGCACGGCCTCGCGATCGAGCTGGGCGGCGGCCGGGTCGCGCAGCGACAGCGTGACAACGCCGACCGCCACCGCGATCAGCGCCATCACCACCATCAATTCGATCAGCGTGAACCCGCGCGCCGCGGCGGGCGGAAGCGTCCTACTGCCAGGAGCCGACGTCGGCGTTCGTTCCTTCGCCGCCAGGCTGGCCGTCGGCGCCGAAGCTGAACACATCGATCTCACCTTTCACACCCGGGTTGATGTACTGATAGGGCCGGCCCCAAGGATCGTTGGGCAGCTTCTCAAGGTAAGGGCGCCAATTCGGCGGAATGGTTCCCGTGGTGGGTTTACGCACCAACGCCTCGAGCCCTTGGTCGGCTGCGGGATAACGCTGATTGTCCAGCCGATACAGCTTGAGAGCCTGCATCAAATTGTTCACGTCCGTGCGCGCCGCGGTGACGCGCGCGTCGTCGGCGCGGTCGAGCACATTGGGCACGATCAGCGCGGCCAGCACCCCGATGATCACCAACACCACCATCAGTTCGATCAGCGTGAAGCCCTGCACGCGCAAGCGAACGGGCATGGACTGACGGGCGCGGTTCATCGTGCGGCGATGCGATCTCGTGGAGGTGGGCTGCATGATAATCGCGCGATGGCAACCCGCCTGTTGTCGTTTGTGATCTGGGCCGTGGTGGCGGCCAGTGCCGTGTTCTGGTTGACGCGGCTGCTGTCGCGTTCGGATCCGGCGCCGTCGCACACCGTGACGGCCAATGCCGGTGCCTCGGTGGCATCGGCCGATCTGTCGCGGCTGCTCGGCAGCACGCGCACGGCGGCGGCCGAGCCGACGGCGGAGCCCGCGGTCGATGCGCGCTTCAAGCTGATCGGCGTGGTGGCGCCGAAATCAAGACAGCCTGACAGCGGTCTCGCGCTGATCGCGGTGGACGGCAAGCCGCCGCGGCCGGTGACGCTGGGCGGCGTAGTCGACGGGCCTCTGGTGCTGCTCGCGGTCAACCACCGCCGTGCCGAGCTTGGGCCGGCGGGCGGCGCGGCGACGGTGCGCCTCGAGTTGCCGGCGGTGCCTGAGCCGAACCGCTCGGCGCGTGCGCCGGGCGCCGGGCCCACGACGCTGCTGCCGCCGCAGGGCGTTCCGCCGCCCCAACCGGCCGTGCCGCCGACGGGGCAGCCGGGTCAGGCACCGCCACCGACGCCGATACCGGGCCGCTCGCTCCCGGCGGTCACGCGCTGACGTCGCGACGGCGGCCGGCGCGGTACATCAGACGCCGTCGCCGGCCGGACCGAATTCGGCCGCGTGCGTCGTGATGCCCGATGGCCGCGACGGGCCCGGATCTTCGCCTTCAGCCACTTCGGTCAGCAACGCGGCTGCGCTCTTCACCAGCGGCCACGCCAGCGCTGCGCCGGTGCCATCGGTGCTCTCCATGCCGAGCTCCAGCAGCGCCGAGGCGCGAAACAGGTTCAACGCCTGGTCGAGCCCGCGGTGGCTGTGGCTGCGGCAGAACACGCAGTAGTCGGTGGCCGGCGTGGCGATGCGCGACGCCACCAGCAGCGCGGCACACGCGGCCATGCCGTCGACCATGATCAGGTGGCGCTTGCTCGCCGCCACCAGCAGCACACCGACCATCACCGCGACTTCAAAGCCGCCGAAGGCGGCCAGCACTTCGACCGGATCGGTCACGTCCTTGTGTTTGGTCTGCGCCGCCTGCACGATCGACATCAGGTGGTTCAGCAGATCGGGGTTCATGTTCGGGCCGCTGACGATCAGATCGCGCACCGGCGTGTCGGTGAGGCGTGACAGCACCAGCGCCGCGCTCTCGTGCGAGCCCACGCCGATGCCGGCCACCGCGACCAGGTTGCCGCGCAACGTGTCCCCGATCTCCATGCCGGCCCGGATCGCCGCGTGCGCGTGGTCCACCGACATCGCCAGGCCGACGCGCGCGTTGCGCGTGCCGTGCGCGATCTTGCGCCGGATCAAGCGATCGTGCGGCGCCACCATTTCCGCCACGCCGCAATCGACCACCGACAGTTCGAGCCCCTGGATGCGCGCGAACACCGACACCGGCAACTGGCCGGTGAGCAATTGCGTCACCTGCTCGTGCGTCTGCTTACGCTGCGGCACCGACAGTCCGTCGACGGCGAGCCCGTGATCGGCGGCAAAGATCACCAGTTGCGGATCGCGGAAGCGCGGCTTGAGCGTGTTTTGCATCAGGCCCAGGCGGATCGCCAGCGGCTCGAGCTCGCCGAGGCTGCCGGTGGCCTCGGCGCGGCGCTGCAGCTTTTCCTTCAGCGCGCTTTCCAGCAGCGGCTTGGAAGTGGGAGCGATCAGCGAGCGGTCGGCTGACATGGATCGCTAGTGTACGTAGGGGCGCCGTGCAAAGGTCGAACTAGCGCAAGAACAAGCGGTACACGGGGTTGCGGGTCTCTTCGGTGTACGGATACGCCAGCGTGTTGAGGAATTCGTCGAACGCGGTGTGGTCGCTCGCCGGCACCTGGATGCCGACCAGGATGCGCCCGTAGTCCGCGCCCTGGTTGCGGTAATGGAACAGGCTGATGTTCCAGCCCGGATTCATCGCCGACAGGAAGCGCATCAATGCACCGGGCCGTTCGGGGAAGATGAAGCGCAGCAGACGCTCGTGGCGCGCCAGCTCGGAACGTCCGCCGACCATGTGGCGCACGTGCTCCTTGGCCAGCTCGTCGTCGGTGAGGTCGAGCGTGGGAAAACCGTGGCGATTGAACAGCTTGCCAATGCGACTGGCTTCGTCGCGCCGTGTGATCGCGATGCCGACGAACACGTGCGCCACCTGTTCGTCGGAGATGCGGTAGTTGAACTCGGTGACCGCGCGCGGACCGAGCAACCCGCAGAAGTCGCGAAACGATCCCCGCCGCTCGGGAATGGTGACCGCGAACAGTGCCTCGCGCTGCTCGCCGAACTCGGCGCGCTCGGCGACGAAGCGCAAGCGGTCGAAGTTCATGTTGGCGCCGCAGGTGATGGTGACGAAGGTGCGGCCCTTGACCTTGCGCTTCTCCACGTACTGCTTGATGCCCGCCACACCGAGCGCACCCGCCGGTTCGAGCACGGTGCGCGTGTCCTGGAATACGTCTTTGATGGCGGCGCAGACCTCGTCGGTGTCGACGATCACGAATTCGTCGACCCACTGGCGCACCAGCCGAAAGGTCTCCTCGCCGACCAGCTTCACCGCCGTGCCGTCGGAGAACAGCCCCACTTCGGCCAGCTCGACGCGCTTGCCGGCGCGCACCGAGCGCGCCATCGCGTCCGAATCGCGCGTCTGCACGCCGATGATGCGCACTTCGGGTCGCACCGACTTCAGGTAAGCCGCGATGCCCGAGATCAAACCGCCGCCGCCGACCGCGACGAACACCGCGTCGAGCGGCCCCTGATGCTGGCGCAGGATCTCCATGCCGATCGTGCCCTGGCCGGCGATGACATCGGGGTCGTCGAAGGGATGTACGAAGCTCAAGCGCTGCTTGCGCTGCAGACTCAGCGCGTGCGTATAGGCATCGGAGTAGCTGTCACCGTGCAGCACCACCTCGCCGCCCAGCGCGTGCACCGCGTCCACCTTGACCCGCGGGGTGGTGACGGGCATCACCACCACCGCCCGGCAGCCGAGCCGCTTGGCCGCCAGCGCGACGCCTTGCGCATGGTTGCCGGCCGACGCGCAGATCACGCCGCGCTTCAACTGCTCGGGCGCGAGATGCGCCATCTTGTTGTAGGCGCCGCGCAGCTTGAAGCTGAACACGCTTTGCTGGTCTTCGCGCTTGAGCAGCACGTGGTTGCCGAGCCGCCTCGACAGCGCGCGTGCGGGTTCGAGCGGCGACTCCTGCGCCACGTCGTACACGCGTGCGGTGAGGATGCGCTGCAGATACTCAGCGCGGCTGTGCGCGAGAGGAATGCGCGAGGCACGCGCCATCGTGAGGCTCCGGTTTGCGGCGCGGCATCATAGGGCAGCGTCCGGCCGCAACGCGGCCCAGAAAAAAGGCCCGAGGCGTGAGCCTCGGGCCCAATCCACCAATGGGAAGGTGGAGGAGACAACCTTCGCAGGACCCGCTCACAGCGCGCGCTGAACTGCAATGGTCGCAAGTCTAGCGTGGTCGATGTTGCATCGCAATATGATTCGAGCCAGGTCGCGCAAGTGGCCGATGCGTTGTGCCGCAGTGGTGCGTTGGTGCACGCGGTGGGTTCAGGTCTTTCAAGGAGACGCTCAGATGGAGTGCACGGTGCGTTGGGTGCGTGATGGCGGCATGACCTTCATGGCAGAAACCGGCAGTGGTCACGTTCTCATGATCGATGGCGCCCCCGATGGCGGCGGGCGCAACCTCGCGCCGCGCCCGATGGAGACCGTGCTCGCCGGTACTGGCGGCTGCACGGCCTACGACGTGGTCACGATCCTCAAGCGCGGGCGCCATGACGTGCGCGGCTGCTCGGTGAAGCTCGAGGCCGAGCGCGCGACGACCGACCCGAAGGTGTTCACGCGCATCCACATGCACTTCGTCGTCAGTGGTGTGCAGTTGAATGCCGAGGCAGTGGCGCGCGCGGTGACGCTGTCGCACGAGAAGTACTGTTCGGCCAGCGCGATGCTGGCGAAGACCGCCGAGATGACCGTGAGCCACGAGATCGTCGCGGCGTGATGGCATCGGTGCGGCGCTGCGCGCGCCGCCTCAGATGTGGTGCGCCGTTTGCGTCATCACGCGCGCAGCCATCCGCATCGCGAACTTGACCGGTGTTGGCAACGACGCGGCGCCGCTTTGCTCGGCAGCGCTCGCGTGCTCGGCTTCGTCGCGCTTCATCTGCTCGACGATGGCACGTGATGGTGCATCGTTGATCGGCAAACGATCGAGATGGCCGGCGAGGTGCTGCTCCACTTGCCGTTCGGTTTCGACCACGAAACCCAGGCTCCAGCGATCACCCGCGAGACCAGCGACCAGGCCGATGCCGAACGAGCCGGCGTACCACAAAGGGTTCAACACACTGGTGCGTGCCCCGAGTTGCTCGAGCCGCCGCTCGGTCCACGCGAGATGATCGACTTCCTGCTCGGCCGCGCGTTGCATGTGGAGGCGCAGTCGCGAGTCGCGCGCAGTGAGGGCCTGCGCTTGGTACAGCGCTTGAGCACACACCTCGCCCACATGATCGACACGAAGCAATGCGCCGGACAGCTTGCGCTCGGCCGCCGACAGCGCGCTGGTCGATTCATCGGCGCTGGGTTGCGGACGCGCCGCATGCGCGCCACCGGTCAACGCGCGCAGCGCCTGATCGGCGGAAACGATCCACGAGTCAAGGGCCATGCGGCCAAGCTTATCGGAATCCCCAGGGTGGGTTTTCCTGGGTGTCGCATGCCTCTGCGTGCTTTCTCCGCGCGCGAGTGTTTCGCGTTGTTGCCAGACAACATCGACGAGACGATTCCGCCCCAAGTCTTTGCATCGCAGATGCCCCTCTGGTGCAATAGCCGCAACTTCCGCTGAGGAGGTTGGCCTGATCGGCCAGCGTCGTTGTGTCGGGCGCGGCAGTCCTGGATCAGGGCCTCTTGTCCAACTTAGGAGATCATTGCAATGAAAAAATCTCTGCTCGCTCTGGCTGTGCTCGGCACATTCGCTGGGGTGGCATCCGCCCAGTCGACCGTGACGCTGTTTGGTGTGGTTGACCTGAATGCGCGTCAGGTGAAGAACGGTTCGAACGAATCGCTGAAGACGTTGAGCACGGACGGCAATGCCAGCAGCCGCCTGGGCTTCCGTGGCGTCGAGGATCTGGGCGGTGGTTTGAGCGCCGCCTTCTGGCTCGAGGCCGGTCTCAACGCCGATGTGGGCACAGCGGGTGGCGGCAACGGAAGCTACAACGCCAATGCGGCGGCAACCGGTGCTGTGGCTGGATCGCCTGGTGCGTTCTTCAACCGCCGCTCGACCGTGGCGTTGCTGGGCGGTTGGGGTGAACTCCGACTTGGCCGGGACTACACGCCTGCGTTCTGGAACACGACGATCTTCGATCCGTTCGGGACGAACGGCGTTGCCGCGTTCACCAACCTTTCGATCAACGGTCTGGGTACCCTCGGTTCGAATAGCTATGTGCGTGCCAACAACACGATCGGCTATTTCCTACCGAGCAACCTGGGTGGTCTCTATGGCCAGGTCCAGACGTCGGCGGGCGAGGGCAATGGGACGGTCGGCGACTCCAACAAGCAGACCAGTGGTCGCATTGGTTACGCCGCGGGGCCGTTCAACGTCGCCGTGTCGCACGGCCAGACCAAGACGCTGCCGGACAACTGGAAGCACTCGAACGTTGCCGGCTCGTGGAACTTCGGCTTTCTGAATCTGATGGCGCAGTACGACATCCTGAAAGCCGGAACACGTGAACAGAAGACCTACTTGATCGGCACTGTCGTGCCGTTGGGGCAGGGCGAGTTCAAGTTTGCGTATGCGAAGGCCGATCAAGACGGAACCACGGCTGCGCTGGATGGAGCTGACGCCGACCAGATCGGTGTGGGCTACGTGTACAACTTGTCGAAGCGCACGGCCATGTACGGTCACTATGCGCGCATCAAGAACAAGAACACGACAGCTGCGTTCGCGATTGGTGGCGGTGCAGGCAGCGCCGCCGGTGCAACCTCCAAGGGCTTTGAAGTCGGGGTGCGTCACTCGTTCTGATTCGCGACGAGGACCATTGGTGGAGCCGCCCTTCGGGGCGGCTTTTTCTTGTGCGCGCAATACCGGGAGTTGGCGTGTCTCCGTCGACCATGCGGGCGGTGCTGTTGCTTGTCCCATTGCTGGCAAGTGGCTGCTTCACCCCGCCACAACCGGCGCCAATCGATCCGCTGCAGTGGCACCCACTGCACCTTCCCGGCAAGCGATCCACGGTTTATTCGCGCGTCGACTGCGAAGGCCGGCGTGCTTGGCGCGCCATGAGCGAGGCCTCCGCAAGCCTGTGGCGCCGCAGGCTCGACCGCACGGTGACCCGAACCACATCGATCGAGTTCTCCTGGTGGGTACCAACGACCATCCCGAGTGCAGACTTGAGCGTCGCAGACACCGCGGATTCACCAGTTCGAGTGGTTCTCGCGTTCGA
>Ga0075366_10001631_pt1 | contig 11245 bp, 11 predicted proteins | sample EndMethybrTD3031_FD_72351 | JGI IMG/M metagenome (GOLD analysis project Ga0075366, IMG submission 72351) | Populus endosphere microbial communities from Tennessee, USA - Endosphere MetaG P. TD hybrid TD303-1 | ecosystem: Host-associated > Plants > Roots > Endosphere | place: USA: Tennessee... | reverse complement strand
TTCGGCGCCGAGGTCGGCTACCTGCTCAAGCAGAACCTGTGGCTGTCGGTCGGCGTGAACGCCACCGGCTTCAAGGGCGACTCCGATCTCACCGGCTACGAATACACGCAGCGCGGCGCGTATGTCCGCCTGCGCTTCAAGTTCGACGAGACCTTGTGGCGCGGCAAGGACCCGAGCGTCAACCGAACCCTCGACCGCTGATGGCCCGCGGATACCGGCCGACCCACCCATTGCGACGTCACCCCATGAACCTCGACCAATCCCTGATCGCGCTTGCCCTGCTGGTCGCCGCTTCGAGCGGCACGCCGGCCCTCGCTCAACCGACAACAGGAAGCGCACAGCTCACACCCGCCGCGAAGCGCATCAGCGACGAAGCCATCCAGTCCGACCACCAGACCTACGATGCGATGCAGGCACGCATCAAGGCGCTGAACGATGGCGGCCGGCGCGTCGCCGACTATCACCTCGCGAAGGCGCAGTGCTGGCTCGACGTGAGCTTTCACGAATACACCCGCAACGACCGCAGCGAGTTCCCGCAGGCCGCGCTCGGCGAGGCCGGAGCGCTCGTCGACGCGATGGAGCGCAAGCAGTCGCCGCTGTCGTTCGAAACACCGCTGGTCAATGGGGCCGCGAAGCTGCGGCCCGACCTGTGGGCCATCACGACCGCGCTGAGGGGCGACGCCGGTTTCTTCTGCGCGCAGCAGAAGATCGCCTGCGCCGAAGTCGAGCTGGTGCACGCGGGCAACGAGTTCAATCAGCAGCAGTGGCGGCATGCAAAGCCGTATGTGCAGATCGCGGAAGACCTGATCGCCGAAGCGCAGGTCCTGGCCGCAAGCTGCAGGCCGGCGGCCGCTCCCGTTGCTGTGTCGGCGCCGACGAACGCGCCCGCGCCGATTGCGCCCACACGGGTCGAGTGGCTCGCGCATGTCGTCTTCGCATTCGATCGCGCCGGCGAGGCCGACATCCAGGGCGCCAGCATCGGGCCGCTGCGCGAACTGGCCGATGCGATCGCCAAGGGGCGTATCGCGGTCGGATCCGTGCGCCTGACCGGGCACGCCGATCGACTGAACGGTACTGGCCACGGCGACTACAACCAGCGCCTGTCCGAGCGGCGCGTGCAAACGGTCCGCGAGATGCTCGTGCGAATGGGCGTCGACCCCGCCAAGGTGCGGACGCAGGCACGCGGCGATGAGTTGCCCGTGCAGGATTGCGCAGCATCCTCCAGGACCAGGAAGGCCCTCGAGGACTGCCTGCTCCCGAATCGACGCGTCGAGGTGCTTGTAGAGAGCATCCCGACGAATTGATTGCGGCGCTGCTGAAGCGCGAACCACCAATGGCCGCTTCTGGCTAGGCTGGTGTGACTACTGACCGGCCGTTGCGCCGGCCGCCAGTCGGCGACGGCTGGCGGAGAAAAGCCCTCTGCGCGCAGATGCGCTCTCGATCCAGACAAGGAGGCTTGCATGTTGGTATGGGGAGCGAAGAGCCAGGTTGCGGATCTCGGGCCGCGGAGGAGCAGGAGTTGCGCCACGTGCGAGAAGGAGCGTCCCTTCCATCTGGTGCTGCGGTACACGGTGCGCCACTTCTGGTACGTCTTCCGGTGGGTCACCGGGAAGCAGTACGCGGAGGTGTGCCATGTCTGCCAGCGCGGCAACAAGTTGGACACCAAACTCGTCGAGTCCAACCTGGCGAAATCGCCGATCCCATTCGGCGAACGCTGGAGCTGGGCGTTCTTGGCGGGGTTGATGGCAATCGTGGTCATGTTTGATGTGTTCGGCACATCGAGCCGCAATGCGAGTCGAGAGGCCTACCTGGCCGCGCCGCTCCCCGGCGACCGCTATATCGTGAATGTCGCTGGCCTCCTGAAGAAACCTCAGTCCGAGCCCATGTACGGCTTACTACGTGTGCGTACCGTCAACGGGAGTTCAGTTGAGTTCGATGCGCCGACTTACTTTTACTCCCGCGCGTCCGGACCAGAGAAGGACGTTCGCGATGGCAAGCTGGACGAGCCGGGGTACTTCTCTTTGACGCCGATCGTCCTGTCGAAGGAGGAGATCGCGCGCATGCACCAGGAGCACGCGATCCACTCGATCGCGCGGTACTGAGTCTTCGCGCCCAGGCGCCAACGGGTCAGGACTTGCGCAGCACTTCGCGCAGCCACTGCAATTGCTCGCGTGTCAGGTAGTCGCCCCCGTCCGGCTGGACGATGACCACCTCGATAGCGGCTGGCAGGCGTCGCAAAATCGCATCCCCCGAAATCCGGCGCTTGGGCCAAGAAACCCCGGCCAGCGACTCGTCGCGCTCGGCGACGGTGATGCACATGCGGCCGCCATCCTTCTTAGGCGATGGCGTGTAGTAGAGGTCGTTGATGTCGTCGGGCGCGCCAGGGGAGCGCGCGACGACATAAAGCTGTGCGGCCCGCAGCGCGGGGATGACAAGTTCGATGTTTCCCGCCAGCCGCGCCGTGGCGAACGCCTTCTTGAGCGGTGAGTCTTCCGCTCGCGCGAGCGGCGCGAAGAGCGTGGCGACAGAAAGGGCTGCGGCGGTGCGACGATTCATGTTTCTTGATCTTTGCAGGGGGCAAGGATGACGAGCGGCGGACTATGGGCCTTCAGTTTGAGATCACACGGGGCGCCCGGGACGCCGTGCAGAAGTGGATTAAGACCGCAGGGCTGAGCTTGGACGAGTCTTCGTCGTCATCGGCCACATCCTTGCTTCGAACCTTGGCCGAACGCCTTCTGGATCTCCATCATCATCACGGGTGTGGCCTTGATCTCTTGCCGAGTGAGGTAGCGTCATCCGCGCGGCGTGGCGACCATCCAGTTCATGGCTTTGTCGTTGCTTGCCAAACCCCCAAGATTGCGCGATCCCAGGTCTTGCGGTCAGCCGGAATCTCGGCCAGGCTCGAACGGATACGCGGGCTGTCCACCCGCGTGACGTAGCCGCGGCCACCGTTGGCGTCCATGTGAATCGACAGTTAGAATTTTTGGGGCTCAAAGATGCCATTCATCTCCTTGCCAGATATCGCATGCCTTGCATAGTTGAACGAACCTTGAGAAAGTACCTCCTTGGCCGCTCTCACTAGCTCACCATATGCGGCTCTAGCAAGTGAGCCCCCCAAACTAATACGAGTGACGCCGAGTTCTTGCAATTCACTCACAGTGAGCTGAATACCCTGAAATCCCATGATGACATTCAGTGGTCGGTCGATAGAGCTCACGATTGAACGGATGTCGTCTTTCGATTGGATGCCAGGCGCAAAAAGGACATCTGCTCCTGCTTCTTGATATGCCTGCAAACGTCGAATAGTGTCTTTAATGTCCGGCCTCGCGTATAGATAATTCTCTGCACGTGCTGTGAGCATGAACTTGAAGCCTAGCGCCTTTGCAGCTTCCGCGCCGCCTCTTATGCGCTCGACAGCGTACTCAAGGTCGTAAATTGGCTTCTCCGAACTCCCTGAGGCATCTTCAATTGAGCCTCCCACAATGCCAGTCTTTGACGCCTCTGCTATGGTGATCGCGACTTCGTCCGGGGAGTCGCCAAAACCGTTCTGAAGATCTGCACTTACTGGAAGATCCGTTGCGAAAGCAAGCTCCGAGAGGTGCTTCAACATCTCCTTCGCGTTAATGCTTAGATCACTGCGGCCTTGCGAGAAAGAAAACCCGGCTCCAGTAGAGGCAAGTGCGTTGAACCCCAAATGACTTAAAAGCTTGGCCGAGCCTCTGTCCCATGGATTGGGGATAACAAAGCAGTTGCCTGACTTGTGAAGCTCAACGAACTCTTGCGATTTTTCAATCTGACTCTTCATGTACTCTTCCTGAAACTTCTGATGTTCGATGCGAGCGCCGAGCGTCGGCCCGTCAGGTTGAAGGGCCTTGGCTAGGCTCTCTGCGCTCAGGCTCTGCTGAGTGAATGAAGACCGTGTAGGTGTCTGCGGGTCGTGGCGCGGCAGCAAGGTCTAGCGCATGGCCGATGGCGCCCCGGTGGTAGGTACCGTGGTTGATCAAGTGATAGATCACCTCCTCGCGAGTCAGCATCCCGTTCTTTCCGTCCACGAACTTGAAACGGATGCTGTCATCAGCCGTACCGGACCTAAGCGAATGGGCGTAGTGCTGCAACCATTGATTCGACGCCATGAGTCGACGATCAAGCTCTTCCAGCGCAGGCTGTTCCTCGGTGTTCGTGGAAGCGTGAGGGTCTGACGCTGCAGTCAATCGCGCTCGGAAGAGCTCTTCTACCCGAACCATGTGGTTCAGCTGTTGAAGGGCGAAGGCGAGGGCCTCGGGATGGGTCGTGCGATCGATCCGGGCTACAGCGTCAAGTGTCCGCCGGTCGGCCCAAGCCTTGTACTTCAGTGGTTTTCGAAGGAGCATGAGATTGGAGATGAAAGATTTGGACATTGATGCAGTCACCCGAGCCGATTTCGCTTCACACACGGGTGAGCGTTGGCCGGCCGCGTCGTGCGTCGAAGGCAGCGGGCGCCAGCGTCGACGACTTGCTTTCCTGGTTCGGTTCCTGCGCATCTGTCGGAGCGATATTCCCGTTGAGGACGCCATCAAAGCGTTCTCGATCGAGCGCTCCAACCCATCGCGCAATCGCCATTGTCGAGACGGCATTGCCGATCGTGTTGGTGATCGAGCGGGCTTCGGCCATGAACCGATCCACGCCGATCAGCAGCACCATGCCCGCCACCGGAATCTTGCCCATGGAGGCCAAGGTCGCGGCAAGCGTGACAAAGCCGGCGCCGACCACTCCCGCCGATCCCTTCGAGGTGAGTGTCAGGACACCCAGCACCAGAAGCTGGTCCGTCAATGAGAGCGGCGTGTTGGTGGCCTGCGCGATGAAGATGGCTGCCATTGTGAAGTAAATGCATTGACCGTCCGCGGTGTTGTCTCCTGACTGGTTCTGACCGGCGAGCGGTCCCGAGGCAAGGCACGCCCCTGCAGCTCTGCAGGCTGCTCGGCAAGCGCTGGAAATCTGCGAGTGCTGTATGGACGAGCGTGGATCAACGCCTTTCAAGGCGCTGCTTGGTTCGTCGCGCGACATCTCGAACCCATGGCTGCTGCGCCCAGTGCCGTCGTGTGAAGTCGGCGATGTCGCTGGCGTAGGTCAGCGATGCGCCGATCATGTCCAGCCCGTCCAGGAGCATTCTCTGGTGCCGATCGGACAAGGCAAACGAGCTCTCCTGGCGGGCCGTGCGCACGACGCGCGCACGGATGTCGATCTCTACATGCAACGGCATTGCGTTGTCGCAGGCCTGTGCGAGCAGCGCGGCAGCATCCGCGGTCGGCAGCATGACCGCGAGCAGCCCGTTGTTCATTGCGTTCGAGTAGAAGATTTCCCCAAAGCTTGGCGCGATCACGGCCTGGATGCCGTACTGCTGCAGACCCCAGACCGCATGCTCCCGGCTCGAGCCGCAGCCGAAATTCGGACCGCACACCAGCACGCGGGTATCGACAAACTCCGGCCGATTGAGCACGAACTCGGCGCGCTCGCGCCCTTTGCCGTCGAAGCGCAGATCCCATAGCAGGCCCTTGTCCAGGCCGGCCTTGTCGATGCCGCGCAGGAACTGCTTCGGCATGATCTGGTCGGTGTCCAGGTTGGCGATGTCAAGGGGCGCAGCGATGCCTTCGATCAAGTGCTTCTCAGGCATGGAGTGCTCCCAGTTTGCGAACATCGGTGATGTGCCCGGCCAGTGCCGCGGCCGCGGCCATGGCCGGGCTCATGAGATGGGTGATGGCGCCGCGGCCCTGACGCCCCTCGAAATTGCGATTGGTCGTCGACGCGCAGCGCTGGCCGGGCTCGAGGACGTCGTCGTTCATCGCGAGGCACATCGAACAACCGGGCTGTCGCCACTCGAAGCCCGCATCGATCAGTACCTGTGCAATGCCCTCGGCCTCGGCCTGCGTCTTCACCGCGCCCGAGCCCGGAACGACCATCGCGCGCAGGGTGGGAGCTACGTGACGGCCCTTGACGACCTGGGCCACTTCGCGCAGGTCTTCGATGCGTGCGTTGGTGCACGAGCCGATGAACACATGCTGCACCGGCAGGCCTTCGAGCGACATGCCTGCCTCCAGGCCGGTGTAGCGCAGCGCCTTCGCGTTGCTGCCTTCGTGCGACGGAACGGTGCCCGTGATCGCGATTGCCTGGTCGGGGCTGGTACCCCACGTCACATAGGGTGCCACCTCGGTCCCGTCGAAGCGGTGCTCGACATCGAAGATCGCGGCGGCGTCGCTGTTCAGCGTCGACCAATGCGCGAGCGCGGCGGCGCGCATGCTGGAGTCGATGTCCGGTGCACGTCGCAGCACATAGTCGATCGCGGCGTCATCGGGTGCGATCAGGGCGCCGCGGGCACCGGCCTCGACCGCCATGTTGCACAAGGTGAATCGCGCTTCGACTGACAGTGCATCGATGGCACTGCCGCAGAACTCGACCGCATAGCCACGCGCGCCTTGCGCACCAATGCGGCTGATGATCATCAGGATCAGGTCTTTGGACGTCGTGCCGATCGGCAGCCGGCCGTCGACGCGGATGCGCATGTCCCGGGCCAGCCGGTAGACGAGTGTCTGCGTAGCCAGCACATGCTCGACCTCGGAGGTGCCGATCCCGAAGCCAAGTGCGCCGAGCGCGCCGTAGGTGGTCGTGTGGCTGTCGCCGCAGATCACGACCATGCCCGGACGGATCATGCCGTGCTCGGGCGCGACGATGTGCTCGATCCCCTGGAGCGCATCGTCGGTGTCGAACAGCGCGATGTCGTGGCGAGCGCAGTTGCGCTGGAGGTTGCTCGCCTGCAGCGCAGAAGCCGGGTCGCGGATCACCCGGGGCACGCCGGCGTGCGTGGGGATGATGTGGCTCACGACTGCGACGTTCTGGCCAGCCCTCGCCACGTCACGATGCTTCTCGTGTAGGCCGGCAAAGGCCTGCGGGCTCGTGTACTCGTTCATCAGGTGCAGGTCGCAGAACAACAGCACGTTCTGCTCGTCCAGCCTTGCGACCGTGTGCGAATCGACGAGCTTGCGGTAAAGAGTGCGCGCAATCATGCAGACGCCCGGGCCAGAAACGGTTGGACTTGCGCCAGCAGCGCCTCGGGCGCCTCTTCGGCGATGTAGTGTCCGCAGGCAAGCGCCTGACCCTGGACGTCACGCGCGACGCGGCGCCATTCTTCCAGGGGATTGAAGCAGCGGTGCACCACGCCGTCCTGCCCCCACAGTGCCAGCACCGGCATCTGCAGCATGCGACCGGCATCGCGATCGATGCGATCGTGGATCAGGTCGATGCCAGCCGCGGCGCGATAGTCTTCGCACAAGCCGTGCGCAGTGCCCGGCAGCGCGATGCAGCGCTCGTACTCGGCCAGCGCGCGCGGATCGAAGGGTGCCAGCCCCGCGCTGCGCCGCCCCATGACGTCGCGAATGTAGGCAGCGGGATCGGCTGCGATCAGGCGCTCGGGCAGCGGCGCTGGCTGAATCAGGAAGAACCAGTGCCAGTACGCACGCGCGAACGCCTCGCTGGTCTGCTCGTACATCGACAGCGTTGGCGCGATGTCGAGCAGGATCAGGCGTGCAACGGCTTCGGGATGGTCCGCCGCCAGGCGGTGGGCGACGCGAGCGCCGCGGTCGTGCGCCAGCACGTCGAATCGTTCGAAGCCCAGGCTGGCCATCAACGTGAGCTGGTCCTGCGCCATCACACGCTTGGAATAGTTGCTGTGGTCGGCTGCGCCAGCGGGCTTGGACGAGTCGCCGTAGCCGCGCAGGTCCGCCAGGACCAGCGTGTGGCGCTGGGCGAGCTCGGGTGCCGCGCGATGCCAGATCGCGCGGGTCTGCGGATGCCCGTGCAACAGCAGCAGCGGCGGTCCGGCCCCACCGATCGTGGTGGCGACCTGCATGCCTGCACCAACATCGACGATGCGATTCTCGAAGCCGGGAAACAGCGCTGCCAGGGAAGTGCTCTCCGTCATTTTTGCTCCTTCAGGCCTGTCTCTCGACCCTGCAACCGTGCCATCGTAGGCGTGTCGCAGCGAAACAAGAATAGGCCGTGGGACACTTCACTATTGCCTTTGTCGACCGAATATCCCCGATGGACTCGTTCTCCGATCTCGCGTTCTTCACGTTGCTGATGAAGCAGGGCAACATGGCTGCCACAGCCCAGGAGATGGGCGTCACGCCGCCATCGGTCAGCAAGCGGCTTGCAGCGCTCGAAGCGCGGCTCGGGGTTCGGCTCCTGCACCGCACCACGCGGCGAATCAGCCTCACGCCCGAAGGCGAGACGTACCTGATTGAAGGTGCGCGTGTACTGAACGACCTCGAGGCGCTGGAGCGCACGGTCGCCGGTGCGAAGGCCACGCCGCGTGGACTCGTGAAGGTCAACGCCACGCTGGGATTCGGACGGCGTCACGTCGCACCGATGCTGTCAAAATTCGTGCGGGCTTACCCGGATGTCGAAATTCAACTGCACCTGACGGATCGAGCGGTGAATCTCGTCGAACAGGGCTTCGATGCGTCAATCCGCTTCGGTGAACTGCCCGACGCAAGGCTGACAGCGCGCAAGCTCGCCAAGAACCGACGTCTCCTGTGCGCAGCTCCGTCGTACCTGCGACGCGCCGGCGAACCTGCCAGCCCGCGCGAACTGCAACAGCACCGGTGCATCTTCCTTCGCGAAAGCGACGAGCCCTTCGGCACCTGGCACCTGCGCTCGGGTTCGCGGCACGAGACAGTCAAGGTGCGCGGGCCGCTTAGCAGCAATGACGGTGATTGCGCAATGTCATGGGCGCTCGATGGCCACGGCATCCTGATGCGCTCGGAGTGGGACGCCGCCCCTTATCTTCGCTCGGGTCGGTTGCGCGCGGTCCTCGAGTCCTGGACGTTGCCGCCAGCCGACATCTATCTGGTCTTTCCGACGAAGGCCAACCTGTCGGCCAAGACCCGCGCGTTCGTGGATTTCATGCTCGAGCAGTTCAAGAATCGCCGCGAGGCGGGAGCAGGAAATGCGAATTGGTAGGCCACGCCGGGCCGCGACACGGGATCTCCCATTGCCCACCGCCGCCTCGCTCTGAATCGGTGTCCGAAAAGAGTCGTCCAAAGTGGACCGGAACACGCCCGCTGTCTTGCTCGCTCATGGCGACGGCCGGAGCACCGTAGGCGGCGGACAAGTTGGCAACCGCTGAATCGGGCAACCGTTGGAGTGAGAGTGCGCCGCGTCGCTTGACTTGACGAGGTGAAGCTCTGTCTTACCCTGGCGAAGCTATGGTGGCGTGCCGGGCCAGCCGCGGCAAAGGCAAGAGATTGAAGCCAGTCCTTCGTGCAGGCTGCACAGCGCGCCCATGTGAACGAGCTCATCCTCTCGCTGCCCGATGGCTATGACACGCAGGTCGACCCGCAAAGCGCCCTCATCTCGCCCGGGCAGCGGCAGCGCATCGCTCCCTGGCGCGCGCTGTACGGCGAGCCCAAGCTTGTGATCCTCGACGAACCCAATTCCAACCTCGACGGCGCCGGTGAACTGGCGCTGGCCGAGGCGCTGAAGGCACTGAAGGGCAGGCGATCGTGGTGGTGGTGACGCACCGCGCCACCTTGATCCAGCATGTCGACAAGATGCTGGTGCTCGACGTTTCAATGCACTCGCGCTTGTCGCGAGCGAAGTCGAATGCCTGTTCGAAGATTTCGTCAGGTCTACAGGGTTGACAGAATTTACGCAGCGCGAAAGCTTGATGAGGGGTCCAGCAGCGCTGCGCGCTCTCCGCCGATTACGTCCGACCTCCCTCGATGAGACGAAGCTCGACTTGAACGGTGTTGCGACCTGCTCCTTTGGCCTGATAGAGCATGACATCTGCCTGCTTGACCAGCGCCTCGACGGTGCTTGCATCGCCCTGATAGAACGTCAGCCCGATGCTCGTCGTGACGCTGATCGTCTGCTGGTCGATGTCGAATGGCGTGCTCATGGCCTGAAGGATCTTGTTGGCAACGCTGGACGCCACATCCGGCCCCGGCAAGCCTTCCATGATCACCGTGAACTCATCCCCCCCGAGGCGGGCGACCGTGTCAGTCGAACGCAAGGTCTGCGACAGCCTACCCGCGAACCCGCGCAGCAGCGCGTCGCCGGCGTTGTGTCCGTACCGATCATTGATCCACTTGAACTTGTCGATGTCGAGGTACATGAGCGCCATCAAGGCACCTGTGGTCCGGCAGTGCTCCATAGCCTCTGCCACGCGCAGCTCGAAGCCGGCACGGTTGATGAGGCCGGTGAGCGGGTCGGCGCGCGCCAGCTCGATCAGTCGCCTCTCTTCGATCTTCTGGCGCGTGATGTCGCTGACCACCGCGTGGAAGCCCAGTACGGTGCTGCCATCGGCCGAAAACTGCGGGATGTAGTGAGCCTCGTAGCAGACGAGGCTGTCACTGTCGGTTATCTCGCTCTGGAACGTGACCAACTCTCCACGCAACGCGCGGCGAATGTGCGGTTCGACCGACTTGTAGGCAGCGTCGCCCAGTAACGAGTGCACGGTCTGGCCGTAGATTTCCTGGCGCGGTATGCCGAAGCCACGCTCATAGGCCAGGTTGTTGAAGCGGTATCGCTCGTCGGCGTCGATGTAGGCCACGCGCATCGGCAGCACATCGGCCACTGTGCGCAAACGCGACTCGCTCTCTTGAAGCGCTCGCGCACTGTCGCGCAGGGCCTGTTCCGCTGCTTTGGCGGCCGAGATGTCGCGCATGAGGGCGGAGAAGTATTCGATCCTCCCCTCTTTGCCGCGGTGAGCGATGACAATGTGGCTGACGGGGAACTCGCGCCGTTCGGCATCCCAGACCATCGACTCGCCTACCCAGACGCCCGTGGCCACCGCGGCCGGCCAGACCTCCGAAATGAATCGATCGAGCGTGTGCGGTGGGTTGAAGTCTTCCAGCGTCCGGTTCCCGAGCGCCGCGTCCAGACCCAGGCCGGAACGACGGCGAGAAGCCGGGTTCATGTAAGTTATCCGGCCCGCCGTGTCGAACTGCACCACGTAGTCGGTCGTCGCGTCGAAGATCGCGGTCAGTGCCCGCAAAGTGTCTTCAGCCAGCATGCGCTCGGTCACGTCCGTGTACGTTCGCAGCACGCCCCCGCCTTCGATGGGCACGCTGTGGACTTCGATCACGCGGCCATCCGGGCGCTTGCGGTCGTAGCTATGCGGCCGATCGAGGATGCCTCCTTCGCGAACGAAGTCCTGCATGTCTTGCGGCGTGTGGACGAACTCGTCGGTGGACCATTGGTAGGCAAGCACCGC
>Ga0075366_10001630_pt1 | contig 11245 bp, 11 predicted proteins | sample EndMethybrTD3031_FD_72351 | JGI IMG/M metagenome (GOLD analysis project Ga0075366, IMG submission 72351) | Populus endosphere microbial communities from Tennessee, USA - Endosphere MetaG P. TD hybrid TD303-1 | ecosystem: Host-associated > Plants > Roots > Endosphere | place: USA: Tennessee... | reverse complement strand
ACCAGCTCGACGTCGACCGCGCGGTCCCCGGCGACCTGCGACAGCTCGTGGCCCGCGTCGTCGATGATCACGTCGGCCACCGGGCAGGCGGCCGAGGTCATCGTCAGAAGCACGTGCACGCGTTCGGCGTCGACCGTGACGCCGTAGATCAGGCCGAGGTCGACGATGGTCAGCGCGAACTCCGGGTCGATCACGCGCGACAGCGCCTGCACGACCGGCGCTTCCATCTCCGCCGGGCCCTCGTAGGGGAAGGGCGAGGCGCTCATGGCGCGCTCGCCGCGCGTTCGGGCACGCGGTCGAAGAACAGCACCTTCGCGAGCTGCTGGCGGTTGCGCGTGATGTCGGCCAGCGTGTAGCGGTCCAGCACCGCGTAGAACGCCTCGACCGCCTCGCGCAGCACGCCGCTGAGGCGGCACAACTTGGTGATGCGGCAGTGGCCGCGGTCCTCGCCGAAACACTCGGCGGGCACCGCGGCGCCTTCGGTCTCGCGCACGACCTGGCCGACGATGATCTGTTCCGGCGGGCGGGCGAGGCCGAGCCCGCCCCCCTTGCCGCGCACGTTCGCCAGCAGCCCGGCCTTGCCGAGGAAGTGGACCACCTTCGTCAGGTGGTTCTCCTTCACGCCGAAGGCCTCGGCGACCTCGGCGATCGTCGCGCGCCGCCCCGGCTCGGCGGCCAGGAAGATCAGCACGCGCAGGCTGTAGTCGGTGAAGACGGTCAGTCGCATGGCGGGTCCCGGTGGGGGAAGTCTGCGGGCGCCATCATGACCGCACCGGCGCCGCGCCGGAAGGCGCGACGGCCTTCGCCGCGCCGCCGCGGCGCAGCAGCTTGAAGGCGTAGAGCGCGAGGTAGACGCCGCCCGCGGCGAACACGACGTCGCCCGGCACACGCAGCCACACCAGCGTCTCCATCACCGTCGAGTGCACGATCTCGGGCGAGCGGGCGTACCACAGGCCCTGCGTGATGCTCGCGTAGGCCTGGTAGATGCCGGCCGGCAGCAGCGACAGGAAGACCATCATCGCGAGGCCCGCGTTGAGGCCCCAGAAGGCCGGCTTGAGCAGCTTGTCGGCGTGCAGCGCACGCGCATACAGGCCGCGCAGGCAGAACAGCATCAGCCCGATGCCGAGCATGCCGTAGACGCCGAACAGCGCCGCGTGGCCGTGCGCCGCGGTCATGTTCAGGCCCTGCACGTAGTAGAGCGAGGCCGGCGGGTTGATCGCGAAGCCGAGCAGGCCGGCACCGACGGTGTTCCAGAAGCCCACCGCGACGAAGGACAGGACGACCCACTTGTACGCGCCGAGCCAGCCGACGCTCTTCGACGTGCGATACGTCTGCAGCGCTTCGAGGCCGATCAGCGTCAGCGGCACGACCTCGAGCGCGGAGAACACCGCGCCGACGGCGATCACCGAGGTCGGCGTGCCGGTCCAGTACAGGTGGTGCAGCGTGCCGAGGATGCCGCCGAACAGGAAGACGATGGTCTCGGCGACGATCGCGCGGTTCGCGCTCGTCGCGCGCACCAGGCCGAGCTTCGTGAAGATCAGCGCGATCACCGCGGTGGCGAAGACCTCGAAGAAGCCCTCGACCCACAGGTGCACCAGCCACCAGCGCCAGTACTCGATCATCGAGTAGTGCGTGTGCTGGTTCCAGGTCAGCGAGCTCGCGTAGAAGCCGCCGATGCAGGTCGCCGACAGGAAGACCATCGCGACGAGGCCGCGGGTCTCCGACGGCGTCTTCAGCGCCGGCCACAACGCGCGGCCGAGCAGGATCACCCACAGGATCAGGCCGACGAACAGCAGGTACTGCCACAGGCGGCCCATGCTCGTGAACTCGAGGCCCTGGTTGCCGATCCAGAACGAGAAGTCGGCGCCGCGGTGCTGCAGCGTGCCGAGCCAGCCGGTCACGGTGGAGCCGACGACGAGCACGATCAGCGCCCAGAACAGGAAGTCGACGCCGAACTTCTGGAACTTCGGCTCCTTGCCGCCGAGCAGCGGCGCGACGTACAGGCCCGTCGCGAGCCACGCGGTCGCGATCCAGAAGATGCCCACCTGCGTGTGCACCGTGCGGCTCACCGTGTAGGGCAGGATCTCGGCGAGCGGCAGGCCGAAGAAGGCCTGGCCCTCGACGGCGTAGTGCGCGGTGATCGCGCCCATGCCGATCTGCAGCAGCAGCAGCCCGACGACGGCGAAGAAGTACTTGCGCGTCGCCTTCATCGACGGCGTCGCGACCACGTTCAGCAGCGGATCGGCCTGCGGCGGTCGCGCGGCCTCCTCGCCATGCGAGGCGCCGCCATGGAACCACAGCATCGCGGCGATGCCGGCGAGCAGCAGCACGACGCTGACCATCGACCACATCGCGGCCGAGCCGGTCATCGTGTTGCCCACCAGCGGCTCGTGCGGCCAGTTGCTCGTGTACGAGAGGCCGGTTTCGCCGGGACGGTCGGTCGCGGCGGCCCAGGACGACCAGAAGAAGAACGCGGTCAGCGCCTGGCGGTCTTCCGCGGCGGGCAACGTGCCTTCGGTCATCGCGTACTGGTCGCGCAGCTTCGCGAGCTGCGGGTCGGTGCCGAACAGGCTGTCGATGTGCGCGGCGACCTGGCGGATCGCCTGCGCGCGTTCGGCGGAGACGGTCAGCCGGCCGCTCGTCTCGTCGTAGGTGTTGCGGCGCATCTCGGCCTTCAGCGCGGCGGCGATCGCGCCGTGGTCGGCGTCCGTCAGTGCGCCGCCCTTGCCGAGCGCGGCGACGCGGAGGTCGCGCAGCGCAACCGCCTCTCGGTGCAACCAGTCGGCCGACCAGTCGGGCGCGACGTAGCTGCCGTGGCCCCAGACGGTGCCCAGCTGCTGGCCGCCGGCCGAGAGCCAGGCCTGCTGGCCGCGGCGGATCTGCTCGCCGGTGAAGAGGGTGTCGCCGTCGCGCGTGACGACGGCGCTCGGGATCGGGGGCGCGCTCAGGTAGATCTGGTAACCCAGGTACCCGAGCGCGCCGAAGGACAGCACGAAGACCAGGGCGAGCCAGCGCCACAGTCGTTGGGTGGAGTTCATCGAACGCTCCGGAAAAGGAGGAAGGGGTGGAAGGGCTTCAGGCGGCACCGCCGCCGCAGTGGCCGCAGCAGCCGCCGCGCGGCTGCGCGAGGCGGGTGATCGCGACGCGCCAGGTGTCGGGGCCGGCCTCGAGGTAGTCCCAGCCGAAGCCGCCCGGCCACTCGGCCTGGAACTGGTGGAACAGCGGCCGCGGGTCGTGGTCGTTGACCAGCTCCATCGCCTGCCCGTCGCGCAGCGACTGGAAGGTCGAGAAGATCAGCGGATGACGCTCGCGCGGCGCGATGCGGCGGACGTCGACGGTGGCGGCTGCGGTCATGGAGGCTCCGTTTAAAGGTGCATTTGAGATGCAGCTATTTTCGGAACCCGGGGACGGCGACCTTTTGACGCGTGTCAAACGGCGCGAGCGGCGCGCCGGTCTCGATAAGAATGTGCGCATGAAGACGATCCGGACCCTCCTTCTCGCGCTGCTGGCCGGCGCCCTCCCGGCCCTCGCGCCGGCCGCGAAGGCCCCGGCGCCGCCGCGCGCCGTGGCGCCGCGCGGGCCGCTGCTCGCCGAGGAGCTGAACAACATCGGCGTGTTCCGCGCCGCGTCGCCCTCGGTGGTCAACATCACCGCGCTCGGCCTCGAGCGCGACTTCTTCTCGATGAACGTGCAGCAGGTGCCGCAGGGCACCGGCACCGGCTTCCTCTGGGATGCGCAGGGCCACGTCGTGACGAACTTCCACGTCATCCAGGACGCGAGCGGCGCGCGCGTGACGCTCGCCGACCAGACGAGCCACAAGGCCGAGCTCGTCGGCGTCTTCCCCGACCGCGACATCGCCGTGCTGCGCATCGCCGCGCCGGCCGCGAAGCTCAAGCCGCTGCCCGTCGGCACGAGCCGCGACCTGCTCGTCGGCCAGCAGGTCTACGCGATCGGCAACCCGTTCGGCCTCGACCAGACGCTGACCACCGGCATCGTCAGCGCGCTGAACCGCGAGATCGAGTCGGTCACGCGGCGCACGATCCGCGGCGCGATCCAGACCGATGCGGCGATCAACCCGGGCAACTCGGGCGGGCCGCTGCTCGATTCGGCCGGTCGCCTGATCGGCGTGAACACCGCGATCTTCAGCCCCTCGGGCGCGAGCGCGGGCATCGGCTTCGCGATCCCCGTCGACGAGGTGAACCGCATCGTGCCGCGCCTGATCCGCGACGGCCGCATGGTGCGCCCCTCGCTCGGCGTGAGCGGCGCGACCGCCGACGTGAACCGCGCGCTCGGGCTGCCCAAGGGCGTCGCGATCGTGCGCATGCTGCGCAACGGCCCGGCCGCGAAGGCCGGCTTCAAGGCCTTCGCGCGCGGCGACGCCGGCATCGTGCAGGGCGACGTGATCACCGCGATCGACGACCAGCCGGTCGAGACGGTCGACGACATGCTCAACGCGCTCGAGCGGCGCGAGCCCGGCGACGTCTGCCGCGTGACGCTGTGGCGCAACGGCGCGACGCGCCAGGTGACGCTGACGCTCGCGGAGTCGGATGACTGAATCGGATGACTGATGCCGGACGCGAGGCGCGCGATCAGCGGTCGATCGGCGGAAGCAGCCGCGCCAGCTGCGCGGGGTCGACCGGCTTGCGCAGGCAGTGATCGATGTGCACGAAGTCCTCGGAGAACACCTGGCTCGCCGGGCCCCAGCCGGTGACGGCGATGACGACCAGGTCCTCGTCGGCGGCCGCGCGCAGGCGCCGCGAGAGCTCGATGCCGTCCATGCCCGGCATGTCGATGTCGAGCATCACGCAGTGCGGCCGCCAGCGCACGACCTCGTCGATCACTTCGGCGGTGCTCGTCGTCGTCCGCACCGTGTAGCCGTTGATCGCGAGCAGGGCGCCGAGGCTCTCCGCCTCGTCCCGGTTGTCGTCGACCACGATCACGCGGACGTCATCGTGGTCCGCCGTCATTCGCGCGCCGGCGGCACGAGCGGCCGCCCGGTGAGGCTCGCGATCGTGCGCACGAGCAGCAGCGGGCGCAGCGGTTTCGAGCAGTGCACGTCGAAGCCGGCGGCCAGCGCGAGCTCGCGGTCCTTGACCTGGGCGAAGGCGGTCAGCGCGACCGCGGGCAGCCGCGCGCCCGGGCCATCCATGCGGCGCACCTCCCGGACCAGCTCGTGGCCGTCGCGGCCCGGCAGGCCGATGTCGCTGAGCAGCAGGTCGGGCCGGCTGCGCTGCAGCGCAGCGACCGCCTCGTCGAAGTTGCGCGCGCATTCGACCGATGCGCCGCTGTCGGCCAGGATGATCTGCAGCATCGACAGCGCCTCGGGATCGTCGTCGACCACGAGCACGCGCAGCCCGTGCAGCGGCCGGTCGAGATCTCCGTATTCCGCGTCGTCGGACGACGTGCCCGGCGCGTGGGCGATGTTGACCGGAAGCCAGACCTCGAAGGTCGCGCCCCGGCCGACGCCTTCGCTGCGCGCCCACACGTGGCCGCCGTGCGCCTGCACCAGGTGCTGCACGATCGACAGGCCCAGGCCGAGGCCGCTGCGGTAGCGCTGGTTCGACGATTCGGCCTGCGCGAAACGGTCGAAGATCTGCGGGAGGAACTCCGGGGCGATGCCGCTGCCCTGGTCGCGCACGACGATCTGTACGCCGCCGTCGCGCTCGCGCAGCGTCACGCCGATCCGTCCGCCCTTGGGAGAGAACTTTACCGCGTTGCTCAGCAGGTTCCACATCACCTGCTGCAGCCGCGCCGCGTCGCCCTGGATGATCGGCGGCGGCGGGGTGGCGTCGAGCACGATCTCGTTGAGGTTGCTCTCGGCCGCCGCCTGGAGGCCCACGATCGCCGCACGCACCACCTCGACCGGGTCGACCGGGGCGCGCGCCATGCGCATCTTGCCCATGTTCAGCCGCGACATGTCGAGCAGGTCGGAGATCAGCCGGGCCTGGGCCTTGCCGTTGCGCTCGATGGCGGCCAGGCCCTGCATCGTCTGCTCGCTGCCGCCGCGGCGCAGCAGCACGTGCGTCCATCCCATCATCGCGTTGAGCGGGCTGCGCAGCTCGTGCGAGAGCACCGCGATGAACTCGTCTTTCAGCCGGTTCAGGTTCTCCGCCGCGGTGCGCGCGTCGCGCTCGCGGTCGAGCGAGCGTTCGCGCTCCTGCTCGAGCTGCACGCGCGCGGAGATGTCCGTGACCTGCGCCAGGCTCACGCCGTCCGCGTGCGCGGACACCTGCCACTCCAGCGGCACCGCCGCACCCGAGCCGTCGCGCAGCGCGAGCTCGGCGCGCCGGTCGGGGCCGGGCTGGTAACGTGTCAGCGCGATCGCCCGCTCGAGCGCGTCCGGCGGCACGAACTCGGCGATCGCATGTCCGATCACGTCGTCGATGGGGCGCCCGAGCAGGCGCAGCATCGCGTGGTTCGCCTCCAGGAATCGTCCCTCGCGGTCGATCAGGCAGATGCCGCTGGGCGCGTTGTCGTAGATCGCGCGGAACTTCACCTCGCTGCGGCGCATCGCGTCCTCGGCGACGCGGGTGCGCACCAGCGCCTGCACGGTGGCCACCAGCACGGCGGGCTCGACGGGGTGCGTCAGGTAGGCGTCCGCGCCGGCATCCAGGCCGCGCACCTTGTCCTCGTCGGTGACGAAGGCCGCGCTCAGGTGGAGGATGGGGATGTGCGCCGTGTGCGGCTGCGAGCGCAGCATGCGCGACAGCTCGAAGCCGTCGATGTCGGGCAGGTGCACGTCGAGCACGATCGCCGCCACGCTGCCGTCGACGCAGGCGAGCGCCTCGGCGCCGGTGGCCGCCTCGCGGGCGCGGAACCCGGCCGAGGTCAGCCAGCGGCGCGTCGCGTAGCGGCTCGCGGGTTCGTCGTCGACGACAAGCAGCTCGTGCTGCGAACGGTCGATGGGGCGGAAGTCCCTGGCTGCGCTCACGGGCCGTGCTCCTCGGCGGAAGGCGTCTGCGCGTGCCACTGGCGGGGCAGGACGACGAAGAACCTCGAGCCCTTGCCGAGCTCGCTGCGCAGGCCGACCGTGCCGCCCAGCAGGTCGGCCAGCCGCCGGCTCAGCGACAGGCCGAGCCCGGTGCCGCGCAGGCGCTTCTGGATCGCCGAATCGATCTGCGCGAAGTCCCGGAAGATCGCCTGGTGGTGCTCGGGCGCGATGCCGATGCCGGTGTCCGCCACCGAGAAGGTGATGGTGTCGCCGTCGGTGAGCTCGGCGGCCACGCGCACCTCGCCCTTGGTGGTGAATTTCAGCGCGTTGGAGATGAAGTTGCGCAGGATCTGCGACAGCAGCTTGTTGTCGCCGTAGATCGCGGGGACGTGCTGCGGCTCCTCGAAGATCAGCGCGACCTCGGCGTTCGTCAGGATCGGCTTGAACATGCCGCGCAGCGCCGAGAACAGGTCGACCATGTCGAACCACTGCGGCGAGATCTCGACGCGGCCCGCCTCGACCTTGGCCAGGTCCAGCAGGTCGTTGATCATCTCGGCGAACTCGGCGGCGCTCGTCTGGATGAAGCGGACCTGCGACTCCTGCTCCGGGGTGAGCGGCCCGTCGACGCGCTCCATCAGCAGCCGGGTCAGGCTCAGGATCGAGGCCACCGGGGTGCGGAACTCGTGGCTCATGTAGGCGAGGAAGCGGCTTTTCAGCTCGGTGGCCTCGCGCAGCTGCGCGGCCTGCACGTCGAGTTCGGCGTACAGGGCGACCACGCCGCGGTTGGTTTCCTCGAGCTCGACCAGCAGCGACTGCACCTGGTGCTCGCTCGCGGCCAGGCGCTCCTGCAGCGCGGCCGTGCCGGGATCGGGCGGTTCGGCGGCCATGGGTTCGCCTTCAGGGCCGACGCACGACGACGACCGTGGCGTCGTCGCGGCCGCGCGCGTGCAGGTTCAGGATCCACGCCGCGATGACCGCTGCCGGGCAGCCCAGCAGGCCCGGCACGTCCTTCAGGTTCCAGCGCGTGGCGACGCCGTCGGAGTGCACCACCAGCACGGCATGCGCCGGCCAGGCCTGGCGCACGATGTGCGGCCGCTGGACCTGCAGCCCGACCGTGCCGTGCTGCGACATGAAGGAGCGGTCGTCCGTGCCGGAGATGACACGCCCGACGATGTTGCCGGCCCCGCAGAAGATGATCTCCGACTGCGCCGCGTCGAACGCGACGAACGCGACCGCCGCGCCCCGCGTGCCCTGCAGGTTCCCGTGGGTGCGCGACAGCAGCTGGGCCAGGCCGTCGTCGGCGTGCGTGCCGAGCACGGCCAGCGCCGCATCGGAGGCCTTCGCCGCCTCGGGGCCGTGGCCGAGGCCGTCGGCGACGATCAGGCGGCCCGCGCCCGCGGCCTGCGTGCCGCGCCAGCCATCGCCGCAGACGTGCTCGCCGGGGGCCGCGGTGGCAATGCCGGCGATGTCGAGCGGCTCGGCCCCGGCCCCGGCCGCGTGCGCCGGCGCGGCGCGCGAGTCACGCGCCACACGCGCGACGATGACGGTACCCTGTTCCGGGCACGAGAAGGCGTCGAAGCTGGCGGACAGGCGCCGGACCGCGCCGAGGCCGCTGCCCGGCGTTCCGCCGGAGCTGAATCCGTCGCGCAGGCAGCGTTCGATGTCGGCCATCCCGGGCCCGCGGTCCAGCGAGACGACCTCGACGTGCGCGGCGGGGTCGTCCTGGGCCGCGGCGATCAGCAGCCGGCCGTCGCGCGCGTGGCGCACGAGGTTCGTGCCGAGTTCGGTCACGACCAGCGCCAGCCGGCCCGCAGCGACCTCGTCGAAGCCGTGCCGGTCGGCCAGCGTCGCGGCATGGCGCCGCGCCGCGCCCACCTGCGTCGGCTCGTGCATCGCGAACACGGCGTGCGGCTCCACGGCTCACTTCCAGCGGGTGATCGTCACCCGCGTGCCCTGGCCGACGGCGGACTCGATGTCGAACTCGTTGACGAGCCGGCGGCTGCCGGACAGGCCGACGCCCAGGCCGTTCCCGGAAGTCCACCCGTCCGTGAGCGCGAGATCGAGGTCGGGAATGCCGGGGCCATGGTCCTCGAACCACAGGCGCAGCCCCTGCCGCACGCCCTGCGCGACGATCTCCCAGCGCATCTCGCCGCCGCCCCCGTAGACGACCGTGTTGCGCGACAGCTCGCTCGCCGCGGTGATCATCTTGGTCTGGTCGACCAGCGAGAAGCGCAGGTCCTGCGTGAGCGCGCGCACCGTCTGGCGGCTCATGACGATGTCGCGCTCGTCGCGCAACGGCATCGAGCCTCTAGGCGGCGCCAACGGGCCTCCCTGCGGCATCGTTGGCGGCGTGCAGCAGGGCCATGCCGCGCTCGACGTCGAGCGCCGTGCGCACGCCCTGCAGCGACAGGCCGAGCTCGACCAACGTGATCGCGACGGCCGGGCGCATGCCGACCACCACCGTCTTCGCCCCCAGCAGTTCGGTGATGCCCGAGATCGCCGCGAACATGCGGCCGATGTAGGAGTCGACGATCTCGAGCGCCGAGATGTCGATCAGCACGCCGGTGGCGCCCATTTCCTGGATCTTCGCGGCCAGCTCCTCCTGCAGGACCAGCGCGGTCTGGTCCTGCAGGTCGACCTGGATGGTGACCAGCAGGTTGGAACCCATGCGCAGGATCGGGATGCGGTGCTGCATGGCGGGGCTCGTCGCGTCAGGCCGCTGCGCGCGTCACGACGTAGCCGGTGCGCCGCAGCGCCAGTGCCAGCGCGTCTGCGAGCGAGGCCTTGGTCGTGATGCCCTGCAGGTCGATGCCGAGGTGCACGATGGTCTGCGCGATCTGCGGTCGCACGCCGCTGATGATGCAGTCGGCCCCCATCAGGCGGATCGCCGTGACGGTCTTCAGCAGGTGCTGCGCGACCAGCGTGTCGACCGTCGGCACGCCGGTGATGTCCATGATCGCCAGCTCGCTGCCGGTCTCGACGATGCGCTGCAGCAGCGACTCCATCACGAGCTGCGTGCGGGCACTGTCGAGCGCGCCGATCATCGGCACGGCGAGCACGCCGTCCCACAGCTTGACCACCGGCGTCGACAGTTCGAGCAGTTCCTCCTGCTGGCGCCGGATGATCGCCTCGCGCGACTGCTGCCAGGTGGTCGCGGTGTGCTGCGCCATCCTGTCGGCCAGGGTCGAGACGGACCAGATCGCCGCGCCCAGGCGGGCGGCGTCGTTGCCGAACAGTTTCTGCAGCTGGTCGAAGAGCGGTTTCTTCAGCGCCAGCACGAAGCGGCTGGTCTCGCCGACGTCGTCGCCGCGCGCTGCACCCGCGCGCGAGAGCTGGCCCAGCGCCTCGCGCAGCGGCGCCCAGGCAGCGGCATCGAAGGGCTCGCCCATCCCGCCGACCGCGAGCCCCTGCTGGAGCGCGCCGAGCAGTTCCTCGGCCTCGCCGCGGGATTCGCGTGCGGAGGCGGCGCGTCGCCCGGATGCCGTGCCGGTCGCCTCCGCCAGCCAGCCGTCGAGGATGGCAGCCCGCTCGCCCGCGAGCAGCTTGCCGACGACACCGTTGTCGCTGTCCATGAACCCTCCTGGGATTGTGTGCGCGGCCGGGGGCGGCCTTGACTGCGCCCTGGCGTCCCGACCATGGCGCCAGAGCCGATCCAATGTAGCCTGCGCCCTCGCGACATGGTGTAGGTGCATTCCTACGCTGCGAAGGGCGCAGAGACGTTCGCCGCCGGGGAGGCCCGGCGAGCGCGCGGGATGGCATCGACCTGCGGCCGTGGATGGAGCCCTGGTGAGGGCGGGCGGCACCGCGCGTCGCACCCCCGCGCCGGCCGCGCCGCGCCGCCGCGCCGACCTATAGTTGTCGCTTCGGACGTCCCGGGGGGCACAGCGCATGGAGCAGGGGCACGCCGGCGGTGGCGGCTGGCGCACGATGCTGCGCGGCACGCTGGTCGCGGTCGCGATCGTCGCGGCGGCCGTGGCGCTGCGCGTGGCGCTGGAGCCGTGGCTGCGCCACGGCGCGCTGCCCTACATCACGGTGTTCGGTGCGGTGGCGCTGAGCGTCTGGCGGGTCGGGCCGGTCCCGGCGATCGTCGCGGCGGTGCTCGGCTTCCTCGCCGTCTCCTGGCTCGTGCCGGGCCACCCGGCCGCCCGGCCGGGTTTCGACGCGGGGCATGCGTTCGCGCTGTTCGCGTTCGCGCTGTCGAGCGGCGTGATCATCGCGTTCGGCATCGCGATGCGGCGCGCGCAGCGCCACCGTGTCGCCGACGTCGAACGCCTCGTCGCCGCCGAACGCGCGGCGCGCGAGGCGAACGCCCGG
>Ga0075366_10001629_pt1 | contig 11248 bp, 8 predicted proteins | sample EndMethybrTD3031_FD_72351 | JGI IMG/M metagenome (GOLD analysis project Ga0075366, IMG submission 72351) | Populus endosphere microbial communities from Tennessee, USA - Endosphere MetaG P. TD hybrid TD303-1 | ecosystem: Host-associated > Plants > Roots > Endosphere | place: USA: Tennessee... | reverse complement strand
GCCACGTGCGACGGATCGTCGAGATACGAGAACGGGATCCGGAGCGCCCGCAGCAGGTCCTCGGTGACGCCGCCCCCTTCGGTCTGCCACGGATCGCGCTCGCCGAACTCGCCGCGATAGCTAATGAGCATCAGCAGCGGAATGCGATAGAGCTGCGCGCACGACACGATGCCGTTGATCGACGCGAGAAACCCGTGGTTCTGCATCAGCATCGCCGACTTCACGCCGGCGAGGTGCGCCCCCGCCGAGATGCCGACGCCCTCCTCCTCCTTCGCGAGCCGCACCAGCATCATCTCGGGATCGTCCTCGGCCATTCGGATGAGATGCACGAGCCACGTCTCCGGCAGCGCCGACACGAGGCGCACGCCGCCCGCCTTGAGCGCGTCGTAAATCACACGCGAGCTGGAGACCGATACCGGCACGCGACGCACTATATCGCGGAGTGGCACCGCGCATTGCGCCGACGACGGATGTCGCGCAGAGGCTGGGCGCTGCGCGAGATCCGTCGTGACAGCCGTTTCGACCCAAAAAACTGACGGCTGTTGATTTCTTAACATTGCCTGTTGTTTTTTCAACATGTCGGTGCTATCGTCACGGTCATGGGCCGACCGAAACCAAAATTGAGCAAGCGCGAGCAGGAAGTGCTCGACATCGTCTACGCCCGCGGGCACGCCTCCGCCGCGGAGGTCCGCGAGGCCATGGAAGACCCGCCGACCGACGCCGCCGTCAGGACGACGCTGCGCATCCTCGTCGCCAAGGACCACTTGCGCATCGTCGAGGACGGCCCGAGGTACGACTACTGGCCGACCGTCCCGGCCGACACCGCGCGCCGCTCGGAGCTGCAGCACGTCCTGCGGACCTTTTTTGGCGGCTCGACCGAGAGCGCGCTGGCGACGCTGCTGGACCTGCAGCCCGGCGCGCTCACCGACGACACCAGGCGGCGTCTCAAACGTCTCATAGACAAGGCCGCGAAGGCCGGCCGCTGAGGCGGCGGAAGGACGCGACATGGCAACCATCCTCATCGTCCTCAAGGCGAGCCTGCTGCTCGGCGCGGCGCTCCTCGGCGCGCGGCTGTTGCGCAGCGCGGCGGCCGGCGCGCGGCACGCGGTGTGGAGCGTCACCTTTGCGGCGCTGCTCGCCCTCCCCCTGCTCGGCGCGGCGATCCCGTCCCTGCACATTCCGATTCCGGCGCCGTGGACCGACGCCGCGGTGCGGGCGATCCCCGCGCTCCAGGCGCCGCCCGAACAGGAAGTCCCCGCGCTGAAGGCCGGGGGCCGTGCAGACATGCCGGGTCTGCAACCTGCGGCACACATCGACGCGCCGAGGGACACCGTCGAAGCGGCGGCGGGAATGCCCGCGCGCGTGGCCGCCGGATGGTCCGCGTGGACGATCGTGCGCGGCGTCTGGATCGCGGGAACGCTCGCGGCGGCGGGCGCGTTGCTGCTCTCGCTCGTCCGCGTGCGGCGTCTGGCGCGCACGGCGCGCGAGGTGTCCGATCCCGCGTGGCGCGACGCGGCGCACGAACTCGGCGCGCAGCTCGGGTTGAGCCGTCCGCCGCGGCTGCTCGTGAACAGCGGCGTTCGCACGCCGATGGCGGGCGGCGTGTGGCATCCCCTGATCTTCCTGCCGGAGGACGCCGCATCGTGGACACCCGAGCGGCGCGACATCGTCCTCGCGCACGAACTGTCGCACCTCGCGCGGCGCGATCCCATTCGCCACCTGGCGGCGCGGCTCGCGGTCGCCTGTTACTGGTTCCATCCCCTCGCGTGGGTGGCCGCGCGGGAATCGTCGCTCGCCCGTGAACAGGCGTGCGACGAGGCCGTGCTCGCGCTGGGCATCCGCCCGTCCGAGTACGCACGCGTGCTGCTCGACTTCGCCGACACGATGACGCCCCCGCATCGCGCCGCCGCGGCGCTTCCCATGGTTGAACGCTCACTTCTGGAGGCACGACTCATGGCCATCCTCGATCCCCAGACGCCGCCGTCACGACGGTGGCATCCGTCCATCCCGGCCGCGGGCGCGGCCCTGCTGGCGCTGACGCTCGCCGCGGCGCAGCCGGCCGCCCGCAGCATCGACGTCCGCACGCCGGTGCCGGTCCCCGGTACATCGGCCCGTCCGGCGCCGGCCACGGATCTCGCGCCCGTGGCCGAGGCCGCTGGCGTGACACCTGCCGATCAAGGCCTGCGCAGCGGGACCTGCTGGTACAGCGACTCGCGGCGGGGCCTCACCGCCGACACCAGGGAGACCGGCACCCACATCGAACGCAACGGCACCAGCGGCGGCGGCGACTGGATCATCCAGCAGCGCTTCGGCGACGTCCGCGTGTGCATGCTCGCGCAAGGTCTCGCGTCGGACCGCAACGACGGCCCGACGGGCTGGGTCACGCGCGTGCCGCTCGCGATCGTCGAGACCGTCCGCGGCGCTTCCACCGTCCACCTCGAGATCCGGCGCCAGGGCGGCACGGCGCAGACGACGTGGCGCGTCAACGGCACGGAACGCCCGTTCGACGCCACCGCGCAGGCCTGGCGGGATGCCGTGCTCGCGGTGCTCGAGCAGTCCTGGGCGATCTCGACGCTGCGCGGCGACGAGGCCAGCCTGCGCGGCGACATCGCGTCACTTCGCGGCGACGAGGCCTCGCTCCGCGGCGACATCGCGTCCCTGCAGGGGGACGTCGCGTCCATGCGGGGGGACCAGGCGTCGATTCGCGGCGAAGAGAGCTCCCTGCGTGGAGAAATCTCGTCGATCCAGGGACACGTCAGCTCGCTGCGCGGCCAGATCTCGTCCGAACACGGCTCCATCTCCTCGCTGCAGGCTTCGCGGTACGGCCAGAGCGACGCCGAGCGCTCGAAGGCGAACCAGGAGATCCGGGAGCATGAAAAGGAGATCGATCGCCTCGAGCAGGAGATCGTCCGTTACGCCGCGGCGGCGAAGATCGCCGACGTGGAGAAGGAGATCCGCGCGCTCAATGCCGACGGCAAGATCGCGGAGATCGAGGAACGGATCCGGACGTTCAACGAGCGCGGCAAGGCCGCGGACATCGAGAAGCGGATCCAGGCGCTGAACGTCGACAAGAAGGCCGCGGACATCGAACGCCGGATTCAAGACCTGGACGTCGAGCGCCGCACGCGCCAGATGGAAGATCGTCTCGACGAGGCGCTCAAGCGTCTCCAGCAGGCGCTGGCCGGGATCCGCTGAGCGCCGCTACAGCCGCTTCTTCAGGGCCGTCGCCTTCCAGAACCACGGGCGCTCGCGGCGGCGGATGTAGTCGGGCATCGTCGCCTTCTTGCGGAGGATCTTCTCGGCCATCGCTTTCGCCTCGGCGGGCCGTCCCGTCGAGGCGAGGAACGTCGCGTAGTTGTACTCCGTCTCGGTGAGCGTGGACACCTCGAGGACCGATCGGAACGTCTCGTCGGCCTTCTCCTTCTGCCCCAGGCGCGCCAGCACGTGCGCGTAGAGCCCGGCCGCGCGCTGGTACGAGTACTTGGGATCGCGGGCCAGCACCTGCTCGAGATCCTTCGCGGCCGCGTCGAAGTCGTCGAGGCCGATGGCGCACAGGGCGCGGCGGTAGATCGGATCGAGCTCGTCGGTCCGGCCGATGACGCGATCGAAACAGGCGCGCGCCTTCGCGTACTGCTTGTCGTCCAGCAGCAGATCGCCCAGTTCCTCGTAGTTGCCCACCGACGGATTGTCGAGGACGAGCCCCTCGAGCTGCTTGATCCGCTTGCGGCGCGGGAAAACCTGATAGGCGCCGTGTAACAGCCGTGCGTCGGGGACGACCTCCACCAGCATGTAGACCAGCGCGCCGAGCCCGCCGCCCATGATGATGATCCACAACCAGTAGGTGTCGGGGCGCCGGCGCACGAAGTGCAGGATGGCCAGCAACTGCAGGAAGATGCCGTAGGGATAGAACAGCCCGAGCATGCGTCGCCGGACTATATCGCGTCCGGCGCGGCGGCGGGATCAGGACTTACGTAAGTCAAAAAGAGTGACCTGGGTCGCCGGCTCCGCTAGGATGCGGATGTGCCGGCCACTCCGGGCGGGTTCCCCAGACACCCGCCTCTCGTGCTGATCGTGGACGACAACGTCGACGCCCGCGAGATGTACGCCATCTACCTCGAGCACGCCGGCTTCCGCGCCGCCGAGGCCTCCGACGGCGAGACCGCGATCGACATGGTGCGCCGCGATCGGCCCGCCGTCATCCTCATGGATGCGACGATGCCGCGCCTGGATGGATGGGAGGCGGCCCGCCGCCTGAAGGAGGATGCCGAGACGCAGGCCATTCCCCTCATCATGCTGACCGCGCACGCTTTCGACGAGCACCGCCGGCGCGCCGCCGACGTGGGAGCGGACGCCTTCCTGGCCAAGCCCGTCCTGCCCGACGTCCTCGCGGCCGAAATCAGAAAGGTCCTCGCCGCCTCCTGACGGGATGTCGAGCGCGGACGGCCGGCTCCGACTACCTCCCAAAGGAGCCGCAGATGCCACCGATCACCCCGTTTCTCTGGTACGACACCCAGGCCGAAGAGGCCGCCACCTTCTACACCTCGATCTTCCCCAATTCGCGCGTCATCACCGTCAGCCGCTACGGCGACGCCGGGCCCGGCCCCAAAGGGACGGCGATGACCGCGGTGTTCACGCTCGACGGACAGGAGTTCATCGCGCTCAACGGCGGGCCGCAGTTCACGTTCTCGCCCGCGACATCCTTCGTCGTGAAGTGCCAGACCCAGGCCGAGATCGATCGCTACTGGGACCAGCTGTCGGCCGGCGGCAGGACGGATCGCTGCGGCTGGCTGACCGACAAGTTCGGCCTTTCGTGGCAGATCGTGCCGGCCGGCCTCAACCAGCTGCTGCAACGCGACGGCGGGACCGCGGGCCGCGTGATGGCGGCGCTGATGCAGATGGAGAAGCTCGACATCGCGAAGCTCGAAGCCGCGGCGGCGTAGCCACTCGCGGCGTCCGTCACGCATGTCCTCGCGGAGTATCGTGCGTGGCAGGCGCCGCTATCGCCGGTACGCCGCGGCCTGGATGCCGTACAGCTGCGAGTACGGTCCACCCGCGGCGATCAGCTGTTCGTGGGTGCCGTATTCGGCGACGCGCGCCCCGTCGAGGACGACGATCAGGTCGGCCATGCGGACGGTCGAGAACCGGTGCGAGACGAGGATGGTGATGCGGCCGGCGGCTCCGGGATCGCGCGCCGACGCGGCATAGCGCTCGAAGAGGCTGTGCTCGGTTTCGGCGTCGAGCGCCGCCGTCGGCTCGTCGAGCACTGTCACGAGCGGCGCGTCGCGCATGAAGCCGCGCGCGAGCGCCAGCTTCTGCCACTGGCCGAACGACAGGTCCACCCCGCCGGGCCACGTCGGACCGAGCTGCGTCGCCAGCCCGGACGGCAGCCGTGCGATCACGTCATCGGCGCCGGCGCGCGCGACCGCCACGGCGGCGGCGGGGCCGTCGTCGAGCCGCGCGGCGTCGCCAAGACCGATCGTCCGCTGCGCGGTGAACTCGAAGCGGAAGAAATCCTGGAAGGCTCCGGCCAGCCGCGAGCGCCATTCGTCGGCGCGGATCCGCGCGAGCGACGTGCCGTCCACCGTGATCGCGCCGGACGAGGGTTCGTACAGCTTCGCGAGGAGCTTGACCAGCGTCGTCTTGCCGGCGCCGTTCTCGCCGACGATCGCGACCACCGATCCGGCCGGCAGCGTCAGCGTCACGTCTTCCAGCACCAGCCGCGACGTGCCCGGGTACGCGAACGACACGCGATCGAAACGAATCGCCTGGCGCAGGGCCGCTGGCGCGTGGACGTCGGAGGCGGCGGCGGTCGACGCCGCGTAGTCTTCGAGCCATGCGAGGCGGCGGGAGCCGTCCATCCAGAATCCGCGGAGGAAGCCCAGCTCACCCACCGTGCCCGAGACGTAGCGGGAGAGGCTCGCGCCCGCGGCGAGGACCAGCAGAATGGACTCGACCGGCGCGCGCAGTCCGGCGGCGACGAAGACGATGGCGCCGACGTAGCCGGCGGCAAACACCGTCCACGCGAGCATGTGCCAGCCCGCCGAGGCCCAGCGCGCCGCCGCGATGGGCGAGTGACCGCGCTGCCACGTCTCGCGCCGCTGGACGACCAGCCGCGCGCCGATGCCGGTGACACGCACTTCCTTGCCGGGCGGCGCCGTTGTCGCCACCGTGAAGAAATGGCGGGCCAGGCGGTTCGCCTGCTGCGCGCGTTCCTGGATCCCGCGCTCCACGGCGGGCCGCCACGCCGACGTCATGAACGACGGAATCGCGAGCACGGCCAGCAGGACGAGTGCGGCGTGCACGGACGCCAGCAGGACGACGGTGACGGCGAGTCCGAGGATCCACGAGCACGTCGAGAAGAGCGACATGTACATGTGATCGAGGACGAACACCTGGTTGCGCAGCATCGCCAGGCGATCGAGATGCTCGGGACGCTCCTGGTGCGCGATCGTGACGATCGACGCCTGCAGCGCCGCGACGTGCGACTCGAGCGCGATGGTCACGCGATCGCGGAACCGCCGCTGGACGCGCACGCTGAGGATGACCAGGAGCCAGGTGGCGGCCGCCGTGAGTCCCATCCCGAGAGCCGAACCGATCACCAGCGCCGGCCTGTGCTGAACGACGCCGCGGCCGAGCGCGAGCAGCCACAGGGCAATCAACGCACCCGGCAGGCCCGCGATCTGCGAGAGGACGAACGCCACGATCATCAGCCGAGGCTCGTGGCGGTAGCCCAGCTTGCACAGCCGCCACATCGACGACAGCGCCGGCGGGAGCTCAGGAGAGGACGTCATAGGTCTTCCCTTCCTCTTCCGGCTCGCTGAACCGCTGGGCCTGGAGGTCGAACATCGTCTTGTAGCGCCCGTCGAGGGCCATCAGCTCGTCGTGCGTGCCGTGCTCGATCACGCGGCCGTGCTCCAGCACGCAGATCCGATCGGCGAGGCGTACCGTCGAGAATCGATGCGAGATCAGGATCGTCGTGCGCCCGCGTGTCGCGGCGAGGATCCGCTCGAAGATCTCCATCTCGCCGCGGACGTCGAGCTGCGCCGTGGGCTCGTCCAGCAGCACGAGCCCCGCACCCTGCTGCACGGCGCAGAGCGCGCGTGCCAGCGCCACGCGCTGCCACTGGCCGCCCGACAGGTCGATGCCTCCCTCGTAGCCGCGGGCGAGCACCGTGTCGAGCGGCGCGAGATCCGCGGCGCCCGCGCCCTGCAGCGCGGACCGCACGATCTCGTCGGGCGCGCCGCCCGGCGCCACGTTGTCGCGCAGCGGCAGCTCGAACCTGGTGAAATCCTGGAACACCGCGGTGACGCGCGCGCGCCACGCGTCGATCGACAGGTCCCGCAGGTCGACGCCGTCGGCTTCGATGTGTCCCGCGCGCGGGTCGTACAGCCGGCAGAGCAGCTTCGCGATCGTCGTCTTGCCCGCGCCGTTGCTGCCCACGATGGCGAGCGACGTGCCGGCGGGAATCGTGAGGTCGAATCCGTCGAGCACGGGAGCGCTCGTCTGGGACGCGTCGTCAGACCCGGCCGCCGGATACGCGAACGTCACGTTGCGAAAGCGGATCTCCGTCGCCGGAATGCCATCGGCCGCGCGCGACCCGGACGGCAGCGCGCCGAGCGGCGCCATGGCACTCTCGAGTCTCAGCACCGCGCCGACCGGCGCGGCGGCGCCGTCGAGCGCCCAGTTCAGCTCGCCGAACGCGATGAGCGACGTGCCGATGGCGATCTGCGAGAACGCGACGAGCCGCGCCAGGCTCAGCGTGCCGCCGAGCGCGTCGTGCGCGAGCGACCAGAACACGAGCAGGTTCGCGCCGCAGACGACGATCACGGTGAGCAGCATCGGCTTCTCGCGCAGCCGCGTGGCTTCGTATTGAAGCCTGTGCAGGATGGTCCGGTTTGCCGTGAAGCGCTCGACGGCCCAGCCTGCCAGGCCGAACAGCCGCAGTTCCTTCGCGGGGGCCGGGTCGACGGCGAGGCGGAAGGCGTACTCCGCGTCCCGCTGCGCGGCGCGCACCTCCGCCGTGTTGCGGTCCTTCCAGACGCCGCTCTCGCGCAGGAGCCAGTGCGTGCTGCCCCACGCGGCGCCGAGGACGAGCGGGGTCCACCAGTTGTAGGCGAAGAGGGCGAGCGCGCACGCGACACCGCCGATCAGTCCCAGCAGCCCGCCGGCGATGAACTCGAGCGCGATGTTGAGCGGAGGGCCGGTCATGCCGAGATCGAAGTCCCGCGCCAGGGCGAAGTCCGACGCGAGCGCGGGATCTTCCAGGTGCCGGATGCCCGGCGGCCGGACGCAGGCGAGCGTCAGCCGCTCGTAGAGCCACGACGCCGTGCGGTCTCCGAGGTTGGCACTGATCGCCTGCTGCAGCGGCGGAAGCACCTGCAGGAGCACGAACGACACGGCCACGACGGCCAGCGGCCAGCCGAGCGGCGCGGCCGCCGTCACCGCGGCGACGAGGACGCCCATGGCGATGCCGAACCCGGGCCCCAGCAGCCCGCGGATCACGAGCACCACCCACCACGCCGCCGCCAGCCCCGGCGCGGCTTTCGGCAGCGTCGCGAAGAACTTCCATTCGTTCCGCTCGGTCAACCGCACCACGGCACCTGTAGCACCCTGAGCACCTCGCGCATCTGCAGCACCCTGAGCACCCCGCCCACCCCGCGCACCTGCAGCACCTTGCGCACCTCGCGCACCTCGCGCACCTCGCGCACCCTGCCCCGCTCCGGTGTGGCAGTATATCGGGCCAATGCTACGCACGATTGGACTTATCTCCGCTCTGACTGCTGTGCTCGCTCAGGCGCCCGCGCGCGTCGCCGATGTCGAGCGGCTGCCCGACGGCATCCGCCTGCGGACCGCGGACGGCGTGCTGTCGCTGCACGTCAAGACCGACTCGATCGTCCGCGTCACCGTCGCGAAGGAGGCCGCCTTCCGCGCTGACGACATGGTCGTCGTGGGACCGAAGGATGCGCCGCCGGTGACATGGTCGACGTCCTCGACGCCGCAAACGGCGACGCTCACCCTGCCGCGGCTGCGCGTCACCGTGTCGCGCGCCGACGGCGCGGTCACCTTCGCCGACGCGTCCGGCCGGACGATCCTCGCCGAAGCCTCCGGCGGGCACCGCATCACGCCGGCCGACGTGCAGGGAGAACGGACGTCGCACGTCCAGCAGATCTGGAAGGCGAACGACGGGGAGTCGCTCTACGGGCTGGGACAGCGGCAGGAAGGCAAGCTGAACATCAAGGGATACGACTTCGACCTCTGGCAGCGCAACACCGTGGTCGCAATCCCGGTGTTCGTGTCGAGCCGCGGCTACGGCATCCTCTGGGACAACACCGCCCCCTCGAAGTTCGGCGACATCGCGCCGTTCGAGACGATCCCCGCGAGCGCGCTGGTGGACGTGAAGACGCAGTCCCCCGCCGTGCGCGGGTTCGACGGCACGATCGTCGCGCCGGTGACGGGCGACTACCAGTTCCAGACCTACTCGAACGGGTGGACGCACGTCTCGATCGACGGCGTCCAGCACATCGACGCCTACAAGCAGAACTGGGCCACCGAGTACGACCAGTTCAAGGTGCGGCTCGAGGCCGGCAAGCGGTATCCGATCAAGGTGACGAACACCGAGGGGACGACGCTGGAGCTGCGCTGGAAGCAGCCGGTGCCGGCGGCGACGTCGCTGTGGTCCGAGGTCGGCGAGGGCATCGACTACTACTTCATCTACGGGCCCGAAATCGACCAGGTGATCGCGGGCTATCGCGCGCTGACCGGACAGGCGACGCTGCTGCCCGACTGGGCGTTCGGCTACTGGCAGTCGAAGAACAAGTACAACACGCAGGACGAAGTCGTGAAGACGGTCGAGGAATTCCGGCGCCGGCAGTTCCCTCTCGACACGATCGTCCAGGACTGGCAGTACTGGCCGGCGGACAAGTGGGGCGATCACGAGTTCGAGGCGTCGCGCTATCCCGATCCCGACGCGATGATCAAGGCCGTGCACGATCGGCACGCGCGCTACATGATTTCGGTCTGGGGCAAGTACTATCCGGTCACCGCGAACTACAAGGCGATGGACGCGATCGGCGCGCTCTACCCGACGACCGCGAAGGACAAGACGAAGGACTGGCTCAACCGCGAGTACTCGTTCTACGACACCTTCAACGCGCCGGCGCGCGCGCTGTTCTGGGACCAGGTGAACCGCGCGCTCTTCCGCCGCGGCGTCGACGCCTGGTGGATGGACGCGACGGAGCCCGATCTCGTCCAGCCGTCGCCGCCGACGCTCGAGGCGACGAAGCGGTTCATCGATCGCACGGCCATCGGCACGGCGTCGCGCGTCATGAGCGCGTATCCGCTGATGAACAGCAAGGCGGTCTATGACGGCCAGCGCGGTACCGCGCCCGACCAGCGCGTGTTCATCCTCACGCGATCGGGCTTCGCCGGCATCCAGCGCTACGCCACCGTCACGTGGTCCGGCGACATCACGTCGACGTTCCAGACGCTGAGCCACCAGGTCACCGGCGGTCTCGGCTTCTCCGTCGCGGGCACGCCGTACTGGACGACCGACACCGGGGGCTACACCATGGAGCGCCGCCTCGCGCAGGCCAAGAGCGGCGACTCCCTCGACGAGTGGCAGGAGTTGAACGCGCGCTGGTTCCAGTACAGCGCCTTCAGTCCGATTCTCCGCGCCCACGGCACCGATCGTCCGCGCGAGCCGTGGAACATCGGCGACGACAGCTCCGCCGTCTACAAGACCTGGATGGCGTTCGCCAGGCTGCGCTACGCGCTCTTCCCCTACATCTATTCAGTGGCCGGCGCCGTCACGCACGACGGATCGACGATGATGCGTCCGCTCGTCATGGACTTCCGCACCGACGCGAAGGCGCGTGACATCCCCGACCAGTACATGTTCGGTCCGGCGTTCCTGGTGAGCCCCGTCACGCAATACAAGGCGCGGTCGCGCGCGGTCTATCTGCCGGCGGGCTCCGCCTGGTACGACTTCTGGACCGGTAAACACGCGGCCGGCGGCCAGACGATCACCGCCGACGCGCCGTTCGAGCGGCTGCCGGTCTTCGTGCGCGCCGGCTCGATCGTTCCCGTCGGTCCCGACCAGCAGTACATCGGCGAGAAGCCGGAGGCGCCCGTGACGCTGTACGTCTACGCCGGCGCCAGCGGCCGCTTCTCGATCTACGAAGACGACGGGCGCAGCTATGGCTACGAGCGCGGCGAGTTCGCGCGGATTCCGATCGCATGGAACGACGCG
>Ga0075366_10001628_pt1 | contig 11252 bp, 10 predicted proteins | sample EndMethybrTD3031_FD_72351 | JGI IMG/M metagenome (GOLD analysis project Ga0075366, IMG submission 72351) | Populus endosphere microbial communities from Tennessee, USA - Endosphere MetaG P. TD hybrid TD303-1 | ecosystem: Host-associated > Plants > Roots > Endosphere | place: USA: Tennessee... | reverse complement strand
ACCGCAGACCGCGCGTGGTACCGGCAGCTACTCCATCAGCCCATGCTTGAAGGCATAGTGCGCGATGTCGGCGTTGTTGCGCAACTGCAGCTTTTCCAGCACGCGCGCGCGGTATACGCTCACCGTCTTCGGACTCAACGCCAGTTCCTCGGCGATCTGCGAGAGCTGCTTGCCCGAGGCGATCAGTTTGAGGGTCTGGAATTCGCGGTCCGACAGCTGGTCGTGCGGCAGGCCGCCGGTGTCTTCGGTCAGGTGGGTGGCGAGCATCTCGGCCACCGACGGGGTGATGTACTTCTTGCCGGTGGACACCGCCAGGATCGCCTCGACCAGGCGCTCGGGCGCGCTGTCCTTGGTGAGGTAGCCGTGGGCGCCGGCCTTCAGGGCGCGGATCGCGTACTGGTCCTCCGGATACATCGACAGGATCAGCACGCGCGTCTTGGCGTAGCTCTCCTTGACGATCTTGAGCACGTCGATGCCGTTCTTGCCCGGCATCGAGATGTCCAGCAGCAGCACGTCGCATTCCTGCTCGCGCATCAGCTTCATCAGGCTGGCGTAGTCCTTGGCCTCGCCGCGGATCTCGATCTCGCGGCTTTCCGAGGCGATCTGCACCATACCCTTGCGGACGATGGCGTGGTCGTCGGCGATCAGGACTTTAATCATGGGCGGCGCGGGTCTCGAAAGTGGTGGCGGGGGTCATTTGGGGCCGGGCGGCACGGCGCCGCCGCGCGGCCGGCGCCGCGGGATCGACAGCATCACGGTGGTGCCCTTGCCGGGCGCGCCGTTGATGTCCAGCCAGCCACCCAGCGCCCGCACCCGCTCCATCATGCCGCGGATGCCGAACGAGGTCGCCTTTTCCAGCGCCCCCTCGGACAGTCCCGCGCCATTGTCGCGCACTTCCAGGGTGACGCTGGTGGGAGTGGCGAACAGCTCGGTCTCCACCTTGCTGGCCTTGGCGTACTTGGCGACGTTGGTGAGCGATTCCTGGAACACCCGGAACAGCGCGGTCGATTGCTCGATGTCCAGCGCCAGGTCTTCCTCATTGGTCTCGAACGTCACCTCCAGGCCCATCCGGTGCGCGAAGTCGCTGGCCTGCCACTCCAGCGCCGGGGCGATGCCGTAGTCCAGGATGCCCGGGCGCAGCGCCTGGATGATGCGATTGGCAGTCTGCACCGCGCCGTCCACCAGTTCGCCCATGCTGGCCAGCTTGGCGGTCACTTCGCCGTCCTCGGCGAAGCGCTTTTTCAGCCACGCCAGGTCCGCCTTCATGCCGGTCAGGGTGCTGCCGATCTCGTCGTGGATGTCGCGCGCCACGATGCGGCGCTCCTGCTCCTTGGCCTGCTCGGCGTGCGCGGTCAGCGCCCGCAGTTCCTCGCGCGAATGCATCAGTTCCTGCTCGGCGTGCTTTTGCGCGGTGATGTCGGTGATGATGCCATCTAACAGCCAGTTGCCGCCGTTCGCCTCGCGCGCCGACGCCGCCACCTGCACCCAGCGCACCGCGCCGGCATGGTCGTTTTCGCTGCCGGCGCCGCGGATGCGCCACTGGCCTTCCAGCGGCGCGCGGTGGCGGATCGCCTGGGCCACCGCGTCGCGCAGGTCGTCGCGGTCGGCCGCGTCGAGCAGTTCCATGAAGCGCCCGGGAGTGGCGAGAAAAACCTCCGGCGCCACGCCGAACAGGCGCGCCGCGCCGGCGCTTACGTAAGGCACCAGGATCAGGTTCTCGGCCGGGCGCGCCAGCATCTGGAACACCACCCCCGGCAGGTTGGCGGTGATCGCCGCGAAGCGCGTCTCGGTCTCGCGCTGCGACAGTTCGGCGCGTTTCTGCTCGGTGACGTCGGTGACGAACAGCACCACCCCGGCGCCGCCGTGCAGGCGCGCCGCCGAGAACACCATGTCGACCGCGCTGCCGTCGCGGCGCAGCCAGGTGTCCTCGAGGCGCTCCACCGGGCCCTGCCGGGTGGACTGCAGCAGCCCGTCGAGGATCTTCTGGTTCTGCAGGATGGTGATGGGCGGCGGCGCGCCCATCGCGGTTTCGCGCTGGATGCGGAAAATCCGCTCCGCCGCGGCGTTCATCAGGGTGATGTTGTTCTTGTCGTCCAGCGCGATGATGGCGATCGGCGAGGCGCGCAGCAGGGCGCGCAGGTAGTCCAGCCCGGCGCGCAGCTCTTCGGTGGCGCGGCGCCGCTGCGACCGCGCGTCGGCGGCGGCCAGCGCGTTCTCGATCGCCGGCACCAGGCGCTTCATGCTGTGCTTCATCAGGTAGTCGTCGGCGCCCGATTGCAGCGCCGCCACCGCGGCGTCCTCGCCGATCGCCCCGGAGGCGATGATGAAGGGGATGTCGATTTCTTCGTCGCGCAGCACCTTGAGCGCCGCCGCAGAGGAAAAGCGCGGCAGGCTGTGGTCCGAGATCACCAGGTCCCAGCCGGTGTCGCGCAGCGCCTGCTTCATGCCCGGCTCGTCCTCGACGCGCAGGGCGGTGTGGGCGAAATCGGCCATCCGCAGCTCGAACAGCATCAGCTCGAAGTCGGCCTGCGAGTCCTCCACGCACAGGATCCGCACCGGCCCCTCGCGCACCGGGCGCTCGGCGTAGGCGCGCAGCACCTCGAACTTGTCGGTGATGCCCAGGCGTTCCAGGCTCATGCGCGCCCCGCCGCCGGGCCGTGCGTGGGGCAGCCCGGGCGGCGCCCGACGCGGAGCAGGGCGCGAAACCGGGGGCTGTTCCACCGATGGTGCGGGGCGTCCGGGCGGAATAATCGGCTACTGGTCATATCAAGGTTCTGGCGGCGCATAGGTCCAAGGTGACAGTCTAGCGGACGCTGGGGAATTCATGGCACTGCAGTTTGAGCATACACCGGAAAAATCGGCTTTGAGCCGCCTGCGGCCCCGCGCCGGCGCCGGCAGGCCGGTTGCCGCGCCGGCGGCGCGCCCGCCCGCACTTCCCCTCCCTTATCCCACCTTAGGCCGCGCCTCGCCATGACTGCTTCCATCTTCACTCCCCTGTTCGCGCCCGGCGCCGTGCCGCCGCCGGCGGCCGAATTCGAGATGTCGGGCGCCGATTTCGAGCGCATCTGCCAGCTGATCCGGCGCCGCGCCGGCATCGCGCTCAATCCGAGCAAGCGCACCATGGTCTACAGCCGCCTGGCGCGGCGCCTGCGCGCCACCGCCAGGCCCAGCTTTACCGCCTACCTGGACTGGCTCGAAGGCAGCGGCTCCGCGGCGCCCGAATGGCAGGAGTTCGTCAATGCCCTGACCACCAACCTGACTTCCTTTTTCCGCGAGGCGCACCATTTCGAGGTGCTGCAGGAGCACCTGCGCAAGCTGCGCGGCCGCGAGCGCATCAACATCTGGTGCTGCGCCGCCTCCACCGGCGAGGAGCCCTACACCATCGCGATCGCCGCGATGGAGGCGTTCGCCTCGATGGACCCGCCGGTGCGCATCCTGGCCACAGACATCGACACCAACGTGCTGGAGACCGCCCGGGCGGCTTCCTACCGCGACGAGGGCATCGCGCGCCTGGATGCCGACATCGCGCGCAAGTATTTCGTGCGCGGCAGCGGCATCAGCGCCGGCCAGGTCAAGGTGCGCCCGGAAGTGGCCAATATGGTCACCTTCCGCCAGCTCAACCTGCTCGATGCGCAATGGCAGCTGCGCACCGGCTTTGACGCGATCTTCTGCCGCAACGTGATGATCTATTTCGACAAGGAGACCCAGTTCGCCATCCTGCGCCGCTTCGCGCCGCTGCTTGCGCCCGGCGGCCTCCTGTTCGTCGGCCATTCGGAGAATTTTTCGCAGGCGCGCGACACCTTCCGCCTGCTCGGCAAGACCGTCTATGAAGTCAACCCGCAAGTGGCGGCCGCGCCCGCGCCGCGCCGCGGCAACGCATAGCCCCAACGAGGCGCAGCGATGGAAAAAATCAAGGTTCTGGTAGTCGACGATTCGGTGCTGATCCGCGGGCTGCTCTCGCGCATCATCAATTCCCAGCCCGACATGCGCACGGTCGGCGCCGCGCCCGATCCGCTGGTGGCCGGCGAGATGATCGCCGACCTGGCGCCGGACGTGCTGACCCTGGACATCGAGATGCCGCGCATGGACGGCCTGGCCTTTCTCGACAAGCTGATGCGCTCCCGGCCGCTGCCGGTGGTGATGGTCTCGAGCCTGACCGCCGCGGGCGCGGAATCGACCATGCGCGCGCTGGAACTGGGGGCGGTCGATTTCGTCGCCAAGCCGCGCATCGATAGCCAGAAAAGCATCGCCGAATACAGCATCGAGATCACCGACAAGATCCGCGGCGCGGCGCGTGCCCGCCTCAAGGCCCGGCCGGCGGCGGTGCAGGCGGTGCCGGCGGCGCCGGTCAAGCCGGCCCGGCTGGTTGAGGCCGCGGCCATCCTGCGCCCGACCGGCGCCGAGCGCCTGATCCTGATCGGCGCCTCCACCGGCGGCACCGAGGCGATCCGCGAGGTGCTCTCCGGCCTGCCGGCCGACTGCCCCGGCGTGCTGATCACCCAGCACATGCCCGCCGGGTTTACAAAAAGTTTCGCCGAACGCCTCAACAAATACTGCAAGCTGGCCGTTAAGGAGGCAGAGGACGGCGAGCGGGTGCTGCCCGGCCACGCGTATATCGCGCCCGGCAGCCACCACTTGCGCCTCAAGCGCAGCGGCACGAGCTACGTCACCGCCCTGTCGGACGGGCCGCCGGTCAACCGGCACCGGCCTTCGGTGGAGACCCTGTTTCTTTCCGGTGCGGAAGTGGCGGGGCCGCAGATCCTGGGCATCATGCTGACCGGCATGGGACGCGATGGCGCCACCGCAATGCGCGAACTGCGCGATGCCGGGTCTTACAACATCGTGCAGGACGAGGCCAGCTGCGTGGTGTTCGGCATGCCGCGCGAAGCAATCGCGGCGGGCGCCGCGCACGAAGTGGCGGCGCTGCCGGAGATCGCCGGACGCGCGCTCGCGCACCTGCAGAAAAGCGGGGCGCGCGCGGCGCGCGGATAGGGCGCGGGAGCATCGACAGGCAAATTTTCAGGAGCAATGCAATGAACGTCAACGTGAATCACCAGAACGGCCAGGCGCGGCTCGAATTGCGCGGCCGCTTCGATTTCACCTCGCACCGCGAATTCAAGCAGGCCTACGAGGCGGCGTTCGCCGCCAGCGGCGTCGCCGAAGTGGTGGTCGACATGCGTGACGTCGACTACCTCGACAGCTCGGCGCTGGGCATGCTGCTGCTGCTGCGCGACAAGGGCAAGTCGCTGGCCAAGCCGGTCAGCCTGTCCAATTGCGCGGGCACCGTGCGCGACGTGCTGCGCGTGGCCAATTTCGACAAGCTGTTCAACCTCCAGTAGGCTGCGCGGCATGGGCGCGGTCGAAACCGGGCTGGGACCGGATCCCGCCGCGCTGGCGGGCCTGAAGATACTGGCCATCGGCGACGCGGAGCCGCAATTCCTGAGCCTGTGCGCGCACCTGCGCGGGCTCGGGCACGAACTGGTGTGCGCGCCGCACGGCGTCGATGCGCCGGACGGCACGGCCTTCGCCAGCGTGATCGTGTCCCTGTACGCCCGGCACCGCCCGGACCTGGTGATCTTCGACCTTGGGCAAGCGGCCGCCGCCGGCCATGCCGCGATCGCGGCGCTGCGCCGCATGGACGATGTGCGCTGGGTGCCGGTGTGGTGCCTGGGCCTGCATCCGGCGGGCTTGAGCGAGGCCGAGCTGGCCGCCGCGGTCGGCGCCGGGGCCGATGCATTTTTTCCCCGTCCGGTCAGCCATGTCATGCTGACCGCGCGCCTGGCGCATCTGGGCCGCTACCTGGCCCGGCAACGCCAGTTCAGCACCCGCGACCGCGAGTTGCAGGCCTATTACGAAGCCGCCGAAGAAGAGATCCGCGCCGCGCGCGGCATCATGGACAAGCTGCTGCGCCTGCAGCCCGACCCGAGCGGCGTGCTGCGCGCCTGGATCGCGCCGGCGGTGAAATTCAGCGGCGACACGGTGGTGGCCGAGCGCTCGCCCGACGGCAGCCTGAAGATCCTCGTCGCCGACGGCGTCGGCCACGGCCTGGCGGCGGCGCTCAACGTGCTGCCGGTCGGCCGCGCCTTCCAGAGCATGGCGCAAAAGGGCTTCGGCCTGCCCGCGCTGGTGTCCGAACTGAACCACGTGATCCGCCGCGACCTGCCTTCGCACCGCTTCGTTGCCGCCACCCTGGTCAACATCGACGCCGGCGAAGGCCTGATCGAGGTATGGAACGGCGGCAACCCGACCTGCGTGGCCGTCGACAGCCTGGGCGGCGTGGTCGAGGTATGGCCGAGCCAGCACCTGCCGCTGGGGATCGTCGATTCCAGCGAACTCGATGCGCAGCCCGAGCGCCGCTCGCTGCGGCCGGACGCGCAATTGCTGCTCTATTCGGACGGCGCCATCGAGGCGCTCGACGCGCACGGCGCCGCCTTCGGCGAGCCGGCGCTGTTGCGCGCGCTCACCGGCGCGGCGCCGGCGGAGCGCTTCGAGGCGGTCAAGATGGCGCTGGTCGATCACCTGGCCGGCCAGCCGGCCGGCGACGACGTCACCCTGGTGCTGCTCGATTGCGGCGCCGAAATCCGCCGCCGCGCGGTGCCGCGCCCGGCCGCCGCCATGGCGGCCCTGGGCGAGAGCCAGTGGCAGCTGGACCTGCGCATCGGCGCGGCGCGCCTGGCCTGCCTGGACATGGCGCCGATCCTGCAGGAATTTCTCGGCCGCGTCGATCCGCAATGGGCGCGCGACGAGGCGGCCTTCGCGGCGCTCTACACCGCCTACAACGAGGCGCTGGAATACGGCCTGCTGGACCTGGACCCGCGCATCAAGGAACAGCCCGACGGCCTGACCATCTATGCCCGTGAACGCGAGCTGCGCCTGCAGGACCTGGTGGCCGGCGGCGTACAGGACCTGTGCATCTCGGTCGATTGCCTGGAACAGGCGCCGGGAGCAGGCGGCGCGCAGTTGCGCATCCGCATCGAGGAGGCCGCGCCCGCCGGCTAGCCGCGCGCCCAGGGCGGGCGCGCAGCGAGGCCCGGCGCGCTACACGCGCGGCGCCCGCCGCGCCCGGCAGTGCGGATGGTGCACAATGCATCATCCGTCCGGCAGCGGTATTGAAAAAACCCGGCGGCCCGGGGGGCAGTATGCGGCTCGACGCGGATTCGGGGCAGGCATTGCTGGACGGCATCGCCGACAAGGCGGCGCTGCGCGCGGCCAACACGCAGCGCTTCATCGAACCCTGCGCCGGCTGCATCCTCGGCACCGCGGTGGGCGACGCCCTCGGCTTGCCTTATGAGGGGATCGGCCCGCGCCGCGCGGCGCGCCTGTTTCCCGACCCGGCGCGCTACCACCTGCTGCCCTTCGGTTACGGCCTGTGCTCGGACGATACCGAGCACACCATCATGGTGGCCGAGGCGCTGATCGCCACGGCCGGCTATTCGCTGGCCTACCGCAATGCCGACGAGTTCCGCAGGCGCATGGCCTGGCATCTGCGGTTCTGGATCTTCGGCCTGCCCGCCGGCATCGGCATGGCCACGCTCAAGGGCATCCTCAAGCTCTGGCTGTTCGTGCCGCGCCGCTGGCAGGGCGTCGATTCGGCGGGCAACGGCCCGGCGATGCGCAGCGCCGTGCTCGGCCTGTTCTGGGGCGAGGAGCCCGACCTCCTGCGCGCCCACGTGCGCGACTGCACCCGCCTGACCCACACCGACCCGAAAGCGCAGCACGCCGCGCAAGCAGTCGCGCAGGCCGCCCATGTCTCGCGGTGCAACGCCGGGCGCGGCGATCCCGCCGCGTTTGCCGTGCAGATGCATGACCTGCTGGGCCCCGAGGGCGGCGAGATGGCGGCGCTGATCGAGCGCGCCTGCGTCTCGGTGCTGGCCGGCCAGGCCACGGTCGAATTCGCGCGCGCCCTTGGCCTGGAAAAGGGCGTCACCGGCTACGCGCTGCACACCGTGCCGGTGGCCCTGCACGCCTGGCTGGCACACCCCGGCGACTATCGCGGCGCGGTGCTGGCGGCGATCGCCTGCGGCGGCGACACCGATACGGTGGCCGCGATTACCGGTGGCATCATGGGCGCCGGGGTAGGGCGCGCCGGCATTCCGCCCGAGTGGCTGGACCGGCTTGCCGAGTACCCGCGCAACGTGGCGTGGATGGATCGCCTGGCCTCTAGCCTGGCGCAGGTGCGTGCCAACTACCTGGGCGGCAATCTCGGGCCGGTGCTGACGATAGGCGGCTACCTGGCATTGGGCTTGCGTAACCTCGGCTTCCTGCTGGTGGTGCTGCTGCATGGCTTGCGCCGCCTGCTGCCGCCGTATTAGTTATGGCGCTCACCCTTTGGCTATCGAGACCGTAAACCCTCATATGGATACGCCCGCGTTCATCGATGTGGAAGCTTCCGGCCTGGGGCCGCGCAGCTATCCCATCGAGGTCGGGCTGATCACCAGCACAGGCACCATGTTCTGCACCCTGATCGTGCCGCCCGAGGAGTGGGCCAGGCTCGACGCGGTGGCCTGGGACCCGCAAGCCGAGAGCGTGCACGGCATCACCCGCAGCATCCTCACCACTTACGGAAAACCCCTGGCCGAGGTGGCGCGCGAACTGAACCGCGTGGCGGGCGGCATGACATTGTTTTCGGACGCCTGGGGCAACGACTACGCCTGGCTGGCGCGCCTGTTCGACGCGGCCGACCTGTCGATGCATTTCCAGGTCGAAAGCTCGCGCAAGCTGCTCACTGAAGACGAGGCGGCGCGCTGGGGCGCGGCCAAGCAGGAGGTGATCGCCGAACTCAAGCTGACCCGGCACCGCGCCAGCAGCGACGCCAAGATCCTGCAGCGCACCCTGCTGCGCCTGCGCGGTGGGCAGGCCTAGCCCGGCACAGACCCCGGCCCACCCGGATTGGTAATGCCGCGTATCGCCGGCGCGTGGTTTGCGCATCCGCGGCCCTATGCTTTAATCATCCGCGCCACGAAATCGACCCCAACGCGGGGCCGCACGACAACACAAGCACCTTGCGGGTGCCGGAGACGGATGATGACGGTCAAGATCGAATGCGTACTGCAATGCGACAACCTGCTCGGCGAAGGCCCGGTGTGGGACGAGGAAAGCGGCCGGCTCTACTGGGTGGACGGCACCGGCCGGCGTGTCGGCAAGCCCTCGCTGTGGCGCATGGACCCCAGGAGCGGCAAGGTGGAAAACTGGAACCTCGACCATGACGTGGGCGCCCTGGCCTTGCGCAAGGGCGGCGGCGCAGTAATGGCGCTGGACGACGGTTTCTATTTTTACGATTACGACAAGGGCAAGCTCGACCTGATCACCCTGATCGACGCCGACAACCCGCGCACCCGCTTGAACGACGGCAAGTGCGACCGGCGCGGGCGCTTTTTCGCCGGCGGCATGGACGACAAGGAAGAGCTGAAGAACTGCGCGATCTGGCGTTTGGACCCGGACCTCAAGGTCACCAAGGTGGACGAGGGCATCATCTGCTCGAACGGCCCGTGCTGGAGCCCGGACAACAAGACCTTCTACTTCGCCGACACCTTCCAGAAAGAGTACTGGGCCTACGACTACGACATCGAGACCGGCGCGCTCTCCAACAAGCGCATTTTCGCCGACCTGCATGGCGAGCCCGGTGTGGCCGACGGCTCCACCGTCGATGCCGAAGGCTGCCTGTGGAACGCCCAGGTGATCGGCGGCGACCTGGTGCGCTACGCGCCGGACGGCAGCGTCGAGCGGCGCATCGGCATGCCGGTGAAGAACCTCACCAGCGTCACCTTCGGCGGCCCCAACCTGGACGAGATCTACGTGACCTCGATGGCGCGCGTCAAGCATCCCGCCGTGCACGAGCTGTTTGCCAAGCAGGCCAAGCCGCAGTTCATGGCCGGCGGGCTGTTCCGCATTACGGGCCTGGGCATCAAGGGCCTGCCGGAGCCGCGCTTCGCGGGCTGAGGCCGCCGCGCCCGGCATCTGCTGTCCCGAAAACTGTACGCATACTTTTCTGCGCGGCGCCCGCTGCCTGGCCGGGCCGGCGCCCGCTGCGGTGATGAAAATTGCTTGCCAACGTCCGCTTGTGCCGCGACACTTATGCATGCACGGGGGCGGTGTGGTCCGAGCCGCGATAAAAAAGCCGCAGGAAGTTGCAAGGGGAGCCTGGATGTCCGCCATACAAGATATTTCCGTCGGGATTGGCCGTGCCGTGCGCGGCGGTGCCGCGGCGCTGCTGGCGCTGCTGGTTCTGTCGCCCGGTGCCGCCACCGCCAATCCGCAAGCCGCGCCGCAGGCGCAAGCGGTGCAGGCGCAGGCGGTGCAACTCGCGCAAAACGATCCGCCGCCTCCCGGCTATCAGCGCCGGCAGGAAGCCCAGGGGCAATCCGGCGCGCAGGCGCCGGCCGCCCCGTCCTATCACTGGATCCGGAACCGCTGGAAGCCGGAGCAATTCCTGCACGTCGAGCGTCCTCGTCTGGAGGCAGGGCCGATCGAGCGCGGCTGGTGGAGCGCGATGTGGACCATCGAGCGGGTGCCCGGCACGAACTTCGTGCGCCTGCACAACCGCTGGAAGCCCGATCAGTTCCTGCATATCGAGCACGGCGCCTTGCAGTCGGGGCCGATCGAACGGGGCTGGCACAGCGCGATGTGGACCCTGGAGCCGGCCGATGCCAACAGCCACCGCATCCGCAATCGCTGGAAATCCGACCAGTTCATCCACGTCGAGTTCGGCAGGGTCGCGGCCGGGCCGATCGAGCGCGGCTGGTGGAGCGCCATGTGGTACTTCCCGCGGCCCTGATCCAGCGTCCCCGCGGTCTGCGCGCCCCGGCCGCGTCCCGGCCAGGCGTCCCGGCTGCGCTTGCCGTCCTAGCCGGCCCTAGCGCTGGCCCGCTTGCTTCGCCGGCACCGTCTTGAGATAGGCCAGCAGCGCCTCCAGGTCGGTGTCGTTGATCTCCCTGAGCGACTCGAAGGGCATTACCTTGATGGCGCTGCCGTCGGGCCGCTTGCCGCCGCGCATCATGGCGCGGAATTTTTCCACGCTGTCGTACTGCGCCATGCCGCTGCCCGCGCCGGGCGTGAGGTTGGCGGCGGCCGGCCAGTCCGGCGGGCCGCCGGGAATCTTGCCGCCGGAGAGCGTCGCGCCGTGGCAGCCGATGCACATGTTGGCGACATAGGCGCCGTGCGCGGCGTTGGGTGCCTCCGGCACCGGCACGGCGGGCGGCAGGCGGTGGTCGATCTTTTCGGCCGCGTCCTGGATCACCCCGGCCGCATACAGC
>Ga0075366_10001627_pt1 | contig 11254 bp, 10 predicted proteins | sample EndMethybrTD3031_FD_72351 | JGI IMG/M metagenome (GOLD analysis project Ga0075366, IMG submission 72351) | Populus endosphere microbial communities from Tennessee, USA - Endosphere MetaG P. TD hybrid TD303-1 | ecosystem: Host-associated > Plants > Roots > Endosphere | place: USA: Tennessee... | reverse complement strand
AACGTAGATGACGGCGCTGATCGCGTTGGTGCGAAACGCGAATGAAGACCAACCGTGTGCCAGCTGCAGCATGTAGGGCATATGCATTACGCCGTTGAACAAGCAGCCGGCTGCAAGCAACGCGAGAAGCGGCGCTGTCGAAGTGCTCAGTGCAGGATCGGAGGTCCACAGCTGCAAGATCGGTTGACCCATCACGATCAGCAGCATCGCGGCCGGCAGGACTGCCACCGCCAGCAACTGTGCCCCCATGTGGTAGCTCGATGCGAGCCCGGTGCGGTCTTGCTGCGTCGCGAGTTCAGTCAGTCGTGGATAGTAGGCTTGGGCAACCGGATTGACCAACTGATAGAGCGAGTTGGCGACTGTTGCGGCAAGCGAGTAGCCGGCGAACGTCTCCAGCGGCAGCAACCGGGCGAGCAGCAGCTTGTCAAACTGAGACAGCGCGAGCGCCAACAGCGAGGTTCCGACGATTCCCCCCGCGAATCCCTTCACGCCGGACAGGGCCTGAAGACTGAAGCGCGCCCGGGCTTTCGGCAAGGCTCGATGGGTGGTGCGCGCGAACATGACAACCGCTAGCAAGGACACGATTGCCTGCCATGCGAAGAACGCGCCAACGGAAGGGTCGATCCATTTGAGGATTGCGACAGCGCCGGCGGCACGCAATGTTGCCAGGCCGGCAGTCGACACGTTCACCCACACCTGACGCTGCAGCCCCAGGATTGCTCCTCGGTAGACGCCTTCAACCATCCGAAGTGCGGCGACCACCGCGATCATTCTCAGCGCATTCGCGACAGTCTCGTGCGGGAGGGAGTTCGTGCCGACCCCATGCCGAGCAATCCAATCCGCACCCAGGAGTCCCAGGCTGATGAGGACCAGTAGCAGCGCGCCACACAGCACCTCGATGCTGCGCACCAGGTCCGTGATGGACTGCTTGGTATGGCTGCCCGCCGCGTAGCGGGCCATCTCGCGATTGAGGGTCGGCGTCATGCCGGCGTCGAGCGCGGCGAAGCAAGCTTGCACGATCGCAAAGATTCCCACCAGGCCGTACGACTCCATGCCAAGCAAGGAGATGTAGACCGGAATGATCGCGAGGTTGATGAGCGCGGTCCAGCCTTGGCCGACGTAGTTGGCGAACAGGTTTCGATTGACTGCCGACATGTGCGATGAGGCCGCGCCGGCCCATGGGAAGTGCGAGCGGCTAGCGCTTCAGGTACCGGTCTGCGTAGTACTCGGAAATCGGCTTGAACACCGGCCGGCCCGCTTCTCCCGGAAAAACCAGGCAATCGCCCGGCGTGTCGGTGTTGATCAGCTGCACGCCGGGCGACAAGACCGTGTTCTCGCGGACATGGCATCTGCCGATGATCGACGAGTGGGGGTACATGATGATTCCGGGATCGAGCAGCGGACGATCATTCTGATTGCGCCCGACCGTGCATCCCTGATGGAAGATGCACCCACTCCCATACGCGGCCTTCGCGAACACCATCCCGACGGTATGGCCGATCAGGAACACGTCGGGCATCTGAACCTCGTAGAACAGGTCGATCCCGTTGAGTGCCTTGTTCAGCAGGAACACCCGTGCGGCATCGGTCTTGTCGGCGTGCTTGCCCAATTCATGTGCCAAGTAGTACAGGAACGTCGCGTACTGGCCGGAATTGAGGTGGTTGAAGCGTCGCCCTTGGAACCCCTTGATCCTGGAGGCGCAGTGATTCGTTCTCTCCACGGCCGTGCGCAAGCAGGCCTCGTCGATGTCCGACAAACCGTTCAGCGAGGGCGCGACGGCTTGAAGCTGTAGGCCCAAATACCTCTGCAGAAAGGTGACAAACTCGGCGTCAAGCATGCCGCCTCCGCAACTCCCGGGCTGGGTTCCCCACCACCGTGCTGTAGCTCGAGACGTCGCGGAGAACGACCGCACCTGCGCCGACGACAGCGCCTTCGCCAATCGTAATGCGCGGGAGTATCACTGCGCCCGTGCCGATCAATGCGCAGCGGCCGACGCGCACCTCGCCGGCCAAGCGGGCGCCAGGTGCGATGTGCACGCCGTCACCGATCTCCCCATCGTGGTCCACTGATGCGCCGGTGTTGATGATGACACCGGTGCCCAATCTCGCGTGACTGCAGACGGCCGCTTGGGCCAGAATCTGGCACCCCGGGCCCACGACGCTGTCGGCGGCCACGAATGCACTCGTGTGGATCAACGTGGTAGGTGCAATGCCGCGCGCCTGCAGTGTCCCCAGGAGCTGAAGTCGATCCGCGCCGCGCTGGCCTCCCACCGCCACGGCGCCAACAAGCGGCACCCCGAATCGGGTCCGAGTCAACCACTCGTCCAGCCCCTTCTCGCCCACCAACACCTCGATGCCCGGCAACGGGCTCGCGATCACACGGTTGTCGACGAGAGCCACCAACTGCCATGCGCTGTCGCGAATCAGTTCATGCAGAACCTTGGCTTGTCCCGTCGCTCCCCAGAAGACGATGGGCCGGCGCGGAGTCATTTGACGAAACGGCGGACGACATCACAAACCCGGTCAATCTCGCTGATCGTCAGGTCGTGATAGCTGGGCAAGTTGCAAGCGCGCGCATACAGCCCGTAGCTGACGCTATTGCCCGGAACGGGTTCGAACATCGGCAACGAACTGAGTGGCCAGAAGAAGACTCGGCCATCGATCTGCGCGGCTGCGAACGCATCGAGCAACGCTTGGCGATCGAACTCGACCCCTTCATTGACCACGATGGTGGGCATCCAATAGCCGTTGACGACGCCCTCGGGTTGCGGATTCATCGTCAACGGCAAATCGTGCAATCGCTCCGCGTAGGCGTCGAAGATGCGGCGCTTCGTCTGGATTAGCGCGTCGATGCGTTCGATCTGCGCGCAGCCTACGGCCGCCTGCAGGTTGGACATCTTGTATTTGAAGCCGATGAGGTCGGGCCAGAACTGGCGCACCTGGCCACGGACTCGACCGTGATTGCTCAATGCCGTGAGTTTCTCGAACAGCTTCTCATCCTGGGTGACGAGCATGCCGCCCTCGCCCGTTGTCAAGGTCTTCGTGCCATGGAACGAGAAGACGCCGAATGTGCCCATTGAACCGGCCTGCCGTCCATGCCAGGAAGACCCCAGCGCTTCGGCGGCATCTTCGATCAGTGCCAGGCCATGGCGGTCTGCGATGGCCTGCAGCGCAGCCATGTCGCACAAGTTGCCGTACAGGTGCACCGCAACAATGGCCTTCGTTCGCGGGGTGATGGCCGCCTCGACCTTCGCCGGATCGATGCACCAGCTGTCCGGCAGCACATCGACGAACACTGGCTTGGCGCGCAGATACGTGATCGGCGCGGCCGATGCGATCCAGTTGATGTCGCCCAGGATGACCTCGTCGCCTGCGTCCACGCCGATAGCTGCCAAGCCCATGTGCATGGCACCCGTGCAGCTCGACGTGGCAATGGCATGCTTGACATTCAGATGCCGACGGAACGCGTTCTCGAATCGTCCGATGTACTCGTAGCAGCGTTCGCCCCAGCCATAGCGGGCGGCATCGGTCGCGTAGCTGACCTCCAACTCGGTGATCGACGGCTTCGTGTAGTAGATGCGACTCATGAGACCTCCAGGTGAGGGATGGCAGTGACAAACTTGCCGCCCCAGTGGCGGATATAGGAAAGCTGGGCGGTGACTTCGGTGCGAAGGTTCCACGGCAGCACCAGAACGAAGTCTGGTCGCTCTTCGCGCAGACGAGCTTCGTCGACAATCGGAATGCGGCAGCCTGGCAGGTACTTGCCCTGCTTGGCCGGGTTGCGGTCGACCACCCATGGCAGCAGGTTGGAGCGCACGCCGGCGTAGTTGAGCAAGGTATTGCCCTTCGCCGCCGCGCCGTAGGCGCCGACCCGCTTGCCGCCACGCTTGGCCTGGATCAAGAAAGTCAGCAGGTCGTCCTTGATTGTGTTAGCTCGTTCCTGGAAACCTGCGTAGTACCCCGAGGAGGCCACGCCTGCGCCACGCTCGCGCTCCAGCAGCGCCTCGAGTGTTTCGGTACGCGCACGTCGCCCCGTGTCCGCGCGCTGCGCGAACACCCGTAGGCTGCCGCCGTGCGTCGGCAGTACCTGCACATCGAACACCTGCAGCCCGTTGCGGGCGAAGATGGTGTTGACCGCCGTCAGCGACAGGTAGGAAAAGTGCTCGTGGTAGATTGTGTCGAATTGGCACTGCTCCACCAATCGCATCAGGTGCGGGAACTCGAAGGTCGACACCCCATCGGCCTTCAGCACGCGGGCGAAGCCTGCGACGAAGTCGTTGATGTCCGGCACGTGGGCCAGGACGTTGTTGGCGGCCGTCAGGTCGGCCGACAGGCCCTTCGCAACGAGTTTCTCGGCGAGCGCGAGGCCGAAGAACTCTTCCAGCACCTCGATGCCCTTCTCGCGTGCGGCGGCGGCCGTGCTTGCGGTCGGCTCGATGCCGAGGCAGGGGATGCCGCGCTGCTTCACATATTGCAGCAGGTAGCCATCGTTGGAAGCGACCTCGATCACGTGCGAGTTCGCCCCGAGGTCGAAGCGCTGCGCCATCGTGGCGACATAGTCGTCGGCGTGCTTGAGCCAGCTGGTGGAGAACGAACTGAAGTAGGCGTAGTCGCTCGAGAACATCTCCGAGAAGTGCGCGTAGTCCTCGGTCTGCACGAGCCAGCAACTGGTGCACACGTACACCCGCAGCGGGTACCACTTCTCAGGAGCACGTAGCGCGGCGGCCGTGACATAGGAGTTCGACGGTGGGGACGTCTCCAGGTCAATGAACTGCAGCGTGACGGGGGCTTGGCAATGGCGGCATTTCATCATCAGATACCTGTGAAGTCGGAGGTCAGGTGAGGGTGGCTGGCATCGCGTGCCGAGATGTCGGTGAACGGCAGCGGCCAAGGGATCCCAAGCGTGGGATCCGCGGGATTCAGCGCACCCTCGGCTTCGGCGCAGTACGGCCGCGAATGCAGATAGAGCAACTCGCACTCGTCGGTGAGTGTCTGAAAGCCATGGGCAAAGCCCTGCGGGACCAGCAGGCTACGCGCATTGCCGCCGGACAGAATCTCCGCATGCCACCGCAGGAAAGTCGGGGAGCCGCGGCGCAGGTCGACCGCGACATCAAAGATCTCGCCGCGCAGGCAGCTGATGAACTTGTCCTCCGCGTGCGGCTGGCACTGGAAATGAAGGCCGCGCACCGCGCCCTTGCGGCTCGTGAGCGTGTGGTTGATCTGCGCGATCGGCAAGGCGAAGCCAGCCTCGGTCAGTTCCTGCGCGCAGAAGAAGCGGCTGAAGAAGCCGCGCTGGTCTTGCGCGCGTTGCCGCTCAACGAGCACCAGGCCCGTCAGCGGCGTGCGTGTCAGCTTGAATCTCGCCATGCCGTGCGCCTCAGGACGGTGTTCGTGTCTGGTGCTCGGCAATCTGCTCGAGGCTGAAGCCATGCATGTCGCGCCCTGCCGTCCAGGCGAGATGCCAATCTACTGTCCGCTGCAGCGCCTCGACCAGGGACCAGCGTGGCGCCCACTGCAGCCGCGCACGCGCCTTGCTGCTGTCGAGCTTGAGAAAGCCTGCCTCATGCAGTTGCTCTCCCCCCGGCTGGTGCCATTGCGTGCCGGGCATCTGTGCGGTCAGGTGATCGAGTAGCCAGCGCACGGGCTTCGCATCTTCTTCACCGGGACCGAAGTTCCAGGGCTCGGCAAACGTCTGCCCGTGCGCGAAAAGATGCTCTGCCAGAGCAAGATAACCCGATAGCGGTTCCAGCACGTGCTGCCAGGGCCGTGTCGCGTCCGGGAAGCGCACCTCAAGTGGGTGGCCCGCCTGTGCTGCACGGAAGAAGTCGGGGATCAGTCGGTCGCTGGCCCAATCGCCACCACCGATCACGTTGCCGGCGCGCGCGCTTCCCAGCGCCACTTCGGCGCTTGCCAGGAAGGAGGCGCGGTACGCGGACGTGACCAATTCAGCGCAGCCCTTGCTGTTGGAGTAAGGATCATGACCGCCCATCGGTTCCGACTCGCGATAGCCCCAGACCCACTCCTTGTTCTCGTAGCACTTGTCGGTCGTCACGTTGACCACGGCGCGCACACTGCTGCATGCGCGCACCGCCTCCAACAGGTGTACGGTCCCCATCACGTTGATGGCATAGGTCTCAACTGGCTCGCGGTACGAGGCGCGCACCAGCGGCTGCGCTGCCAGATGCAGCACGATCTCCGGCTCGGCGGCACGCAGCGAGCGGGCCAGCTCGGGAGCATCGCGGACGTCGCCGAGGGTATGGCTCGCCAGGACCTCGCGGACGCGTGCGGCGGTGAAGAAGTTCGGATCGGTGGGAGGGCTCAGCGCAAAGCCGTGCACGCGGGCGCCCATGCTGGATAGCCAGAGGGCCAGCCAGCCGCCTTTGAAGCCCGTGTGGCCGGTCAGGAAGACAGACCTGTCGCGCCAGAACGAGGAGCTCACTTCCACACCTTCCACGGGGCGGTACCGGCGGCCCAGAGGTGCTCGAGATGGGTCTTGTCGCGCAGCGTGTCCATCGGCTGCCAGAAGCCGCCATGCTCGAAGGCCAGCAGTTCACCGCTTTCGGCCAGCTGCGTCAATGGTCCAGCTTCCCAGACCGTCTCATCGCCGGCGATGGTTTCGATGCAGGCGGGGGACAGGACGAAGAAGCCACCGTTGATCCAGCCACCATCGCCGCGCGGCTTCTCGACGAACCCGCGCACTGTCGATCCCTCCATCGAGAGCGCGCCATAGCGCCCGGCCGGCTGCACTGCGGTGACCGTGGCGCGCTTGCCATGGGCACGATGGAAGGCGATCAGACGGGTGATGTCGATATCGGCTACGCCGTCGCCATAGGTGAAGCAGAACGCCTCTTCGTCGCGCACGTGATCCGCGACGCGGGCGAGTCGCCCGCCGGTCATCGTCTCGTCGCCGGTGTCAACCAAGGTGACGCGCCACGGCTCGGCCTTGCGCTGGTGCACGTGCATCGAGTTCTTTTCCATGTCGAACGTCACATCTGACATGTGAAGAAAGTAGTTGGCGAAGTACTCCTTGATGACGTAGCCCTTGTAGCCACAGCAGATCACGAAGTCGTTGATGCCGTGTGCCGAGTAGATCTTCATGATGTGCCACAGGATCGGCTTGCCGCCGACCTCGACCATGGGCTTGGGCTTCAGATGCGTTTCTTCGGAGATGCGCGTTCCGAGTCCGCCGGCAAGAATGACTGCCTTCAAGAATGTGCTCCTCTGTTCTTTCGCGATGCAAGCTCGATTGAATTCGGCTCGCGAGCGGCGATACCGCACTGGGTGTCTGCGACGGCGGCGAGTTCATCCCGCAGCGACTTGATCTGCTCTCTCAGCGATTCGTACTCCTCTTCCTTGCGGGCCAGGAATGATCGAGTCAGTTGCAGACGTGCACTCACCCCAGTCGGAGTCAGCACGTACAAATAGCCCAGCTTGCGGTCGCTGCGCTGAAAGTTCTGGGCCTTCACTAGGCCCTTGCTCAGCAGTGCCTTGAGAAGGTAGTGCGTCTTCCCCAAGCTGATCCCCAGCACGGTGGCTAGTTGGCGCTGGGAGTACTCGGGGTGACACTCGAGTACGCGCAAGAGCTTGAGATCCGCGGCGAGGCTGGTTTCAGGCGTCGACAACAGGCGTCCCCGTATGGTGCGTTCATGCATTGAACGCGGCATTCTACAGTGCGGTACACCCCTGAGGATGAGGATGTCGCGAGGACGACATCCTCCAGCTACACGTGGTGTATGGTCGTCATGTATCGGCCGTGCTTGAGTCGTCGCGCCGGCAAGATCGCAGTGAGGCGGCGGGCTGCGTCAACCTTCTGTGCGGCTCGAGCGAGCGGGCGGCGAATCGTCACTCAGGCGCGCCGCTCTCAGGCGGTTGCCGTTGGCGTGCCATGCGATCGGCGTTGAGCGCTTCAGTCGTGCGCCACGAGTGACGCATCAGTACGAACGCTATCAGCGCGATGCCGCTCAATAGCGTCACTGCCAGTGCGATGATGGCCCGCCTGGGCTTACTCTTCTTTTCCGGAGGCGTGGCGGTGTCCACCACCTGAATGAGCGCGCCTTCACGGCTCTCATCGACGCGCGCCAATTCGTACTGTTTGGCAAATAGGTCGAACAGCGTCTCCTGGTACTTGAATTCACGATACTTGCTGACGTAGTCGGGTCCGCCTGTTGCATCAGCAGTCTGCTCCAGCCTTGCCAGCTGGCTACGCAAAGCTGCCAGCGCGTTCTGTTGCTGCTGTACCTCTGGCGTGGTTTCGGACAAGGAGCTGCGCAGTGTCTGCAGACGCACTTCGGCAGCTGTGACCTCTGCTTTCAGTCGCGCATAACCTTCGGCGGCGGATCGAGGTTCTGCCTTCAATGCGCCCTGGGTGAAGCCGCTGGCCTGCAACACTTGCTGAGCCTGCACCAGTTTCTCTTGCGTCTGGCGCAGTTGCTGTTCAAAGAACTTGCGTCGCTGTTGCGCGTCAGAGACCGCGATGTTGTCCGTCATGCGGCGCAACTCGTCGACGAATCGATTGGCCATGTCGGAAGCCCGCAGTGGGCTCTTGTCGTCAACGTCGACAGTGATCAGGCCATCCTTCTTGCCAATGCTGATGTGTACGTTCTTTGCCAATTCACGACGCGCATCGATGCGGTATTTCTCGTCGTAGACCTCCATCAGCTTGAACTGGTCGACGATACGATCTGACACCGTGACGCTTTGCATCAGCGCCACGTACTGATCAGCCGGTGTACGCAGATTGGCAGCCCCGCCAGCCAACCCCGCCAACGACCCCAGCGACGACAGCAGAGAAGTCGCTGCGCTTTGTTGCTGCTGCGGCGGCAGGAACGTCGTGGTCGCTGTGTACGTGGGCGGGATCAAATAGGTGGAGCCGAGTGCCGCTAGTCCGGCGGCAATGGTCCCGATCGTCAACAGCTTCCAACGCTCGGCCAGCGGAGCCAGAAGCTCGAGCAGAGACACTGAGTCTTCTTCGTCGGCGCTGTCGGTCTCCACGCGAACAGGGTCATCCAAAGGCTTGTCCATCACCTGGTCGCGCTCACGATGCCTGCGATCCCCAGCCCGAACTGGTAGAGGATCTGCGTCCAGTCCTTCGCCCCTTGGATGAAGGTTGTCTTGTTGATCTCCTCCGGAACGAAGATCGTGTCACCGGGTTGAGCGGTGGTGCCGACGAATTCGCCACTGCGGGTGCTGAGCCAGCCCTTGGTCTGCAGGTTGCTGACCACGCTGCCGTTGGCGCGGATGACGAACACACTGGCCTCGTCGGCTCCCTTGGTGGGGCCGCCGGCCAGGCGCAGGTAGTCGTCCATCCTGCGGCTCTCGGACCACAGGTAGCTGCCGCCGTTGAACACGCTGCCGAACACGCCGACGGTCGACGGGCGGGCCGGCACGTAGAGGCGGTCGCCGTCTTCAAGCGCCATGTCGGGCAGTTGACGACTGTCAGGCGGTAGCTGTAGCACGATGCGCCCGGTGGGCTTGATCGAACGCAGCCGTTCGATCAGTCGCGTCGTGCCCGCGGCGCGCTGTGACTGAGCAGCCGCCTCGTCGGCGGTATTGGTGCGCAGCGTGGTCGATGCCTTGGCGAATTCGAGCTCGAGGTCGCGCAGCGCGCGCTCGTAGTTCTCCTGCTGGGTCACACGCACGCTCTCGCGGCTGAACTCTGTGCCGTAAACGTACGCTGCCGAAGTCAGCCCGCCGGCAGCGCTCAGCGCGTCGTTGATCGAACTGCGTGCCGGCAGCACGTACTCGCCCGGCCTGAGCACCTCGCCCTCGACGCGCACACGCTTGTTCTGCCGCTCCACCGGCAACACGGCGAATACCGAGTTGAAGGCGCGCAGCACATCGCCGCTGCGCGGCTCGCTGCTCAGGGCCTGGGGAAGCTCCAGTTGGGTGATGCGTGTCGTGGTGCGGTCGTCGAGGCGCTCGACGGCGAGGCGCGTGAGGTCTGCCACTGCCGTGAGGCCGCCACCCATGCGCAGCACGTCGGCCAACGTCTCGCCCGGCTTGAGCTCGAAGATCGCCGGCTGGTTGACGCTGCCGATCAGCGCCACCTGCGTGCCCAGCGGGCCGACATGGATCACGTCGTCCGGCTGCACGACACGGTCGTTCGACCGATCGCCCTTGAGCAGCAGGTCGTAGAAGTCGAAATTCGACACGACTGTGCGGCCGCGGCGCAGTTGGATGGTGCGGAAGCTGCCGGCCGCCGACGGGCCGCCCGCCTTGATGAGCGCACCCGCAATCGTCGACAGGCTGCTGACCGTGTACGCCCCGGGCCGCAGCACGAAGCCGGTGACATAGATGCGCACGCCACGCAACTGGCCCAGGGACACGCTGAGCTGGAAGTTCTTGAACACTTGCGCGACTCGGCGGGCGATGACGTCGCGCAGTTCCGCGTAGCGGACACCGGCGACCATGATGGTCCCGACGCGCGGGATGCTGATGCTTCCCGACCGATCGACGATGGGCCGTAGATCGGCGTCCACCGAACCCCACAGCGTCACGAGCAGTTCGTCACCGGCCTGGACGATGTAGTCCGCGGGCACCAGCGGGTTGTAGTCGGGGTCATCGGTCGGGCACGGGTCGATCATCAACTCGGCGCCGAGGCGGCGGATCTTCGGAGTCGGTGTGCGGCGCAGTTGCGGGTCGAAGACGTCAGGCTGAGCTTGGTTGCCGGAGGGGTTGCCAGATTGCTGGTCGGAGGCCGGCGGTGCGGTCGAAGGCATCTGCCCGACCATGCGCTGCACGTATTCCTCGAATTCGCCTGGCTTGTAGTCGGACTGACGGGTCGACTGGGTGCAGCGGAACGCTCCATTGCGCTGCTGCTGATCCTGGTTGCCCTGGCGCAGCCGCACCGGGCCGCTGGTCGCTGATCGGTCCGTCGAGGTCTGTAGTGTCTGCGAGCCTTGTTGCGGGTCGTTCTGTGTTTGGGCAGGAGCCAGCGCCGGCATCGTCAACAGCACCGCCAGCGACAGGCAGGCTAGCCAGCGGGAGGTAGAACGAAGGAATCGGTTCATGCGGGAGGGCACCAGTGCGGGCTTGCGTTACCCGCCTGTGCGGGATCGGCCGGCATTCTACCGATGCGTCGCTACAACGCCCCCGCCTGCGGGGCACTGCACTGGCGCATCGTGCGCTTCGAGGCCCACCGGCCGGCTTTTCGACGCTCGGATCGCAGCTAGCGGATAATCCGGGGCAATGACCGACCCCACCCCGACCGGTGACTTCCAGCTGGCGCCCCCCGCCCGCTTCGACACCCTCTCCCT
>Ga0075366_10001626_pt1 | contig 11257 bp, 10 predicted proteins | sample EndMethybrTD3031_FD_72351 | JGI IMG/M metagenome (GOLD analysis project Ga0075366, IMG submission 72351) | Populus endosphere microbial communities from Tennessee, USA - Endosphere MetaG P. TD hybrid TD303-1 | ecosystem: Host-associated > Plants > Roots > Endosphere | place: USA: Tennessee... | reverse complement strand
CGGCCGGCGGGGCCAAGCTGTCCGACGTCACCAAGGTGACGATCTACATCTGCAACCCGCACGACGTGCCGAAGGCGCGGGCAATCCTGTTCGATTATTTCGGCAAGCATCCGCCGGGCAGCACGCTGTGCATTCTGCGCGGGCTCGCCAATCCGAACTTCCTGCTGGAGATCGAAGCGATCGCGGCGGTCTAGGGCCTTTTCCACTTGCGCTGAAGCAGATGCCGTCATGGCCGGGCTTGTCCCGGCCATCCACGTCTTACTTTGTAGCCAAGGCGTGGATGCCCGGCACAAGGCCGGGCATGACGGCGGAGTCTGATGCAAATGACGTGGACAAGGCTCTAGCGGCAGCCGCTACTTCTTCATTTCGTAGGCGGCTTTGACCTTCTCGGTCAGTTCCGGCGTGAGGCCGCTCACTTCGGCGACGAGCTTCTGCAGCTCCTCGCCGGCAAGCGGGCCGACCGTCAGCTTGGTCCGATCGGCCTCGGCCAGGAATTCCGGATCCTTCATCGTCGCATCGAACGCGCGGCGCAGCGCTTCGACGCGGTCGGGCGGCGCGCCGGGCGTGGTGAAGAACGCCGTGCCGATCTCGGCGGCGTTGACCACGGCGCGGAGGATCTGGCGCTGCTCGTCGTTGCGCGCAAGCTCGACGACGGTCGGCACGTCGGCCATCTCCGGATGGCGCTTCACCGCGAACTGCACCACGACGTTGATCTTCTTCTCTGGCCGCCAGTCCGGATGGGCGACCTTGACGGCGGTCCACGACGTCGAATGGCCCTCGACCTCGCCGCGTTCGACCGCAAGCTGCGCGTCGTTCGAGCCCTTGTAGCCCATGATCAGCTTGAACTTGGTGCCGAGCACGTTGTTCATCACGGTCGGATAGATCGACACCGTGGAGCCGACGCCGGTGCCGGACAGCTTCGCCTCGATCTTGAACGCGTCCTCGATCGTTTTCACCGGCGAGGTGTGCCAGAGGAACACCATGTTGATCAGCGAGTCGATGCGGCCGATCCAGTTGAGCTCGGCGCTTTTGAAGCGCACGCCCTGGGTGCCGAGCTTCTCGTCGAGCGGCGCGGTCGGTGCGCCGATGCCGATCACCGTGCCGTCCTTCGGCGCGACACCGTAGACATAGCCGAGCGTCAGGAAGGAGCCGGCGCCCGGCCGGTTCTGCGGCACGACGGTTGGATTGCCCGGGATGTGCTTGCCGATGTGCCGGGCGAGCAGGCGTGCATAGATGTCGTTGCTGCCGGCCGGCGGATAACCGATCGCAAGCTCGATCTGCTTGCCCTTGTAGAACTGCTCGGGGGTCTGCGCCGCGCAAGGCGCAACGGTACTGATCGCGAGGGCAACCAAGCCCACGCCGGCCGCCGGCTTCATCGAACGTCTCCCATTCAGGCAAGTTTTTTATGGTTGGACGCCGGATCATGCCGCAAGCCAATACCGCCTGTCCTGCGGTAAACCACCGCGCCGGCATGGGTCATGTCGATGCAGGGCCGCTATGCCCCGGAGGCATACGAGCCGAAGCAGATGTCCGTGATGGATCGGCGGCCGCCGAATTCCGGAAGCTTACGACGCCAGTTGGCGTTCAGCATCCACCACCGCGTCGTCGTCGTCGGGCGTGACGTCCGTGTCCGCCTCGTCCTTCATCGCTTCGGTCTGACGCGCGAGGCGCAGCCAGGCCAAGGCGAGGTTGAGCACGATGTTGCGGTCTTCCTGCGTCGGCTCGTTCTGTGCCTGGCGCACGCAGTCGGCGGCATACTGGCGGTAGCTTTCCACGTTCATCGTCGATCGTCCCCACGTTCGAGTGATACAGCCCGGCCCCGAATGGGCGTGTGATCAGGTTCACCCCTGAGGGAATAGGGGCAGCCGAGTGTGGCCTGCTGCCGACCGGAATGGGGCAATGTTGGTTTGCCGTGCCCGAGGTCTGACACGTTTGGAAATGGCGACCGCGAATCACGAATCAAAATTGAGCGGAGCGCAATCCGCAAAATGTAAAGTCTCCACAAGAGGCGCGACTCATATTAAGCATCGTCTCGATGGGGATGAATTCTGGGGATCGGCTAAGCCTGAACTGGTTGGCAGTGTGGTGGGGACGCAGGTTTGAGTATCGCCAGCAGATCGAGCTTACCGTCATAGACATGTACGACCGGTACGGCGCGGCCGCTTATGGCATCGCACGGAACTCGGCGCGTGCGCGCGGCGGCGCCGAGCACCGGCGGTTCTGGAGCCTGGTGGCCCGGCGGTTGCGGCGGCATGCCCTCGGCAATGGCGGCCTGCTCGTGGGCGACCGCGCAGCCTGAGCTTGGCATCGAACTCGCTTTTCACTCAGCTTGCTTGGCGCACCAGCGGCCTGCGCCGCGCCGCAGGATGTCGTTGTGTGCTGCTTTCGCTGGCGGATGACTCGGTGCTGCTCCAGACATGCTCCGCGGTGCAGTAGGGACAGAAGATGCGCCCGCTGAACATGTCGGTCGACGCGCCGGCGTCGGGGTTGCTGATGATAAAATGGCCGGTATAGCGGCATCGGATGGCGATCCGCGCCATGTCAGTCTCCTGGTTGCCATCGTGCAACGTCGCAGACACAACCAGCATCACGGTGTGCGGGTTCCGTGCCGAAAAGACGCAAGCGGCATCGCCTTGGGGCGCGCGCCTCGATATCCGGCCTGGGGCCTCAGGCGAACGACGTCGATGCGTGATCGTTCGTGCGGGAGTCGCAACAAGGCATCCGCCTCCTGCGGATGGCTGGCTTACGCGTCGTCAATCATTCGTTCGGACGACGGAGTCACTTCGTTGTGATTCAGTTTTTGCCAATTAAGGCGCTTACCGCCGCGGACCTTTGCAAAACTGCCGCAAATCTCCGCTATCGATGCGGGCGTTGAAGCCGAGTTTCGAAAGCCTCGGGCCGCTGAAGCGAAGCGCCTCTCGCCGGTCTGCCAGGCAAAGCCCCAGCCAACGTCGAACCGTTGGCTGGGGTTTTCGCATTCAGAAATCATCAAGTCGGAAGCGATGAAATGTCGCGCTCGTGTCCGTCGCACGAGCGGCGGGGATGACTACCGTTCAACAGCCGCTTATCTGCGAACAGACGCGGGGCGAGCCGCGGGCAGCGGCACTGCGGCCGGCATGGGTTCATCAGGTGCCGACGTTTTGACAGCCGCTGGCGTTGTCGTCTCGGCATCGCTGATGGAACGCTTGATCGCAGCCGGTGCGGCAACTTCCGGCTCGGTCGTCGCCCCGACCGAGTAGTTGCCGCGGCAGAACAGCCGCTTGGCGGCGTCGGTTTCGCCGAACACCTGGGCGTAGGCGGCGATGTCGGCGCTGGTGATGGGAGTGAGGTTCTCGGACTTGGGCTGGTCCGCTGCGATCGCTCGCATCGCTTCCAGCGCGTCATTGGCGGCGCTTGTTGCCTGCTCGAACTCGGCCTTGGCCTTGGCCGAGAGCTGCGCCGCGGTATCGGCTGGGACTTTCGCCTGCTGCTCGCGCTGCGCCGCAGCCTTGGTGGCTTCGTCCGCCGCGGCGGCGGTCTTGGCTGCGTTCTGCGCAGCTTCGGTGCGCCGTGCTGCTTCGCGCGTGGCCGCTTCGGACTCGGTCCGGGCCATGTCACGCGCTGCTGCTGCGGCATCGCTGGCCTGCCGCGCTTCGCTCGACTGCAGCGATGCGGTCTGCGACAGCGCCATGATACGCGCGGCCTCGCGGGTTTCGGTTTCCAGCAAGGCCTTGGCCTTGTCGCGCGCGGCTTCCGTGGCCCGCACCGTTTCGCGGGCGTCGGACGCAAGCCGCTCGGCGTTCTGCGCGTCGCGCGCCAGATCGGCGGCGTCCTTGGCGGCGGTGTCGTTCGCGGATTTTGCCTGGTCGCGTATGGTTTCTGCGGCCTTCGCGGCGTTCGCCGCAGCGGTCGCGACGGACTGCGCGTCCTGCGCGGCGCTGGCCAGTTGCGCCGAGAGCGCCGCGGCTGCGGTTGCGGCTGACTGGGCACGATCGCGTGCGGATCCTGCGAGCTTGATGGATGCGATGGAGATTCTCAGCGCGGCCTGGAGTGTCGTGGTGGCCTCGGCGGCGTCGCGGGCGGCTTCGGACATGACGGGATCGGACGGCGCGCCGCCCGCGTCGGACAATTGTGCCGTGGCCGCGATCGCCCGGCTCAACAGGACCGTGGCTTCGTCGGCGCCCTTTTGCACGGCGGCGAGACTGTCGGCGAATTCACGCGCGGCCGCCGCGAGCTTGTTGCTGACCTGCTGCTGGCCGTCGGCTTTGCTTTTCGCCGCCTGATATTTCTGTTGCTCCGCGTCCGCCGCGGCCTTGGCCGCGTCGAGCTTGCGTTGCTGTTCGGCCGTCACCACCACCGCGGTTTCCGCCTTTTGTTGCTGCGCGGTTGCGGCGGACTGGGCCGCTTCCGATTTCTGCCGCAAGTCGGCAGCCTGGCGCATCGCGGCTTGGAGCTTTTGCTGCAGGTCCGCGATATCGCGGTTCACGCCGTCGACTTTCTGCTGCTGATCGGCGGCCGCGCGCCGCGCTGTCTCATAGGCGGCGAGGGCTGTTGCCGCGGCGGTCTGCTTCGCCGTGGCTTCGGCTTCGGCCGCGCGGGCGGCTTCACCGGCCTTTTTGGCTGCATCCGTCTGGGCTGTGGCGGCGTCGCGCGCCTGCGCCAATGCGGCTGCGGCAGCTCTCCCCCGCGTCTGCGCAGCCGCTGTGGCGGCTGCCGCCTCCTTGGCAATAGCATCGAGTCTTGCAGCTTCGCCGGCCGCGGCATCGGCGCGCGATTTGAGCTGGGCTGCGACCGCAGTGGCGGCGTTGGATGCGAGCATCGCGCGGGTGTGGCGCTCGACGTAGGCCAGCACCGCGTCGAGGCGCTGGCGATCATCAACCGAGGGCGGACGCAGCAGGCCCTCGATATGGGTCACCATCACTTCCTCGGGCTCAACCGACAGAAGCTTGCGGCGCTCCTCGTTTGACTCGTCGATCGCCGGTATCGCAATCGCCGATTTGATCGCGCCGATGTAGCTTGCGAAATTGAGATAACGGTCAAGGAAGTCAGGCGGGCTGTACGATCGGTTGGTCTGCAGCTGCGCGAACGCCTTGTCGCGCGCCGTGGCGTTGGAGAGGAAGCAGCGCCAGTGCTCACGCGGCTGCCACGACGTAACGCTCATGCCGGCGTGGAGCTTGCGCAATCGGTCGAGATCGATGCGCGCAAACGTGCGGGTCTTGGCCGGAGCGGCGCCGCGCAGCGTCATGCGCTCGCCGTCGAGCGTGATCGTCCAGTTGGCCGCGGTGGTGATGGCCTCTTGCCGCACCAGCATATCGCCCGATGGCGTATCGAGACGCGCGTTGGTTGCGACGACATTGATGAAGCTCAGGCGGTTGGAGTTGACCTTGACTCGTCCGGTCGCGATCTGCGGCAGGTCGCTGCACACCTTGTTCTCAAGGCATGCGCGATGGCTTCCGGCCCAGAAATTCATCACGCGGTCGCTGACGCGGCCGTCCGGATTGATCTGGAGCACCTCTTCCATCGGAGCGATGGCGCCGGACTTCCAGTGCTTGGGGAAGGTTTCGTCGATCGAGATCCACCAGCCGGACACGTCGCTCAGTTCTACAGCCTGGGCTGATCTGATCGGATGGCTTGCCGCCACCGCGATCGCCACCGTTGCCAGAAGTGCGGAGCGCCGCACGAAAGCCCCCAAGCGAGTCATTGCCAATCCCTATCGCCCATTGCCTGCAGGCGCACAAAACGACCAGCAGTTTATAGCCTGCCGGGAAGCCCAGGCCAACGCGGCCGGATGAAGGACTGTTCAGATTCACAGCACAAAACAGGGGATTTGCAGCGTCGCGTGGTGGTTCGCGGTAACCGGTTAAAGCGCGTCCCGATGCTGCATCCGACAAACCCGCCTCAACAACGAATCGGTCTAAGGCGCGAGTTGGGAGCCAAGCTTCCGCGCCGTCTCCTCGATCCACGTGCGGTGCAGCGTCAGCGGCGTCACGCCGGTGAGGCCGCCGCAGCCTGCGGTGTTGGCGGGACCGGTCGACCAGCTCACCACGCCGATCACGGAGTAGACGCCGCCGCCATTGTCGATAAAGGCCGGTCCGCCGGAATCGCCGGTGCAGGCGCCGAGGCCCGCGCGCTCGCCGCGCGTTGCCGGATCGACCAGACGGATTTGCAGCGTGCCGGGCTTGCCGGTCGCGACCAGGACTGCGGCGCGCGGTGTGCCGGCGCCGGTTTCGCTGTCGACCAAGGTGCTGCCATAGCCCGCGATCACGAAGCGGTCGCCGGGCGCGACAGCGGACAGCGCAGCGATCCGGACTGGAACAATGTCCGCCGGCAATGCGCCCTCGAGCTTGAGCAGCGCGACATCGGCGGTGACGCGGCCGGAAGCATAGTCCTTTGGATTGTAGCGCGGATGCACCGTGACGCTGCGAAGCGGCAGCCCCGGTGGCGCGATGCCCGGCAGGAACACGCGATAGGTCGCGGCGGGCGCAACGCAATGCCCTGCGGTGAGCACGAGGTCGCGCGCCAGCGCGGTGCCGGTGCACAGATTGCCGCGCGTCGAGACGATCATGACGATATGGCGGCCCGCGCCGGCTGTGCGCACAACGGTGGCGTTGCCGACCAGGGCCAAGGCTAGCGGCGCTAAGCCTGGCGGCATGACGGGCGAAATGAACAGGAGTGAAAATACGAGTGCGAGAACGGTGCGGCGCATGACGACGCCTTGAGCCCGTTGGCGCTGGCTTTGTCAACAACGTGTGAAGATGCCCGCGCGCCAGCGACGCCGGCGCTGTCCGCCTTGTTGGTGTCCTATTTTGGCGCGCGTTTCGACGCACTTAACGTCTTTATCGTGATCGTCGAACTGCCCCACGCACTGCTCACCAGACACTGGTCAACAGAAAATGATCGTCCGTTCATGCGGCATTCACCGGGCGGTTTCTATGACGGCCCCCATGATGCGGCTGGCTGCCCTTGCCCTTGTGCTCGTTGCGTCGGCATTGCCGGCCCGCGCGGCAGAAGAACCGCGCGCCTGCCTGAGCAAATCCGAACAGAGGGCGGCGATTTCCAACGGCCAGGCGGTTACGCTGGCGCAGGCGATTCGCTCGGCCCGCGGCTCGGTTCGTGGACGCGGTTCCCGGGAGGTCGTCAACGCGAAGCTTTGCCGCGAGGACAAAAAAGGCCTCGTCTATCTGCTGACAGTGCTGTCGCGGGATGGCAAGGTTACGCATATGACCGTCGATGCGACCAGCGGCAAGGTCGTGGACGCGCTCTGATTTGGAGGAATCTCCTTGCGTCTCCTCGTCATCGAGGACGATCCCGACCTTAACCGGCAACTGGCCACGGCCCTGACCGATGCGGGCTATGTGGTCGATCGCGCATTCGACGGCGAAGAAGGGCACTATCTCGGCGAGACCGAGCCCTACGACGCGGTGATCCTCGATATCGGCCTGCCGAAGATGGACGGGATCTCGGTCCTGGAATCCTGGCGCCGCGCCGGCCGCGCCATGCCGGTGCTGATGCTAACCGCCCGCGACCGCTGGAGCGACAAGGTGCAGGGCTTCGATGCCGGCGCCGACGACTATGTCGCCAAGCCCTTTCATCTCGAGGAGGTTCTGGCGCGCATCCGCGCACTGCTGCGCCGCTCCGCGGGTCACGCCAAGAGCGAGCTCAATTGCGGGCCGGTCCGGCTCGACACCCGCACCGGACGCGTCGCGGTCGACGGCAATCCGGTGAAGCTCACCAGTCACGAGTATCGGTTGTTGTCGTACTTGATGCATCACGCCGGGCGCGTGGTGTCCCGCACCGAGCTGGTCGAGCATCTCTACGATCAGGACTTCGACCGCGACAGCAACACCATCGAGGTGTTCGTCGGCCGCATCCGCAAGAAGCTCGGCGTCGACATCATCCAAACCGTTCGCGGACTCGGATATCTGCTGACGCCTCCCGATGCGCGCTAATTCGCTAGCGCTGCGGCTGTTTCTGTCCGCGACGGTCTGGACCGTCCTCATTCTGCTCGTCACCGGCTTTGCGCTCTCCGGGCTTTATCGCAACTCGGTCGAGCGCGGCTTCGACCGCCGCCTCGGCGTCTATCTCAAGACGCTGGTCGCGGACCTCGCATCGCCCGACATCCCGATCGAGAAGACCGGCCAGATGCTGGGCGAGCCGCTGTTCGAACTGCCGCTGTCCGGCTGGTACTGGCAGGTGACGCGGCTCGACCGGACCAAGCCCGAGGTCACCTCGTCGCGCTCGCTGTGGGATCGTGGGCTGCCGCACCTGGAGCAACAGGCGGTGCCGGACCCGGACGGCGCCCGCAAGGCTTACGTGCAAGGTCCGGAAGACCAGCGGGTGCGTCTCGTCGAGCGCGATGTCGATCTCGGCGACGACGGCCGGTTCCTGGTGGCGGTGGGCGGCGACGCGTCCGAACTCGACGACGAAATCGCCGCCTTCAACTGGGCCATCGCCACGACGTTCATGGTGCTGGCTGCGGTGCTGCTGTTGACGACGCTGTTTCAGGTCCGCTTCGGCTTGGCCCCGCTCAGCCGGATCTCGCGCGGGCTGGCCGCAATCCGCTCCGGCAAGGCTGAGAAGCTCGAAGGCACGTTCCCGGTGGAGATCGAACCGCTGGCGCGCGAGACCAACGCGCTGCTCGATTCCAACCGCGAGATCGTCGAGCGCGCCCGCACCCATGTCGGCAATCTGGCGCATGCGCTGAAGACGCCATTGTCGGTGATGATGAATGAGGCCACGGCGCGCGGCGAAGACCCGCTCGCCGGCAAGGTCAGGGAACAGATCGGCATCATGCGCGATCAGGTGACGCGGCATCTGGAGCGCGCCCGGATCGCGGCGCGGGTTGCTGTGGTCGGCACCATCACCGACGTGGTGCCGGTGGTGCAGGCGGTCGCGCGCACCGTCGAGAAGACCCAGCACGACAAGGAACTGGCCATCGATCTCGATATCCAGGGCGAACCCCGGTTCCGCGGCGAAAAGCAGGATCTCGAGGAAATGGTCGGCAACCTGGTCGACAACGCCGGCAAGTGGGCAAGCTCGCGGGTTTCGATCGAGGTGCTGTTGGAGCAGCCGGAGCCGGGGCGGCACGCGGTGCGGATCGTGGTCGACGACGACGGGCCCGGGTTGACGCCCACACAGCGCGAGCAGGTGGCGAGGCGCGGGCAAAGGCTCGACGAGACCAAGCCCGGCTCCGGGCTTGGTCTGTCGATCGTGGTCGAGGTGGCGCGGCTCTACGGTGGCGCGCTCAATTTAGGGACCGCGCCGATCGGCGGATTGCGGGCCGAGCTGGTGCTGCCGGCGGGGTAACTCGCGTTATTTCTTCGCCCGCGCGACTTTTTTCTTTGTGGGTTTCTTCGTTGCCGTTTTGGTCGCGGCTTTCTTCGGTGCCGACTTCTTCCACAGCTCTTTACTCGCGAGCCGCGCGCCTTCGGCAAGTGCCTCGAACTTCGCCCAGACGATGCTCGGATGCACCTCCTTGCTGCCGGCGAAGGTCGCGAAGCCGCAGTCGGAGCCCGCGATCACGCGCTCTCTGCCGACCAGACTCGCGTATCTGACGATGCGCTCGGCCACCAGCTCCGGATGCTCGACCAGCACCGTCGAATGGCTGATCACGCCCGGGATCAGCACCTTGTCCTTCGGCAGCTTGGCATTGCCCCAGACCTTCCACTCATGTTCGTGCCGCGGGTTCGCCGCCTCGAACGAATAGGCGCCGGCGTTGATCTTCAGAATGATGTCGATGAGGTGCTTCACCTCCATGTCGTGCACCCGCGGCCCCATGTTGATGCCATAGCAGGTGTGATGGCGGATCTTTTCCGGCGGGATGCCGCGCAGCGCGTGATTGAGCGCTTCGACACGGATGACCGCCCACTTGCGGCATTCCGCGATGCTGGCCTTGGGATTGACCAGGTAATAGGACACAAGCCGCGGATCGTCGATCTGGACCAGGAAGCCTGCGTCGACGATCGCCTTGTATTCCTCGCGCATCGCATCCGCGATGGCGAACAGATATTCCTCCTGCGTCTTGTAGTGGCGGTTGAGCATCCAGTCTTCGATGTTGGCCACCGAGATCGCCGGCATGAAGGCTTCGACCTTGGCGTTGCCGATCGCAGCTTTCAGATTGGCGATGTCACGTTTCAGGAGCGCCTGGCCCCGGTAGGTGATCGGCCCGGTGCAGACCATGCGGACGTTGCGCGCTGGCGCGCTGGCGTAGAATTCCGGAAACGCCAACCCTTCGCGCGAGTCCGCCCATGACCCGCGCCGTGGCGCATTCGGATCGGCCTCGTAGCCGCCGAGCCGGTCGTTCACATAGGTGACGAAGCTCGGCTTCGAATATTCGCCGTCGTCGATCACATCGAGTCCGAGCTCGATCTGCTTCTGCACGATCTCGTTCACGGCCCCCGGCAGCCGGGCCTGATAGGCGCTCTCGTCGATCGCCTTGCCCTCGGACTTGGCGACCAGCATGTCGATCATGTCGGCGGGGCGCGGCAACGAGCCCGCATGCGTTGTGATGATCCGCTTGGTGCTGTGCTGCATGACGGTCTCCGCTCGCTGTTTCACGCGTCTGGGCTTTTAGAAGCGGATCGAATGGCCGCGCCGGACGGCCCCGTTCCGCGGGCGCAAAGCATCCGGTTTTGCTTCCGGTTCCTCCCAAGACCGCGGAAGGCTAGCGGTTCGAAGGCCAATCTTCCAGCGTGGGCAAGGGCTTGCCTTGAAGTGGGCCGCGGCGCGAGACGACCGGAGTTTCGCCCCAATCGCTGCGCTTAGCTTACCGTCGGGTGGGTGGATTCGGCTGGCCGCGGGCAAAGGCCCGGCAGGTGGGCGTCGCCACAAGCGACTCAAGGGCGAGGGGACTGCAATGACTCCCAAGAGGGTGGCCCGGAATCAATTCAGGATTCTGGCGGTGGTGTTGCTTGGCGCGATGACGGCGGCTTGCGCGTCCGACTCCGGTCCGAAGGAGGTCGGCGGCACGCTGGTCGGCGCGGGCGCAGGCGCTGTGATCGGCAATGCCATCGGTGGCTCCGCAGGCAACCGGGCCGCAGGCACGATTGCAGGCGCTGCAATCGGCGGGCTGATCGGCAACCGGATGGGCGCCGCGATGGACGACGAGGACAAGCGTCGCGCCTATGCGGCGCAGGTCCAGGCGCTGGAAAGCGGCCCCTCCGGCGCGCCGATCGCCTGGCGCAATCCGGATTCCGGACGCTATGGCTCGGTGGTGCCCGGCTCAGCCTATGAGGCGAACGGCATGAACTGCCGGCCCTATACCCACACGATCTATATC
>Ga0075366_10001625_pt1 | contig 11262 bp, 5 predicted proteins | sample EndMethybrTD3031_FD_72351 | JGI IMG/M metagenome (GOLD analysis project Ga0075366, IMG submission 72351) | Populus endosphere microbial communities from Tennessee, USA - Endosphere MetaG P. TD hybrid TD303-1 | ecosystem: Host-associated > Plants > Roots > Endosphere | place: USA: Tennessee... | reverse complement strand
GGGAGAAGGTGAAGAAGGCTTCCTCGAGATAGCCGTTGCGGAACAAGAACATCCGCTGATTGTCCAGGAACGAGGTCGCGCCCGCCCGGGCCTGATGGAAGGGGTCGCCAATGGCCGGCCAGGCCGAGGCCCAGGTCACGTTATAGGGTTCTCCGAGCGACTGGGGATGGGCCGCTCCGCACATCACCCGATAGCCGTCGTTGTAGATCTGGTTGTAGTGCGGACCCCAGATGATGTTGATCGGGAAGTTCGAGGCCAGGCACAGGCTCACGGTCGTGCGCAGGCTCTGCGGCCAGGATTCGATCGGGCCCAGCGGGGTTTTCGACCAGTCGCTGGCGGCGATCAGCTCCGCCATTTCGCCGCCGCCGGACAGAAAGTCGGAATTCCTGAACGCCGGAACGTCGATCCGCTTGTTCATGACGGCAAGCCTTGTCGGGGCGTCGAAGACCGTTGTCCGTGTTGAGAGTTCGCTTCTGAAGTCTACGCAGAGTTGTGGCGGGCCGCAATGGCGGGAACTAGGTAGCTACCCTTAGCGGATGTCATCATCCGCCATGGGCTGCGGGGTCGCACTGTTATCTCCAATTTTCCAGCTGGTGAGCATGTCAGGACGGCGCCATTTGCGGACCTTGGCTCACCTCCGGGAAGGCGACGTTCAGGGCGCGGGACGTAGGGGGCGAGATTGGCTGACCTGCAGGGAATGGACAATCGACCTGTGGCCGGCGGGCGGCCGGCCTCGGATCGTTTGAGCGGGGGCGACGGGCGCAAATCGACGGCCGAACGCCAAGATCCGAGATTTAGCCAGACAAGATTAGACTGCTCGTGCCGGCTTCGACGCCTTCTTGCCGCGCTCCTTGGCGCATCCGCGCCGTAACCGTGAGCGGCGGTCGCCAGTGAACGGTGCTCTACGCCTTGGCTTATAGAGATGACGAGATCCGCCGCGCCTTTCGACCCACGATATTCACGCTTCGCATCGCTCAATGGTTGCGCTAACCATTAGTCAGACAAAAAGAGATGGGGCGGGAAGGTGTTCGATGATGGACTGGCGTTGCATTCGCCACGAGGGCGCCAAATCCAAACACCGATATGTAGCGGCCAAATGAGCGGCGCGACGGACTTGTTCGCGGCCCGGCAGCCGGCCGGCGGCGACGCGCAGGCGCGTCTTTGCGGCCAGGCCATGCGGGACGGACAACGGGAAAAACGCCCCCGCAAACTGGCGAGACTGCTTGCGATCGCCGCCACTCTGGCCACCTTCGCCTGGCCCGTGGCCGCCCAGGCGCCTCTTCCTGCGCCCACGGAACGCCAGCGCATGATCGTGCTGAGCGACATCGAGGCCGATCCCGACGACACCCAATCCTTCGTGCGGCTCATGCTCTACGCCAACCAGATCGACCTGGAAGGGCTGGTGGCCACGACATCGATCCACATGAAGACCTCGACGCATCCGGAATCGATCCGCCGCATCATCCAGGCCTATGCCAAGGTCCGCCCGAACCTGGTCAAACACGAAGCCGGTTTCCCCACACCCGACCGGCTCGGCGCTCTCGTGAGCGAAGGGCAGCCGGACTACGGCATGGTCGCGGTCGGGACGGGCAAGGATACGGCCGGGTCGCGGCTGATCATCCAAGCGCTGGAGCGCGACGATCCACGCCCGCTCTGGATCTCAGTGTGGGGCGGCGTCAACACGCTGGCCCAGGCCCTCCACACGATCCGCGAGACGCGCACGCCCGAAGCGGCCCGCCGCCTGATCGCGAAGCTGCGGGTCTATACGATCTCGGACCAGGACGATGGCGGGCCCTGGATCCGCCGCACCTTTCCAGAGCTATTCTACGTCGTCAGTCCCGGCGGCTATGGCGCCGGAACCTGGACCGGCATTCACACGGTCATCGACGGCGCCGACAACCGCACGGTCAGCAACAGCTGGCTGCGCGACAACATCCAGCAGGGCCATGGCCCCCTGGGGGCCCTCTACCCCGACGTGTCCTATGGCATGGAAGGCGACACGCCGGCCTTCCTGTCGCTGATCCCCAACGGCCTGAGCGATCCCGAACACCCCGACTGGGGCGGATGGGGCGGCCGCTACGAGCTCTATACGCCGGCCGTCGCCACCACCGATCCGAGCGGTTTCAGCGGGGTGACCATCGAGCCGGAGACCCGGCCGATCTGGACCAACGCGATCGATACGTTCACGCCGCAGGTCGCCCAGGACTTTGGCCGCGCTCACACGACGGCGGAGCGATCGAAGGACTTCCGCGCCGGAATCTGGCGCTGGCGCGATGATCTGCAGAATGATTTCGCCGCGCGGATGGACTGGACGACGCGGCCGTTCGCGCAGGCCAATCACCCGCCGGAGGTTCGGCTTTCTCATCCTGATCGATTGACCGTGAAATCGGGCCAGCGCTTCGTCTTGAGCGCGGTCGACAGCACCGATCCCGATGGCGACAGCCTGAGCTTCCAATGGCTGCACTATCAAGAGATCGGCCACTGGCAGTCGGCGATTCCCAATGGCATCGCCGCGAACATCCATACGGTCGATTTCACCGCGCCCACCGTCACCGCGTCCCGCGAGGCCCACTTCATCGTTCGGGTGACCGACAAGGGCGCCCCGCCCCTCACCCGCTACAAGCGGGTGATCGTCACCATCACGCCCTGACCCGGCGCCGCCTTGGATCTCCCCGACTGTCGAGCGCAGGGCACCGGCCGCGAAAGGCGTGTTCAAGCTCACTGTACGGGCGTTCACATAGCCGGGGCGTTCGGCGACTAGGCGATCCAACACCGAGGCCGCCGTGAACTGCTTGGTCAGCGAACCGATGCGGAAGACGCTGTCGGGTGAGGTTTGCGTCCCGGTCTCAAGGTTGGCCATGCCGTAACCTCGCGCGAACACCACCGTGCCGCGCCGCATCACCGCCACCGCCCCGCCTGCCGTCCAGCCGCTGTCGACCCCTGCATGGCGGCATCGATGGCCTTCTGGGTCGCAGGGCTCAGAGACTGCGCCTGTCGCTGATGGGCGTGCTGATCGCCGCCTACGTCTTCCTGACCCAGCGCACGACGCTCGGCCGGCGCGGCAAACCTGCCCTTCGCGGCGTACAATTGGCGGCTACAGGGAGCCTGCCGGATACCTTCTCGCACAATGGCGCAGGCGCGCTGATACAGATGCCGCTGAGAACATGAATGGGCGCTGGCGACCTGACGCGCAAGCCGGGCGCCATCAAGTCGCGGAAACTGGACGGTACGTCTTGCTGGTGAGACACCTGATGGATCGGCGCGCGCCGTCAGGTGACGCCCTGGATCTCGCGCGAAATCGCCACGGCCGTGGCCTGAACCTCGGCGATGGATTCGTCGACCGGTCGCACGCCCCGTTTGTAGAGGTAGGGCATGGTCAGGGCCGCGACCGCGGCCCCATCGGCCATGATCGGCGACGAGATGTCGATGACGTTCGGCACGCGATCGCTTTCGGCGTGCCAGCAGCCATGCCGGGCGACCCGCACGGCTTTGGCCAGGAACGCGGCCTTCTCGGCGTCTGAGACGCCTGTAAAGATCACGTCTCGCCATCTGGCCTGCACGGGCGGCGGCTGGAAAGCATAGAGCACTATGCCCGAGGTCGCCGCCACGAGGTCGCTGCGGTGGCCAGTGCGCACCGAATAGCCGTAGTCGCCGGGGTTCTCGATCTGGGCGACCACGACGATCTGTTCGCGCGAGGCCTGGGCCAGGTGGCAGGATTGCTCGACCGCCGCGGCCAGTTCCCGCATCTGCGGAAGCGCCGCATCCAGGAGGGTCCTGACCGGGGCGCGCGCCATGCCGAGCCGGAACAACCGGTTCGTCAGCACATAGCCCTCCGCGCCCGGGACCGTCTCGATGAAGCCCTTGAACTCCAGGGCGCGGATCATCCGATAGATCTCGCCGATCGACTTTCCCAGCGCCACCGAGATCTGGGAAAGCGTCATGGCCTGACCGTGGTCCCCCAGCAGATCGAGAATATCCAACCCTTTGTCCAGGGCGGGCGCGGTGTACTTGCGATCCGGCATGTCGAGGCCTTTGAAACCCGGGAGGCAGCGCTAGCTTTCGCGACGCTCGCGGGCAAGCCGGAGGCTTACACGGGCGGGCTGCGTCTTGCTTTCTACCGGGTCGAGCGGGAGCGATCAAGGATCTGGGGCCGGAAGCGCGCCATTTGTCCTACTAATGAGTTCGCGAAGCTCGGCGCAAGCGGACATCGCCGACAAAAATGAACTCAAAAAGTTACATCTAAACTTCCTAATAAATACAATCAGATAATTGGATCTCCATTCTCCAAAATGTCCGTTCGAGACGCATTATCTGCATTCCGAGTGCCACCGGTGTCAGCGACATGGCGTCGCATTTCAGCAAGCTCCGTCACATTTGTCGGAGGATTCAACTTGCCTATTTTTGCCAACCAGATAATTTGCATATGTGAAATGACAACGCTGCCATCCAGGGCAGGTCAGCGGGTTCAGTCGGCGTCCGCAGAGCGCCAGGACCGGGAAAAGGGAGGGGAAAAATGTCTCAAAGACAGATTTCACGGACGATGCTGTTTCAGGGTGAATCCTTGGGCGGTCAGCCTTGGGCGCAAGAGGCGCCGCGAAGCGCCGAGGTCATCCGAGGCGCTCCTGCGCGTCGTTTGCTCATCGCCAGTGTTTCGCTTGGCGTGCTCTGCGCGTTGACAGCGTTCGACAGGGCGGCGGCGCAGGATGCGCCCTCCACGACCAAGGACGACAAGCTCGTCGAAACCGTGACGGAGGTGGTGGTCACCGCGCGCCGCAAGGCGCTGCAGAGCGCCATCGAGATCAAGCGGAGCTCCGACACGATCGTCGACTCGGTCGTCGCCGACGAGGCCGGCCAGCTGCCCGACGCGTCGATCACCGAAGTTCTTCAGCGCGTGTCGGGCGTGTCGATCTCGCGTTTCACTTCGGGCAACGGCGGAAGCAGCGCGTTCCAGATCGAAGGCACGGGCATTACCGTGCGCGGCCTTCCCTTCAATTCGAGCATGCTCAACGGGCGGCAGGTGTTCAGCGCCAACGGCGCGAGCGCCATCAGCTGGAACGAAATCACACCCGAATTGATGTCGGGGGTTGACGTTTACAAGGCGACGCGCGCCGACCTCGTCGAAGGGGGCGCGTCCGCGGTCAATCTTCGCACGCATCTGCCCTTCGATTTCAAGGACACCCAGCTCAACCTCACCGCGGGCGGCAGCTACGGCACCCAGGTGAAAAAGGCCTCGCCCCGCGTTTCGGCCATGTTCTCGAAGCGTTTCGACACCAACATCGGCGAATTTGGCGTGTTGTGGGATCTGGCCTACAGCCGTCTAAACCAGCAAAGCAGCAACCTGCAGGTGGGCGCCATGTTCGGCCAGTATGTGCCGACCTCGACGCGCGACGATGATCTTGCCTTTGTTCCCAGCTCGTTCAACTGGAACTATAGCAAGAGCCAGCGCGACCGGTACGGCGCCTATCAGGCCCTTCAGTGGAAGCCGACTTCGAACCTGACGCTGACCAACACCGTGTTCTTCTCGCAATATGTCGAGGATAGCCATGGGAACAGCGGTCAGGTTGGGGGGATCCCATCCGCGTCAGCCGCGGTTATGCCCGTTGTCGGCGCCCCGGTTGAGTATGACGCCAACGGCGCCTTCCGCAAGGGACGCCTCACGCTCGGATCCACCGGCAATGCGGTGGAGTTCCAGAACACGACCATGCACACCGGCTGGCTGCCCCCCCAGTACCAGCTCGATTGCGGCTCCACCTATGGCGATCCCGCGTCGACGATTCAGTGGGACTGGGCGGGGGGGCCCATTCTGGCGCAGTGCGGCCCTCCGGGCACGATGAACCCCAGCAGCGGGTCGTCGGCATCGCACAGCAAGAGTTCCACGCTGGATATTTCGCAGAGCTTCGTCTGGACCCCTGCGGATCGGGTGGCGGTGCGTGGCGCTGTACAATATGTCCGGTCCCGTAAGACCGGGAAGGACATGTATGTCGGCCTCAGTCAGACCAGCCCGCTGGTGACGACGATGGACGTCGATCTGACGGGCGCGCTGCCGGCCGTGTCCGGCCTGTCCGCCGCTGGTATGCTCGATAAGAAAACGGCGTACTTGTCCGCGATGGGCTATCATGAACCCAACAACAGGGGGGAGATGGTGGCCGCCCATCTCGACCTTGAATACCGGGTCAGCGACGATGGATTCCTGCGCAGCATCACTGTTGGCGCTCGTACCGCCAACCGCATCGAAAACGACAACTTCGTGGGGACGTACTGGGCGCCGCTGAGCCAGTCCTGGCTGGGGAATCCGTGGGGGCCACATCCGACGGACCCAAACTATGGGCCGGGGAATATTATGTATCTCAGCAACCCCAATGTCCTGACGTCGGATTATGAAGTCTCCAACTTCCCGAATTTCTTCGGCGGCAAAGCGGCCGTTCCGGGACAGCTTTACGTCGCCAGCCAATCGCTCATGCAGAGCTATGACTGGTACCATTTGCTCAAGACGTATAACGGGCAGCTGCTGCGCAACGGGCAGCCTCGGACCAAGGATCAGTTTTGGCATGACAATATCGATCAGGGCCTGAACAGGACCGATAGCCGTATCGTCAACAAGGCTGCCTATATCCAGGCCAAGTTCGCGCATGATGGTATCGGGTTCATTCCGGCGTTCTCGGGTAATATCGGCGTTCGTGTATTCCATGAATCTCTGCGGGCGAGCGGTCTGCTGCGAACGCCGGACGCCGCGAACCTTGCTCTGACCCTAGCGGACAGCAATGCGTACTTCAGTGCGCAGCAGGCGCAGATACCTATTGGGAATCCGGCGTACCCGACGCTCTATGGGTTTGCTCCACCTCCAACGGAGGGGGACCGTGGAGCTTATTCCATGCAGACCCGCAGCTATGATTACACGCGCGTTCTGCCTGCGTTCAACGTCAAGTTCGACGTAACCGACAAGTTCATCATTCGTGCCGCGGCGTCGCGGTCGTCTGCTCCGCCAAATCTCAATGACATTCGTGCGGGCGGCACGACCGACGCCAGGTCGCTTCCCAACATCATTCCGAACGCGCCCCGGATTCTCACGGGTGTTATCGCCCGCGACACGGGCACAAATCTGAAGCCGACCATGATCAACAGCCAAGATCTGACGTTCGAGCTCTATCCGTCGTCGTCGAGCTTCTTCTACCTCGATCTGTTCGCCAAGCAGATCACGGATCACCCGGTGTTTTATTCGTTCACCGCCCCCAATCTTCCCGTTCCAGTCCTGGCATACCCCAATGGTGAGACACCGCAGCGGGTCAACGGGGTGGAGACGAATCCGAATGTGACGCAGACAAGCCTGGATCTTCCGTGGGTCTATATGCAGAACCAGACGTCGAAGGAGAAGGCCGAGATCAAGGGCTTCGAGATCGGTGGCCGCAAGTTCTTCGACCATCTGCCGGGCGTCTTCCGCGGGCTGGGCCTCGAAGGCAACGTGACCTACATCGAAAGCAGCAACCCCGCCCAGCAGGCCAACCACATGTTGAGCCCGCGCACGCCCGACGGGGGTCTCAATCCGGACGGCACGGTGCCGAAGACCTACCCCCACCTTCCCTACGCCGGATTGTCGAAGTGGGCCTACAACATCCAGCTGCTGTACAGCTACAAGAAGGTCAACGCCCGCCTGGCGTACAACTGGCGCGACAAGGCCTTGCTGTCGACCAACGTCAATCCGCTGTCCTATGCGACGAGCGGCGGCAATCCCTACATCCTCAACACCAGCCCGACCAACTTTGACGAGGCCCATTCCTATCCCGTCTACAACATGGTTCCGGCCTACATGGCGGCGGCCGGCTACCTGGATTTGGGCTTCGACTATAAGCTGAGCGAAAAGGTTTCTGTCTCGTTCAACGCGAACAACCTTCTCGACACCAAGTCGAAAACCGTTCAGGAGCCCATACCTGGCGTGTTCGCGCCCTACGACCATAACGTCAGCGATCGGCGCTACGAGGTCACCATGCGGGCGCGCTTCTAACGGCCCTAACGGGGAAGGGCGCTTCGTCCAGAAGCGCCCTTCCCTTTTCGAATACAGTCTTGCGGCCGGTCCTTCCCGGTCGCCTGTCGCAGGCGCAGCCGGTTGGCGCGCCTTGACCGACATCCACCCCCCGCATAGGCCTGAAACCCATCCGGCAGCCACCGCGCTGGGTAAGTTCATGGCGAGGCATGTTTATGAACAACGGCCAGCAACAGGAAATCGTCATTCTGGGCGGCGGCGCGGCGGGGTGGATCGCGGCCGCGCTGCTGGCCAAGAAGACGGATCGCCAGCAAACGTGCATCACCCTGGTCGAATCCGAGGAGATCGGCATCATCGGCGTCGGCGAGGCGACGGTCCCGGTGCTGGCGCAATGCAACGCCATGCTCGGCATTGATGAATTCGACTTTATTCGCCGCACCCAGGGCACGTTCAAGCTGGGTATTGAATTCTGCGACTGGGGTGTTGCCGGAAACCGGCATTTCCACGCGTTCAGCGACTATGGTCACGCGGTTGAAGGGGTGTCGACCCACCATTACTGGCTGAGAGTACGGCAATCAGGCGACGAGCATCCGATCGATGACTATTCGTTCGCCTACGCCGTCGCGAAGAACAACAATTTCGCCCCGACCGATCCGCAGAATCCGCGCTATCACCACGCCTATCATTTCGATGCGGCGCTGTACGCCCGCTATCTGCGGGACGTGGCGACCGAACTGGGCGTGCAGCGTATCGAAGGCAAGATGACGCATGTCGATCTGGATGGCGAGACCGGCAATATCGCCGCCATCCATCTGGCCAATGGCGCTACGGTTGCCGGCGACCTGTTCCTGGATTGCACCGGATTCGCGTCCGAATTGCTGGGAAAGGCGTTGGACACGCCATTTGTCGACTGGTCGCGCTGGTTGCTTTGCAACAGGGCCATGGCGGCGCCATCGAAACGCCCGGACGCGCCCACGCCATTTACGCGATCCACTGCGCACGCCGGGGGCTGGCGCTGGACCATTCCGCTGCAACACCGCAGCGGCAACGGCATGGTCTATAGTTCGGATTTCTGGAGCGACGACCAGGCGCGCGAAGCCTTGCTGGGCAATATCGACGGCGAACCGCTGGCCGAGCCACGGCTGTTCCGCTTCACCTCCGGGCATCGCAAGCAGTTCTGGAACCGCAATTGCGTGGGCATCGGTTTTGCCTCCAGCTTCCTCGAACCCCTGGAATCGACCGGACTGCAGTTGATCGTCATGGGGGTCTTGAAGTTGCTTCGATACTTCCCCGAACGGACCATCGACCCCGTTCTGCGCGACGAATATAACGAGCTCTCCACCCGCGAGATCGAACGCATCCGCGACTTCATCATTGCGCACTATCACCTGTCGCGCCGTCCCGAGCCCTTGTGGTCGGCGTGCCGCGATATGGAGATACCCGACAGCCTTCGACACAAGCTGGATGTCTGGAACGCCAGCGGACAAGTCGCTCTGGGCGATTCCGAATCCTATATGGAGCCGAGTTGGGTCGCCATCCTGTTGGGCAACGGCGCCGTTCCGGCGCGCTACAACATATCGGCCGATCTCTATCCGTTGGAGCAGATCCGCAAGGGCATGGAATTGCGCCGCGAAGAGGTCATGCGTTCGGCGCAGGCGGTCACTTCGCATCAGGATTTCATCGATAGTCACTGCAAGGCTCCCCAGGCGGCAAGAACCGCTTAGGCCCGCATTCGCGCCTGGACGCCCCGACCCCGGACAGACCTCTTTCGACCACCAACCCCGGGCCAGCGGCCTGAATTTTCGCCGCAGCGATTACGCAATCCCTATCCAGGCAATCCCGGCGACCGCCAATCATCAAAGGACGAGCATGATCAACCGGCGCAATGTCCTGACGCTGCTCGGCAGCCTGCCCGCCGCCGCCCTGCCCGCCGCCGGAATCGCAGCCGCATCGCCTGGGATCGCCCCGCCGAATGCGGCCGGCGCCGGCGCTCCGCGCGAGCGCATGGCGCTCGACGCGGGCTGGAAATTCCACCTAGGCGACGCCCATGAGCCTGATCGCGATTTCGGCTTTGGCGCGATGCAGCGCACCTATGCCAAGCAGGGCTTCGGCGTTTCATACGTCGCGTCGCCGGATTTCACCGACATCCAGTGGGGCAAGACGAATTTCGACGACAGCGGCTGGCAGGACGTGATCCTGCCCCACGACTGGGCCGTTTCGCTTCCGTTCACCCCCAACGATCGGTTCAAGGCCACCGGACCCGCGAGCGAGGATCCGCGCAACGGCCATGGCTTCAAGCCGCTGGGCCGCGAGTATCCGGCCACCAGCATTGGCTGGTACCGCTACAGGTTCAACCTGTCGCAGGCGGACATCGGCAAGCGGCTGACGCTGGAGTTCGACGGGATCTTCCGCGACGCGCTGATCATGGTGAACGGCTACATCCTGGCGCGCAACGAAAGCGGCTATGCGCCCTGCAGCGTCGATTTCACCGATGTCGCCAATCTTGACGGCCACAATCTGATCACCATCCGGGTGGATGCGACGCTCGGCGAAGGCTGGTTCTATGAAGGCGCGGGCATCTATCGCCGCGTCCACCTGGTGAAAACGGGGCCCGTTCACGTGCCCCAATGGGGCGTCGTGATCCGCGGGCGCGCGGACGGGCGCGTGGATATCGTCACCCAGCTCCGCCAGGCCGATGACAAGGCGACCGATGCGGTGGTCGTCTCGACCGTGCTCGATCCGGACGGCAAGGTCGTCGCCAGCGAGCGCTCGCGAACGATCGCGCTGACCCCTTGGGGCGAAGTGACTGTTCCGCAGACGCTGAACATCGCGTCCCCACGCCTCTGGGACGTGCACCGCCCCGAACTGTACACGCTGCGCACCGCGATCGAGGTCGACGGCGCCGCGGTCGATCAGACGGAGAACCGCTTCGGCCTGCGCGACATCAGCTTCGATGCCGATCGCGGCTTCTTCCTCAATGGCCGCCCGGTCAAGCTGCGCGGCGCCAATCTTCATCAGGACCATGCGGGCGTCGGCTGCGCGGTCACCAAGGAGCTTAACCGCTTCCGCCTGGAACGCATGCTCGAGATGGGCTGCAACGCCATCCGCTGCTCGCACAATCCGCAGTCGGCCGAGTTCATGGACCTGTGCGACGAGATGGGCCTGCTGGTCATCGCCGAGAACCGCCAGATGATTTCCAGCGAGGCGGGGCTGGACCAGCTCGAGCGGCTGGTGCTGCGCGACCGCAACCGCCCGAGCGTCATCCTCTGGTCGATCGGCAACGA
>Ga0075366_10001624_pt1 | contig 11263 bp, 6 predicted proteins | sample EndMethybrTD3031_FD_72351 | JGI IMG/M metagenome (GOLD analysis project Ga0075366, IMG submission 72351) | Populus endosphere microbial communities from Tennessee, USA - Endosphere MetaG P. TD hybrid TD303-1 | ecosystem: Host-associated > Plants > Roots > Endosphere | place: USA: Tennessee... | reverse complement strand
TCCCCGCGCCCGCCGTCGACGCCACGCCGAGAATCAAGGTCGGCGGCCAGATCCGGCTGCGGTCCGAATACCGCAACCAGCTCAAGCCCGACACCGCCGGCGACACCAGCGACTCCCTCATCGGCCAGCGTGCCCGTGCCAACGTCGGCGTGGGCACCGATCGCGTGAAGGGTTACGTGGAGGTCCAGGACGCGCGCAACTGGGGCATGGAGTCCTCGACCACCAGCAACGAGCGCAACGCCGATCTCCATCAGGCCTACCTGCTGCTCCCCGAGGTGGGGCACAAAGGGATCTCGCTGACGCTGGGCCGGCAGGAGCTCGCCTACGGCGACGAGCGGCTGCTGGGCGCCCTCGACTGGTCCACCGTGGGGCGCAGCTTCGACGGCGGCGTCGTGCGTTACGCGTGGAAGGGCGGCATGGTCGACGGCATCGGCGCCCTCGTCAATGACCGGCGCACGTCCGGCCGCGATACCGGCGACATGGTGCTCTCGGGCGCGTACGCCCGTCTGCTCCGGGGCCGGCCCGGCCGTGAGCTCGACCTCTACGTGCTGAACCTTTCGGACAACGCGACGTTCACCGGTGAGTCGGCGGGCCAGGACGACGCGCGTGTCACGACCTTCGGCGCGAGGCTCAAGAAGGGCAGCGCCACCGGATGGACGGGCTCCGTGGAGACGGCCTACCAGATCGGTCACCGCGGGCCCGACGATCACACCGCCTACGCCTGGGCGGTGGCCGCCGGCTACGCGTGGGGCGCCCGCTACAAGCCGTCACTGCGCCTGGAATGGGATGGGGCCACGGGCGACGGCAACGCGAAGGACGGCGAGTCGAGAGAGTTCAACAACCTCTTCCACACCAACCACCCGCACTACGGGTATCTGGACATCATGGGCTGGCGGAACATGGACGTGATCCGCGGCACCGTCGCCTTCGCGCCGCGCGAGGGCCACGCCCTCTCCGTCGACCTGCTCCGCTTGCGCCTGCGTGAGGCCGCGGGCGCCTGGAAAGACGACGCGGGTGAGGTCCTGGGCCAGGACCCCACGGGGATGAGCGGCCGCGACGTCGGCAAGGAGCTCGACCTCCTCTACCGCTTTCCGTTGAAGAAGGACCTCGTCTGCCTGCTCGGCTACTCCGCGTTCTGGCCCGGCCCGTTCGCGGAAGCGGTGCGCGGCCACGGCACGCAGAGCTTCGGCTATGCCCAGGTCCTCTTCAAGTTCTAGACGGTTCAAGGCGCGCAACCGGCGAGGCGGGTCAATCGAGCAAGGAGAACCAGACATGAAGACGATACGCGCGAGACGGACGCCACGGCCCGCGGAGACGTCACGGAGCCGGCGCGCGTTCGTCGGCACCAGCCTGACCGCGCTGGCGGCGGCGCTCCTGCCCACGGGCCGGGTGTGGGCCAGCGATGCGCCGGAAACGAGCGAGATGAAGTTCGGGATCATCGCGCTCACCGACTGCTCGCCCATCGTCATCGCCCACGAGAAGGGCCTGTTCAAGAAGCACGGCATCAACAGCGTGGTGAGCAAGGGTGCGAGCTGGGCCGCGATCCGCGACTCGCTCAGCAACGGCGACATCCAGGCCACGCACATGCTGCTGGGCATGCCCATCGCTTCCACGTTGGGCCTGCTGGGCTCGCCGAAGAGGCCGATGGTGGTCCCCTGGATCCTCAATCGCAACGGACAGTCGATCACCTTGAAGGCCGAGCTCAAGGGCAAGGTGGGCGCCGACCCCAAGCCGCTCAAGGCGCTGGCCGACGCCGCCCGCGCCGCGGGCGACCCCCTGACCTTCGCCATGACCTTCCCGCCGGGCACACATGCCATGTGGCTGCGCTACTGGCTGGCCGCGGGCGGCGTCAATCCCGACAAGGATGTCACCCTCATCACCATTCCCCCGCCGCAAATGGTGGCCAACATGAAGGTGGGCAAGATGGACGGCTTCTGCGTCGGGGAGCCGTGGAACGCGCGCTCGATCGCCGACGGCATCGGCTTCACCGCCATCAACACCCAGGACATCTGGAAGGACCATCCCGAGAAGGTGTGCGCCTTCACGGCCGAGTTCGCGGACAAGAACCCGAAGACGGTGAGGGCCGTGCTGCGCGCGCTGCACGAGTCGAGCGTGTGGCTCGACGACCTGGCGAACCGCCCCGAGCAGGCGGAGATCGTCTCGAGGACCACGTACATCAACTGCCCCAAGGAGATCATCCTGGGCCGGCTGCAGGGGAATTACGATTTCGGAGACGGCCGCCAGAAGCAGGATCCCAACTACATGATCTTCAGCGGCCGCAACTGCAACTACCCGCAGCCGAAATACGCCACCTGGTGGATGACGCAGCTCAAGCGCTGGGGCATGGTCACGGGCACACCCGACTACGCGGGCGTGGCCCGGCAGGTCATGCGTACCGACCTGTACGAAGAGGCCATGAAGGAAGCCGGCTTCAAACACGCCGGGCTCGACGTCAAGCCGGAGAAGCTCTTCGACGGCGTCGTCTTCGATCCGGCGAAGGCCGACGCCTACGCGCAGTCCTTCCCGGTGAACAGCCTCAAGGCATGATCGCGGTGAGCGGCGGCCAGCTCGTGCCTGGCTTCCTTGGCGCCATTCGCCTCAGTCGAAGAGGTCGCCCCGCCAGAGCGGCCGCCCTCCGAGCGAGGTGTAGAAGCCCCAGACCGCGAAGCCCAGGACGCTGAGGAACACGAACGCAGTTGCCGGCGCGTACCAGCTCGAGGGGGAAGCCGGCATGGGGGCACCGAGGATCAGGTCCACGGTGAAGAGGCCGGCGGCCAGGGCGACGAGCCCGAAGCGCACGCCGGCGAAGGCCACGATCCCGAAGATCGCGATGCTGGAGGGGATGTGGACGGCGGCGTGTTCGCTTCCGAGGGAACGTGAGGTCGCGAACAGCGCGACGAAGGCTGCGCCCGCGAGCCAGGGCCGCCGCAGCAGCACGCGGAACAGGAAGAGCACGAAGAAGAAGAGAAGCGTGGCCTGGACGCACGTAGCGACCTGCCCCAGCGACGCGCCCAGGATGTGGCGCCCCCCGCGCAGGTATTCGGTTTCTCCCAGGAGCGGTGCCCCGCCGAGCCGCGCGACGGCGAGAAGCGACACCTGGATGATCAGGAGCCAGACGATGCCGAGAATGACGCCGATCATGAGGTCGCGGCCGAGGAGCGGATCGCACACGCGTCCGGCGAGCAGCCGGCTCCACGAGATGATGGCCTGCGGCCAATGGCGCCGGACGTAGGGCTCGATCGAGAGGTAGAGCGCCCAGATCAACGCCGCGCCGAAGAGGGCATTCCCCATCGCGACCAGGAACAGGCCGAACCCGTCGGTGCCGCCCACGAGTTGCGTCTGGCACAGCCACAGCAAGATGTGGTTGCCGAAGACGAACGCGCCCAGCCGGAACGCGCCGCGCCGGTCGCCGCGGCCGCGGACGTAGTTCCGGAAGGCCATGAAGGTCCCGCCGAGGATCACGGTACCGCCCACGACCGTGATCAGCACTGACCGGGTTCGCCGCTTCGACTCGTCTTCCGCGGACGGCATGCGTTCCGGTTTCGTCCAGGGTCCGATCAGCCGGAAAAAAACGGGCCGGCCATGAAAGGCCGCTGCCTCCACGCGCAGGGGCTGGTCGGAGCCGGGCCAGGTCCCTTCCCAGGCTTCCCGCACGTCCGACGCCGCCAGCGAGGCCCAGGCCGGAGCAGCCGGACGAAGCAGAGCGCGATCCAGCTCGGCCGCGGCGAACAGCGGCTGCCAATCCGGCGGACCGACCTCGTTCGGAGCGTCCTCCTTCTCCGGTGGGATCGCTTGCAGCTGGAGGAGCCGGCCTTGCGCGTCGAGAGCGAGGTTGACCATGCCCGAGAGGATCGGCGGCGGATCGGTGGGCGTGACGACGCCGGGGATCAACGAATCGTCGTGGAACTGGAACACCACCATGCGGCGCGGACTGGTGCGGTACCAGAAGTTCACGAGCGAAGGACGGCCCGACAGGAGGCGGCCCCAGTCCGGCCGTCCCGGCTGCTTCTGGAAATATTTCTCGAGGTCGAAGGCGTGCCGGAAGCCATGGGCGGTATCCGTCGGCGCGGCCGTGTAGCCGAGGCGGACCAGAATCTCTCGCGCCTTGGCCGACAGGACCTCCGGGGGCGCCAGGCCGACCTGGTCGATCGGGCTCAGCCGGATGCCGAGAGTCAGGGCCAGGAGCAGCCCCACCACCACGACGGCGAGACAGGCGAGGGCCGCTCGCGGACTGAGGCCGGTCGTCTCTCCGGCGTCCGCCACGACTTGCGGCGAAGGGGTCTCCCCCGCCGCGAGAGCGGCGGCCAAGGGATCGCCGCCGGGGAGCGCGGCCGCCACGGAGAGCGCTGAGGATGGACGTTGGGCCGGATCGCGCTCGAGGCAGCGCAGGATCACGCGCTCGACCGCGGGGTCCAGGTCAGGCACCAGGAGCGACGGGCTCGCGGGGGCGGCGTCGCCGCGGGTCCGGATAGCCTCCGCCAGCGTCTTGCCTTCGAACGCCTTCTTGCCGGTGAAGATCTCGTAGAGCACGAGGCCGAGCGAGTAGACGTCGCTCCGCGTCGTGACCTCGCGGCCCTCGAGCTGTTCGGGCGCCATGTAGGCCGGAGTGCCGCTGCGCACGTCGCCCGCCGCGATCTGATCCGCGAGGGCGGCCAGGCCAAAATCCGTGATCATCACGTTGCCGCGACCGTCGAGCATCACGTTGGCGGGCTTCAGATCGCGGTGGAGAACGCCCTTGTCGTGCGCGGCGGCGAGACCCGCGCAGACCTTGCGGGCCACCTCCAGCGCCTTGTCCGCCGGAAGCCGGCCGATGCGGCGGAGCAACGTGGCCAGGTCCTCGCCGTCGACGTATTCCATGGAGAGGAAAGGCCGCCCGTCCGCCTCGCTGATGTCGTACACGCGGCAGACGTTCGGGTGCGAGACCTTGCGCGCGATCTTCACTTCCTGGCGGAAGCGTTCCAGCCGATCGGCGTCGTTCGCGGCTTCGGGCAGGAACTTGAGCGCCACCGGCTGGTCCAGAGTGAGGTCGTCGGCGCGATAGACCTCGCCCATCCCGCCGCGACCGAGGAGGGCGACGATGCGGAATCGACCGGCGAGAACCGTGCCCGGGATGAACTGGCCCTGCGTGGAGGCGGCCGGGCCGCTGCGCGGCCCCGAGGAACCCGGTGAGGGCGGATGAGCCGGAGGCCTCGGCGACCGCGTCGGCGAGCTGAAAGTGGGCGAGTCCTCGGAGGAGGCGAGCCGGCGGCCGCAGGCGGCGCAGAACTGCCCCCCGGCCGGCACGTCGGTGCCGCAGCTCTGGCAGCGGACGACCATCGCCTCGGTCATCGGAGGGACGGCGGCGACTGTCTCCGGTAGCGCGCCGTCGCCGTGGACGTCGCGCCCCCGGCCTTCCGCGTGGTCTCCACGACCATCTCCCCGGAGCGGTCGATCGAAAACACCTGCGTGACCTCCGCCGCGAGGGACGTGCCCTCCGCGTAACGGCTGACGATCACGAGCGTGTCACCCTCGAACGTGGCCCGGGCCACTTGCGCCTGGGGGCCGAGTCCCATGTCGACGACGTTGCGGCTCTCGGGTCCCCCCAGCGCATACACGTAGCGCAGGGGCGGCTGCATGTCGTTGGCGACGAACTGGTGGCGCTCGATCGTGATGCGCCCCGCCTCCGGAGTGATCGTGATCTCGCGCCCCCAGCCGCTGCCCGCGGTGGCCGGAATGCGCGGACGCGACGCCCCCTCGCGGGATGCGGGGCTTTCGACGACCAACGTCCAGCGGCCGCCCAGGTCCGTGGGCTGCGCACCGACGGTGGCGGCCACGAGCGCGGCCGCGAGCACGAAGAGAGCGTTCATGGGCGGGCCGGCGTGTAGGGATCGGGCGCCCCCACCGGAATGAGCGGGTATCTCTCGACGCTCTTCCAGAACTCCCCCACCAGGGCGTCGACCGCCATGAGGACACCGGGATTGAAGTCCTTGATGTCGGTTTCCTCTTTGGGATCGCTCCTCAGGTTGAAGAGCCTCATCTCGTTCTCGACGGGGCCGGTGGGCTCCTCCTGCCAGACGTAGTGGAGCTTCCAGTCCCGCCACTTGACCGCCCGCACCTCCCCCGGCGGCGCGAAGTAGATGAAGCTGTCGCGGGCCGATTTCTCCCCCCGGCCCTCGAAGAACGAGAGCTGGCTCACGCCGTCGATGGCGCGGTCGGTCGGGACCGCGGCGCCCACGGCCGCGCACAGGGTCGGAAGCACGTCCGTGCCGTGGACGATCTCGTTCGACACGCGGCCCGCGGGGATGCGTCCCGGCCAACGGATCATGAAAGGCGTTCGGATGCCTCCTTCCAGGGCGGTACGGTAGAACCCGCGCCAGGGTCCGGCGGTGCCCCGCCACGGGCGGCGGGCCTCGGGGCCACCGTCGCTGGCCCAGATGACGATCGTGTCCCGCTCGATGCCCAGCTCGGCGATCGCGTCCACGATCACGCCCACGTTCCGGTCCATCTCCGCCATGGCGTCGCCGATGTCGCCCGCCCCGGTCGTCCCTGCGAACTCGGGATGGGGCAGCGTGGGGAAATGGATGAGCGTGAACGGCACGTACGCGAAGAACGGGCGGCCGGCACGGCGGTTGCGCTTCATGAAGTCGACGGTGCGCTCGGTGGCCTCGCGGTCCAGGGTGGCGCGCGTCCGGAGGTCGAAGGGCTTGACCGGACGCGAAGGCTCGCCGGCGCGGCCCTCCCAGATCTGCGGGATGTCGCCGAACGTGCTCTGCTGCGCCTCGTTGCTCGAATCACGGATCCCGTACCACTCGTCGAAGCCCTGGTGGGTGGGGGCGCGGCCGGCGGAGTCTCCGACGTGCCACTTGCCGTACATGGCCGTCGCGTAGCCCAGCGGCTGGAGCAGCTCGGCGATCGTGACCTCCCACAGCGTCATGCCCGTCACGGGCGCGCGGTACAGGAGCGTCCCGGACCGGATGCCGTAGCGCCCGGTCAGGAGCGCCGTGCGGGAGGGTGTGCAGAAGGTCTCGACGTTGAAGTTCGTGAGGCGCAGGCCCTCGCGGGCCAGCGCGTCGAGCCTCGGGGTCGGAACCCCGCGCACTCCGCCGTAGATGCCGACCTCCCCGTAGCCGAGGTTGTCCGCGTAGAGGATCACGATGTTGGGGTGCGTGGGCGCGGCCGCCGCCGGCACCGCGGCCAGCAACAGACCCGCCGCCAGCGCGTTTCGCATCGATGCGGCCATGGCGCCTCCCGTCGAGCCTGTGAAGTCTACGTCGAGGATCCGTCCCATGGACCGGACGTGGCCGCCGCGCGGTGGTAAAAGGGGGCGCATGAGCCTCCACATCGGCGCCGTGCGGGTGCTCGGTGGCATCCTCCTGCTCGGGGGCGCCGGTCACGCGGCCGAGGTCACGCCCGCGCGGCCCGACGTGGCGAGGCCTTTGCCGCTCACGGCCGTGCGGCTCACCGGCGGACCGCTCAAACACGCGCAGGATCTCGACGCGGAGTACCTGCTCCATCTCCAGCCCGACCGGATGCTTGCGTTCTACCGCCAGCGGGCGGGCCTGGCCCCGAAAGCGGAGCCCTACGAGGGCTGGGACGGCGACGGCCACAACCTCACCGGCCATATCGCCGGCCACTACCTCTCGGCCGTCAGCCTCATGTGGGCGGCCACGGGCGACCGGCGGTTCAAGGAGCGCGCCGACTACGTCGTGGGCGAAATGAAGGCGGTGCAGGACAAACAGGGAGACGGCTTCCTCTTCGCCCAGAAGAACGCGCGCGAGTGCTTCGCGCAGGTCGTCAAGGGGGACATCCGGTCCGCGCCTTTCGATCTCAACGGTCTCTGGGTGCCCTGGTACGTGCTCCACAAGACGATGGCCGGCCTGCGCGACGCCTACCGCTACACGGGCAATCGCGTCGCCCTCGGCGTGAGCCTCCAGGCCGCGGCCTGGGCCGCGGGCGTCCTCGCGAAGCTGGACGACGCGCAGGTGCAGGCCATGCTCGCCACCGAACACGGAGGCATGGCCGAGGTACTGGCGGACCTCTTCGCCGACACGGGCGACCGCCGCTGGCTCGTTCTGTCGCACCGCTTCGACCACCGCGCCGTGCTGGATCCCCTGAAGAGGCAGGAGGACCGCCTCTCCGGCCTGCACGGAAACACGAACATACCCAAGTTGATCGCGGCCGCCGTGCGCTACGGGTACGCGGGCGAGGCCGACGACCTGCGGGCGGCCGACTTCTTCTGGGAGCGCGTGGTCGGCCATCACACCTTCGCCACGGGCGGCCACAGCAAGGACGAGCACTTCCGCGATCCCGACGCCTTCGGCGAGATCGTGGACGGCCGCACCGCCGAGACGTGCAACATCTACAACATGCTGAAGCTCACGCGGAGGCTCTTCGCGCTGCAGCCGAAGGTCGCCTACGCCGAGTTCGAGGAGCGCGCGCTGTTCAACCACGTGCTCGGATCGATCGATCCCGCCGACGGCGCGACCTGCTACATGGTCCCGGTCGGCCACGGCGTCCGGCGGGAATACGCCGACATGGAGAAGAGCTTCACCTGCTGCGTGGGCACGGGCCTCGAGAACCACGCGCTGCACGGGCTCGGGATCTACCACGAGTCCGCCGACCGATTGTGGGTGAACCTCTACGTCCCGTCGCGCGCGGAGTGGACGGCGAAGAAGGCCCACGTCGCGATGGCGACCGACTTCCCGGAAGGCGACCGTGCCACCCTGACCCTCGCCCTCCCCTCGCCGCAGCGATTCACGCTGGCCCTGCGCCGCCCGGGCTGGGCGGCCGCGGGGTTCGCGGTGAAGGTCAACGGTGAAGACGTCAAGGACCTGCCCGCGCCGCCCGCATACGTCGAGCTGGATCGGACCTGGCGGGACGGCGACGAGGTGGCGGTCACGATGCCCAAGGCTCTCCGGCTCGAGCCCACGCCCGACCAGCCGCGCCGCGTGGCGATCCTCTGGGGACCGCTCGTGCTCGCCGGGAACCTGGGGCCGGAACCCGACCGGGGTCTAGGCGAAGACATGCGCGGCCCGCTGCCGCAGGCGCCGCCCCTGATCGCGGCCGAGCGCGCCGTCACCGAATGGATCAAGCCCGCGCCGGGCCGTCCCGGCGAGTTCCGGACCGAAGCCGCCGTCGAGGGGCGGGACCTGCCGCTCGTCCCGTTCTACCGGCTCCACCACCGCGTGTATGCCGCCTACTTCGACCTGTTCACTCCCGCCGAATGGGACCGCGAAGTCGCGGCGGAGTCCGCCGAGCGGGAGCGGCAGCGAACGGTCGAGCGCGCGACCCTGGCCTACGTCCGGCCCGGCGACGAAGAGTCCGAGCGCGGGTTCAACATGCAGGGCGAGGAGACGTCGCTGTTCGAGGAACCGATCAGCGGACGGCGCGGGCGCCGCGGGCGGAAGTGGTTCTCCTACGACCTCCCCGTGGATCCTGCGAAGCCCCTGAAGCTGGTCGTCACCTATCACGCCGACCAGCCGCGAGCACGCCGCTTCGAGATCCTGGCCGGGGGCGAGCGCGTCGGCGAGCAGACGCTTCCCGGCAGCGGCGCCTCGCGGTTCCTCGACGTGGAGTACCCGTTGCCCACGCGCCTCATCGAAGGCCGGCAGAAGGTGACGGTGCGCTTCCAGGCCACGGAAGGGCGGGAGATCGCGGCGGTGTTCGGGGTCCGCGTCGTTCGCGCGGAGTGACCCGATGAAGCGGCCCTAGCTCACTGGCCGGAAAAGGCGATTCGCCCAGGCGATGAAGAAGCTCATGTTCGAGCGGTCTTCGTGCCCGCCGTCGTGCTGGCGCCAGGCCAGCTCGCCGTCGAGGAGGCCCGTGTTGACGGGCGGCATCTTCGCGACGCGATAGTCCGCGGTCACGCCGAGATCACGGACCCCGAGCAGCCGGAACACCGGACCCGCGGCCACGGTGGCCATGAAGCTGCCCTGCTGATCCAGCCAGTTCGCGTCGCCTTTCTCCGGAACGCCGTAGCTGATGAAGGTCGGACGTGGGGCGCAGAGGGCGATGAGCTCGTGCGCGTCGACGGGTGTGTCGCCTGCGTTCCGGCTGCCGAACGAGGATTCGGCCGCGCCGTACTTCAGGAAGTTGCCCGCCATCCAGTGGTACTGGCCGGATCCGGTGAGGTTCTCCACCTGTTCTCCGAAGTGGCGGCGGTGCGGCTTGGCGCCGCCTTCCCCGGACGAGCCCACGAGGACGACGGCAAAGCGCGGCTCGAAGGCCATCGTGACGAGCGCGGCCTTGCCGTAGCGCGACACGCCTTCGATCCCCACGCGCCTCGCGTCCACGGCGGGCAGCGTCTCCAGGTAGTCGAGGGCGCGAGCGGCGCCCCAGGCCCACGCGCGCAGCGCGCCCCACTGCTCCGGCGTGCGGCGCTGCCCCTTGTTGGTGAGGCCGATGATGCCGGACGTCAGGCCGGCACCGTTGTCGGCCTGGATGCTGGAAGTGCTGAGCGAGACGTAACCCCAGCCGGCCGCGATGAGCTGATCCGTCGAGGGCGGGGCCGCGGGCTCCTGGAAGCCCGGGAACCGCGGAAGCGGCTCGCCCGGCATGTTGCCCCAGCCGAACATGATGAGGACCGGCACCGGGCCCTTCGCGCTCGCGGGGACGACGACCGCCATCTTGATGTCCACCGTGATCGCGGGATGGGCGGAGTTGTCCGCGTGACCGATCACGCGCCGAGCCACCACCGGCTGGCCGCCGACCGTCGTCTCCACCGTCTCGGCCACCGTCCACGCGACCTTCGGCACGTCCCTGGGCACGCGGCCGTAGATCTCGCGCTCGAAGTCTTCGGCGATCTCGGGGCGCCGCTTCTGCCACCACTGCTCCGCGGTGCTGACCCGGCGGCCGTCCTTCAGGGTCAGGACGTCCGGCCAGTCCGGAAACGGGTTGGCCTGGGCGGGATCGTAGTTCGCGGCGCCCGGCTCGCCCGCGGCGGCGCGGCCGTTGGCGCCCGGCCGCAGCGTCGTGATGCCGAGCTGCCGCAGCATGTCCGCGTGGTCCTCGCGGGCGAGCTGGTCCAGGCGCGCGCGCTCCTCGGGGCTGATCGCGAACGGATTCGGCGGTGCGGATTGCGAGGGAGACGGGGACGGTGGCGCCTGCGCCGACAGCCACGCGGGCAGCAAGGCCAGGACGAGGAGGGCACCGAGTCTGCGTCGATCAAGCATAGCGAGTCCTTTGCGCGATCCTCTCAGTCGAAGAGGTCGCCCCGCCAGAGCGGCCGGCCCCCGAGGGACGTGTAGAAGCCCCACACCGCGAAGGCCAGGACGCTCAGGAAGAC
>Ga0075366_10001623_pt1 | contig 11269 bp, 11 predicted proteins | sample EndMethybrTD3031_FD_72351 | JGI IMG/M metagenome (GOLD analysis project Ga0075366, IMG submission 72351) | Populus endosphere microbial communities from Tennessee, USA - Endosphere MetaG P. TD hybrid TD303-1 | ecosystem: Host-associated > Plants > Roots > Endosphere | place: USA: Tennessee... | reverse complement strand
GAATGCGAGGCGGTGTCCTCACGTTACAACGAGGACCCGCTCTATCGCTCGCGCGTGATCATGGCGCGGCACGGTTTCGGGCGCGGCGAATACAAGTACTTCGCCTATCCGCTGCCCGACCCGATCGCCTCGCTGCGCACGTCGCTTTATCCGGCGCTCGCGGATGTTGCGAACCGCTGGAACGAACAGATGGGCATCGAGACGCGCTATCCGGATGCGCATGCGGCGTGGCTCAAGCGCTGCCACGCGGCCGGGCAGGGGCGGCCAACGCCGCTGCTGCTGCAGTACGGTGAAAGCGACTACAACTGCCTGCATCAGGACGTGTACGGCGAACTGGTGTTCCCGATCCAGGTCGCATTCCTGCTGTCGCGCCCGCAGGACTTCACCGGCGGCGAGTTCGTGCTCACCGAACAGCGCCCGCGGATGCAGTCGCGCGCCGAAGTGGTGCCGCTGCGCCAGGGCGAGGGCGTGATCTTTCCGGTGCATCACCGCCCGGTGCAGGGCACGCGCGGCGTCTATCGCGTCAACATGCGCCACGGCGTCAGCCGGCTGCGCTCGGGCAAGCGCCATACGCTCGGGATCATCTTCCACGATGGGAAGTGACTTGACGCAAGGGTCGCGATGGTGCGCGATGCGCGCGTGCTGGGCTTCGATGCTCGGCCGAATCACGGAGGAGGACCATGCGTGTCGCGCTGATCGTCGCGGGCTGTTGTGTTGCGTGGTCTTTCCCGGCGCAGGCTGCCGGCTACTACGTCTACTGCGCCAACAACAAGATCGAGGTCGATTCGCGTGACGCCAGCCAGATGAAGTCGGCGCGCGGCTCGGGCATCTGCCAGATGGGCACTTTCGGCTTCCGGATGGACGCCGAGAGCTTCGCCAAGAAGAACTTCGGCGGCGTCGGCGGCAAGTGCGCCTGCAAATAGGTGCCGCGGTTACGGGCGGCTAGCCGCAGGCTGCCCGAATCCCTATTTTCCGTCCCATGTCGGACGACCCGAAAGCCAACATCGAGCCCGATATCGACCTCGAGGACGACGAGCCCGAGGACGATTCGAGCCTGCCTGCGCTGGACGACGGCGCGGACGCCATCGGCGCGCTTGCGGGCGGCGTGGCGGCGATCCAGCGCTACGCCAGGCTCGCCCCGGCGGGGCCGGGCGTCTACCGCATGTTCGACCAGAAGGGCGAGGTGCTCTACGTCGGCAAGGCGAAGAGCATCAGGAAGCGCATCACGTCCTACGCGCGGATGGCGGGCCACACCGCGCGCATCATGCGGATGATCGCCGCGACCGTCACCATCGAGTTCGTCTCGACCACGACCGAGACCGAGGCGCTGCTGCTCGAGGCGAACCTGATCAAGCGCCTGCGCCCACGCTTCAACGTGCTGCTGCGCGACGACAAGTCGTTCCCGTACATCCTGATCAGCGCGGGAGAAACGCCGCCGATGATCGTGAAGCACCGCGGCGCGCGCACCAAGCCGGGCGAATACTACGGCCCGTTCGCGTCGGCGCAGGCGGTGCATCGCACCATCACCGCGCTCGAACGCGCGTTCCTCATTCGCTCGTGTTCCGACAGCGTGTACGAGAGCCGCACCCGGCCGTGCTTGCTGTTCCAGATCAAGCGCTGCGCGGCGCCGTGCACCGGCGAGATTTCGCACGAGGGCTACGCGGAGCTGGTACGCGAGGCGCACGCGTTCCTGTCGGGCAAGAGCCGCGCCGTGAAGGAAGAACTCGCAGGCGAGATGGAGAAGGCGTCGCATGCGCTCGATTTCGAGCGCGCGGCGGTCTACCGCGACCGCCTCGCGGCGTTGTCGGCGGTGCAGTCGCGCCAGGGCATCAATCCGCGCAGCGTCGACGAGGCCGACGTGTTCGCCGTGCACCAGCAGGGCGGATACTCGTGCGTCGAGGTGTTCTTCTTTCGCACCGGCCAGAACTGGGGCAACCGCGCGTACTTCCCGCGCGCGGATCGTTCGCTCGAACCCGGCGAAGTGCTCGGCGCGTTCATCAGCCAGTTCTACGACGACAAGCCGCCGCCGCGTTGCATCTTCCTGTCGCATGAGATCGAGGACCGCACGCTGCTCGGCGAGGCACTTGGCGTGAAGAGCGGCCACAAGGTCGAAGTCGCGATCCCGCAGCGTGGCGAGAAGAAGGAACTGGTCGATCACGCGCTGGCGAACGCGCGCGAGGCACTCGGGCGCAAGCTGTCCGAGACGGCCTCGCAGCAGAAGCTGCTGGAGGCGGTGGCGGAAGCCTTTGCGTTGCCAAAACCACCGCGTCGCGTCGAAGTGTACGACAACTCGCACATTCAAGGCTCCAACGCGGTTGGCGCGATGGTCGTCGCCGGGCCGGAGGGCTTTCGCAAGAACCAGTACCGCAAGTTCAACATCAAGTCGGAGAATCTGACGCCGGGCGATGACTTCGGCATGATGCGCGAGGTGCTGACGCGGAGGTTCAAGCGGTTGTTGAGCGAGGCGCCGCGGGCTTCGGCGAACGGTGAAGTGGAAGCGCCGAGCGAGCCGCAAGCACTCTTACCCTCGCCCCCTCTGGGAGAGGGTGGCGAGCATGGCGAGCCGGGTGAGGGGGCTTCTTCGCAAGATACCCCCTCACCCGCCCTCGCTCGGCTACCGTCTCCGCTCGGGCACCCTCTCCCACAAGAGGAGAGGGGAAGTGAGCCCGGGGCGAGCGATAGCGCGTTCGCCGCCCCCACCCAGGGCATCGATGCGGACGACGACGTTGAAGTCGCCGACTCCCCCTGGCCGGATCTCGTGTTCATCGACGGCGGGCTCGGCCAGCTCTCGGCAGCGCGCGAAACGCTTGCCAGCCTCGGCGTCACCGACGTGCCGCTGATCGGCATCGCCAAGGGGCCGGACCGCGATGCGGGGCGCGAGACGTTCTTCATTCCCGGCCGCGAGCCGTTGAAGCTCAAGCCGCGCGATCCGGTGCTCTACTTCGTGCAGCGGCTGCGCGACGAGGCGCACCGGTTTGCCATCGGCTCGCATCGCCAGAAGCGCTCCAAGGACATGCGCGAGTCGGGACTACAGGAAATCCCCGGCATCGGGCCGACGCGCAAACGGGCGCTGTTGCGTCACTTCGGCACGCTGAAAGCCATCGAGCGCGCCTCGATGGCGGACCTTGAGCATGTGCCCGGAATTAATGCCGAAACGGCGCGCAAGATCTACGAATACTTCCACGAATCCGCCGCATAAACGGCCGGTGCGGGGCATCATTGTCTCTGCCGCGGCCCCGACTTTTGCACATCTGCCTCAGCCCAAAAGCGCGGTTGCGCGGCCGCGCGCCAAATGCTCTTTTCGGGCATGACCACGACGACGAATCCGACATCGTCGGCGGGTGCTTTTGCGCTCCCCAACTTGCTGACCTACGGGCGCATTGCCGCCGTGCCGGTGGTGGTCGCCTGCATGTACTGGCAGTCGATCCTCGAAGCCGGCCTCTGGCTGCGCTGGGTCGCGCTGGTCATTTTCGTCGTGGCTGCCATTACGGACGTGCTCGACGGATACGTGGCGCGCGCGTGGGGTCAGCAGTCGACCTTCGGGCGCATGCTTGACCCGATCGCCGACAAGCTGCTGGTCGCGTCCTGCCTCTTGATGCTGGCGGCTGACGGAACCATTCGCGGCTGGGCACTGTGGGCCGCGATCGTCATCCTGTGCCGTGAGATCCTTGTGTCCGGCCTGCGTGAGTATCTGGCGGAACTGCGCGTCAGCGTGCCCGTGACGGCGCTCGCCAAGTGGAAGACGTTCCTGCAACTGCTCGCGATCGGGTTCCTGATTGCGGGTGAAGCGGGCGACCTGATCTTCCCCTACACCAGCCTCACCGGCCTTTCGCTGTTGTGGTTCTCGGCGCTCCTGACCCTCTACACTGGATGGGACTACTTCCGGGCCGGTGTGCGGCACCTGATCAAAGACTAGGCGTCGCACCCCGCATTCATCCGGATGCCGCCTCGCAGGACCAGCGCACAATTGTTAGATATTGTGGGATAGGTTCCGGCCGCGTGCGGCCCGTCGAGAGCGTTCCATGAAGCTTCTGTATTTCGCCTGGGTGCGCGAGCGCATCGGCAAGCCCGAGGAAGAGATCGACGTGCCGGCCGGCGTGCGCACGGTCGGCGAACTCGTTGCGTGGCTCTCCGGGCGCGGCGAGGAATACGCCTACGCCTTCGAGAATGCGAAAACGATCCGCGCCGCGATCGACCGTACCCACGTCAAGCCGGACGCACATATCGCGGGCGCGCGCGAGATCGCGTTCTTTCCGCCGATGACCGGAGGCTAGCTTTGAGCGTCCGCATCCAGCGCGAGGACTTCGACATCGGCGCGGAGATCGCCGCGCTCACGCGCGGGCGGACGGATATCGGCGGGATCGCGACTTTCACGGGCGTGTGCCGCGGAACCGAAGGTGCCGAGCGCATCGCCGCCATGACGCTGGAGCATTATCCGGGCATGGCGGAAGAGGAGATCGGCCGCCATATCGCCGAGGCTGAGGTGCGCTGGCCGCTGCTCGGCGTCACCGTCGTGCATCGCCACGGCCGGCTCGTGCCGGGCGACAACGTGGTTCTGGTGATCGCGACCTCGGCACACCGGGAACCCGCTTTCGCGGCGGCCGAATTTCTGATGGACTATCTCAAGACTCGCGCCCCCTTCTGGAAAAAGGAGGAGCGCGCAGGGGGCGACGGCTGGGTGGAGGCACGACATACCGACGCCGCCGCCGCCGAACGCTGGGTCCAAGATTTTGAAGCGGGCGACGGTCGCAAACCGGAGGCCGCTGAATGACGACACAAGCAAGACGACCGGCGGAAAGCCGGCACTGATCGGGGAAATCGATGAAGACTCGGCTCGCCGCCGCGATATGCGCGGTGCTGGCATCCTGCGCTGTCGCGCGCGCTGACGCGCGCGTGGCTTATTTCCCGGTGCAGCCGGGTGCTCATCCCCACGACGTCGCGGCCGCGCCCGACGGCAACATCTGGTTCACGGCGCCACGACAAGGCGCGCTCGGCGTGCTCGATCCGAAGACCGGAAAAGTCGAGCAGGTGAAACTTGGATCGAAGGCGATGCCCCAGGGCGTCATCGCCGGTCCGGACGGCGCTGCCTGGATTACCGAGAGCGGGCAGAACGCGATCGCCCGCGTCGATCCGCAGACCAAAGAGGTGAAGCTGTTCGCGCTGCCGCGCGGCTACGAGAAGGCGAACCTGAACACCGCGACTTTCGACAAGGCCGGCAAGCTCTGGTTCACCGGACAGAACGGATTCTACGGTCGCGTCGATCCCGAAAATGGCAAGGTCGATGTGTGGAAATCACCGAAGGGCCTCGGGCCCTACGGCATCGCCACCACGCCGTCGGGCGACATCTGGTTTGCCTCGTTGGCGGGCGATTACATCGCGCGCATCGATCCCGAAACCGCGGCTGTCAACGTGGTCGACGTGCCCAAGCCCGGCGCCGGGCCGCGCCGCATCTGGTCGGACTCCAAGGGCCTGCTGTGGGTGAGCTTCTGGCATCAGGGCGCGCTCGGCCGTTACGACCCTGTGGCGAAGACGTGGGCAACCTACGCGCTGCCGAAGAGCCGGAGCGGTTGCTACGCGGTGTACGTTGACGACAAGGACAAGGTGTGGGTGACGGACTTCATCGCGAACGCGATTTTGCGCTTCGATCCCGCGACCGAGAAGTTCGAGACGTTCCCGTCGAACAAGCGCGGTGCCGCCGTGCGGCAGATGCTCGGCCGCGCCGGCGAAGTGTGGGGCGCGGAGTCCGGCAACGACCGGCTGGTCGTGTTGAGGTATTGAGCACGCTTCGCGTTTCACGATCTGCAAGTTCCTGAACGCCCGCCTGAAAGGCGGGCGTCAATGTCTGGACCGTTCGCTCAGGGCCGTTATGCTCCAGCGAAAATCACCGGGTGGAGCGTCGCGATGCGCGTGGTCCTTGGAGCGCTGTTGGCTCTCGTCGCGTTTTCGGCAAACGCGGAGGACTGGCCGAACCGGCCGGTCACGATGATCGTGCCCTATGCGGCGGGCGGGCCGGTCGACACCGTCGGGCGCATCATGGCGCAGGGCCTTTCCGAAGTGCTCGGCCAGCAGGTCATCATCGAAAACGTCGGCGGCGCGGGCGGCATGACCGGCGCGAACCGCGTCGCGAAGGCGACGCCGGACGGCTACACGTTCCTGCTCGGCGGCAGCGCCACCATGACCACCGTGCCGGCGCTCAACGGCAAGAAGACGCCGTACAATCCGCTCACCGACTTCGAACACGTGGTTCAGTTTGCGGATTCCGCGCGCGTGTTGATCACCCGCAAGGATTTTCCAGCGAGCACGCTGAAGGAGTTCGCCGCTTATGCGAAAGCGAATTCCGGGAAGATTCAGTATTCGTCGTCCGGCACCGGCGCGGGCGCGCACATCTGCGCACTGCTGCTCGATCAGGCGATGGGCACCAAGATCACGCACGTGCCATATCGCGGCTCGGGTCCGGCGATGCAGGACCTGATCGCGGGCCGCGTCGACTACATGTGCGAGCAGATTTCCACCGCCGTGCAGCAGGTGAAGGCCGGGACCGTGAAGGCCATTGCCACGATGGGTCTCGGCCGCTCCAGCGTGCTGCCCGACGTGCGCACTGCCGCCGAGGAGGGGTACGACATCAATTGCGCCTCGCTCAGCGCGTTCGAGTTTCCCAAAGGCGTGCCGGAAGAGATCGTGAAGAAACTCGCCGAAGCGACCAACAAGGTGGTGGAGAATCCGGCCGTGCGCGCGCGCTTCGAATCGCTCGGCGTCGAGGTCGAGCCGGCGGAGCGTCGCTCGCGCGCCTACTATCTCAAGGCGCTGCCGCCCGAGGTCGAGCGGCAGGCGCAAGTGATGAAGGCGAGCGGGCTGACGGTGGAGTAGCCGCCGCGAAGGCGATCAGCCGACCTTGCGCACCCAGCCTTCGGTGTCGGCGACGTCGCCGCGCTGGATGCCGACGAGCTTGGTCTTGAGCGCGGTGGTGACCAGGCCGCCGTCGCCGTTGCCGATGACGATATCGCCCTTCGTGCTCTTGATCCTGCCGATCGCCGAGATGACTGCGGCCGTACCGCACGCGAACGCCTCGCGCAACTTGCCGCTCGCGGCGTCGGCGCGCCACTGCTCGATGCTGTAGCGCTCTTCGCGCACCGTGCGGCCTTCCTTGCGGGCGAGCGTCATGATTGCGTCCCGCGTGATGCCGGGCAGGATGGTGCCGCTCAGCGGCGGGGTCGTCAGCGAGCCGTCGTCGAACACGAAGAAGACGTTCATGCCGCCGAGTTCCTCGACCCAGCGATGCTCGGCGGCATCGAGGAAGACGACTTGATCGCAGCCCTGCTCGATCGCCTCGGCCTGGGCGAGCAGGCTCGCCGCGTAGTTGCCGCCGCACTTGGCCGCGCCGGTGCCGCCCTCGGCGGCCCGCGTGTAGCGGTCGCTGAGCCACACGGTGACGGCCTTGGCTCCGCCCTTGAAGTAAGAGCCGACCGAGCTCGCGATCAACATGAAGAGGCACTCGTGCGAGGGGCGGACGCCGAGAAACGCTTCGGTCGCGATCATGAAAGGCCGCAGGTAGAGGCTGCCTTCGCCGCCGGGGATCCAGGCCCGGTCGATTTTCACGAGTTCTTCGATGGCCTGCATGAAGATCGGCTCGGGCAGCTCCGGCAGGGCCATGCGCACCGCTGAGGCGCGGAAGCGTTTCGCGTTCTGGTCGGCCCGGAACAGTGCAATGCTGCCGTCGCTGAGGTTATAGGCCTTGAGGCCTTCGAAGATTTCCTGCCCGTAGTGGAAAACGGCGGCCGCGGGATCGAGCGAGATCGGCTCGCGGGCGCGCACTTCCGCATCGTGCCATCCGCGGTCCTTGGTCCAGCGGATGGTCACCATGTGATCGGTGAAGACCTTGCCGAAGCCCGGATCCTTCAGCAGGTCGGCGCGCGCATCGGCGGCGACGGGCTTGACCGTCGGTTTGCGGGAAAAGGCGATCGTCTCGATCTTCGGGTGGGCGTTCATGGGGCGGCTCCGGCGGTTCCTTGGCCTGTTCTGCTCATCGACCGTGTTTGCGTATTGGCCAGTTTTGCTTCGCTGGCCAAGTCTCTGTAATGTTTAGCCCGTTTCGCACCGAAGCGCTTGGCGGGGGTAACGGATCGTCATGGACTTTCCTGCGCACGATCCTTTCGTGAAAGCGTCATCTTGAGTAACAATCAAACCAAAATATGTCAACATGGCTGACATAATTTTTTCTCCTGATCCGCGCCGTCCGGCGTCCGCCGAGCCCGAAAGCGCCGCCGCCGCGCCTGAGCCGGCGTGGGACGTCATCGAGCTTTTGTTCTTTGCTTACAGGGACTTCGTGTCCGACCCCGACCACGTTCTGGAGCGCTTCGGGTTCGGCCGGGCGCACCACCGGGTGCTGCACTTCGTGAATCGCAACCCGGGTATGAAAGTCGCGGACCTGCTGGATATCCTGCGGATCACGAAGCAGTCGCTCGGACGGGTGCTGAAGCAGCTCGTCGACGAGGGCTACGTCCTGCAAAAGGAAGGCCCCGACGACCGCCGGCATCGTCTGCTCTATGTGACGCCGAAGGGCGAGAACCTCGCGATGAAGCTTGCCGGGCTCCAGACCGAGCGGATCACGCGCGCGCTGTCCGGGCTGCCGCCGGGCGCGCATGACGCGGCGCGGGCCTTTCTTGCCGCAATGATCGACGACGATAGCCGCGACGGCGTGCTGCGCTCGATTGCGCACGCGGACCGCGTGCGCCGGGCGCGCTAGGAGAATCCATGGCCGGGCTCGCAGTCGCACTTCCCGACGATGCGCCGCATCTGCTCGTGGTGGATGACGACCGCCGCATCCGCGACCTGCTCTCGCGCTTCCTCCGTGGCGAGGGCTATCGCGTCACCACCGCCGACAACGCCGCGGATGCGCGCGCCAAGCTCGGCAGCCTGTCGTTCGATCTCTTGATCCTCGACGTCATGATGCCGGGCGAGACCGGTTTCGAACTCGCCAGATCGCTGCGTGAGACCTCCGCGGTGCCGATCCTGATGCTGACCGCGAAGGCCGAGACCGACAGCCGCATCATGGGGCTGGAGATCGGCGCGGACGACTATGTGCCCAAGCCGTTCGAGCCGCGCGAACTCTCGCTGCGCATCGCCAACATCCTCCGCCGCACCATCGTAGCGCCGCCGCCCTCGGTGGAGTCCGCGCGCTTTGGCGATTTCGTGTTTCATCTCGGACGCGGCGAATTGCGCCGCGGCGAGGAGATCATCCGTCTCACCGACCGCGAGCGCGACATGCTGCGCGTGCTCGCCGCGACGCCGGGCGAGACCGTGCCGCGCGATGCGCTCGCCGGCACCGGTGGCGGCGGCAACGAGCGCGCCGTCGACGTGCAGGTGAACCGCCTGCGGCGCAAGATCGAGCGCGACCCCGCCAATCCGCTCTACGTGCAGACCGTGCGCGGCATCGGCTATCGGCTGGTGGTCGTGCCATGAAAACGCTCGCATGACCACGCTCGACACGGGGCTCGCCACGCTGCGCACCGCGGCGGGGCACGTCTCGGCGGCGTGGGATGCGTTTGCGCGCTGGCTCAAGAGCTACATGCCGACCGGCCTCTACGGCCGCGCACTCATCATCATCATTGCGCCGATGGTGGTGCTGCAATCGGTCGTGGCCTTTGTGTTCATGGAGCGCCACTGGAACACAGTGACGAAGCGGCTGTCCGGAGCGGTCGTTCAGGACATCTCGGCGCTGATCGAGGTCTACCGCAGCTACCCGCAGGACCCCGAACGCACGGTCATCCGCCGTATCGCGCAGGACAAGCTCGGGCTGTCGATCGATTTCCTGTCTGTCTCCGAAATGCCGCCCGTGGGGCCGAAGCCGTTCTTCTCGCTGCTCGATCAGGCGCTCTCACAGCAGCTGAGCCAGCAGATCCGGCGGCCGTTCTGGATCGACACGGTCGGGCGCTCGAATCTCGTCGAAATCCGCATCCGGCTCGACGACACGATCATGCGCGTCTATGCGCAGCGCGGCGCCGCCTATGCGTCGAACTCCGAAATCTTCCTGTTGTGGATGGTCGGCACCTCGCTGGTGCTGCTCGGCGTCGCCATCATCTTCCTGCGCAACCAGATCAAGCCGATCTTGCGGCTCGCGGATGCCGCCGAAAGCTTCGGCAAGGGGCGCGAGGTGCCGGGCTTCAAGCCGCGCGGCGCGCGCGAGGTGCGCCGTGCCGCGCTCGCCTTCATCGAGATGAAACGCCGCGTCGAGCGCACCATGGAACAGCGCACCACGATGCTCGCCGGCGTCTCGCACGACCTGCGCACGATCCTGACGCGCTTCAAGCTCGAACTCGCGCTGCTCGGCGACGCGCCGGAATCCGACGCGATGAAGAAGGACGTCGACGAGATGGGCCGCATGCTCGAGGCTTATCTGGCGTTCGCGCGCGGCGACTTCGGCGAGCAGCCGGCGCCGACCGACATGTCGGTGTTCCTCGAAGAGATGAAGGCGGACGCCGAGCGCGACGGCCACAAGACCACGGTGAATTTCTACGGGCCGCCGGTCGTCACGGTGCGGCCGCAGGCCTTCCGCCGCTGCATCGCGAACCTGGTGTCGAACGCGGCGCGCTACGCGCAGGGCATCTCGATCACCGGCCACCGCGACCATCGCTGGCTGACGCTGACGGTGGACGACGACGGGCCGGGCATTCCGGTCGAGCTGCGCGAGGATGTGTTCAAGCCGTTCCTGCGGCTCGACGATGCGCGCAATCAAGACGTCGGCAACACGGGGCTCGGGCTTGCCATCGCGCGCGACATCGCGCGCTCGCACGGCGGCGACATCACGCTCGGCGACTCGCCGATGGGCGGGCTCAGGGCGACGGTGCGGGTTCCGGTTTAGCCTTCTCACAACAACCCGTAGACGATACGCGAACGCCACGGCAGGATGGCCGTGGCGGGGAGGGCGCCATGGCCAACTACAATTTGCGCGTCGTCGACATTCACGCAGACATTCGTGTCGAGAGTTTCAAGAAAGCTGCTGACTTCGGCATCTGGGGCGTCATCCATAGAGCGAGCTGGGGACTTCAGTTTACGGATGCCAAATACGCGCAGCGGCGCACGCCCGTCAAAACGGCCGGACTGTTGTGGGGCGCCTACCACTTTGGTTCGAACGAGAACGTGAAAGATCAGGTGAAGGCCTTCCTCGATGCGGCCAAGCCGGACGAAAACACGCTGGTCGCGCTCGACTACGAAAAATCAAATTGGCGCCCAGACCTCAAGATGGACATTCCCCAAGCGCGCGAGTTCATGG
>Ga0075366_10001622_pt1 | contig 11271 bp, 11 predicted proteins | sample EndMethybrTD3031_FD_72351 | JGI IMG/M metagenome (GOLD analysis project Ga0075366, IMG submission 72351) | Populus endosphere microbial communities from Tennessee, USA - Endosphere MetaG P. TD hybrid TD303-1 | ecosystem: Host-associated > Plants > Roots > Endosphere | place: USA: Tennessee... | reverse complement strand
TACATCGGCGCGCCGCCGACCTGCACGGTCTTCTCGGCGCGGGCCTGCATTCCGTTCATTTGAGCAAAAGACGGCGCGGCGAAGCCAAGCGCGAGCGCCGCGGCGGCAACGGTGGTCAAAGCGGTCAAGCGAACGAGTTTCATTTCAATCTCCTGTCACTCCATCGCCCCCTCGGGGCGGGACTGCACAGGGGATACGGAGCGGCAGCACAGAACGGATGCAGCGCGCGCCTTCACAGCCGCGTGAGGCTCTTTGTTGGCTTGCCGTCACGCACACAGCGCCGAAGCATGTTAGAGTATCGAACAATGCTTTGCCGGTCGCTGAGGTATTGGAATGGGCTGGTTGATCAGGTTGTTGGCCGCAGGCGTCATCGCCAGCGCGCTTTGCGGTAATCCGGTAGCGCACGCGCAGCAAAAGCAGCGAGTCGTCGTTCTCACGCCGTCCCATACGCAATGGCAGCCAGGCGTCTTTCGCGAGATGCTGCGAAGCCTTGGCTACCAGGAAGGCGGCAACCTCCAAATCGATGTGGTGTCCGCCGACGGCGATCTCGACCGCCTGCCCAAACTCGCCGAGGACGTGGTCAAATCCGCACCGGACGTCATCGTCGGCGGCAACACACCCGGCACCCGAGCCGCCGCGGACGCGACCAGCCGCATTCCGATCGTAGCGGGGGTGGTGGCCGATCCGGTCCTGCTGGGGTTTACCAAAAGCATTGCCCGGCCCGACCGCAACATCACCGGCGTTGCCAACATGGCTGCCGATCTCACGTCAAAGCGGGTCGCGCTGCTCAAGGAGGTTGCTCCGGCCGCGCGCCGCATCGCGATGTTTCTGCATCCCGATGAACCGATCGCGGCGCCACAGGTGCGCGACATCGAGGCTTCGGCCGCAAAGCTCGGTATTGAGCATCGGGCTTATCCGATGCGGACCGAAGCGGACCTGCAGCAGGCGCTTCGGCTTGCCACCGAGTGGAACGCGCACGCGGTGGTGCGGCTGGCCGGGCAAGGCTTCACGCTTGGCGCGATGACCGGCAGGCGCGCCACGGAACTGCGCATGGCTTCCATGCTGATGCAGAAGCAGGATGTCGAAGCGGGCGGCCTGATGTCGTATTTCGCCGATCACCGCGATCTCTGGCGCAGGGCCGCGGTGCAGGTCGACCGTCTGCTCAAGGGTGCCAGACCGCAGGATCTGCCGTTCGAATTACCGACCCGCTTCGAACTGATCGTCAATCTCAAGACAGCGAGGACGCTCGGCCTCGAGGTGCCGTCATCGGTGCTGGCACGCGCCGATGAGGTGATCGAGTAGACAAGAAAAAGGCCGGCTCTTGTGAGCCGGCCTTGTCTTCGAATGTCTCTCTTTCTTTGCGTCACGCCGCGCCGCGGATCTCGCCGCCGCCGGGCGGTGGCACCGGGACGCCATCGGCGGTGTATTCGTTGAGCTTGTTGCGCAACGTGCGGATCGAGATGCCGAGGATGTTGGCCGCGTGGGTGCGGTTGCCGAGGCAATGCTTGAGCGTTTCCAGGATCAGGTCGCGCTCCACATCAGCGACGGTGCGGCCGACCAGCGACCGTGTCACCTGCTCGGCGGCCTGTGCCGCATAGGCGGCCGGGCCCGAGCGGGACTGGTCGAGCCGCGCGCCGTCCGGCGTGAGGATGCCGTCGACGCCGATCTCGACGCCGGTCGAGAGCAACACCGCGCGATGGATGGTGTTCTCCAGTTCGCGCACGTTGCCCGGCCAGCGGTGCAGCGACAGCGCCTTGCGCGCCTCGGCCGAGAATGGCCGCACTGGCACGCCGTTGGCGTCGGCGTATTTCTTGGCGAAGAACTGCGCGAGCTCGTTCACGTCGGCGGGACGTTCGCGCAGCGGCGGCAGCTTCAGATTGACGACGTTGAGGCGGAACAGCAGGTCCTCGCGGAAGGTGCCGGCGCGCGCGGCCTCGGTCAGATTGCGGTTGGAGGTGGCGATGATGCGGATATCGACCGGCACCGGACGGGTGCCCCCGACGCGATCGATGACGCGCTCCTGGATCGCGCGCAGCAGCTTGGCCTGCAGGCGTACGTCCATTTCCGAGATTTCGTCGAGCAGCAGCGTGCCGCCGGTCGCCTCCTCGAACTTGCCGACGCGGCGGGCGACGGCGCCCGTGAAGGCGCCTTTCTCGTGGCCGAACAGCTCGGATTCCAGGAGGTTCTCCGGGATGGCCGCGCAATTGACGCAGATGAACGGCTTTTTCGAACGGTTGGAGCGGGTGTGGACGTAGCGCGCCAGCACCTCCTTGCCGGTGCCGGATTCGCCGGTGATCAGCACCGAGGCGTCGGAGGTGGCGATCTGCGTCGCGAGCTTGACCACCTGCGCGGTGGCGTCGTCGCGGTAAATCAGATCGCGGGAGTCGTCGGCAACGGCGGCCAGCACCGCCGCGATCAGCTCCGGATCGGGCGGCAGCGGGATGTATTCTTTGGCGCCGGCATGGATCGCCTCGACCGCGGCGCGGGCGTTGTTCTCGATGCCGCAGGCGACGATGGCCACATGAATGTGTTCGAGCTCGAGCTTGGTGACGAGGTCGCGGATATCGACCACGACGTCGACCATCAGCAGATCCGCGCCTTTGGTGCGCAGCACGGCCAGCGCCTGTGCGATCGACTCGGCGTGGGTGACGGCGGCGCCGCGGTCCATCGCGATCTTGGTCGCGAGGGTGAGTTGGCCTTTGAGCGTTCCGACGATCAGGAGTCGCATCGTTGGCCCCTTTCCTTATGCGTTGCGAGCGTGGTCCGGTCCGAAAACCGCTTCCGATTGTTCAGGATCATGCTCTAGTTCCGGTCGGCCTTGATGACTTCCGTCATCGTCACGCCGAGCTTGTCTTCCACGAGCACCACCTCGCCGCGGGCGACGAGACGGTTGTTGACGTAGATGTCGATGGCTTCGCCGACCTTGCGGTCGAGCTCCAACACGGTGCCGGGTCCGAGCCTGAGCAATTCGCCGACATCCATGGTGGCGCGGCCGAGCACCGCCGAGACCTGCACCGGCACATCGAAAACGGCTTCGAGATCGGCCGCGCCGCGCGTGAGGTTCTCGGCCTCCTGGGCCATCGCGGTGGTCTGCAGATCGGCCGGCGGGGCTGCGGTGTTGTCGAGGTCTGGAAGCGGAACTTGTTCGTTCATGCGATGTCTCCAAGCTCAGGCATCACGGCGGATGGCCGCGCGCCGAGATAGCGTGCAATGGCGGTGCTGATGGCGGCGTCGATCTTGCCTTGGTCACGGATAACGCCGCCGTCGGCCCATTCGATCTTGCAGTCGCCGACCGCGATCTCGGGCTCGGCAATGACGACGAGACGGCCCTCAAAGCCGCGGGTTCGGGAGATTTCATCGAGCCGCTCGCAGGCGGTCCCGTGCAGCGTGTCGTTGACGCGCACGATGATATGCGGCGATGAGGCAAGCTGGCGGAAGCATTCAGTCACCAGCGCCGCGATTTCGCCGAACGGCTCGCGCGACACCAGCTCGGGCGCGAGCTTCTTGGCGATTGCGATGGCGAGATCGACGGCTTCGGCCTCGATCCGCTGTTCGGCCGCGACGATGCTGCGGGCGAACCGCTCGATGGCGTCGCCGACCTGCTCGAAGGCGGCCGCAGTGCGGTGCGCCGCGGCGGCGACGGCCTCGGTTTCGCCCGCCTCAAAGCCATTGCGGAAGCCTCTGCTCTCGGCCTCGGTCAGCATGAGCGCGTGCTCGGCAGCCGCGACCGACTTCTGCGCAGCCGCAGCGCCCGGCGCAAAGTCTTGGTCGAACAGGTATTTGGCCTTCGATGTCACGCCGTATATTCCTCAGTAGACCAGTTCTTCGTCGCGCGTCTTGGAGATGATGATCTCGCCCTTGGCGGCGAGGTCCTTGGCGAGGTTGACGAGCATGACCTGCGCTTCGTCGACGTCGCGCAGCCGCACCGGACCCATCGCCTGCATGTCGTCGACCAGCATCTTGGCGGCGCGGGTCGACATGTTGCCGAGGAAGAACTGCCGCAGCGTTTCGGTGGCGCCCTTGAGCGCGATCGCGAGCTTGTCCTTCTCGACGCTGCGCAAAAGAGTCTGCGCCGCGCCCGCGTCGAGCCGCACCAGATCGTCGAAGGTGAACATCAGTGTCTTGATGCGCTCCGCGGCTTCGCGGTTGGCGTCTTCCAGCGAGGTCATGAACCGGGTTTCGGTCTGGCGGTCGAAATTGTTGAAGATTTCCGCCATCACCTCGTGGGCGTCGCGGCGGCGGGTATGCGACAGGCTCGACATGAATTCGGTGCGCAGCGTCTGCTCGACGCGCTCCAGCACTTCCTTCTGCACCGTCTCCATCTTCAGCATGCGGTTGACCACATCGAGCGCGATATCCTCCGGCAGGATCGCGAGCACGCGGGCGGCATGCTCCGGCGTGAGCTTGGACAGCACCACGGCGATGGTCTGCGGATACTCGTTCTTGAGATAGCTCGCCAAGACCTCTTCCTGGACGTTGGCGAGCTTCTCCCACATGTTGCGGCCGGCCGGGCCGCGGATCTCGTCCATGATGCCGCCGACACGCTCCGGCGGCAGATATTGCTGCAACAGGCGTTCGGTGGCGTCGTAGTTGCCGAGCAAGGCTCCGGACGCCGACAGCCGTCCGACGAATTCCAGCAGAAGATTCTCGACCAGCTTCGCGTCGACCGTCCCGAGCGTCGACATCACGATCGAAAGTTGCCGCAGGTCGTCGTCGTCGAGCAAGGCCCAGACCTTCGAGCCGTGCTGCTCGCCGATGGCGAGCATGAGCACCGCGGCGCGCTCCGGACCGGTGAGCTGCTTCTGGCCCTTGCCCACATCGGTGTGCCGGGACGCCAGCGAGGCGACCAGCTCTTCGACCTCTTGCGTTGCTTTTTTTGCGGCAGCCATGATGCGTCGAGGGTCTCAGTGATCGGGTCAGGCGGCGTCTTCGTGCAACCAGGCGCGGACGATGGCTGCGGTCTCGTTCGGGTTCTTGTCGGCCAATTCGCCGACCTTCTGCACCGACTGCTGGTGCACCTGGCCCTGGACCTGTGCGTAGTCGATCATGGTGGCGGTGCGGTTCGGCGGCGGGGGCGGCATCGGCAGTGGTTCGGGCATGGCCATTGGCGCAGCGACAGCGCCTGCAACGCCGGGCAGGCCAATGGCTGCGGCGGTCGGATAGCCGGCCATGGCGATCGCAGCAGCCTGCGGGGCTTGCGGCCCCATGATGCGCCGGAGCATCGGGCGCACCACCAGCAGCATCGCCAGGAGGCCGAGCAGCGCCATCACGCCGAGCTCAATGCCCCGCATGATGTCGTCCTTGGTGAAGGTCGGAATCCAGCCTGCCGGTTCGGCAGCGGGGATGTTCGGCGCTTCGGCCAGGCGGAGGTTCGCAACCTCCACCTGATCCCCGCGCTTGGCGTTGAAGCCGATGGCGCTTCGCACCAGGCTGGCGATCAGATCGATCTCCTCCTTGCTGCGCGGCTGATAGGTCAGTTCGCCCTTGTCGTTCTTGGCGTAAGTGCCGTCGACCACGACGGCGACCGATTTGCGATTGACGCGGCCACCTTCGATCACCTCGGTCTTGGTGGTGCGAGTGATTTCGTAGTTGACGACCTCTTCGGTCTTGCGATTCTGGTCGCGCTGCTGCTGAGCCTCCGGGCGCTGTGCGTTGCCCGGCAGCTCGTTGCCGACCGAGACCGTGTTGGCATTCGGGTCGGCGCCGGCACTGGTTTCTTCACGGGTCTGGCTCGAGCGCACCACCCGGCTTTCCGGATCGAAGCGATCGGTGGTCTCGGTGATGCGGTTGAAATCGAAATCGATATTGACGCGGACCCGCGCCCGGCCCGGTCCCACCACCGAATTGACGATCGATTCGATGTCCTGACGTGCGCGGCTTTCAGCCGCCGTCTTGCGCTCGTCGGCGGTGACGCCGCCCGCGTTGTCGTCGCCATTGCCGTCGGCCAAGAGCCGGCCGGCTTCGTCGATGACCGAGACGCGCTGCGGCTTGAGTCCGTTGACGGCGGTGGCGACAAGATGGCGGATCGCCCGCACCTGCGTCGCCTCCAGCGTGCCGCGGACCTTCAGCACGATCGACGCCGACGGTTCGGCCTTGTCGCGCGAGAACAGCGGCCGCTCAGGCAGCACAAGGTGAACGCGCGCCTGCTGCACCCGCTCGATGGCGCGGATGGTGCGCGCCAGTTCGCCTTCCAGCGCGCGCAGATGGTTGATGTTCTGCACGAAGCTCGTGGCGCCGAGTGCGTCCGACTTGTCGAAAATCTCGTAGCCGACACCGCCGCCCTTCGGCAGCCCGGACTCGGCAAGCTTCATGCGCAGCCGCGGCACCTGCTCCTTGGGCACCATCACGATCGTGCCGTCGCTCTTGATGTCGTAGGGGATGCCTTGCCGTTCGAGGTCCTTGATGATCGCCGACGAATCTTCGACCGAAAGGTCGGTGAACAGCGGCACCATCTGCGGCGCGGTGGCGCGCGCAATCAGGAAGGCGAAGAAGGCCATCAGCCCGAGGGTGACCACACCCATCGCGATGATTCGTGTCGGGCCAAGAGTCCGGAAGAACGAGACGAAGCCTTGCACGGGAATCCTCTGAATCGGCGAAGACACCGACCCGGCAAGAATTGCCCAGTATATGGTTACTGTGGGGTTAATGAGCCGGTTAACTTGCGTCCGGGACACGAGAAATGTCGCCGCAACGCCACCGCGCGGTTAACCGATCGTAAAGAGCTGGCAGCCCGGCCTACTCGATCAGGGCCGCGACCTTGTTGTCCTTCGGATCAATGATGAGGACCTTGTCGTCCTTGACCAGGAAGGAATGCGACTTGACCTGCGGCACCTTCGCGGCGACCTCGACCGGCATCGGCTGGAGCGGGATGCCCGACGGAACGACCTGGCCGACCGCGGACGGCACCTTGGCGGCTGATTGATCCTGCGGTGGCGCGATCTTCATGTCCTTGATGATGAGTTCTTTGATGACGTGGCGCTGCTCCATCGTCAGGTTGACGGTTTCCGCGGCTTGCGACGACGGGGCGGCGCCGGACGTGCTCGGAATTTGGGCGACGACAGGCAGCGAGAGCGTCAGCATGGCGGCGGCTGCCGTCACAAAAATACGTGCCTTCATTCGATGTCCGCCCATGATGACCTCTGTGGGAACTGTCCTGGATTAGAACGCGTGGTGCCGCGGCGGGGTTCCCGCCGGCACCAGGTTAGTTGCCGCGGGTTGGCGGCAAAAATGCGGGTTGATCGGCTGCCCAAGGAACGTTCCCAAGATACTGCCCAAGACATGGCAGAAGGCCTGTAGAATCATACCTTGAGCAGCCACGAGGCCTTTCAGGCTGGATCAGTAGCAGCGCTCGAACCCGTTGCGGTCGATCGTGCACGAACTGCTGTAGCCGGTCGTGTAGTAGCCGCCGGTCCGGGCGGTGCCGCGATAGGCGAAGCTGTCGCGCGGCACCACATATTCTGGCTGGTCGATGATGACCTCACGACGCGGCACCACGATCACCCGCTCACGCCGCGGTGCGACGACTACGGTGGAGCGCTCCGGCACATAAGCGCGATCCTGCACGACATAGTTCGGCTCGACGGCATACACGGTGCCGGGAACGGTACCTGGAACAGGGCCTGGCGCCACGACGACGGCATCCGGATCGGTCACGTAGACGGTTTCAGCACGGGCAGCAGCAGTGGCCATCAATGCGAGTGCGGCGGCTGTGCCAGTCAGCAATGCGATCCTCATCATCGTCTCCTTGCCTTGCAGGCCCCATAGCCGTGAAGTGAACGGCGCGCTGCACGCGGTGTTCCTGCCGCATGTTGGGCTTTGCTCGGGCGGCACGATGATGATGGAACTGAAAACGCAAAGCGCCGGCCTTTGGGGGCCGGCGCTTTAAGAACTGGGTCAGATTTCGGCTACTGCCGGTATTGCTGGATCCGCGTCGTGCGCAGCCCGGCAAGGCCGTGCTGGTCGATGGAATACTGCCAGGCGAGAAATTCCTCGACGGTCAGTGTGTATCGGGCGCAAGCCTCCTCGAGGGAGAGCAGACCGCCACGTACGGCTGCCACCACCTCCGCCTTGCGGCGGATGACCCAGCGCTTGGTACCCGGTGCCGGCAAATCCGCGATCGTCAGCGGACTTCCGTCGGGCCCGATCACATATTTGACCCTCGGGCGGTGGGGTTCATTCATCGACATACTCACGACTACTGACTAACTCTCGCAGGACAATACGCGTGGCGACTTAAAAAATGGCTAAGCGCGTCAGACAATTGGGTAAAAATTGCCGCTAGATTTGAAAGGGCTTATGCACGATTGAAACCCGCGCGCAGCGGCATTTTACCTGCATCCGCGGGGAATGTGCAGCCGGCGCATCAGCTTCCAGAAATGAACGAAGCGTTACCGCCCGCGCGAACTTCGGGTCCGGGACACCAGCGTCAATTGCGAACGACGCGCTTCAGCTTGTCGAGCGTGTAGTCCTGGCCGGCGATCGAAAGCGTCGGCGGAGTCTGCGTCAGATCGGCGGAGTCGACCTCGGCCTGGATCTCGGTCGGGACCGCCACTGTCTGGCCGGCGGCGTCCTTTGCGGTGATCGAGATTTTGTAATTGCCGTCGGGCCACTGCAGGTCGCTGGCGTCCTTGCCGTTCCAGGTGAACTCCTGATTGCCGGCGGTGAGCGCGCGGGTCGTGCTGTAGACCGTCACGCCGGCCGAGTTCATGACGTTGATGGTGGCGGTCGCGGGCTTGGTCGGTGAGAGCCGCCAGGTCGCGCTGCCGTCCTTGAGCGGGGCGGTGTCGCCATCGACCGCGACGGTCTGGCCGACGAAGTTGAGCGCCTGGGTCGCCTGCGCGGTCTTTTGCAGCGACACCAGCGTGGAGAGCTGGTCGTTGGACTTGAGCTGCTGCTCGACGCCTGCGAACTGCACGAGCTGCGCGGTGAACTGGTTGGTGTCCAGCGGATCGAGCGGGTTCTGGTTCTTGAGCTGCGTGGTGAGCAGCGTCAGGAAGGTCTGGAAGTTGCCGGCGATCGTGTTGGTGTCGACGCCGCTCGAATTCGACGAGCTCGAAGCGTTGTTGTTCGTGCTCGATACGACTGGCGTGGGGTTGTTGGTAACGGGAGTCGCCATGATGGTTTGTCCTGAAAGTCCTAAACTCTGATATCGAGGCCGCCGCTCATGCCGAGCAGACGGCCGTAGCCCTGACGCTGCACCGGCAAGCGGGTCGCTTCATCGTCCGGCACCACGATCTTCGTGGTGTTGGACGGGCCTTGGTCGTCGCTCTGCGCAAACTGCTGGCGCAGTGTGAATTCCATGGCGTTGTCGGAGGTCTTGAGCCCGGCCTGTTGCAGCGCGCGTTCCAGCTGGCTGGCGTCACGCTTGAGCAGCTCGAGCGTCTCGGTTCGTTCGACCACCAGGCGTGTGGTGGTGTTGCCGTCGCTGTCGATGTCGAGCTTGACGTCGATGCGGCCGAGCTCCGCCGGGTCGAGGCGGATTTCGAAATGCTGCTTGCCGGCCGACGCCTGCGTGGCGATTTCAACGGCCACGCCGCTGAGCGGAATGGCGGCTGCGGCATTGGCTTGGGTCTGGGCCTGGGCCTGAAGCTGAGCCTGGATGTGTGCGGGCGCGAGCGTTTGCGGCTGCACCTGGGGGGCGTTGGCGCTGGGCGCGGCTGCGGTCGCAGCCGCCGCAGCGTCTGCCGAAGCCGTGGTGATCGTCGCACCCGCGGGGGCTGCGCCGGCCTTGGTCTCAGCCGCGTGATGACCCCTCGTTTCGGCTTCGGCATTTTCGCCGGCCGGCTTGGCGGCGCTGTGACGAATGTCGTGGGCCTGTTTGCCGCCGTTTTGCTGTTCGGTGTCGCCGTCCTGACCGGGCTGGGCTGCAGTGGCCTTGGTGTCGGCGGTGATGTCCGACTTGGCCTGGGTCAGCGCTTTGGCGTCGCCCTTGGTATCGCCCTTGGCATCGGTCTTGTCTTCTTTCTTGTCCTTGGCGGCGGGCTTGCCTTCGTCGGCTGTGGCGGTTTGCTTGGCCGCTTGCAAGGCGATCAACGCATCGATCTGCGTGGCTGCGCCGGAAGCGGCGGTCGCATCCGCGGCGGGCGCATCTGATGCGACCGGTTGCGGCGCGGCGATGACGGTGGCGGCAGTGGTGACCACGGGTTGCGCCGGGTCGACAAGCATCGCCTGGAGCGCCGCCGCGGGGTCCGCGTCTGGCTTCGTTTCGGTTTCGGTGGCCGCCGTGGTCGTGCCGTCATCGGCGGGCTTTGCAGCATCGTCGCCGGCTTTGGCGTCCTTGGCGGTCGTATTGTCGGTGTTCTTGGTGTCTTTGACGTCTTTGGCGCGCGCGCCGTCCTGGACGTCGCTCGCGTCCTTGGTCTTGTCCGAAGTGTTGCGGTCTTCCCTGGAATCCGTCTTGCGGCTCTTGTCCGCGGGGCGCGGCGGGGCGTCGCTTCTGTCGGCTCGGGCGTGGCGCGGGGCCGGAGGCGGCTCGGGCGCCGGCGCGGTGCTGTCGAGCAACTCGGAAAATGGCGAATTCTGGCCCCGGTCGCTGCTGTCGGTGCGGCTCCGGGCGTTGGATTGATGCGCGTGCAACTGGTGGCTGGCGCTGACCTGGGACGCGACGCTCGGCACGTTGGACCTCGCTGGCGATAATGACGCAGGAATGGGTTGCCAAGGCTTTTGCAATCACCGGGCCAGCGCGATCATGGAATTTTATGTGTATTTTCAATGGTTTACTAAATCCGGGATGCCCGGACACCGGCACGGCTTGCGCCCAGGCGGCAAGAATTGCCGGGCCGGACTATGCTTGCGGGCCCGCATTGCTTGGCCACAGTCGGTCCCTATAGTAATGGCCTGTCTCCGATACCGATGAACATGCAGGAGCGCGGCGGACGCCGCTGCCGGAATGCGCAACAGTCTCGACCTTGACGGACGCCCGCAGGACACCCGCGTCGTCGTCGCCATGTCCGGCGGCGTCGACTCGTCGGTGACCGCGGCGCTGCTCAAGGCCGAGGGCTATGATGTCATCGGCGTGACGCTGCAGCTTTACGACCACGGCGCCGCGACCCATCGCAAGGGCGCCTGCTGCGCCGGCCAGGACATTCACGACGCCCGCGCGGTCGCCGACCGGATCGGCATTCCGCATTATGTCCTCGACTATGAAAGCCGCTTCAAGGAGGCGGTGATCGACCGCTTCGCCGAGAGCTACGTCTCGGGCGAGACGCCGGTGCCCTGCGTCGACTGCAACACGGCGATCAAGTTCAAGGATCTGCTCGGCACCGCGCGCGA
>Ga0075366_10001621_pt1 | contig 11273 bp, 9 predicted proteins | sample EndMethybrTD3031_FD_72351 | JGI IMG/M metagenome (GOLD analysis project Ga0075366, IMG submission 72351) | Populus endosphere microbial communities from Tennessee, USA - Endosphere MetaG P. TD hybrid TD303-1 | ecosystem: Host-associated > Plants > Roots > Endosphere | place: USA: Tennessee... | reverse complement strand
TCGTCGAGCACCCGCTGACGCACGAGAAGATCCCGGTCTGGGTCGGCAACTACGTGCTGATGTCCTACGGCGACGGCGCGGTGATGGGCGTGCCGGGCCACGACGAGCGCGACTTCGCGTTCGCCAAGAAGTACGGCATCGACATCCTGCAGGTCATCCACGTCGACCACGAACCCCACTTCAGCTACGACCACTGGCAGGAGTGGTACGCCGACAAGGCCCGCGGTGTCACGATCAACTCCGACCTCTACAGCGGCCTGAACCACACGCAGGCGGTCGACGCGGTCGCCAAGGCGCTCGCGCACAAGGGCCTGGGCGAGAAGAAGACGACCTGGCGGCTGCGCGACTGGGGCATCAGCCGCCAGCGCTACTGGGGCACGCCGATCCCGATCATCCACTGCGAGGCCTGCGGCCCGGTGCCGGTGCCCGAGAAGGATCTGCCGGTCGTGCTGCCCGAGGATCTGATCCCCGACGGCTCGGGCAACCCGCTGAACAAGTGCGCCGCGTTCCTGAACGTCGCCTGCCCGCAGTGCGGCCGGGCCGCGCAGCGCGAGACCGACACGATGGACACCTTCGTCGATTCGTCGTGGTACTTCATGCGCTACTGCGACCCGAAGAACGACAAGGCGATGGTCGCGGCCGGCACACAGTACTGGATGCCGATGGACCAGTACATCGGCGGCATCGAGCACGCGATCCTGCACCTGCTCTACGCGCGCTTCTGGACCAAGGTGATGCGCGACCTGCGGCTCGTGCACGTCGACGAGCCGTTCGTCCACCTGCTGACCCAAGGCATGGTGCTCAACGAGGCCTTCGTGCGCACCGGCGCCGAGGGCGGGCGCGAGTACTTCTGGGAGCACGACCTCGACGTCGTGCGCGACGAGCATCACCACGTGCTGTCCGCCACCGCCAAGCGCGACGGCAAGCCGGTCGAGTGCGAGGGCTGGACGACGATGTCCAAGTCCAAGAACAACGGCATCGACCCGCAGGCGCTGATCGAACGCTTCGGCGCCGACACCGCGCGCCTGTTCGTGATTTTCGCGTCGCCGCCCGAGCAGACGGTCGAGTGGAACGACGCCGGCGTCGAAGGTGCGAACCGATTCCTGCGCCGGCTGTGGAACTTCGGCGTCAAGCATGCCGAGGCGATCCGCGCGGCCGGCGACCCTGCTGCCGGTGCGCTCGATGCCGCGGCCAAGGCGCTGCGCTTCGAGCTGCACTCGGTGCTGCGCCAGATCAGCTACGACTACGAGCGCATGCAGTACAACACCGTCGCCTCCGGCGCGATGAAGCTGCTCAACGCGCTCGAAGGCTTCAAGGCGGCCGCGCCGGCCGTGCTGCGCGAGGGCCTCGGCATCCTGCTGCGTGCACTCTATCCGGTCTGCCCGCACACCACCTGGGCGCTGTGGAAAGAGCTCGGCTACGAGCGCGCCCACGGCGACCTGCTCGACGCGCCCTGGCCGGTGGTCGACGAGGCTGCGCTGCGCCAGGATCAGATCGAGCTGATGCTGCAGGTGAACGGCAAGCTGCGCGGCTCGATCACGGTGCCGGCCGAGGCCGACAAACATGCGATCGAGGCCGCCGCGCTCGCGAGCCCGGACCTGGAGCGCTTCCGCCAGGGGCTGGCGATCAAGAAGGTGATCGTCGTGGCCGGCCGGCTCGTCAACGTCGTGGTCGGATGACTTCAAGGCGGCGCCTGCTCGCACTCGGCCTGGCCCCGTTGTCCCTGGCCGGCTGCGGCTTCGAGCTGCGGCGCGCGCCCGAGCTGCGCTTTCGCACCGTCGCGCTGACCGGTTTCGCACAGCGCTCGCCGCTCGCCGCCGAGCTGCGCCAGAACATCAATGCGAGCAAGACCACACAGGTCGTCGAGGCCACGTCGCAGGCGCAGGTGGTGCTCGAGGCGACGGTCGACACGCGCGAGAAGAGCGTCGTCGCAAGCACCGCGGCCGGCCAGGTGCGCGAGCTGCAGCTGCGCACGCGGCTCGAGTTCCGCCTGCGCACGCTGTCCGGCCGCGAGCTGATCCCGAAGACCGAGATCCTGCTCAGCCGCGACATGAACTACACCGAGGACACCGCCCTCGCGAAGGAGCAGGAGGAGACCTTCCTCTACCGCGCGATGCAGAGCGACATCGTCAGCCAGGTGATGCGCCGGCTCGCTGCCGTCCCGGCGGTCTGACCCCACGACCATGCAGGTTCGCGCCGACCAGCTCGCCCAGCACCTCGCGAAGGGCGTGCGCGCGCTCTACACCGTGTGGGGCGACGAGGCACTGCTCGCGCAGGAGGCCGGGGACGCGATCCGCGGCGCGGCACGCGCGGCCGGCTGCACCGAGCGCCAGGTGCACACCGTCAGCGGCGCGCACTTCGACTGGAGCAGCCTGCTCGGCGCGTCGCAGGCGCTGAGCCTGTTTTCGGACCGGCAGCTGATCGAGATCCGCATCCCGTCCGGCAAGCCCGGCAAGGACGGCTCGGAGGCGCTGCAGCGCTACTGCGAGGCGCTGAACGACGACGTCGTCACGCTGGTGCAGTTGCCGCGCCTGGACCGCATGCAGCAGCAGAGCGCTTGGTTCGGCGCGCTCGACGGCGCGGGCTTGACGATCCGCGTAGACCCGGTCGAGCGCAAGGCACTGCCGCAGTGGATCGCGCAGCGCCTGGCCGTACAGGGCCAGCGCGTGCAGGGCGGCGACGCCGGCCAGCAGGCGCTGACGTTCTTTGCCGACCGCGTCGAAGGCAACCTGCTCGCCGCGCACCAGGAGATCCAGAAGCTCGGCCTGCTGTACCCGGCCGGCGAGCTCGACTTCGAGCAGATCGAGGCGGCGGTGCTGAACGTCGCGCGCTACGACGTCTTCAAGCTCGGCGAGGCGGTGCTCGCCGGCCAGGTCGCGCGTGCGCTGCGCATGCTCGAAGGGCTCGAGGCCGAAGGCGAGGCCGCGGTGCTGGTGCACTGGTCGCTCGCCGAAGACATCCGCGCACTCAAGCGCGTGAAGGACGCGGTCAACGCCGGCAAACCGCTGCCGATGGCGCTGCGCGAGAACCGCGTCTGGGGCGTCAAGGAACGCCTGTTCGAACGTGCCGTGCCGATGCTGACCGACAACGCGCTCGCGGCGCTCGTCGACGCGGCGCATGTCTGCGACGGCCTCGTCAAGGGCCTCAAGCACCCCGACTGGCCGCTCGATCCGTGGGAAGGCCTGCGGCGCATCGTACTGATGCTGATCGAGCAGCTCTCGTCGGCGACGCCGGCCAGCGCACGCGGCCGGATCGCCGCGCCGGTGTTCGCGCTGCGCGCCTGAGATCGGCTGGCGGATAATTCCTCCATGGTCGACAAGCAGCAGCTCCGGGCGTTTCGAACCACGCTGGTCCAGGACAAGGCGCTGGGTCCGACCGATCCCAAGTACGTGCCGAACCTTCACGGTACGGACGAAGAGGACGTCATCGCTCGCTTGTTCGACGACATCGTGACGCGCGGCGGCGGCGAGATCTTCTATTTCAGCGGCCAGCGCGGCACCGGCAAGAGCACGGAGCTGCGCCGCCTCGAGACGATGGTCAACGGCGAGGGCGCCCAGGCAATCCGGTTCGACAGCCTGGATTACATCTCAGAGACCGACAAAGTCACGGTCGAGTCGTTGCTGCTGCTCGTCGCTGCCGGGCTGGCCGACTGGGCCTTCGCCAATCATCACGAGGCCTTTCTGCACGAGGACGCCTGGACCCGGTTCAAGAATTTCCTCCAGACCGAACTGCAGATCACCGAGATCGGTGCGTACGGTGTCAAGGCCAAGCTGAAGGACCAGCAGGCCACCGTGATCGAGAAGATCCGCCTGCTCTCCGAGCCTCGCCAGTGGACCAAGCGCGTCGCCGGTTTTGCCGGCGAGATCGTCGAGTTCATTCGTGTCGCGACCAAGCGCAGCAAGGTGGTTGTCATCGTCGACTCGCTCGAGCGCCTGCGCGGCGTGTCCGCCGACGACCAGGACGACATGTTCCATCGGGTCGTGACCGCTTTCGCCGGCGAGTACGACCGCCTGCGCATACCGGGCGCGAGCGTGGTCTATTCGACGCCGCCCTATCTGGTGCTGCTGGCCGACGTGCGCAACTACGTGGCGTGTTATTCGCTCGCGTCGGTGCGTGTCTACGATCGGCCGGATGCCGGCAAGGTGCGTGTCCCGCGCGTGAGCGGCCTGTCGGCGATGACTGACCTGATCGGTCGGCGCTACCCCGCCTGGCGCGAGGTGTTGTCGCCCGCCGCGCTCGAAGACATGGCGCTGTATTCGGGCGGCGATCTGCGCCACTTCATGCAACGCCTGGTGTCCGGCGTGGTCAGCCAGGCCCAGTTCGCGCTCGATCGGCTGCCGCTCGCGGTCGATGACCCGATCGTGCAGCGCGTCCGGGAAGAGAACCGCGGGGAAACCGAGCGCCTCACGGTGCGCAGCGAGTGGCCGCTGCTCAAGACCATCGCGACGACGCACAATGCCATCGCCACCGACCGTGGCGATTCGCTGCGTGCGATGGCGCGTTTGTTCGAGACTCGGGTCATCCTCAACTATCGCAACGGCCAGGAGTGGTTCGACGTACACCCGCTGCTGTGGCCGTTGATCGATGCCTTCGACCCCCCCCAACCTGACGCCGCCGCTGCTTGAGGCAGCGTGGCAGACGCTGCGCCCCAGCCTGGAGTGGGCGCAGGAGTTCGGGCTGGTCTTCGTGTTCGACGGCAATCCTGCGGTCAAGGAACAGCTCTTCGAGCGCAGCCTCGACCTGATGCAGGCGCAGGCCAAGAACGTGCAGCGGCAGCGGCCCGCGAACCCCGACGAGCTGGCGCACGGCTTCGTCGAAGCCGTGCTGCAGCCGCGCTCCGCGTGGGTGCGGGCCGGCATCCCGCTGTGGCTCGACCTCGACCCGTCTCCAGGCGACTCCGCTTGGGACCAGGCGCGCGTCGTCTTCCTGGCGCGACTCAACGAGCGCCGCGCGGCCCTGGAACGCGAGCACCCGCGCGCGATGGTGATCGTGCTGCCGTACGACTGGACCAAGCGGGCCGCCGAGGCAGCGCCCGACCTCTGGACGATCCGCCGGCCGACGGTGCGGCTCGAAGCCGCGCAGACGATGTCGACCGAACCCTCGTCCGCGCCGCGCCTGCGCGTCGAGGACTCGGGCGCGGCGGCCGCCCCGGCGTACGAGCGGGTGCCCGCCGCGGTCGCCCGGTGGGAAGCGGCGCACGCTCGCGGCAGCGCGGATCTGTCGGTCTGGGACGGCATCCATGCCGTCGACGCCGCCGCTGAGATCGACGACACGGCGACCGCTCACCGCATCGCAGAGCAGGCGGTCGCGCTAGCGCGCGAGCGCGCCAACCCGCATGATCTGGCGTCGGCCTTGCAGCGACTCGGCGGGGCCGCGTTGGCACTCGGCCGTTTCGAAGCCGCTCGCAGCACGAGCCTCGAAAGCGCGTCGTTGATGCGCGAGTTGCTGGCCCGCGACGGTGAAACACCACTGCGCCTGCGCGACATATTCGTCAGCGTCAACGACATCGGTCGCGCGGCGGAAGCGCTCGGTCGCCCCGACGAGGCGCAGGCCGCCTACCGCGAGGCCGAGGCGCTGTGCCGACGCCAGATCGCCGCCTTCGGCGAGACGCCCGAGCGGCAGCGCGACCTGGCGGTGGCGCTGAACAACCTCGGCGACCTCGCGATGCAGCTCCAGCGACCTGCCGATGCGGCAGCGGCCTTCCAGGAGTCGCGCGATCTGGCCGAACGCATCATCGCCACCGAAGGCGAGACGCCGCAGCGGCTGCGCGACCTGTTCATTGCGATCAACAGCCTGGGGAGCGTGGCCGAGTCGCTCGGCCGCTTCGAAGAGGCCGGCGCGAATTACCGTGCGGCGCAGGCGTTGTGCCGGCGTCTGCTCGGCACCTACGGCGAGACCGCGCAGCGGCTTCGCGACCTGGCGATCGTCGTCAACAACCTTGGCGACGTCGCCAAGGGCCTCGGCCGCTCCGACGAGGCGCTGAGCGCCTACGAGGAATACCGCTCGCTGTGTGAACGACTGATCGAGGGCTACGGCGAAAGCGCGCTGCGGCTTCGCGACCTGTCGATCGCCCGGAACAATCTCGGCCAGGCGTCGAGCTCGCTCGGGCGCCTGGACGCCGCCGAAACCCACCACCGCTCTGCCGAGCAGCTGCGGCGCGATCTGATCGAGCGCTACGGCGAAAGCGCGGAGCGGCTGGGAGATCTCGCGAACTCGCTCAACAACGTCGGTATGGTGCTCGAGGCAGCTGGTCGCTTCGACGAGGCGCGGGCAGCCTACAGCGGCGCGGAATCGACCTGCCGGCGCCTTCTGGAAGTCGGTGGCGAGACAGCGGAGCACCTGCGTGAGCTGGCGATCTCGATCAACAACCTCGGCGACGTGGCCAAAGCGCTCGGCCAAATGGACGAGGCCCGCAAGCACTACCTGGAGAACCGCACGCTCTGCGAGCGGCTGATCGACCGTTTCGGCGAGACGGCGACCCGCCTGCGCGATCTGTCGATTTCGATCAACAACCTCGGCGACGTCGCCTTGCTGCGCAATCGGACGGAAGAGGCCTGGACGGCCTATCGCGAAGGCGAGGCGCTGGCACGCCGCGCGCTCGAGACCTATGGCGACACGCCGGAGCGACTGCGCAGCCTGGGCATCTCGATGGCCCGCATCGGCAGCTTAGCGACGACTCTGGGTCGCTCCGAAGAGGCTCGGTCGTCGTTCGAAACGCAGGCCGAGCTCGCCGGCCGCATGCTCCAGACCTATGGCGATTCGGTCGACGCGCTGGAGATGCGCGCCTACGCGCTGGCCGGCCTGGGCGAGCTCCGCTTGCCGACTGCCCCGGCCGAGGCGCTGCATGACCTGCGCGCCGCCCAGGATCTCTACGAGCGACTTGCGCTCGCGCGCCCGCAGGACAAGCGCTACCGCAACAAGTTGGCGCGGCTGGCAACGCAGCTAGCCACGGCATCGGGCGGCGACGGCGTTCAGTAACCGCGCGTGCGGTCGACGAGGTTCGCGATCGGCCGCCCGGCGCGCAGCGCGTGCACGTTGCGCGCCGCGATCGCCGCGGCGGTGCGTGCATCGGTCTGCGCCGCGGTGTGCGGCAGCACGGTGATGCGCGGATGGACCCAGAACGGGTGATCCGCAGGCAGCGGCTCGGTGGCGAACACGTCGAGCACCGCGCGGTGCAGCCGGCCGCGATCGAGCGCGTCGAGCAGGTCGGCTTCGACGACGTGCGCGCCGCGCGCCAAGTTGACGAAGCTTGTGCCTGGCCGCATCCGTGCGAAACAGCGTGCATCGAACAGGCCGCGCGTGGCGTCGGTCAGCGGCAGCAGGTTGATCACGACGTCCGAGCTGCCGAGCACCTCGGCCAGCCCCGCGTCGCCGTGGCCCGTGCGCACCTGCGGCAGCGTGGCCGGCCGCGTGCTCCAGCCGCTCACGCGATAGCCGTTCGCGGCGAGTCGCGCCGCGACCGCCCGGCCCATCTGGCCGAGGCCCAGCACGGCGACCACAATCTCGTCGGCTCGCCGCTGCGGATGCTGGCGCCAGCGTCGCTCGTGCTGCTGGGCCGCGTAGTCGAAGAAGTCGCGCTGCAGCGCGAGCACGGCCCACAGCGCGGTCTGCGCCATCGCCTCGTTCATCGCGGGGTCGACCATGCGCGCAAGCGGCACGTCCGCCGGGATCTGCGCATCGGCGATCAGCCGCTCGACGCCGGCCCAGAGCGACTGGATCAGCGCGAGCCGCGGCAGCCCGCGCAGCGCGCCGGGGCGGGGGTTCGCGACGATCGCCACGTCGATCGCCGCGGCGTCGTCGCTCGCGAGGTCGACGACCAGCGTCTCGTCCGGCAGCTCGGCGTGCAGCAGCGTGAGCCACTGCGCCTGCTCGGCCTCGTCGAAGTTGGTCGCGAGCAGGATCGCCACCGCCACATCCTCAGGCCGCTGCGAGCGCGTCGAGCAGCGCCTGCAGCGCATGCTGTACGGTCTGCTCGCGCACCGCGGCGCGGTCGCCGCCGAGCTGCAGCAGCATCGTGCGCGCGGCCTGGCCGCGCTGCGCGAGCGCAAGCCAAACGGTGCCGACCGGCTTGCCCGGCACCGCGCCGCCGGGACCGGCGATGCCTGTCACCGCGACGGCCCAGTGAGCGCGCGACTGCGCGAGCGCGCCATCGGCCATCGCGCGCGCCACCGGCTCGCTGACCGCGCCGTGCGCCGCGATCAACGCCGCCGGCACGCCGAGCATCTCGGTCTTCGCCTCGTTCGAGTAGCTGACGAAGCCGCGCTCGAACCAGTCGCTCGAGCCCGCCACCGACGTGCATGCGGCCGCGATCAGCCCGCCGGTGCACGACTCGGCCGCCGCGACGAGCTCGCGCCGCGCACGCAGCGCGTCGGCGAGTGCGAGCACGAACGGCTCGAAGCGCGTCACAGCCACCGCCACAGTGCGATCACGAGCAGCGTGCACAGCGCCGCGACCAGGTCGTCGAGCAGGATGCCCAGGCCCTGCTGCCAGCCGATCGGCCGGCCGCGGCGGCTCTTGAAGAGCTTGTCGGCCCAGGCCACCGGGCCGGGCTTCGCCGCATCGAAGATGCGGAACAGCACGAAGGCGATGACCTGCGCCCACGCACCGGCCGGCGTGATCAGCCACAGCACGAGCCAGAACGCGAGCACCTCGTCCCAGACGATCGCACCCGGGTCGGCGGTCGCGAGGCGGCGCGCGGTCAGCGTGCAGGCCCACCAGCCGAGCAGCGCCGCGGCCAGCACGACAAACGCCCAGACCACATCGCCGGCGGACTCCTTGAAGAGCACGAACACCAGCCACGCCCACAGCGTGCCGACCGTGCCCGGCGCGACCGGCGACAGCCCGGCGCCGAAGCCAAGCGCGATCGCATGCGCCGGATGCGACAGCATGAAGCGCAGCGTCGGCTTGCGCGGCGCGCTCGCGAGCGGCGGATTCAGCGGCGGCGCGTTCACGTGCGGAAGTGGTCGAAGGAGGCGAAGTCGTTCGCGATCGCGCGGCCGGCCGCGTCGACGAGCCGCACGCCGGGTTCGGCATCGATGCGGCCGATGTGTGTCACCGCGGTGCCTGCGCGCTGCGCTCGCTCCTGCACTTGTGCAGCATCGCCCGGTGCGGCGGTGAAGATCAGTTCGTAGTCGTCGCCGCCGGCCAGCGTGCATTCGCGCTGCAGCGCGAGCGGCTGGGCGCGCAGCACGGCGCTGCGCGGCAGCGCGTCGGCCTCGACGGTGGCGCCCACGGCCGAGCGGCGCAGCACGTGCGCAAGGTCGCCGAGCAGGCCGTCGGACACGTCGATCGCGCTCGTCGCGACGCCACGCAGCGCCTGCCCGAGCGCAATCCGCGGCGCAGGTGTCTCCATCGCCGCGCGCACCTGCTCGAACGCGCTGCCCTCGAGCACGACGGCGCCGCGAAAGGCCTCGAGCGCGAGCCGCGCGTCGCCGAGCATGCCGCTGACGTAGATGTCGTCCCCCGCGCGCGCGCCCGAGCGCAGCAGCGCCTGCCCGGCCGGCACCTCGCCGAACACCGTGATGCAGATGTTCAGCGGTCCCTGCGTGGTGTCGCCGCCGACGAGCTCGATGCCTTGCGCGTCGGCGAGCGCGAGCAGCCCACGCGCGAAGCCGTCGAGAAAGGCCTCGTCGGCGCGCGGCAGCGCAAGCGCGAGCGTGAACGCGAGCGGCCGCGCGCCGCAGGCGGCGAGGTCGCTCAGGTTGACCGCGAGCGCCTTGTGGCCGAGCCGCTGCGGCGCGACGGTCGAGAGGAAATGGCGCCCCTCGACCAGCATGTCGCTCGAGACCGCCAGCTGCATGCCGGGCGCGACGGCAAGCAGCGCGCAGTCGTCGCCGATGCCGAGCACCGCGCGCTCGACGCGGCGGGTGAAGTACTTGCCGATGAGATCGAATTCGCCCAGCGCCACGGCGCGATTATCGGCGCGTCACGCGGGCCGATCGCCGACGTGCTCGCGCAGCACGTTGGCGAGCTCGACCGCCGACTTGACCTCCATCTTCTCGAACACGCGCGCGCGGTGCACTTCGACCGTCCGCACGCTGATCTCGAGCGCGTCGGCGATCAGCTTGTTCGGCCGACCCTCGATCACGAGGCGCATCACGTCGCGCTCGCGATCGGTCAGCTCGGCCAGACGCTGGCGCACCGCCTCGCGCTGCAGGCGGCGCCGGATCGCCGCCTCGCTGGCACGCAGCGCCAGCTCGATGCGGTCGACCAGCGCGTTGTCGGAGAACGGCTTCTCGACGAAGTCGAAGGCGCCGCGCTTGACCGCGCTGACGGCGGTCGGCACGTCGCCGTGCCCGGTCAGGAAGATGACCGGCAGCGTCTCGAGCACGCCGCGCTCAACCAGCCGCTCGAACAGCGACAGCCCGCTCATGCCCGGCATGCGTACGTCGAGCAGCAGACAGCTCGGCGCCGAGGGCCAGCTCGCGAGCGCGTCGGGCGACTTGTGCGCGAGCATGGTCTCGAACGCCTCGGCGCTCGCGAAACCCTCGGACAGCAGCCGGCGCGAACGCAGCAGCCAGGCGAGCGCTTCGCGCACCACCTCCTCGTCGTCGACGAGGTAGACGATCGGCAGGCCGAGGCCGGCCGCGGCAACGGGGGTCATGACGTGTCGGTTCGACGCTTGGGCGATCAGGCCGGGAGCGTAAACCGAAACTCGGTGCCCACGCCATCGGGTTGCGGGCGCTGGAAGTCGAGCGCGCCGCCATGCTGCTCGATCACCGTGCGGCACAGGCTCAGGCCGAGCCCCATGCCCTCGCTGCGGGTCGTGAAGAAGGGCGTGAAGAGGCGCTGCGCGACGTCGGCGGCGATGCCCGGGCCGCGGTCGACCACGCTGAACGCGACCCAGCGCTCGTGCGTGCGGCGCACACGCAGCGTCAGCACACGCTCGGCCAGCTCGACCTCGGACTCCATCGCCTGGATGCCGTTGCGGGTGAGGTTCAGCAGCACTTGCTCGACCATCGTACGGTCGCAGACGACCCGCGGCGGCGGGTCGGGCAGGTCGAGCTCGATGCGCGTGCCGCTCTTGCGCGCCTGCAGCCGCACGAGCGGCAGCACGGCTTCGAGCAGCACGTCGACGCCGACCGTCTCGCGTGCCTGCTCGCGCCGGCGCACGAAGTCGTGCACGCTCTTGATCACGCGGCCGGCACGCTCGGCCTGCTCGGCGATGCGCTGGGCGGCTTGGCGCAGCATGCCGGCCGACTCCGCATCGACCGTGCCGTCGCCGAGCAGGTTCAGCGAGCCGGCCGCATAGCTTGCGATCGCGGCAAGCGGCT
>Ga0075366_10001620_pt1 | contig 11278 bp, 7 predicted proteins | sample EndMethybrTD3031_FD_72351 | JGI IMG/M metagenome (GOLD analysis project Ga0075366, IMG submission 72351) | Populus endosphere microbial communities from Tennessee, USA - Endosphere MetaG P. TD hybrid TD303-1 | ecosystem: Host-associated > Plants > Roots > Endosphere | place: USA: Tennessee... | reverse complement strand
TGGTCAACAAGCTGCTGCAGGACCCTGCGCTCATGAAGTCGCTGGCCCAGGCCCCGAAGCTTCGCGCTGAAGACCGCGGCGACGTGCCGACCGCCGAATCGGCAGCCTGATGCCAGGATCAAGGAAATTCACATGAATATCGCAAGCGATTCCGTGCTCGACGCGCCCGTGACGGCGCAACATGCGAGCCCCTCCGATTTTGCCTCCCTGCTCGACAAGGAGTTCAAGCCCAAGACCGACGAGGCTCGCAATGCCGTCGAGGCGGCTGTGCGCACCCTGGCCGAGCAGGCGCTTGTCAACGCCGCGACCATGACCGACGATGCCTACAGCAGCATCGAAGCCATCATTGCGGAGATCGACCGCAAGCTCTCGGAGCAGATCAATCTCGTGCTGCACAAGGACGAGTTCCAGAAGGTCGAGTCGGCCTGGCGCGGCATGCATCATCTGGTCTACAACACGGAAACGGACGAGAAGCTCAAGATCCGCTTCATGGACGTGTCCAAGGATGAAGTGCGCCGCACGCTGCGCCGCCACAAGGGCATTGCGTGGGATCAGAGCCCCATCTTCAAGCGCATCTACGAAGAAGAGTACGGCCAGCTCGGCGGTGAGCCCTATGGCTGCCTCGTGGCGGACTACTACTTCGACCACACGCCGCCCGATGTTGAATTGCTGGGCGCGATCGCCAAGATCTCGGCGGCGTCGCATGCGCCTTTCATCGCGGGATCGGCACCGTCGCTGCTCGGCATGGAGTCATGGCAGGAACTCGCGAATCCCCGCGACCTGGCAAAGATCACCTCGAACCTCGAGCATGCGCCCTGGAATTCGTTGCGCAACACCGAGGACTCGCGCTATGTGGGCCTTGCGATGCCGCGCTTTCTCGCACGCCTGCCCTACGGCGCGAAGACCAATCCGGTCGACGAGTTCGATTTCGAGGAAGAAACCGAAGGCGCCGACCATCGCAACTATGTGTGGAGCAACGCCGCCTACGCAATGGCCGCGAACATCAACCGCAGCTTCAAGCTCTACGGCTGGTGCACGATGATCCGCGGCGTGGAGTCGGGCGGCACGGTTGAAAACCTGCCGTGCCACACATTCCCGACCGACGACGGCGGCTTCGACATGAAGTGCCCGACCGAAATCGCCATCTCGGACCGCCGCGAGGCCGAACTCGCCAAGGCGGGCCTGATCCCGCTGGTGCATCGCAAGAACACCGATCATGCCGCCTTCATCGGCGCGCAGTCGGTGCAGAAGCCGCAGGAGTACATGGATCCCGACGCGACGGCCAACGCCAACCTGTCGGCCCGGCTGCCGTACCTGTTTGCAAGCACCCGGTTTGCGCACTACCTCAAGTGCATCGTGCGAGACAAGATCGGCTCCTTCAAGGAGCGCGACGACATGCAGCGCTGGCTCAACGAATGGATCATGCATTACGTCGATGCCGATCCCGCCAACTCGTCACAGGAAACCAAGGCCCGCAGGCCGCTCGCGGCTGCTGAAGTCGTGGTGGAAGACGTCGAAGGCAACCCTGGCTACTACAGCGCGAAGTTCTTCCTGCGCCCTCATTTCCAGCTCGAAGGCCTGACCGTGTCGCTGCGCCTGGTGGCGAAGCTGCCATCGCTCAAGGAAGCGGCCTGATCGGCACTGCATCCAACCGTTCCGAATTGTTCGAGGAAGTGGTGCGCAGACGCCACCTGCAAAGTCGTTCGAAGCGCCGCAAGAGCGCTGGAGCATCCGTCAAACATCGAAAACCAAGCACAGGGAGTTTTTATGGCGCAAGACATTTTTCTGAAGATCAATGGCATCGAAGGCGAATCCCAGGATTCGGATCACAAGAATGAGATCGAGGTGCTGGCCTTCAACTGGAAGGCTTTCCAGGAATCCACCATGCACGCCGGCTCGGGCGGTGGTGCGGGCAAGGCCACCGTGGAGGATCTGGAGTTCGACCACTACGTCGACCGCTCGAGCCCCAACCTGATGAAGTACTGCCTGACTGGCAAGCACGTCCAGGAAGCGAAGCTCACCATCCGCAAGGCCGGTGGCAATCCGCTCGAGTACCTCAAGTTCACGTTCAGCGACGTGATCATCACGGCCATCCAGCCCTTCGGCTCGAACTCGGACGAGATGCGTGTCAAGGAGCGCGTTCGCCTGTCGTTCTCGAAGATCAAGCAGGAGTACTCGGTGCAGAACGCACAAGGCGGCAGTGGTGGCGCGGTCACGGCCGGCTACGACATCAAGGGCAACAAGGAGTCCTGATATCCGGCTCGGTCCTGAATTTCTTCAGGACCTCTTTCGACCGCAGACCGCGCTGCGCGCCAAGGCGCGCCGCAGGGCTCGCGGTCGATCTGTTCGACCACCACTTTCTTTCAGCATGGCCCTCAACGTGTCCGGTTTTCGGCGAGTCGCTGCCTCGCGTTGGTTCTTCGCTGCGTTCTCGCCGCCGGTCGTGGCACTTGCGTTGGTCACCGCACCGTTTTCGCATGCCCAGTTCTCGTACCCGAGGGAGCAGACCAAGCTCGACGTCACCATCACGGCAGAGGGCGGCGTCAATCCCGATGACAAGGGCAGGGCGGCGCCCATCCTGGTCCGTATCTACGAACTCAAGTCGGAGGGCGTCTTCGAGTCCGCCGACTACTTCTCGCTCTACAACAACGACAAGGCCCTGATCGGCAGTGATCTGCTCGTTCGCGACGAATTCATCCTGCGGCCGGGCGATGTCAGGACCATTCGCCGCAAGTCGCATCCCGATCTCGCCGCCATCGGCGTCGTCGCGGGCTATCGCGACCTCGCTCAGGCCGATTGGCGTGTCGTGCAGAAGATCGATCTCGCACCTGAAGTCGCCTGGTATCGCTCGGTCCTGCCGGCCAACAAGGTCAAGCTGCAGGTCGATCTCCAGGCCAAGGGCATTCGGCTCACCCCCCTCAAATAGGCCTGCGACTTGCAAGCACAACGATCGATTCCATGAGTTGGTACAACAAAGTCGCCTGGAGCGAAGGGCTGTTCCTGCGCCCACAGCTGTTTCAGCAGCAGGAGCGCTACCTCGAACACCTCGCGCACAAGCGCGCCGCTTCGCTCAGCCCGTTTTACTGGGGCTTCAATCACTACAGCATCGATGCAGAGTCACTGTCCCTGGGCAAGCTCGTGCTTGCCAGCGCCGCCGGCATTTTCTCGGACGGCACGCCCTTCGATGCACCGGGCCAGACGCTGCCGCCGGCACCGCTCACGATCCTGCCGGAGCACCTGGAGCAGGTCATTCATCTCGCCGTACCCATTCGCACGCCCAACGGCGAGGAAACGACTTTCGACGATATGCTGGCATCCGCGGCGTCGCTCGCGCGTTTCTCGGTCTTCGACGCCGAACTGCGCGACGCAAACTCCATCGGCCAAGGCCCGAAGGCGGTGCAACTCTCCCGCCTTCGCTTGCGCCTGTTGCCGCAGCGAGAACTGACCGATGCGTGGATCGGCCTTCCGCTCGCGAAGGTCACGGTGCTGCGCTCCGATGGCAGTATCGCCCTCGATCCACACCTGATCCCGCCGGTTGCCGGCTACGGCGCGAGCCCGCTGCTGGCGGACTGGGTGACCAACCTGCATGGCTTGTGCCGGCTTCGTGCACAGTCCCTGGCGGATCGGCTCAGCGGCAACGATGGCAAGTCGAGCGAGGCGGCCGAAGTGTCCGACTTCCTGCTGCTCCAGATTCTCAATCGCCACGAGCCCTTGCTCGAACACTGGCTGCGCGTGCGGGAGACTTCGCCGGAATCGCTCTACACCGCGTTGCGAACCCTGAGCGGAGAGCTCGCCACGTTCGTGCGTGCGAGCACGCGCCGTCCGAATCCGCATCCGGCGTACCAACACATCGACCCGTACCTTTCCTTTCGGGAGTTGATGGGAGACCTGCAGGCCCTGCTCAACGATGTGCTGGTGCGCAGCGCGCAGAGCATTCCCCTCGCCAGCCGCGCCAACGGTGTGCGCGTGGCAAGCGTCGAGCCTTCCGAGCTGCAGGGCTTTTCCAGCCTGGTGTTTGCCGTGGCCGCCCAAACACCGCCCGACCAGTTGGCCAGTCAGTTTCCAGCCCGCTGCAAGGTCGGGCCGAGCGATCGGCTGGCCGAACTCATCCGCTCGCATCTGCCCGGCATCCCGCTGCAAACGCTGCCGGTGCCGCCACGTCAGATTCCATTCAACGCGGGTTTTGTCTATTTCCAGATCGACTCGCGCGGACCGCTCTGGGAGCACATGGTCAAGCACGGCGGGCTTGCATTGCATGTGGCGGGAGAGTTCCGGGGTCTGCGCATGGAACTCTGGGGAGTGCGTGAGAAATGACGCACTGCAGCTCATGACCACAGCCCATTCAATGGCCAACGCTTCCATGCTCCACAAAGAAGAACCCGGCAACGCGTCCGAAGGCGGTGGCCGGCAGGACCCGTTCGTCGGCTCGTGGCCTGGCGATCTGCCTGAGGGCATGTCCCTCGCACCCGAACGGCCGATGCAAGCCCGCCTGGCCGCAGTCGCAGCTGCGCAGAACCCTCTGCTCGAAGCGGCCCAGCCTCTGTTGCGTGCGCTTGCCGACATGCCGGCGACGCTCAGCGACGAAGGGGTGACGGTGTTTCACCGGTTGCTGGAGCGCGAGGTGGCGAGTTTCCAGTCGCTTTGCAGCAGTGCGCAGATCAGGCACGAGCACGTGGTGGCGGCGAGCTATTCGCTGTGCACGGCGCTCGACGAATCCGCCAACAGCACGGCATGGGGCGGTGGCAGGAACGGCGAAGCCGGCGTATGGGCCGGGCAGCAACTGGCTGCGAAGTTTCATGGCGACACCAAAGGCGGCGACAAATTTTTCCTGCTGGTGGGGCGCCTGGCCGCCAGCCCGCAAGAGCACATCGATCTGCTCGAGCTGATGTACCAGATCCTCGGTCTGGGATTCGAGGGCCGCTTCAGCACGTCGGCCAACGGACGACGGCAACTGGAGACGGTTCGCCATCGGCTGTTCACGCTGCTCGGAACGGCGCGTGGCGACGTGCCGCAAGACCTTTCTCCGCACTGGAAGGGCGTGGGCGCGGGCAAGTTCCGGTTGCTGCGCAGCGTGCCGGTATGGGCCACCGCGTCGTTGCTGACGTTGGGCTTGTTCGGTCTGTTCGCTTGGTACAAGTACCAGTTGTTGCAGATGAATGCCGATGTGACGCAGCGCATCGCCGCCATTGGCCGGATGCGTCCGCCGCCGGCGCCGCCAGCGCCTGCGGTCAAGCCGTTGCGCCTGAAGGAGTTGCTGGCCACCGAGATCGCACGCGGCACGGTGAGTGTGGAGGAAGACGAGCGTCGCAGCGCCGTCAGCTTCAAGGGCGACGACATGTTCGTACCCGGCCAGGTGCGCCTGAATGCAAGGATCCTTCCGGTCCTGACCAAGGTGGCCGACGAAATCAACCAGGTCTCGGGCTCGGTGCAGGTCACGGGTCACTCGGACAACCAGCCAATCAGGACCCGCGAGTTCCCCAACAACCAGGTCCTGAGCGAGAAGCGTGCCGAAGCCGTGGCCGCGGTGCTGCTGGGCAAGGGCGTGGTGGCGTCGCGCATCCGGACTGCAGGGCGCGGCGACACGATGCCGATCGCCGACAGTGCAACGGCCGCGGGGCGAGCGAGAAACCGTCGCGTCGACATCGTCGTCACCCAGGGCGACGGCGATGGCGCTGGATCGGCGAGCTCGCCCGGAGCGGCTCGCTAGAGGCAGGTCGGGAATCACTCATGCAATACCTCAAACAGTTCCTGGCATTCCTTTTCTCCCGCCAGATGCTGGCTCTCCTCGCCGTGGTGCTGCTGGCGCTGGCTGTCTGGTTCATCGGGCCATTGCTTGCAATGGACGGCCTTCGTCCGCTGGCGTCTGTGGGCGTGCGCGTGACCTTCATCGTGCTGCTGCTGGTGCTCGGCATCCTCTGGCTGGTCTCGGGTCCGTACAGCCTGGTGGGCGTGGCGGCGCTGTGCCTGCTTCTGTGGCACGCGGGTCCCTTGCTGGCCATCGGCGCGGCCAAGCCGCTGGCGCCGGTCTGGATGCGCGCGGCGATCATCGGCGCCATCCTCCTGCTGTACGCGCTGTACTGGCTCTATCGCCTGTGGCAGGCGCTGCGCAACAACGATGATTTGCTCGTCCGATTCCTGAGCTTCGGGAAGGACACAGGCAAGGACGAGACGGGCAGGGAGGAAATCAAGACGGTCACTGCCACGGTCAACCGCGCGTTGGCACAGCTCAAGGGGCTGCGCGGTCGCGGTGGCCTGCGCCGCCTGTTCGAGGGCAAACGCTATCTGTACGAGCTGCCTTGGTACATGATCGTCGGCAACTCCGGTGCAGGAAAAACCACGGCATTGCTGAGCGCCGGGCTGCAATTTCCCCTGGCGCGCCAGATGGGCCATGCCTCCAAGCGCGTGGCGTTCAAATCGGAAGGCGGCACGCCGCACTGCGATTGGTGGTTCACCAACGAAGCCGTGCTGATCGACACGGCCGGCCGCTACACGAAGCAGGAAAGCAATCCCGCGACCGATCCGGTCGAGTGGCGCGGGTTCCTCGGCCTGCTGCGCAAGCACCGCACGCGGGCGCCGCTCAATGGCGTGATCGTTGCGCTCAACGCAGCCGAACTGCTGACCATGACCGAGATGGAGCGCGCCGAACATGCGAGCATGGTGCGCGACCGCCTGGCCGAATTGCGCCAGGAGCTGGGCATTCGCTTCCCCGTGTACGTGGTCATCACGAAGATGGACCTGCTGCGCGGATTCAGCGAGTACTTTCAATCGCTCACCAGCGAGGGGCGGACGCAGACCTGGGGCTTCACGCTGCCGTTCCACGGCATGAAGAACACCCGTGCCGCTGCGCAAGACCGCGAGTCCTTGCGCGCGCAGGTGGAAGTCGAACTGGCGTTGCTCAAGGATCGCCTGGCCGCCGGATTGCGCTCGCGGCTGAACGAAGAGTTCGATGCGGATCGCCGCAAGCGCCTGTTCGCGCTGCCGCAGGAACTGGCCGGATTGGCGGTGCCACTGGTTCCGATGCTCGACGAGATTTTTCTCGCCTCACGCTTCGACAGAACCCAGTTGCACGACACGCTGCGCGGCGTGTACTTCACGAGCGGCGCTCAAACCCATATCGATCTGCCTGCCGATCCCGGCACGCTGCTCCAGCGGTTGCAGCGCAGCCTCGGTTTGTCGCCTTCCCCGAACTCCCAAGGGGCCGGCGATGCGGTGCCGGCCGGCAACGCGCCCGGGCGAGGGCAGCAGGGCTTCTTCATTCAGGACCTGCTGACCAAGGTCATCATCCCCGAGGCTCATCTGGTGCGGCCCAACCTGCGCTGGGAGTTCCGGTTCCGGCTGCTGCGCCTGATGGGGCATGCCTTGGCGGTGGTGATCTTCCTGTGGCTGGCCGGGGCGCTGGCCGTGAGCTTCGGCAACAACCGCCAATACCTGAGCACCGTCGGCCAGCGCGCGGAAGTGCTCGCCGGCCAGGTGCGCGCACTGCTCGCCAGCTTCAAGCCGGCCGGCGTCCCCGATGTGCTCAATGGTGCGCGCGAACTGCCGGGCTACTCCGGGCTCGACATCGACAACCCGCCGGGCAGCTTTCTCTATGGCCTGTACACCGTGCCGCCGATACTGGCTGCGACGAGCGAGACCTACGCGCAACTGCAGGACCACACCTTGCTGCCGACCATCCTGCGGCGCATGGAGACCGTGCTGACGCAGAGCATGAAGGACGGCGACGCCAAGGCCGCCTACGAAACCTTGCGCGTCTACAAACTCCTGCATGACAAGGATCGGTACATCAAGGGCGGCGCACGGGATGTCCGCAACTGGGTGCTCAAGGACTGGGAGCGCGCCGACGGCGCCGCTGCCTTCGGGGGGCGCGCTTCGATGGTGGGCCATGTGACGTCACTGTTCTCCGGCGATCGGCCAGTGCGCTCGGCATCGTTGCCGAACGAAGCGTTGGTGCGCGCGGTGCAGGACTTCCTGAACAGCAACACGTCGACGCAGCGCGTCTATGAACGCGCCAAGGCGGCAATGCTGCCCGAGGCGCCGCAGGAGTTCACGCTGGTGCGCGCGGTCGGCCCGCAGGTCGGCGCCGTGTTTTCACGTGCCGGTGGCCTGCCGCTGGAAAAGGGTGTGCCGGGCCTGTTCACCTATGACGGGTACCACGATGTCTTCAGCAAGCGCCTGCCCGAGTTCGTCGGGCAGGCGCTCGACGACGACGCCTGGGTCATGGGGCGCGGCGCGTCCACATTGCTGGACGCCGCCGCTCGCAAGCTGCAGAACGACCCGTTGCTCGACGACATCCGCCGGCAGTACCTGACCGAGTACGCGCAGCACTGGGAGGCCTTTCTCGAGTCGATCCGCACGGTCGGTGGCGGCGACACCACCGGCACGAGCCTGGGCTTCGATCTGAGTGTGCTGCGGCAGTTTGCGGCGCCCGATTCGCCCCTGGCGCGACTGGCGCGCGCCGCGGCGCGCGAGACGACGCTGTCGCGTCCGCTGGTCGTGCGCGCACAGGAAGAGAAGGGCCTTCTCGACAAGGCCACCGACGAGCTGAACAAGCAGACCAGCGCCATCGGAAGGAATCTCGGGATTCGTTCGGAAGAGCGGCTGGAAAGACAGATCGTCGACAACCGCTTTGCGGCGCTGCGCGAAATGGTGACAGGCCAGCCGGACATCGGCACCGGGAACGTTGGCAGCACCGGGGTCAAGCCCGGGCTCGAGACCATCTCGGGTCTCGTCAACGAGTTCTACACGCTGCTGGCCGTGGCCGATACGGCGCTCACGGCCGGCAGCCTGCCACCCGGCGGCACGGAGGTCGGCGCACGTCTGAAGCTGGAGGCCGGGAAACTCCCGGCGCCTTTTCGCGAGGTGCTGACTGCACTGGCCACGAGCGGCGGCGACAAGGTGGTGCTCGGTTCCACCAGCATTCTGCGCAGCCAGGCGCAGCAGCAACTCGACCGCATCATGGGCCTGATGGCGATGCAGGTCAGCGAGCCTTGCAGGCGCGGCGTGGAGGGGCGCTATCCGCTGGCTGCGGTGGCTCAGGACGCTTCCATCGAGGACTTCACGCTGGTGTTCGCGGCCGGTGGCGCGGCGGAAGAGTTCTTCAACAAGTACCTGGCGTCGTATGTCGATACCAGCGTACACCCCTGGCGGTACAGGGATCCGAATGTGGCCCATGCCGTGGCCGGCACGGAAGGTGCTTCCAGCGGCGTGGCGCCTGCAACCGCCGGCCCGACCCTGCTCGGCGAACTGCTCAAGCTGCTGGCCCAGAGCGGACCGAATCTCGATGCCTTCTATCGCGCGCAACAGATTCGCGAGCTGTTCTTTCGCGATGCCGGCGGCAAGAAGCTGGCGTGGAGGATGGACCTGCGGGTGCTCGAGCTCGAGCCGAGCATTACCGACCTGATCATCGACATCGACGGACAGGGGCAGCGCTATGTTCATGGCCCCGTGCAATCCTTTGCCGTCAGCTGGCCGGGGCCGCGCGGCGGATCGATGGCGGAGATCACCGCCAACCCGCGCATCTCGGGTCCCACCTCGACACTCCTGGTCAACGGTCCGTGGGCGCTGTTCAGGCTGCTCGAAAAGGGGCGCATCGTGAACACCGCGACGCCGGGACGACTGAGCGTCGAGTATTCGTTCGATGGCCGCAAGGCGCTGCTCGACATCAATTCCGGCAGCCAGCCGAATCCGCTCAACAGCGATGTGCTCAAGGGCTTCCGTTGTCCGGGGCGAGCGGCCTGAGCCCATGTGGGGAAAGCTGATCGCTTCCTGGCGCATCCTGCCGCCGGCCATCTGGGGCAAGCTGCCGGGTCACGCGGACTTTGTGCGCAGCGGAATGCGCCATGGCGAGTCGGCGGCCTGGATGTCGTGGCTAGCGCAGCAAAGCCGCAACGCGGGTGCCGATGCCACGGTGAGGGCGGTGGCCGTGCCGGTCGCTTTTGTCCTGCCTCCTGGCACATTGGCATTTGCGCGGCGGCGTTTCGTGCTGGGCGTCATGGCGCCGTCCATCGACAGGGTGGGGCGGCACCATCCGCTGGTGATCTATCAGCAGGCACACCCGCTCTGGGTCATGCGCCATTTCGAGGCGCAACTCCAGCAACCGCTCGACTGGCAGTTCTGGCTCGCTCGCGCCGTCGCACGCCATACCCGTACGCACGGCGTTCCCGACATTCGCGCGCTGGAGATCACGGTGCGAGCGCTGTGGGAGAGCAGTTGCAAGATGGAGGAGGACTTCAGCGGACAACAGGCTCGTCGCATGCAGACCCTGCTCGACCGGTGGGCGGGACCCGCGCCTGCGAACGATCCCGCCGCGCAGTTGCACGGCGTTCGCTACCTCCCCTGGGTCGACTGGCCGCAGCGTCTGCAAGGTGCGCGTGCCGAAGGTGCGTTCTGGCAACAGGACGCCGAAGGGCGTTTCATCGGTGCGGCCAACAGGCTGCAGAAGCTGTGGGGCGGCTCACCATGAACATGGGAAATCCTCATGCGGCGAACGGCGATGTGGCCCCTTTGCGTCTTCGTCTCACGCACTGCGGCGGCGAGGCCCGAAACGCCGCCATGCTGATCCCCGCTGCAGGGGCAGGCATGGCCGATGCCCTTCAGCTGTGCGGCGAACGCCAGAGCGATGCGCAGTGGCGCGTCGCCAACCTGTGCCGTATCGCGTGGCAGGGCGAAACCGGAGACTGGAAACTGGCGAACGGCAGCTACACGCTGATGTGCGTGCGCAACGGCGAGCGCGTCCCGGCTGGCGTTGCAGTGCCCGTCGCCGTGGGCGACACGCTCGAACTGGGATTGCTGCGCTTTATGCTGGAAACGGGAGAAGGCGGGTTGCCCGAGCGTGCGCGTGCCACGACCGAGGCGCCAGGGATCTCTCGGCAGGTGGCGGCCGACCGCAGGACCGTCAGGTTTCCGCCGCGCGCCGACGCATCGAGCGACTTCGATCTGGGTGAACTCGACAGCGGCGACCGGGAGAGCGATGCCCTGGCCGATCCCTTCGGTGTGCTCGATATTGCAGGTGCGAGGTCTCGTCCCGTCGCGGACACTTTGGCCGAACTGCTCGGCGAAAGGCCTCGACCCGAAGCGCGCACTGCACCTGCCGTGCCGCCGCTGGCCACTCCCGGTCCCCCCGCTTCCTTGCTGGACGAACTGCACGAAGAATTCGTGCGCGTGGTCCGAGACCCCGATCAGCTCGCAGGCCGCACCGATTGGGAAGGCTTCCTGGCCTTCAGCGCCGAGACGGCTCCCACGCTGGAGGAGTTGAGCAGACAGGCCGAACCCTATCCCT
>Ga0075366_10001619_pt1 | contig 11282 bp, 13 predicted proteins | sample EndMethybrTD3031_FD_72351 | JGI IMG/M metagenome (GOLD analysis project Ga0075366, IMG submission 72351) | Populus endosphere microbial communities from Tennessee, USA - Endosphere MetaG P. TD hybrid TD303-1 | ecosystem: Host-associated > Plants > Roots > Endosphere | place: USA: Tennessee... | reverse complement strand
CTTGAGGCTTATTTTGGCCCTCGATTTGTCATCGATCCTGAACTTAGTATTGAATGTCTCCGGATCCCGCATTTTTACTCGGCATTTTACGTCTACAAGTATGCCACTGGCGTTTCCGCTGCGATTTCTCTGGCTAGGAAGGTCTTGAATAGAGGCACGGCAGAAGTGGAGGCGTATCTCAACTTCCTTAAATCAGGAGGATCAAAGTTCCCGATCGATACCTTACGTAATGCGGGAGTCGACATGGAGTCGCCGGAAACGATCGAGAACGCACTCAAGCTGTTTGGTAAACAAGTCAAGGAGTTGAGGGAGATCCTGAGTCCGTGAATCCGTAGATTTGTGCATCCTGTATCTCACCGGTGCCTTTTTAGGCGTTAGTTTTGGGTTCGAAAAGCTATGTGAGGAAATGATCGACATCCATGCAAACACCGAATCAGGCGCGTTACTCACCACAGAAGACACACAAGCTATCGTAAGAACTATTCTTTTCACTGCCAAGTTCTTACAAACACAGAAATCGAAGTCGCTGAACCCGTTCTAGGCAGAGATTTCCATCCAAAGACTGCCATCTAATGACTCCGGCAAATCGTAATCAATCACTCGATCGTGGAGCGTTGGACACTCAAATGGAGCGATATTGATTCAACGAAAGGCGAGACGTCAGAGCAAATGCAATGACAACCACTGAACTGCCAGACCACACGACTAAATTCTACGGTTACGACCACCGCGGATGGAAAGCTCTTCTCGAACAAAGCAGGTCACATACTGAAACAGAATGAGTTACAAAGTAAACTGTTTTTCCCCATTTCAATGCAATACCCATTCAATTTGGCGGATCTATCAGCTAATGCGGTTACAAACGATCAAGATATGGATGAACGCAAGTCCCAATAGACTAAGGTAAAGTATTATAGGAAATGGCTGTAGGTCAACTACCCAAATCTTTGAAATTCCAAAAAATGCAATGCTCACGACATTCATTATTATGCCGTAGATTGCAAGGATTTTTCCACCTGTATGATTAATTTGATACCAAAGTTTCTTCGACCTGAAAGCCTTTGCGATCCTTATCCCATAAAAGTGATTCGGACGTATTTTATTCATTATCAACGGCGTAGCACAAAGCGCGATGATAAGTCCGCCAATAGCAAAGCACAAATATTCATCTGATACCGCCTTCATAGATCGCTATAGAAGAGACAAAGCTAACCGATGTTCGAAGCTTGGCTTGTATTTCCACCTTAGCTTAGCAAGTTTAAGGCAGTCAATAGTATTCGTTCAGCGACCCCAATGCAGCCGTACACAGAATGCTTCTGAATCGATGATTGCTCCGTTGTGAAGTGTCACAACCCGATCAGCGACTGGAAAAAAGGATCCTCCATGTGCAGCGATGATCACTGTGCGGCCTGCATTCCGTAACCAGACAATCGCTTTTAAAAAACGCTCTGCAACGGCACTATCCAGAGACGCCGTTGGTTCGTTGCAGACCAGTAGGCCAGCGGCACATAAAAGGCTCGGGCGATCCCAAGCCGTTGGCGTTACCCGACGGAAAGATTATTACCTGTCTTGGTAAACATCGCTTGAAATCCTTAGGGCAGATTCTCAATAAAGGGAAGAATACCCAGATCCCGGCGACACCTTCTAGGTCCGGAGGAAAATCGGCTAGGGCAATATCATAGAGTATTGACCCGGAAAAGACTTCGATCTTTTGCGGGGTACTAACCACGTGTTTTCTGAGATTGTCCAGGTGAATGCATTTCGCATCGAATTCACCGAACATGATCGCTCGGTTCGTAGAGACGTTGGAGTAGTGCAAAAACTATGCTCTTGCCGTTTCTGGATTCACCTTGGACGATTGTCAACGTTCCCTTCGGGAATACAAGGCTGAGGTTATTGAGAATCGGGGCGCCCTGGATACTGGAAGGTGACACCTTCTAACCGGATGTCGAGTGGTTCGTCATGGCGAATAGCGATTGAGTCTTTGTCCTGCTCTGTTTCGGGATCGAGAATTTCAAATAAACGGTCAGCAGTAATAAGTGCCTCCTGACTGGACTGGGTGAGTTGCAGGAGGGCATTTGCAGAGCCAGTCAAATAACCAGTCAGTGCGCAGTAACTTAGGAGTTGACCTGGTGTCAGACTGCTATTGATAATTAATGATGCTCCAACTGAAAGGAGCGTGATTGTGAATGTTTCTATCAGAAGCATTCCAGCACTGCAAACAACGATTGCACTTCGGCCATACTGGAACAGAGTTCGACTCAATCGTACAAATGCCGCTTCCATGGTAGCTTGTGTTAACCATTCAAAATAAAACCGTCGAATCGTCGATGAATTGCTGAGTGATTGGACAATACTAGCGTCGAAGTCAGCTGTACGCTCTATGATTCTCCGCTGATACTTGTGATTGAGGAAGTGAGCCAAATAGGACCGCGTACAGCGCGAATATTGAGAACGACAGTAACGCCAGTTGCCAGCTGTATATAACCATCGTAGCGAAAGTGAATACTAGGATCAGGGTGCTCACTACCATGCTCATCACCGACTCATTTAGAAAAGAACGAATCTTAACGGCGTCGCTAGTTCTAGAAACAATTTATCCGACACGCATGGTATCGAAGATACAATTGCGGCAAATGGAACAAATGCTTGTAGTAAGCTAAAACGATGGCCACGTTGATCTCCTGGCCGGTTGGCGTCGGGCGCCACCGCATCTACGATCTTTTGGACGTAAAAGGAGGCACTCAATCCGAAAATTGTCGTGAAGATTCCACCTAAGAGCCCTTGGAATAAGACTGGTTTGTGCGGGCGAACCAGCTGCCAGAATCGGCTCAGTACAGAGCCGATCTTATCTTCTTGCTGAAAATCAGAGCTTGGAACCAATAAGATTAATACGCCACTCTAGATCTGTCGAAAAGCGTCATGAGAAATCCGTTCAAACCGTCCAACCGTTGGATTCATGACAACCACTTGGGCGCTGGCAATATGCTTAACGACAACAAAATGTTGCAGTCCATTCGGTAATGACCACATGGGTGATTACCGGTGTTGGAATCGCAGAAAACCTTTTGAAGGGTGTTTTGACCACCTTGCTGTGGAAACCCAGTTTCGTAGCCGCCTGGATCAGGCTAAAGACTGTGGCTTCATCTTGGTTTGTACCAGCTGCTTGCCGGATCAAAGCAATGGGATATCTTAATTTGTAGTGCATGGCGACCGCCACCAAACATACTGCACCGCAATCGGTTAGATTTTTCTGTTGGACACCTTTCAATCAACCCCCACTTAAAATATGGCTCCAAATTTGAATGGTTTGGTTAACCATCACTTCGGCCTTTTTCCAGTTGCCGGATCCAAGAGTTTGTTTACGCTTTCGTATAGCAATTCTAGAATCGTATGTCGCGAAGCAAAAAAGCGGCAATTAGCTGCCATTCCCTTTTTGATTTCGCCCGTTGTTCCGTCACGGAGTTGGAGTTGAGATTTGAGCGGCTGAACAATGACTTTGAAAACCACCTGCTGATTTGGGAGAAGAACATAATCGCCCGAGACACGTTTCACCTTTCCAGGAAGCAGACCCCATTCGGTGTAGGGATAAGCGTCAATCTGACAGTTCACCGGCTGCCCAACATAAAGCTGCCCGATATCTGTGGAAAAGACATAGGCTTCAACTAGCAGATCATCTGAAGGCGAAATTTCGCCAAGCTCCTGAGCCGCTCGAACATAGCTCCCAACGGTCAAACCAACCAGACCGATCACCGTGCCGTCGACAGGCGCCACGATGAAATACATCTCTTCTCCTTCAGCCAACTGGTGTTTTTCCGCTTCAAGATTATCGAGATCGGCCTCCTTGGCCACCTCGCCTGCGTACCACTGTTACAGCTGATTTCGAGTAACTGTATTCCGGCTGGTTTCGGCTTCATCTAATGCCGTCTTATAATCCTGCAAATCCTTCTCGGAGATCACGTTTTGATTCCGAAGTGTTAAACCACGCTGGTATTCCCGTAGAATTTTTTCTACCTTAACCTCAGCATCCTGGGAATAACTCTGAAACTCGGAGACATATTTTGCCATCTGAAGTTGTGCAGGATCGACCTCCGCGTGCTGTTGCAAACCTGCCCGATGAGGTATTGTAGATCAGCCACCTCCTTCGTAGTCTGCTTCCACCGCTGGTCGTAGTACACCTTCTTTGTTTGAACTGCTTGAAACTCGAACCTTAGGGTGACGTCCCCTTTTTTGACTTTATCGTTATCCCGAACATTGAGTTCGGAAACGAAGCCGGCGGCGCGGGCAACGATTGATGCTCTTTCAGTGATGGGACGAATTTGATCGTTGCCCTGAATGATAACGTCGACTCTTACTACCGGTAGCACAATCAAAACCGCAGTCACAACTGCCAGTAAAATCCAATAGATAATTCGACTTCCGGCGCCATATTGCGTCAACAGCGACTCAACCGAGTCCAGGGCGAACTACGATGGATACAAATATGATTCTTTTGCCACCTCGATTCTGAATATGTGTAGGGTAGTTTGAACTCAAAAGACCATAAGATGGCTTTTAAAGATGTCATACCCTCAAGAACCAGAACAAGATAGAGAGGGAAAATACGTCCATACTATCCACAGAGATAGAAAGCTATCCCAAACACCTTTTCCTCAAATAAATATTTCTATTAGATTGCTGAGAAAATTCTTGTTATAAACTGAATTTTCTAATATTCTCATCTTATTCTTACTACGAAGCAATGGAATGCGGAGTGTGAATTGTAAGTCAATAACAATGTAAACGATACTACCTCATGGATGTAAAGGGGATTGATAGGGCTATTTCCACCGCAACCACTTCCCTAAACGAGGGTAGGGATTTTCCATCAATTCTTCACAAGAATCATAATGTACCCATATCGTATCTAGAATCCGTAACAAACACGAAGAGATTCTTAGAAAGATACACAGGAGACGATACCTTTCGGGCCAAGTGCAAAAATAATCCTGAAGCAGCTGTTATAGAATATAACATTAATGTAGATCCAATAGAAATCCGTGAACTTTGGGACACATCATTTTCAAGACAACCTACAGATGCGCATCAGCCAACCGCGGCCGTTGCTCGTTTTCTCTCCTTTTGTAATGAGAAGATTGCCCACCGTGACACCCTTAGGACTCAGCAATGCGAGCCCGATCAACCTGCTTTTCAAGCTTGGCGTAGACGTCAAATAGCACGAATGTGGGGCAGTTTTGTACCAGCCAAAGTGTTATCTATCATTCATTGCCTGTCTCTTTTGAGTTAAATGTGGGATGCTCGATAGGCTGTTGGTTCTGCGGCGTTGACGCTACAAAGCTAAGGAGTTCGTTTCAATATACTGCCGAAAACGCACTCTTGTGGAACGCACTGTTGACAGGGATGGTTCAACTAATAGGACCATCTGTTGCACAGGGTTCTTGTTATTGGGCGACCGACCCCTTGGATAACCCGGATTATGAGAAATTCATTAAAGATTTTCATACGATTACGGGAAGTTGTCCCCAAACAACAACGGCTCAACCCCAGAAAGACATCACGCGGACGCGACAGTTGCTTCGGTTAAGTGAATCACTAGGAACCCGCTGTTAACAAGTTTTCTATTCTTTCCAAACGCATTCTGGATACCATTCATGAACAGTTCACTCCGCTGGAGTTGCTAAACGTTGAATTGATCACGCTAAATCGAGAATCCATTCTACCCAAAGCCTTGGCTGGGCGTGCTCGTATGCGACAAAAGGTCACCGATTCTAACGGCCTTAACATAGCCAACGAGGATCAAGACTCTTAGACAATCGCCTGCGTATCTGGGTTTTTGATCAATCTTGTGGAGAAACGTATTAGATTGATAACTCCGTGTAACGCTTCAGATCGGTGGCCGCTTGGATTTTGGGTATTTGATGACGCATCATTTCACGATGCCTCGCATGCGTTGGAAATTATTGAACAGATGATTGTTAAACATATGCGAGAAACCGTGCATCGTGACGATTACCTACGGTTCCGACCCGATATTAAAGTTTGCAATGTTCAGGTTCATTCGTGTGAGCTAAGCACACGATGGATAAACCTCTCGTTTACGAGAAATGACTTTCCAATTGGGCGCTTGTGTGAGCTGATTAGAAAAGAGGGCATTACTGCCAAATCAGTAGTGATGGAGCTTGAAACAGAGTATGGTTTTTCGACCACAACAAGTTTTGAAGTACTGAATCTTCTATTACAACACGGCGTTTTCGAAAACGAGCCTTCCTCTGGATCGCAGGGCAGTGACTTTCAGCTCACTAATTCATGAGACTATCAATCCAATAGCGTTCAGATCACCCTAAAAACAGCTTTATGATAAATAACGGAACAAATCGTGTCATCATCGGTGAGCTTCTCGCTCGGTCGGCTATAGACGACCAACTTAGAACCCGCCTCTTAAAGGCCTCAAAACAGGTACTTAAGGAAGAAGGAGTAGAAATTCCGGATACTACTAACATTAAAGTTGTGGCAAATGACGAAGAAGTGTCATATGTCGTTCTACCTCCTCCAAAGAGTGGTTTCAATTATCAAAAGGAAGTGAACACCATTCTCGATCAGATAGAAGGCGCTTCTGTAGGAAAAGAGGTGCGTATCGTTCAGAATCACGTTAATTTATTTTATCTCGTCATACCAACGGGAGTGCCACCGGAAGTGACGCTGAATAATGTTGAGATGCAGTTGATTGCGGGAGGCACGAATGGGCCGGTTCTAAAACCGTCAGATGTGGTTCGTGTAGCAACAAACGTTTCGATAAGTGTTGAGGCGGTGGCATTAACATTGGTAGTATCAGTTTCAGTAGTTGTAGCGGTTGCAGTCATTGCTGGTACTGCTCCACCAACAAGACCAATTCAAAATTAAGACTAATAGTAGAGCAACGTCGTTAAGCTCTCTTTCATCGACTTCGTAGCGGAAATTGATGAGCGCCTACATGTAGAGATGATAGCGGAGGTTATGAATGGCTTCACCTAAGTATACAAATAGAAGCCTTTCAGACTCTTTTTGGAAGGAACGTCTGATTCCACTTGCACTGCAGCCTTTCTTTTCAGAAGTCATACGAGTCGCTACATCATTCTACAAACAAAGGCCCCCAACGACAAATGACCCAGGTCTGTACCATAGAAAAGGCCATGTAGATACCACGTCGCATTTATACATTGTAGTCTATACAGACACATTTGAAGCTGAAAAACGAGAACTGAGGCGTCTTTGCGGAGGTAACTTGGCCACAGTCGGTATTGTCCTTCGGAAAGAGGATCAAAGCGAACTGTTACCGTGGTTGAATTGGATTGAATGATCGTTTTGCAAAAGGAGCACTCCACTGTTGCTTAAAATGAGATCAGCATGCAAGGTGATGCTATATTTCATGCTATGGGCGTTGATGCTCATAGGGAGCGATGGCCAGCCAGATCATGCAGAGGAAATTGCCAAGGCAAAGTTAATTATCGATGAGTTAATCGAAGGTAAATTTAATGCAGTAGAGGCCGATCATGATGCCCGGATGGCAACACTTCTTCCACCTGGAAAGCTTGCCGAAACATGGGAAAAGGTAAAAAGCCAGTTGGGTGCGTTTAAGTCGTTGAATGGGTTACGTGAAGAAACGCTTCAAGATATCGAGAAGATAACGTTGCATTGTGTTTTCGAACGACAGACTTTTGATATCATTCTAGCATTCGATAGAGCAGGAAAAATTTCTGGCTTGCATTTTGTTCCGAGTGGAAGCGCGGAACAATGGACTGCTCCTAGATATGCAACATTGGAATCGTTTCACGAACAGGAAGCCACAGTTTCATTTGGAAAATGGCAGCTTCCGGGTATTATAGCTATTCCAAACGGAAAGGGACCGTGGCCAGCCGTTGTTCTAGTGCATGGCTCTGGACCGAATGATGCGGATGAGACTGTAGGCGTCCAAAAACCGTTTAAGGACTCAGCTTGGGGTTTAGCTAGTCACGGTGTCGAGGTACTTCGCTATACTAAGCGCACTTACAAATATGGTACGGAAAGTAACGATAATTCGGATTTGCTAACGACCGATGACGAGGTCGTCAATGACGCACGTGCAGCCGTTGACTTGCTTTCCTCCCGATCAGATGTCGATACCTGCTTGGTCATAGTCTTGGTGCGTACCTGGCACCTCGCATCGCTAATGACGATAAAAAAGTGCATGGACTGATCATGCTGGCAGCTCCTGCACGTCCTATTGAGCAGGTGGCGATAGATCAAGTCCGTTATCTTGCAAGCCTATCTCTGGTATCGTCAGAGAAAGTAGCTGAAACTGAGGCCGAAACGCGTAGACTCCAGAAGCCAGATCTTAAGCCAAATGAGATCGTGTCTTTCTTGGATGAGCATATGCTAGCGCGTACTGGCTGAGCCTGCGAAACTACGACCCAATAGAAGCCGCAAAAAAGCTTTCGATACCCCTACTGATCATCCAGGGCGAACGTGACGACCAAGTTGACTTTACAAAAGATTTCCAAGCATGGAGAAGCGCATTGAACGGTAGACTAGGTGTAACTTTCAAGTCTTACAAGAGCCTTGATCATCTGTTTGGCGATGGCCAAGGGCGTCGCGAACCTTCTGATTATCTAAAAATGAATCACGTTTCCAATGTCATCATCGATGACGGAGTAAAGTGGATTGCCGAGCACAATAAGGATTGATTGCCGTGATTATTGTCATATGTCGATTCAAATTTTGAATGGAAATTTCCCGACCGGACCTAGATAGGATCACTTGATTCTCGAATGGCTGGAAACAAATAGGGTCGATGCTGATACTAGCTCGACAAAGCCAACGGAAAACCAAGGAAGAAAGGGCTTTTCGGAAAGCTTCTAAAGGCTAAGTTGATCCGACTTCTTTCTAGATCGCAGTATCGAACAGTTGTAAACTAGTGAGGTCGCTTACGTAAAGATGTTAGAATAAGATTCAATGATTCGTCCCCATATAATTAAACGGTGCATTCACCTTCTTCCCAGTTTCGGAGAGTCGTTGCGGTAATAGAAAATCGAACTTCTGTAAAATTTCAGTTGTTTTCTTCTGGGAAAATTTGCCTTTTAGCCACCCAGGTCAACTTTCGCACGATCGGATAGATTGAGGCTTCACGTAATTCAGCCACCTATGGATCCTCTTTTTTGTGCAACGGCGACCATGTTTCAAACGCAGAAATTCTGCACCATTCACACTCAAAAATACGGTTGCAGAAAAGCAAATCTATTCAATATGCATCTGCCCTTGCAGCAAGCTGCTTGGGCTTGAACTTTGGCTAACATTAGCAAAGCAGAGATCGGCGTCTGGAATGCTATCCAGTCCGGAAGGGAGTATGTTCTAGGTTTTAATCTTGAAGGTTTTTTGCGCTTAGCCAGTGACGGCCTGAGTCACGGGTCTTCTGCTGGCGGTTGATTTGGCTGTAGAAACGATTTAATCCTGATTGAATCATAAATCAGTACCCTTCTTGATGGCCGCTTTTTGGCGGCACCTACCCAGCAAGACACGCCTTTGAGATCTCTTCCGTACTCTGAAGCGGAAGATGTTCATGAAAAAACTCAATGAGCTCCTTGATGACTAGGGTGGCGGCTAATTCGTAGCTACAAAAGAGTATCCCTTTGAAAAAAGCATATCAGTACAAATCTTACGGAAAATAAAACATATAATCATGCATAAAGGCCATCAAATTTGGACAAAAAATCTAATTTCTTGGACAAACACAATAAATGCTGGAACGTGTGCCAAGAAAATCATCCTTTTCAGCGAATGTTGAGCGGTGTAATAAAGGATTGAAACAAAGGGACTTTACTACATGGCAACTGTTACATTTGATACTCTTAAATTTGCAAACCAGCTTAAAACCGCTGGCGTTCCCTCTGTTCAAGCTGAAGCCGAAGCTAAAGCCTTATCAGAGGTTTTCGAGTCCAATTTGAGCGAGCTCGTCACTAAAGAAGATTTGCATCATGAAATGGGCAATCTTGAGATCGGCCTGCGCCACGAAATCAAGGAGCTCGAGACCGGCTTGCGCCACGAAATTAAGGAGCTTGAGATCGGTTTGCGCCACGAAATGAAGGAACGGGAGCTGCGCATAGACACACGTTTCGAGAAGGTACATGGCGAAATGTTGCTCATGAAATGGATGCTTGGCCTACTCATTGCGGGCGTGGCATCCCTTATTCTAAAAGCGTTTTTCGGCGCTTAAATCCCTTAGCGTACAAAATATATTGCAAAATTTGTGGTGTCTATTGAAGCAGGTGGAATGCACATCCCCTTTTTGACGATCGTCACTCCCTCATTCAACCAAGGAAAATATATCTGCCGAACAATCGAAAGCATTCTCTCGTAAGAGGTTGAGGATCTCGATGATGGGTTCATGGATAGCGGCAGCGCCGATTGACGTTAGAGGTGCTCCACAACTTTAAAAAATACGATTCGCTAAGAATCTGAATCTGACAAGGGCACAGCAATGCACCATCAACAAAGGGTTTCTGCCTTCCAAAGAGAAATCGTCGCCTGGCTAAGTCCGGGTGAAGTCTATTATCCTAGAACTTTGAAAACGGTGATAGAGTTTCTTGACACTCATTGGGCTGTTGAGGTGTCGTATGGCGAAGTCCATTATATCGACACCAATGACTGTGCTCGAGGCGTATCCTACGGAGCCCTTCTCCTAGGAGAGGTTTGTCGAAGCCTGCATTATCAGCAACCGGTAGCTTTCTTCCAGCGCCGGATCATCGAGTGATTTAGAAACGTCTCGTGTCCCTTGAATCCTGGATTCTGTTTCCCTCAATTCCCCATAAAAAAGAGCCGAAAACTCTCTCGATCAAGTGATCATGCAATTTCCGGATCTGAATTTTTCGACGTTACCATTTGGTGCGCCATACGTATCAACAGCTTTAATAAGCAGCTTGAGCGCCTTTGATATTCTTTTTGGCAATCCAAGGCATTAGACCGCGAAGACGTCCACCAGTCTTTTCAATTGGATGTTTTTCACCCTCTTTTAGCAATTTCTTATAGGTCGGCAGACCGGCTTTGTACTCAGCGATCCAGCCTTTTGCAAACTTGCCGGTTTGGATCTCTTTCAGAATTTTCTGCATTTTCTTTTTCACCGACGCATCAATGACTTTGGGCCCAACCGAAATATCGCCCCATTTTGCCGTCTCAGAGATGGAGAAACGCATGCCGGCAACACCGGATTCATACATAAGATCAACAATCAATTTCAACTCATGCAGACATTCGAAATAAGCCATCTCGGGCTG
>Ga0075366_10001618_pt1 | contig 11287 bp, 9 predicted proteins | sample EndMethybrTD3031_FD_72351 | JGI IMG/M metagenome (GOLD analysis project Ga0075366, IMG submission 72351) | Populus endosphere microbial communities from Tennessee, USA - Endosphere MetaG P. TD hybrid TD303-1 | ecosystem: Host-associated > Plants > Roots > Endosphere | place: USA: Tennessee... | reverse complement strand
TTCTCGTCCTCGAAGCAGCGCACGACGTTGACGATCGCGTCGGTCTCGCGGATGTGCGCGAGGAACTGGTTGCCCAGGCCTTCGCCCTTGCTCGCGCCGGCGACGAGTCCGGCGATGTCGACGAACTCGACGATCGCCGGCACCACGCGCTCGGGTTTGACGATGCCCGCCAGCGCGCCCAGGCGCGGGTCGGGCAGCTCGACGATGCCCACGTTGGGCTCGATCGTGCAGAACGGATAGTTCTCCGCGGCGATGCCGGCCTTGGTCAGGGCGTTGAAGAGGGTCGACTTGCCGACATTGGGCAGGCCGACGATGCCGCACTTGAGACTCATGGCAGGAATTCGCGTTCGAGAAAGCGCCGATTCTAGGCGGCGCGTCCCCGTTCACCGGGCTGCATGGGCACGCTGCGCCTCGAGGGCAGCCAGCTTCGTGCGGATCGCGTCGCCGACGCGGATCTGCGGGTTCGAGTAGCCGTCGGACTTGCCCGCCTCGCGCTCGCGCTGTTCGATCACCGTGCGGGCGCGCGCATGGGCGGTCTCGAAGGACCAGCTGCTGCGCAGCTGTTCGTCGTACATGGCGCGGCCGAAATATGTCAGCTCCGAGCCGCGCCCGCATCCGTACGACGTGTGCTCGGCATCGGCCGCGGTCATCACCAGCGTGTGCTCGTCGGCGAGCGGCTCGATCCAGCTGCCCGAGTAGCAGGCCGAAACCGACACGACGCGGTGCTTCACGCCGGCCGCATCGAGCCAGGCCTTCAACGTCTGCGGCGTGACCGCGTCGACGTCCAGCGGCCAGAACGAGGCCGAGAGCACGCCCGTACGAGCGCCATGCGATGTCAGGTGGATGAACAGCACGTCCTCGTCGCGGTCCATGCGTTCGGCCACGCGCTGGATCGCCCGTTCCAGGTTCAGCGGCGTCGCCCACGGCCAGGACGACGAAGTGCTGCGGTGGTTCACCAACTGCAGCGTGCGGCCCGCCGCGTCGAAGCGACTTTCCATCACGCCGGCCACGAGCGCGCTCTCGCGCATGAACACGTCCTCGTCGGCGTAGGGCGCGAAGGTGATCGCGTAGACATCGACGATGCCGGCACGTTGCGGCGCGACCGCAGCCAGGCGTTGTGATGCCGCCTGCAGTTGTGCCTCGATGTCCGCCTGTCCGAGGCGCGGGCGGAGCCGGGTCTGCGTGTCGTCGCTGGCGGAGAGGTCGGGGTACCAGTGTTGTGCCGGCTGCAGCCATTGGCTCGCGCCCATCGCCGCGATCATCAGGAGGATGGCACCGGCGCGCGTGCGTGCCGGGCGCGGGCTGCTGCGCCACGCGAGCAGCCCCTGGGCAGCAGCGACCCACGCGAACGGCACGCCCCAGGCGAGCCAGACTCCCCAGTGGCCGAGACCCTGCGGCGACCACATGCCCGCACGTACCAGCGGGACGAACAGCAGCGCCAGCAGCGCAGAGACCGTCAGCGCCTGCGCCGCGAGCATCGCAAACAGTGCCGCGGCGTGCTGCGGACGGTCCGGCGTCGAGCCCGCATCGGGCCGGGGTACCAGCAGCCAGCACACGAAGGCCGACACCACCGTGGTCAGCCAGCCCGATTCCAGCGCGGGCCAGTAGAAGTTGGCCGGGCCGGGGATGTACAGCCTTTCGACGAGCACCCGCAGCAGCGTCGGCGTCAGCACGAGCACAAGCACGACCGCTGGCGAGAGTTGCAGGCCTTCCCAGCGGGCGCGCATCAGCAAGGCGGTGCGCGCGCCCTGGCCCCACCAGTCACCGAGCGCGCCGTTCTTCATCGGCTCGCGGGTATCGGCAACGCGGGTCGGCACGATCACATCGGTGGATTCCATCGCGCGACTTTAGCCGCCGGACCTACACTGGCCCGTGCACGATTGCATGGAGAAGTCGACGATGAGCGAGCTGCAGCTGATCCACCCGCACGCCAAGGATCTGGGCGGCGGCTTCACGGTGCGGCGCTCGCTGCCGTCGGCGCTGCGCCAGGCGGTCGGCCCGTTCCTGTTCTTCGACCACTTCGGGCCGATCACCGCGCAGCCGTCGGACGATCACGACGTGCGTCCGCACCCGCACATCGGGCTGGCGACCGTGACCTACCTGTTCGAGGGCGCGATGATGCACCGCGACTCGACCGGCATCGTGCAGCGCATCGAGCCCGGCGCGATCAACTGGATGACGGCCGGTCGCGGCATCGTGCACTCGGAGCGCACCCCGGACGACCTGCGCGGCGTGCCGCGCCGCAGCCACGGCCTGCAGCTGTGGGTCGCGCTGCCCGAGGAACACGAAGAGGACGCACCGAGCTTCGAGCACACGCCTGCAGCGGCGATCCCGCTCGTCGAGCAGGGCGGCGCGCAGGTGCGCGTGCTGGTCGGCGCCGCGTTCGGCGCACGTTCGCCGGTGCACACGCTGTCGCCGACGCTCTACCTCGACATCGCGCTCGCGCCGGGTGCCGTGCTCGAGATCCCCGACCTCGCGCCCGAGCGGGCGCTTTACGGCATCGATGGCGACTTCGAGGTCGACGGCGAGGTCGTGCCCGCCGGCACGATGGCTGTGCTGCCGGAAGGCTCCGCGGTGCGACTGCGCAGCGCGCAGGCCGCGCGCGTCGCGCTCGTCGGCGGCGCGCCGCTCGGCCACCGCTTCATGGTCTGGAACTTCGTCGGCTCCCGCAAGGAACGCATCGTGCAGGCCCAGGACGACTGGGAAGCTCAACGCTTCGCCAAGGTCCCCGGCGAGACCGAGTTCATTCCGTTGCCGCCGCGGCGACCCTGACCGGCGCGCCCGGCGTCAGCATCAGCCCGTTGCCGACGATCGCGAGCAGCGCGCCGAACGCAGTGACCGCATCGGGACGGTAGCCCTCGAAGAACATCGAGACGACGAGCGCGAGCAGCGGCGTCATCACGCCGATCGTGCCGGCCGGGCCGGGGCCGATGCGGTCCTGCAGCGTCAGGTAACACGCGAAGGTCAGCACCGAGCCGGCGATCGCGAGGTAGAGCAGCGAGCCCCACCAGACGGCCGTGGCCGGCAGCACGAAGCTCTCGCCGCGCGCGAGCGCGACCAGCGCACAGGTGAGCGCGCCGTACAACATCCCGAAGCCGATCGACGACCAGAACGGCAGTCCACGCGGGCGATTGCGGCTCGCGGCCAGTGCGCCCGCCGCCGAGATCAACAGCGCCGCGACCGTCAGCGCCGCGCCGATCGCGGTGCGGGCGTGGCCGGCGGCCTTGCCGAACTCGGGCCAGAAGATCAGCGCGACGCCGGTCAGGCCGACCAGCCCGCCGAGCAGGAAACGCGTCGACAGCGGCGCGCGGAACAGCAGCCGCGCGGCGATGCCGCTGACCAGCGGCGTTGCCGAGTAGCCGACCGCGACCAGTCCCGACACCAGGTAGCGTTCGGCGTGGTAGACCATCACGTAGGCCAGGCCGTACATCAGCGCGCCCTGGAGCGCGAACAGCGCGTGGTCGGCGGCCGCGAAGCGCAGCCGCTGGCCGTTTGCCGCGGCGATCGCGAGCGCGAGGCCCCCGGCGATCGCGAAGCGCAGCGCGACGCCGACCTCGGCCGACACCGCGCCGATCTGCCAGGTGATCGCATACCAGGTCGTGCCCCAGGTGAGCACGCACACGGCGAAGAGCTGCCAGTTGCGCAGCTTGCCCATGGGTTGTCTCCCTTCTTTTTTCGTCTTCTCGATCTCTGCGTCAGTCGAAGCGATAGTCCGCCGCGCCCTCCATGCCGACCCGCAGCGGCCGCTCGATGCCCTCGACGATCACCGCGTTCATCGCGAAGGTGATCGCGCCGTCCATGCGCGCATCGGAGCGGTACGCCGTGAATGTGTCGCCCACCGCGTGGCCCTGGACGCCCGTCGCCGGATCGACGTCGGGAATCGTGCAGCGCACACACGGCTTCACGAGCTTCAGGCGCACCGGGCCCTCGGGCGTCTCGAAGCGGATCTCGTCGAGGTGGTCTTCGCCGTTCGCCTCGAGGCCGTCGAGCACGAGGTTCGGGCGGAAGCGGCTCATCGTGACCGGCGCTTCGCCGGCCGCGACGAGGCGGCGGTTCAGCTCGGCGAGCCCGGCGGTCGACGCGACGAGCAACGGGTAGCCGTCGCTGAACGCGTTCTCGGCCTCGATCGGGCCGGTCCATTGGCGGCTCGACAGCCGGCGCTGCTCGGGGTCGAAGCGCGCGAGGCGCAGCCGGCCCACGTCGGGGCCGAGGAAGTCGGTGAACCACTGCGACGCAAGGTCGCCCATGTCGTAGGCGGCGACCTCGTCCTTCCAGACCTTCACGCGCACCGGCTGCTCGACGATGTCGAGCGCGATGTGCAGCGCGAGCATGCCCGGCGCGCGCAGCACCATCTCGTGCTGCTTCAGCGTCGGCTGGATCAGTGCCATGCGCGGCAGCTCGCGCTGCGTGACGAAGCGGCGGCCCGTATCGACGACCATCCAGGCACGGTCGAACTCGAGCCCGGTCTCGATCAGCAGGCTCTCGTTCAACGCGATCCCGGCGCACGACTTGACCGGATGCACGTAGAGCGCGGCTATGCGCACGGTCACGTCGCCCACGTCGCTCACTTGAACAGCCCCTTCAACAGCTTCTCCTTGAGCTGGTCCTTCGGTTTCGGCGCGGAGGCGCCGGACGCCGGCGCGCCGATCCCGAGCTTGTCCTTCAGCTTGTCCTCGAGCTGGTTGCGCACCGCGCCAGCGGCGACGGCCGACCACTGGATCTTCCAGTCGACGGCCTCGAACGGGCCGGTCAGCCGCACCGGCACCGTCAGGCCCTTCAGCGCCGCCAGCTCGGCGCCGCCCTGGCCGGCGCTGGTCGAGGTGACGGTCGCGCGTGCGGTGTAGTCGATCATGCCCTTGCCGATATCGATCGCGCCGTCACCTCCGAGACGCAGGAACGGGCTCTTGACGTCCAGATCCTTGTTGTGCGCGACGCCGTCGGCGATCTGGAAGGTCGCGGTGAGCTCGGAGAAGTCGGTCTTCTCGACCTGGCTCGCCTTCTGCGCGCTGTCGCTGCGCATCGCCAGCGCGGCCTTGGCCTGGCGCAGGCTCTTCGCGAGGTTCACGCCCTTGATCGCGCCGTCGCGCAGCTGCAGCGCGGCGTTGCCGTGCAGCTTCGAGCGCAGCTCGCCGACGCTGCGGCCGGTGGTGTCGACATCGAGCGTGACGCGGCCGGTGCCTTCGAGAATGTCCTTGGCCGCGACGTCCTTGAGCAGCGCGTTGACCTCGACGCCGGTCGCCACGGCCTTGACCGCGACGCGGTTCGCGCGTGCGTCGGCGAGTGCGGTCGCGTCGAGCACACCGCTCCAGGCCTTGCCCTGCAAGGTCGTCACGCGCAGCACGCCGCCTTGCAGCACCGCGTCGATCTTCGCGTCGGCGACACGGTACTGGCGGAACACGAAGCTGCCGGCGCGCACGCCGACCGTCGCATCGACGCTGCGCAGCGCCGAGAGGTCGACTGGCGCGTCGGCCGGCGCCGGCTTGCCGGGCGCGGTGCCGGCGGTGGCGCTGCTCGTCGGCAGCAGCGTGTTGAGGTCGAGCGCGTCGAACTTCGCCTGCGCCTTGATCGCCGGCGGGCTCGCGGCGAGGTTCGCGCTGCCGTCGATCTGGAATGCGTTGACGTTCGCCTTGCCGGCCAGCGACCATGCAGCCGCTTTCGCCGACGCGGAGGCGCTACCGCGCGCCGTCAATGCGATCGGCTTGAGGCCTTTCTCTTCGACGTTGGCCTGCAGCTCGAGCGCATCGAGCGCGATGCCGGCCTTGGCCGGACTCAGCGCGAGGTTGCTGCGCAGCGTGCCATCGAGTTTGCGCGCCGCGCCGTGGCTCGCAAAACGCGTTTCGAGCGCGGGCAGCGCGAGCGCGTCGAAGCTGCCGCTCGGTGCGCCGCTCTTGAACGTCGCGTCCAGCGGCAGCTCGCCGCCGAGCGCGATCTTGCCGGCGAGCGGGCTGCCCTTGAGCTTGTCGCCGGTCACGTCGAGCTGCGGCCAGTCGAGCTCGAGCGCGAGCGGCTGGCCGGCGCGGGTGCCCTTGACGCGCAGCGCGAGCTTCTCGATCGCGAGCGCCTGGCGCGTCGGGTCGTAGGCGAAGCGGTCGATCACCAGCGTCGAGCCGGCCAGCGCGAGGCCGGCGGCGTTCGCGCCGAACTTCAGCTCGAGCGCCTTCGCGTCGAGCGCGCCCTTCGCGCCGTCCCACGCGAGAGCGCCCTTCAGTGCGAGGTCGACCGCGCTCGCGCCGGGCACGTCGCCCTTGAACGCGAGGTCCATGTCGGCCAGGCGCACCGAGTTCGTCGCGAGATCGGGCGTCAGCCGGGTCGCACCCTTCAGCTCGCCTTTCAGTGCCGGGGTCTTGAATGCGAAGCTCGTCGCGAGCTTGACCGGTGTCTCGACCCCACTCGCGACGCGGCCTGTGGTCAGCTCCTTCAACTGAACCTCGCCGTCGATCTTCGCGGCGTCGTCCTTGATGCGCGCGCGCACGTCGGCGAGCTGGATGCGGCTCACGTCGAAGCGCATCGGCCGGCCACTGCTCGACGCAGTCGGCGTCGTCGCTGGCGCCGACGCGCCGCCATCGGGCTGCGCAAGGTCGTCGATGTTGCGCCGGCCCTTCGCGTCGCGCAGCATCGTGACCTGAACGCCGTTCGCCTCGACACGATCGACCGCCAGCTCGCCGCGCAGCAGCGCGAGCACGCCGACCGACAGCGCCGCCTTGTCGATCGCGACGAAGACGTCCGGCTTGCCCGCCTCGCTCAGCGACACCTTGCTCAGCGTGACCGCCAGGCGCGGGAACACCGACAGCTCGATCGGCCCGTCGATCACCAGCGTGCGGTTGCGGTTGGTCTTCATCCAGTCGATCGCGACGCCCTTGTAGCGGTTCGGATCGAAGCTGGTCGCGAGCCAGACGGCCGCGCCCACCAGCACCAGCAGCAGGACGGCCAGCACGATGCCGGTTCGGCGGACCCACACGGACATGTCGTGACGCAGCGGAAAAACGGAGCGCCATTGTGCCGGCTGCCCGGGCCACGCCGTCTGCGGAGCGTCCCTACAATCGAAAGGTGATGAAACAGGTCGATGTGCTGGTGCGGGGTGCGGGCATCGTCGGGCAGAGCCTCGCGCTCGCGCTCGGCCGGCTCGGGCTTTCGGTTGCCCTGCGCCCCGACCCGCCGCGCGCCGACGCGAGCCCCGACGTGCGCGCCTATGCGCTCAACGCCGGCTCGGTGAACCTGATGCGCACGCTGAAGGTGTGGGACGAGCTGCCGGCCGGCGCCGCGACGCCGGTCTACGACATGCACGTGCAGGGCGACGCGCACGACGGGCGCGCCGGCGGCACGATCGCGTTCTCGGCCTGGGAGCAGCAGGTCGGCGAGCTCGCGTGGATCGTCGATGCCGCGGTGCTCGAGCGCGAGCTCGCGAACGCGGTGCGCTTTGCGCCGCACGTCGATCGCCTCGCGCCGAACCAGCCCGATCCGCCGGCCGCGCTGACGGCGCTGTGCGAAGGCAAGGCCTCGGCCAGCCGCGAGGCGCTCGGCGTGGTGTTCGATCGCCAAGACTACGGCCACAGCGCGATCGCCGCGCGCCTGACGACGACCCAGCCGCACCAGGGCATCGCGCGCCAGTGGTTCCGCTCGCCCGACGTGCTCGCGCTGCTGCCGTTCGACACGCCGCAGGCCGGGTCGTCGTACGCACTCGTCTGGTCGCTGCCGCGCGAGCGGGCGCAGGCGCTGCTCGCGCTCGGCGCGCCCGCCTTCGACGCCGAGCTCGCGCAGGCGACCGGCGGCGCGGCCGGCGAGCTCGCGCTCGTGTCCGAGCGTGCCGCCTGGCCGTTGATGCTCGCGCGCGCGTCGGCCTGGAGCGGACCCGGCTGGGTGCTGCTCGGCGATGCCGCGCACGTCGTGCACCCGCTCGCTGGCCAGGGGCTCAACCTCGGGCTCGCCGACGTCGCGACGCTGGCGCGCGTGCTCGCCGAGCGCGAGCCCTGGCGCACGATCGCCGACCCCAAGCTGCTGCGCCGCTACGCGCGCGAACGGGCGCTGCCCACCTGGGCGATGGGCCAGCTGACCGACGGGCTGCTGCAGCTTTTTGCGCAGCCGACGCCGCTGGTGCGGGAACTCCGCAACCGCGGGCTGACTCTCGTGAATTCCCTGTCGCCCGTGAAGCGCTGGCTCACCGCCCGTGCGCTCGATGCCTGAAGGCCTGCCATGCACTCCTCGTCCCGATTCGCGCCCATGCTGGCGCTGCTGCTTGCCCTCGGCGCCCACGCGGCGATCGCGCAGGAAGCGCTGATCCGCAAGAACATCGCCGCGCGGCTGCCCGACTTCCCGAAGATCGACGAGGTCACGAAGACTGCGATCCCGGGCATCTACGAGATCCGCGTCGGCACCGACATCTTCTACTCTGACGAGCAGGGCAACCACTTGTTCGAAGGCCAGGTGATCGAGACCAAGTCGCGCCAGAACCTGACCCAGGCGCGTGTCGACCAGCTCACCCGTATCGACTTCGCGGCCCTTCCGCTGAAGGACGCGATCGTCTGGAAGCAAGGCACCGGCGCGCGCAAGATGGCGGTGTTCGCCGACCCGAACTGCGGTTACTGCAAGCGCCTCGAACGCGACCTCAGCGGGGTCAAGGACGTCACCGTCTACACGTTCCTATTCCCGATCCTCGGCGGCGATTCGCCGGAGAAGTCGAAGGCGATCTGGTGCGCGAAGGACAACATCACGGTCTGGCGCAACTGGATGCTCGACGGCGCTGTGCCGCCGCGCAGCATGGGGCCGTGCGACACTGCAGCGCTGGCACGCAACGCCGAGCTCGGTCGCAAGCACAAGATCAACGGCACGCCGGCGATCCTGTTCGAGGACGGCAAGCGCATCCCCGGTGCGATGACCGCCGACCAGATCGAGAAGCAGCTGGTCGCGAGCCGCACCAAGCCCTGAGCACAGCCCACAGACGAGATCCCGAGAGGCTTCCCATGACCACGCCCGAAGACACGCCCACCCCGACCGACAAGTCCCCGTCCTCGCTGACCGAACAGCTTTCGTTCAAGTCACGCTTCGTGCTGCTGTTCGGCGAGATCGACGATGCGATGGCACGCCGCACCTGCGAGCGCCTGATCGCGCTCGCACAGGATTCGGACAAGCCGATCCAGCTGCTGCTCTCGTCGCCCGGCGGCCACGTCGAGTCGGGCGACGCGATCCACGACATCATCCGCTTCGTGCGCGCGCCGGTGACGGTGATCGGCACCGGCTGGGTCGCGAGCGCCGGCACGCACATCTACCTGGCCGTGCCGAAGGCACGCCGCGTGTGCCTGCCGCACACACGCTTCATGATCCACCAGCCGAGCGGCGGCGCCGGCGGGCCGGCGACCGACATCGCGATCCAGGCCAAGGAGATCCTGCGCACGCGCGAGCGCATCGCCAAGGTCGTCGCACGCGAGACCGGCAAGCCGCTGGCCACCGTGCTCGCCGACATGGAGCGCGACCACTGGCTGAGCGCCGAAGAGGCGATCGAGTATGGCCTCGTCTCGAGAATCATCGAGAGCCACAAGGATCTGACCTGACGCTCAGGCGTATCGCAGCACTCCGGTTTTTCCTCGGAACACGCGGTACGAGAAGATCGTGTAGCCGGCGATCGCAGGCACCGAGATGCACACGCCGACGAGGATGAACTTGAGCGCGGCCGGGCTGCTGGCCGCCTGCCAGATCGTCAGCCGGTCGATCACGACGTACGGGTAGAGGCTGTAGGCGAGGCCGAGGAAGCCGAGCACGAACACGCCGATCAGCAGCACGAAGGGCAGCCAGCTGATCGGGCCGAGCACCTGGCGCCGGCCGAGCAGCGCGCGCACCGCGAGCAGCAGCACGCCGGTGGTCAGCGGGATCGCGCTCAGCGCGATCAGCGCCGGCAGCTCGAACCAGCGCTCGCGCACCGTCGCGCTGATCCACGGCGTGGCCATCGAGATCAGCAGCAGGCCGCCGGCCATCGGCAGCCACGCGATGCGCGCCCACTGCGCGGCGCGGCGCTGCAGCTCGCCCTCGGTCTTCATCACCAGCCAGCAGGCGCCGAGCAGCACGTAGGCCATCGGCAGCGCGAGCGCGATCGCCGCGGCGAACAGCGGGTAGTTCCAGCCTTCGCCGAAGCCGCTGACGTAGCGGCCGAGCATCCAGCCCTGCGACACCGACGCGAGCGTCGAGCCGGCGAAGAAGAGTCGGTCCCACATCGGCTTGTGGGTCGCCTTGGCCTTGACGCGGAAGTCGAACGCGACGCCGCGCAGGATCAGCCCGATCAGCATCAGCGCGACCGGCAGGTAGAGCTCGCCGAGCACCAGCCCGTGCGCCTTCGGGAACGCGACCAGCAGGATGCCGATGCCGAGCACGAGCCAGGTCTCGTTGGCGTCCCAGAACGGGCCGATCGAGGCGATCAGCACGTCTTTCTCGTCGGGCGTCGCGCGGTGCATCAGCATGCCGACGCCGAGGTCGTAGCCGTCGCTGATCACGTAGACCAGCATCGACACGCCCATCAGCGCCATGAAGATCAGCGGCAAGGACTCGTCAAAGCTCATCCCGTTCATCGGAAGCTCCTGCTCGTCACGACCGGCGAGGTGAGCGCGCCGGCCGGCGTCGCGGCCTGCTCGGCGGCCTCGTCCTCGAGCACCTGCTCGGTCTTTTCGGCCATGTACTTGAGCACGCCGACGTAGGCGACGATCAGCGCGAGGTAGACCACGACGTAGAGCGCGAGCGTCAGCGCGATCATCGGCGCGGCCACCTTCGACGCGACGTCGGCGGTGCGCAGCAGCCCGTACACGATGAAGGGCTGGCGGCCGATCTCGGTGACGTACCAGCCCGCGACGGTGGCGATCCAGCCCGCGAACGTCATCGCCGCGAGCAGCCACAGCAGCCGGCGCGGGATGCGCTCGGCCTGCCACTGCGCGCGCCGCCCGAGCCACCAGCCGAGCCAGCTCGTCGCGAGCATCAGCACGCCCATGCCGACCATCACGCGGAACGCGAAGAACACCGGCAGCACCGGCGGGTGCGCATCGCGGAACTCCTCGAGGCCCTTGAGCTCGCCGTCGGGGCGGTGCGTCAGGATCAGGGCCGCACCGTACGGCACCGCGATCTCGAAGTGGTTGGTGCGCGCGCGCTCGTCCGGCAGCGCGAACAGCAGCAGCGGCGCGCCGCGCTCGGTGTGCCACAGGCCTTCCATCGCGGCGATCTTCTGCGGCTGGTGCTCGAGCGTGTTCAGGCCGTGCTGGTCGCCGACGAAGATCTGCACCGGGATCACGATCGCTGCGAGCGTCAGCCCGAC
>Ga0075366_10001617_pt1 | contig 11290 bp, 5 predicted proteins | sample EndMethybrTD3031_FD_72351 | JGI IMG/M metagenome (GOLD analysis project Ga0075366, IMG submission 72351) | Populus endosphere microbial communities from Tennessee, USA - Endosphere MetaG P. TD hybrid TD303-1 | ecosystem: Host-associated > Plants > Roots > Endosphere | place: USA: Tennessee... | reverse complement strand
CTACCCCTCTCCGGCCTTCGCGCACGCGGCCGCCACCGTTCGTTCGGTACACTTGCGCCCGCCATGGCAACCCCAACCCACCTCTACACCCTCGGTTACGAAGGCTTCGACATCGACACCTTCGTCGCGCGTGCGGCCGAGGCCGGAGTACGAACCATCTTGGACGTTCGCGAGTTGCCCCTGTCCCGCAAGAAGGGCTTCTCCAAGTCGTCGCTGAGCGAGGCGCTAGGTCGCTCGGATGTGGCGTATTTGCATGCGCCGGCACTAGGGTGTCCGAAAGCCATTCGAGACCGGTTCAAGGCTGATGGCGATTGGGCCGCCTACACCAAGAGCTTCTTGGCCTACTTGAAGACTCAAGACGCATCTGTGCGCGAACTGGTCAAGCTTGCCAAGGCGACGCCAACTTGCCTGATTTGCTTTGAAGCGGACTTCACCGCCTGCCACCGCACGTATGTCGCCAGGGCTGCACGTTCAGCAGGTGGTCCCTCAGTGGTCCACTTGACTGCTAGAACAGCTTTCCCTGATGTAGCTCGTCAGGTGGCCTAGGCGGGTAGATTGCGCTCACGGCGAGCCACTTGTCCGGATACTGGTGAATGTTGCCGAGCATCAGCAAGAGGTCCTTACTCGGTAGCTCGTGCTCGTACTTCTCGCGGAACGGCTTCTCCCATCCATCCGGCCCGAACTTGCGGCGAAGCTTTCTGTAGAGCGCGCCAGCTTCCCAGTCCACCAGCTTGTGCTTGTAGGTGAAGACTTGGCCGTTCGCGCGGCACTCATACAGGTACCGGAACTCAAACGGAATCTTCTCGAGCAGTGGGACCTCCCGTTGTTCCTCAACGGCGTCGAGCAAGCTTGCCTGCTGTTGCCACTTCAGTAGCTTCGCCTTCTCTTCGGCCGTCCAGTCGTTGGGCTTACTTGCCTTGATTTCCAGCTTCACGATGCGTGACGGCCGAAGTAGCGCGAGCGAGGAGCCCTCCTTCTGTCGTGCAGCCTCTACTTCCGCAAAGTCCTCGTAGACCCTGGCCTTGCCGATTGCCTGCATCCGCCTGGGCCATCCCCGGTCACCGGCCTCCATAGGCTCCGGGTCGCAGTGCAGTGTGTCAACAAAGATGCGATGGCTTTCAGGGCGATGGTCGGTGCGCGCTTTCTCGAGCTTCGCGGTTATCCACTGCCACTTTCGAAACTGCAGTTCATCGTCGATGAGTCGAAAGGGAACAGGGAAGAGGCGGATGAAGTGCCCATCCTCCGTCACGCCAGCCACGCACGACGTCTCCGAGTACTTGGAGCTCGGTGACGGGTACGTTTTGCAAAGGACCAGAACGCGAGCATCAAACGTCGCCATCGCGATTGACTCCCTCCGGCTGCACCTGCCGGACCAATTGTGCGTTAGACCCAACTACTGGGCCAGCTCCGAAGTGGCGCTTAGAGTCGAACCATCGGGACCCGTGGACGTTGCGCTGTCGTCCACCAGCTCCGAGGGAAGAACCGTCCTGAGGTCCGCTTTTTCGAGCACATGCGCCCGGAGCGCCCGCGCTTTGAAGCAGAGGCTTCAAACAGCGCTGCTCTCGCAAATCTGCAAGGCTTCGTAGGGGACTGCGTCGCTTGCTGCCAATAGCAGCGTATTCAACAGGTTGAGCTCATTAGACGCCATGAAGTACCGGTCGTCGAAAACCAGGTCCAGCTTCAGCGGGCTCACGGTGCCAACCGCCGCAGCCCATGGGAACGACTCGTAGCTTGCGATGGGGGGCATGACGGCAGAGCCTGCGTTGAGGGACCGGCCAAGGCCCTCTTGCCACAGGCCCCCATCGTCTAGGCGGAATGGCTCGCCGTCATCCTGGTACTCCGAATACATGAATTGCCGCATGCCCGCGGGAACCGCCACCCAAGTGTTCGGCGACTTCAAGTCTTTGAGCGTTCTGAACTCGTTCGCTGCGTCGTGCAGGTCACGCTGAAGTAGGCGCAGCAGGCTTGCTGCGGGGATGCGCATCGCCGCTGAGAAGCGCTTGTCTCCGTCGATTGCGTAGAGCTGCCCAATCAGCTGGCGGCTGGCCTGGCTGACCTGGGTCTCGTGACCCTCAAAGGCGAAGACCTCTTGCTTTTCGAACCCGGTCCAGTTCTCGATGGCAACTGGCCCGCTGAAGTGCACATGGTCGGGCAGGCTGATGCCCTCTTCCGCATAGGAGAGCAACGGAGACATCGCGTTGGCGGCGATGTCATAGAGCTCTTGCAAGCAAGACTGTTTGACCATGGTGCGCCCGTCCTCACCACGCTTCGCCACGCCGTTCAGCTTCGTGTGCGAGAAGATTTCGACGACATTTGTCCGGGCGCGCTCGGCAAGACCGACAAGCTCGCGGTCACTGTTCTGCAGCTTGAATACTTCGGCTTCCTTGACGAAGTTGGACACGTGCTGCGACATGACGCTCACCAGTTCCTCCGTGCCCACGGCGCCGACCGGAACCAGGGCAATCTTCTGGCGCAGCCCTGAGTCACCCGTGATGCGGGTGTAAATCGTCGAACGCAACATGACGAGCAGGGTCACGAGGTCCATCGACTGACGCAACCACTGCCGCTTGTCGAGTCGCTCTTCCGAGATGATGTAGTCGTCAACCAGCATGACCAGGTGCCTTGGGACTCGGTCGCCCGAGTGTTCGACCCGTTGCGCGTCTCGATACTTGCCTCGTCCTCGGTAGATGAGCTGCGCAATTTCCATCAACGCAGCTTCGATGTTGAAGCGAGGAACGCTCGCTACTATCCAATCGGTCAGGGGGAAGGACACCCCCCGTGCGCCGGACGACGTCATCAAGAAGACTCTGACACTGTCACGAGTTTCAGGCTCGAGCAGCAGTTTTCGCTCGAAGCCTGGGACCGAGGAGTCCAACACTTTGACGGTCTTGTCCGACAGGCCTTGTTCACTGTTGGCCCAGAGCGCAATCCGCAGGCGCCTGAGGAACAGCTTGTCTTGTGCGAAGTAGATGACCTGGCGAGCACCGGCCTCCAGAGCATTGAGGATTTCCCGCTGAGCGCCTGCAAGCGTCGCCTCTTCGGCGACCCGGCGTACCGCTTGGCGAGGCGTCTCGGGTTCACCCTGTTTCGTCTCCTGAATCTTCACCGAAGTAAGCCGCACGCGGTAGTCCAGGTGCAACTCGCTCGCTGGATAGCTGTTCGTCATGACGTGCAGCACATCGCGCTTCGCGTTCCCAATCTTGACCTTCGTGGCCGCGAGTCGGAACGGGACGTTGCCGCCTGACTTCGATATGAGGACCTTGTCAGGCGTCCGGTCGCCGGCGTTGAGGTATCGGTCAAGCACAACCTCATTGCCCAGCGACGCGTCCGACACGACAAGCGTCACGGTGAACGGGCATGGTTCATCCTCGAATGCGGCGATGAACTCCTTCTGCAGCCAACTCGCGACGGTGTGAACAAAGCGCGCTCCGGCCCCGTCGCCGGCCAGCTCATCCACCATGACAACGACTGTCGGCATCTTCTCGGCGAACTGACGCCGTTCAGCGCGGCCGGCGGAGGTCGCAGCCTTGTTGACGAACAACGAGGAGAGCGCGTCGATGGTCGTCTTCTGATTCGCTCGCTCCCTGAAACCCTGGAGCGCGGCAGTCAGCACCAGGCGGCTGACGCTCGGATTGAGTTGCAGCAGTTCGCGAGCTGTCGATGACAGGCTCTTCAAGACACCGGGCAGCGGGCGCTCTTGAACCAGGTCCTCGTGCTCGGAGAGCGTGTTTTTCTTCAGAGTGCTTCCCGCGTGCTCGGAGTCGATTTGTTGTTCCTGGTCAGGGTCCAGCACCAGCGTGGCGCCTTGCGGTTTGTGCAGCCTGGCAACGCCATCCGCGACCACAGCGCCTTGGATGGTCCGCGGGGTGTCTTTCCCCAGCTCGACCTGTTTCTTGTGCCAACGCTCCGCCGCGGAAATGAGCTGCGCATTGGTCGTGACGGTCAGGATGCCCGTCGGCTCCTTGCTCTCTGTTCGAGCCAGGCTGCTTGTCACGTCGCGGTTGATGACGACTCGCGGACTGACGTAGAGGAAGAGATAGCCCGCGTCGGTCTTGTTCCCCAGATGCGTCCGGATAGCAGTCGTCTTGCCAATGCCGGGATTGCCCTCAAGGGCGAGAACGTTCAGCCGGCCACGCTTGGACTCCTGCAGTCCTGCCACGACGGCCGCAGCATGAATGTCGCGAAGCGACAGTTGCTCTTGCCCCTCGGCCAGGCTCTCCATCACTGCGCGCACCGCAGTGCGGGCAGAACCTCCAAAGAAGCCTTGGAGTTCGGCCGTTTCGTCCACCATCTCGGCGGCGTCGTCCAGGTCATAGCGGTCTGTCGGGTTGGCGAACGGCTTCAGTTCCTCCCTGAACCTGAACTCGTAGTCTTCGCCAGGCGCCGGCATTTCCGAGAACTCGGTCATGCCCACCCGAAGCTTCGGCGGCAGCTTGTTGATGAGGCCGCGGAACAGCCGCTCCGCCCCGGTGGTCAGGGCGTCAGCGTCGTCGTCCGGGAGCTTCTCTGTTTTGCGATACGCCGTTCCAAGCTGCGCCATTAGCTCGCTCTTCGCGTCGCCCGACTCGCCGGGGACGTAGCGCGCCGCCAAGCTTTCTAGGCCGTTGGGGGTTATGGCCAGGGCACGGGCGGTGCACAACTTCGTGAGTGCACCGCGCGACTGCAGCAGGCCAATCGTCTTCTCTGCGTAGGAGGCGGCCTGGCAGAGCTTGTAGAGAGGCTTGTTGTCGCTTGTTAGCGAGGAGAAGTAGTTTTTGATGTCGCCGGACAACTCAAAAGTTTCGTTCTCGACTTCGGCCGCGACCCGCGCAAACACACTTCGCGAGTCCACGATGCGCCGGTGCCGCGTGAGCTCGTCCAGGTGCGCACCCTGCTCGCGGAAGTCGCCGAGTGCGCCGGGCATGTCGAACGAATACTCCTGGACCAGGAGCACGTCTTCCGTGTCGTTGGCCGACAGCCAGAGAAGGAAGTCCGCGTTTGCCGGATGGCCCTTGGCAGACCACTGAGGGTCTGCTGCGCCTTCGAGCTTGAACTCATCCTGAAAGGCCTGCCGCGACGCGACGTGCACTGCCTCCCAGTCTTCGTGGACGGTGCCCGGCATGAGCAGGGGGCACCAGAGCGCACGCAATTTCAGCTCAGTGCCTCCTTTGAACTTCGTGCGAACCGCATCGAGATAGGCGCGCGTCGCGGTGTAGCCGACGCCGTAGGCCGTCAGCGCCATGTGGTTCACGGCTGCCTTGACGACTTCGCGGGCGGCCTCGTCCAGCAGGTCCATCTTGCGGGCGACGTGCGTCGCAATGCTCAGCAGCCGGGTGTCTCGCCAAGGCTGAAGGGACGGGTAGTCCTTGGGAACCAAGTGGTGCTCAATCAGGCACGCCAGCACACCCCGCTTGACCAGCACCTCGTAGGTCTGGCCCCAAAGGACAGACTCGGCATGGAAAGTCATTTCTTCCATGGTGCCGCCTCCTTGTGGAGGACCTTGGTGACGTGCGCCAGGACCGCAGGCAATGACAGCAGGACGGTGCGGTTGTGGCGCCGGGTCATTACCGCGAGTTCCCCGGCGGTTGCTCGCTTCACAGGTGTGACCCAGCTATAGGGGTCCAACACAGGCAACTGCACGGACTTTGACGCCGGCTTCTCGCTCTCCATGAAGTGGATGGCGCGCAGCACGCTCACGAGCGAATTGCGGATGCCGTCTTGCCCGCCCAGGCCCAGGATGTTCTGCTCGGTCAGTTTCGCCACTTCGATGTCGGAGATGCGCTGTTCCGAGTCGAAGAAGTAGGTGCAGAAGCCCGATTGCGGCCTCTCGTCGTCTTTGCCAACCACGGCCAAGGTCGAGAACGTGTAGACCGGCAGAATGCTTCGCAAGGCGTCACTTGAAGTCGCCTCGTACATCGCCTGGTGGTCCTTGAAGGTCATAACCTCGAAGGCGCTCTCAGTGGTGTCTCGCTTGCGCAGGCGCGTCGCCGGAAACACGTCGCGACGCAGCGGGTAGAGGCGCATCTCAGGGAAGCTCTTGACCGCCTCGTCGAGAAACTCCAGCGTGCCGTGCGGGGCATGGCGCTCTGCCGCACGACCGATGTGCCGATTCCCGAAGTGATGCGACAGCAGCATGACGTGCTGGAAGCCCTCGTTCTTCAGGCGAGCTATTTCCTCCAAGATGGGCTTCGGGTCCTTGAAGTCTTTCCGGCTCTCCACGATGCGGGAGCGCATGTTGAGGCATCGCAGAACGGCACCACCGTCCTTGCGCTCTGCCACGTAGGTGCGGCTCATGAAGAGGTAGCCGTCCGCATCGACGTGCGCCGGATGCTCATCGCACGGGCGAGTGACGTAGGTGACCAAAGCAACCTTGTCCAATGCACCTTCGAGCTCAAACTTCAGCCGCTGGCCGCCCAGCAATGCGCTCAACGCGCCTCTACGCTTCCAACCCAGGACTTTTGGGTCCTTGTCTGCCGTCGTGGTCACCCCCTGCAGCTTGATGGCCCCTTCGCGAGAGAGTGCCTTCTCCAGCGCCTGGCTCACGGCATATACCGCAGTATTGGGGTCGTTCGAGTCTTCCTCGGCGGAGAGCTGCCTCCCCGTCTTGGCAAGGCGAACCATCGTGATGGCGGTCTCCGGTTGTGCGAGCCGGATTCGGCGCTGCAGCTCCCAGATGGTCACGTAAGCCAGTAGCGTGAAGGCGATGTACGAGGCCGCCCGGAACTGCTCACGCTTTTCGTTTTCCTTCTCGTCCTTGCTTTTTCGCATGAACAGCATGCCGAGCGGGTAGCGCAGCTCGATGCCGGTACCCGCATCGAAATACGCCGTGTTCGGAACGTCGGGTTGAGAGCTGTCGTCATCCTTCGACCACCCATACGGGACGAAGCGGACCGGCAGAACCGGGACGGTGAGGTCTCGCGACATGGCTACGGAACGCGCAGGGCCGGCAATAGCCAGAGCACGCTCCTTCAGCTCGGTCTTGACGAAGTAGGAAGCGATGCTGCCCTTGACAACGGGGTCAGCGGAGACCGTGAGGTAATTGAACCACTCGATGGACTCATCGCCCGCCTCTCCCTTCTTAAGAATGTCGGTCTTGCTGATGATGGTGTCGATGGCGTCCCAATCGACGATGTCGCGGTGCAGAGAGACGGTGAACTTGTCAACGTCGCTGTTCGCGATGGACACCACCTTGTTCACCCTGCTTTTGAGCAGTTCGATGAGCTCATCGGCAATGTCGTCGACCACCTTGGACCGCCTGGCCAACGACGCGTGCAACTCTTGCAGGGTGCCAAGAGGGTCCTTCTTCAGCGCATCAGCAATTCGTGCTGCTTCGGCGTAAATGTCGACGGTCGTCGGGCTTGAGAGCGAGTCTGGAATGACGAGATGCAGGAACACCCACTCTGCAATGTCGCGTCGAACGAAACTGTCGGGTCCAGGCGCGTCGAGGATGTCGCCCCGGCGCCGCTCAAGTCGCGAATTGAAGGCAGTGTCGCCCGTCTCAGGGTTGTTGCCGTTCACACGGAACCGATACGACACCTCGCGCACGGTCGCGAAACCTTGCGTGGGCTCCGTACGGGTTTCGAACAGCTGCGCCGAACCGTGTGCCCAGGCCGGAAGGCATGAATAGAAGAGCGCCTTGCGCAGGTGCTCGCTGAGGTCTGAGGCATTGTTGCCGCCGTAGACTTTGCTCGGGTCCAACGGAAGTGCCTCACCCTGAACCCCGCCAAAGCGTTCGTAGCACTCGATGACCCGCTCGACGTAGGCCTTGAAACCCGGACGATTGCTCTGAAGCGCCAGGGCGTGCATCAGCCGCATCGTTACCTGCAGTCGCACTCGGGCAAGAGCCTGGTCATCGAGAAAGTCGAGGAAGCGCTGCACTTGGCTCCCCGGCATCTTGCGTTGGCTCCGGATGGTGGCTAGCGTCCCCTCGATTTCGTCGTCGAGGCCGTCGTTGCGCATCTTCCGAGAGATGCCTTGCAGGAGCGACTCCAGCCAGTCGCTGCCATCGACGGTCTCGATGGCAGTGAGCACCCGGCCCACGTCCTTGGCCCGCTCTTCTGCGCGCCGGTCATTTCCGGCGAAGACGATAGGCACCATGCTCGCGTTCGCGGGCAACTCTGGCTTGCGCTCATCGATGGACGCTGCGAACGTCTTCATCGCCGCGTCCATTGATGGAAGCGTGAGCGCTGTGACTTCGAGCCCCGCCAGCACTTGGTCAACAAACTTCGAAATTTCTTCGTGGAGCTTCTCAACCGCCTTGGCCGTCGCGGGCTCGGTTCCCGCTAGCAGGCGACCGCCCATCCTCGCAGTCGTGCCGCGAGGCGGGACCGCCGTGTCGCGCAGCAGCCCGGCCCCCGCGCTTGGAGCAAATGCTTTCTCGAACTGCTCGCCGTGGAAGAGGCGATAGAGAGCGCCACGAGGCTCCACGATGACACAGCCCTTCTCGATGGACACGAGGGGCAAAGCCGCCTGTCCCGTCGGAGAGGTCGTCGGGAGTGCGTTGCAGAGCTGGTTGACCAGCTCGGCCAAGTTCAGCGAGGGGGTTACGGACCGGGCGGATACGGTTGACCCGCCCCGAGATGGGGAAGTTGACATGGTCGGCTCCTTTCCATGGCAGGGAATGCCCTTCACGCACCAGCTGACCAAGCTCGGTGGTGGATTTCGGCTATCAACGGAAACAGTCTAGCGACACACACTCTTACCAAGTATGGAAAACCAATGCTCCAACGGTTTCCCCCTAGTTATCCACAAATTTGGTGCCACAAATGGCCTATGCTTGTGCATGACTCCAGAACAAGAGCGCGCTGCGCTGAGGGATTGGCCTGAGCCGCAGGTATGTACCTTGTTGGCGGCAAGGGTCCGGCGAGTCCGAGTTGAGGGCGAGGAGTCTCAGGCCGAGTTCGCGGATAGGGCTGGCGTTCCGCTTCGGACCTACAAGCGCTTCGAGTTGGAGGGGAAGGCAACGCTGTTGACCTTCATCCAGATACTCCGAGCGCTCGGACGGACGCAGTACCTTCCCTTGATTTTTCCGTCACCTCTGCCCCCTCGACGCCTGACGGTTGACGACAAACTCAACCGCATCCGAGCAATGCGGATGCTCGAGCTGGCTCGCAAGTCAGACGCTCCTGTTAGGTCGTTCATGCCTGAGGACGAGGACTGACCCTGCGGCTCAGCCTAGTCGGAATTTCAGTCAGCGCAGTTCACCGGTGGCTGCACGCGCAAGCTCGCCCATGGAGCAGAGAGGCGAGGTTTGATTGCAGGGGCAATCAATCATATTGCCGGAGCTTTGATTGTGGTCCATACTTTCAATCATGAACACGTCCGCACTCAAGCAGCCCTTGTCCACCCGCGGCGGGGCGCGGCCTGGCGCTGGCCGCAAGGCCACACTCGTCGAGGCCAGGCCGTACAAGGTCACGCTCAGTGCATCGACAGCAGCCCGGCTCAAGCAGATGGGCGGAGGCAACTTGTCTGCTGGCATTCGGGCTGCGGCAGCGGCTCTTGATGAACGGCGTACGGTCACTGTCGAGATGAAACCTGCTCAAACCTTTGTCGCTAGCACGTGGCGGCACGCAGCAGGTTTAGTAGACCCACAAACAGTTCGCGTGAACCGATGGCACGGCCGCGCGCCCATTCGAGGGGCGAGTCTCGTTGACTTCGAACGCCTGAAGAGGGAAATCATTGCGGCCGGGCGCAACGTTGCACCCGTGCTGCTGCGACAAGCGCCGGGTGAACCAACCTTGGACTTGGTCTATGGCTCGCTGCGATTGCGAGCCTGCCTTGAGCTGGGGCTCCCCTTGTTCGCCGTCGTTGTGGACCTGACCGAGCTTGAGCTGTTTGAGACTATGGTCCGGGAAGGCGCTGATGGTTGGTCCGTTTTCGAACTTGGTGTCAGCCTGAAGCGCGCTCTCGAAGTTGGCCTGTATCCGTCACTCCGACGATTGGCAGACGAGTGCGGCCTGGAACAATCACGCGCTGGGCTGGCTCTTCAGGCAGCATCTCTACCTGAGTACATCCTGCAAGCCATTGGCTCGCCGGAAAGATTGACGCCTGGCAACGTGCGCTCGCTGGTCACCACGTTGACTCGAGACCCGGACGGCGTCTTGACACGCGCAGCCGCCCTCACTGGCCAGCCAAAGGCCTCTCCAGCACGAGCATTGTCGTCACTGTTGCAGCGCGCTCAGCTCAAAGTCTAGAGGCGGCGACTCTCACGAGCGTGTATTAACCCTTGGGCTGATTTACATCTTGCACAGGGAGCATCGTCCGGAGAACGCCACAGTCTCGTGGGCGCAGCAGTCCTTGGTTGCACAAGTCCCCAATGCGGCGCTCTATTTGGGTTCGAACACTTTGACCCATTCATCCGGCTGCGCGCCGGGGATGCCTCTAGCGTGGTTCTCGAATACACCACGCCAGCGTGTCCGCACGAATTCGCCGGTCTCCTGAATCAGCGCCTCAACAGTGTCCCGCTTCAAGCCAGCAATCTCGCGACCTGCGAGCACGAGGTTGTCCACCGACCCAGCGCGTGCGCCAGCTCCGGTGATGGCCATTCGGAACACGGGCGTGCCTTGCCGACTGAAGAATGGCATCACGTCGTACAGCGGGGACAGCTCCCAATCCGACAGACCCAACTGGCGCAGGCTGCTGTTCCAAGGGTGGTCGTCGGTGTTGCCTACAGCACCGTTGAGTACGATGCGCCGGTACAGCTCCAGCGCGTCGCCGGGCCGCTTTAGCTTGGAACGCAGGCGCACATAGTTGCGGCGCGGGTCTTCCACATCAGTGCCCGGCACGATGCCGAGCGCCGTGGCCGCGCTGATGCAGTGATGGACGGCCCCTTTCTCGCCGGGTCCCCGGTCGAAGCGTGCGATGCGCAACGCCGGCGCGTCGTTTATGCACTCCACCTGATGTTCGGGCACCTTTAGGCCCAGTTCGTGAGCCAGCGTGAGCGCAGTGGCTTCCGCCACGACGCTGTCGGGTCGCTCGGAGGGCAACGAGAACTTCAGGATGACCGGCACTGCAAGCGCTCCATCGGCGCCTCGATACGTGGCGGCAATTTTTGGGCGCTCCCCGCCCATCGCCCCCGACGAGGATTCGAGTGATGCCTGGCGGAGGTCTTCCTGAGTGATTCGGCCCACCGCCTTGGCGAGAATCTCGTCCGCGGGCGGCTTGTCATTGAGGTTGCCAACGAAGAGGGCCCCGAAGCCATCCGCAGGCGCATAGACCAGCCGCTCCCACCAGCCCCAGGGCTCGGCATCGCTCGCCGGGTCCGCGCGGCCCAAGAGCTCCTTGGCGTGCTTCTGTAGGGTGTCCTGGGACC
>Ga0075366_10001616_pt1 | contig 11290 bp, 9 predicted proteins | sample EndMethybrTD3031_FD_72351 | JGI IMG/M metagenome (GOLD analysis project Ga0075366, IMG submission 72351) | Populus endosphere microbial communities from Tennessee, USA - Endosphere MetaG P. TD hybrid TD303-1 | ecosystem: Host-associated > Plants > Roots > Endosphere | place: USA: Tennessee... | reverse complement strand
CTTCTGCGGGTGGTGTGACAGGTGCGCTGGGCTTTGTCGGCAATTCGGTGACGTAGCCGTCGAATATCCAGGGGGATGCCGCGGGTGGACTGGCTGGCGCCGGGCGGGTGGGTGCTTTGGTTGTCGCAAAACCCTCTGTCACCCGTGCGAGTGCCTGCTGGATGGCGCGGGTGGCATCTTGCAGATGGCCGCGTTGTGTCAGCCGGGTGGCTTCTTGCATGATCTTTTTAAACAGTGCGCTCATGCGGGCTTTCGTTGTAAGTCGGTGGACATGGGGTTTCAGGCTTGGCGCTTGGACAGAGCTGCTTTGACGGCTAAGCTGGCATGCAGGGCGCCCAGCACTTCCAGCGAGTCGATGGTGGCCAATGCCAGCTCGGGACTCACGTCGTGGCCAATGCTGGCCAAGCCCAGCACGCGGATCTGCAGTTTTTGGTTGGCGGCCTGGACAGCCAGCAAATCGCTTTCGCTGAAATGCTGCATGCCCAGCACTAGCATCTTGCGTGCTACCACCTGCTTGACGGCATCGGCGTGGGTGGTCAGCTGGTTGCGGATGGCGGTGCGGATGAAGTCCGTACGGTTGGCGTAGAAGCCTTCCGACACCAGCAGGTCCACATGGCCGAGGTCCACAAAACCCAGGTTGATGGTGATTTTTTCAGAATCCTGGGCTTTGGCTTTGGCGGACTCGGTTGCAATGGGGGATTTCATGTTTGCAGTATGCACCATCCACATGGATGGTGTTGGGATGGTTTTTAAAACCACACACTGCAAATGGACGCGTCGAGAAATTTATGAAAAAGAAGGCTGTAGTGCAGGAAATATCTGCGCTGGAAGCTATGAAAAGTGTAGCGTGGTGCTCCGGCGCTCAGGGCGCGCTTTTGCCGGGCGCGCGGCGGCGCTTTTCGCTCAGGTGCTCGGCCACCAGGCTGGTGCTGCCATCGGCGTTTTGCCGTTCCAACCGCACATTGAAGCCCCACAGCGTGGCCATGTGCTTGAGCACGGTGGCACTGGAATCGCCCAGTGGGCGGCGTTGGTGGCTGAAGTGGCGCAGGGTCAGCGAGCGATCGCCGCGCAGGTCCACGTTCCAGACCTGGATATTTGGTTCGCGGTGGCCCAGGTCGTATTGCTCGGACAGCTGGTGGCGCAGCGCGCGGTAGCCGCTGTCATCGTGGATGGATCTGATCTCCAGAGTTTTACGGGCGTCGTCGTCCAGCACGCTGAACAGGCGGAACTCCCGCATCAGCCGGGGCGACAGGTACTGGGCGATGAAGCTTTCGTCCTTGAAGTTGTGCATCGCGAAGTCAAAGGTCTCGCGCCAGTTGGAGCCGGCAATGTCGGGGAACCAGGCGCGGTCCTCGTCGGTCGGGTCTTCGCAGATGCGGCGTATGTCGCGCCACATGGCAAAACCCAGCGCGTAGGGGTTGATGCCCGAGTAGTAGGGGCTGTTGTACGGCGGCTGGTAGACCACATTGGTATGCGACTGCAAGAACTCCAGCATGAAGCCGTCGCCCAGCCGGCCTTCGTCGTACAAGGTGTTGAGCAGGGTGTAGTGCCAGTAAGTGGCCCAGCCTTCGTTCATCACCTGGGTTTGGCGTTGCGGGTAGAAATACTGGCCTATCTTGCGCACGATGCGCACAATTTCACGCTGCCAGGGGTCGAGCAGTGGAGCGTTTTTTTCGACGAAGTACAGTAGGTTTTCCTCGGGCTCCGGCGGAAAGCGCTTTTCCTCCTGTGTGGCCTCGGCCTCGGCGCGTGGGGGCAGGGTGCGCCACAGGTCGTTGACCTGGGCTTGCAGGTATTCGGCGCGCTCTTTCAGGCGCGAGGTTTCTTTTTCGAGCGACAGGCGGGGCGAGCGCTTGTAGCGGTCCACCCCCAGGTTGCTCAGCGCGTGGCAGGCGTCGAGCAACTGCTCTACAGCTTCTACGCCGTGGCGTTCCTCGCACTGTGCGATGTAGTTGCGGGCAAAAACCAGGTAGTCCACGATGGCATCCGCGCTGGTCCACTGCTTGAACAGGTGGTTGCCCTTGAAAAAGGAGTTGTGGCCGTAGGCCGCGTGGGCGATCACTAGCGCCTGCATGGGCAGGGTGTTTTCGTCCATCAGATAGGCGATGCAGGGGTCGGAGTTGATGACGATCTCGTAGGCCAGCCCCATCTGGCCGCGCTTGTAGCGGTTCTCGGTAGCCAGAAAATGTTTGCCGAAGGACCAGTGGTGGTAGTACACCGGCATGCCGATGGAGGCATAGGCGTCCATCATTTGCTCGGCGCTAATGATCTCCAACAGGTGGGGGTAGCCGTCCAGCTTGTAGCGGCGAGCGACTTCGCCTATGGCCTGGTCGTAGGCCTCGATGGCTTCAAAGGTCCATTCGGAGCCGGTGGGGAGGAGTTTGGAGGCGCTCATGGTTCAGGCACGCCGCTTGAAGAGTTCACGGAACACAGGGTAGATGTCGGCCACCGTGGCAATGCGTTGCATGGCGAAATTGCCGCCAGCACTGCCTTGCAGCTGGGTGTATTCGTCCCACAGGTTTTGTGGCGGGCCTTCGGTTATTTCGATGTAGGCGAAGAACTGGCACAGCGGTAGCAGCGACTCTTGCAGCAGGTTTTTGCATAGGGGGGAGTCGTCGTGCCAGTTGTCGCCGTCGGAGGCTTGCGCGCCGTAGATATTCCATGCGTGGCTGTTGTAGCGGGCGGTGATGATTTCATGCATCAGCTTGAGCGCGCTGGACACCACGGTGCCGCCCGATTCGCGCGAGGTAAAGAAGTCGTCTTCATTCACTTCACTGGCCACCGTGTGGTGGCGTATGAATACCACCTCGATGCGCTCGTAGTTGCGCGTCAGGAACAGGTAGAGCAGCATGAAGAAGCGCTTTGCGATGTTTTTGCGCCCCTCGTCCATTGAGCCCGACACGTCCAGCAGGCAGAACATCACGGCTTGCGTGGTGGGCTGGGGTATGCGCACGCGGTTGTTGTAGCGCAGGTCAAAGGTGTCCACAAAAGGCACGGCTTCGATCTTGGCACGCAGGTGGGCGATGTCGCGGCGCAGTTGCTCCACGTCCGGGTCGTCCTCAGGTCGGGTCTTACGCAGTTCTTCCAGCTCGGCTTCGAGCGCGCGAATCTGCGCGGCATAGGGACCGCCCACCGCAATGCGCCGCCCGGCTGCGCCGCGCATGGTGCGGCTGAGATTGATGTTGGTGGGTACGCCCGTCTGTACAAAGCCGGCCCGCACGCGGCGGTACTGGTCTATGCGCGCCAGTTGTTGTTTGACCAGATTGGGTAGGGCCAGCTCATCGAAAAAGATGTCCAGAAATTCGTCGCGGGTGAGGGTGAAGACGAATTCATCCAGGCTTTCGCCTTCATTACTGGCCTGGCCCTTGCCTTTGCCGCCGGCTCCGCCGCCTTGAGGGCGCTCCACCTGGTCGCCACGGTGGAAGCGGTCGTTGCCGGGGCGCACCACTTCCCAGACGCCGCCCTGGCCGTGCTCGAACTGCGGCTCACCTATGTCTTTGCCGGGAATGCTGATTTTTTCACCGTTGTCCAGATCGCGCATGCCGCGTTTGTTCACGGCGTCTGAAACGGCTTTGCGGATCTGGCCCTTGAAACGCTGGATGAAGCGGCTGCGGTTGACCGAGCTCTTGTGCTTGCTGTCAAACCGCCGGTCTACGATGCGCACCGTCATAGAGTCTCCCGTTGACTTGAAGGAACCCGTCTGCTGTGGTGCGCTGCACACATGGTGCAGACGGGTTGGTTGGCTATTGCGTTACGAGGATTTGCGCACCCGCAAATACCACTCGCACAGCAAGCGCACCTGCTTCTCGGTATAGCCCTTGGCGATCATGCGGTTGACGAAGTCCTGGTGCTTCTTCTGTTCTTCGCCACTGGCTTTGGCGTTGAACGAGATCACTGGCAACAGCTCTTCGGTGTTGGAGAACATCTTCTTCTCGATCACCGCGCGCAGCTTTTCGTAGGATGTCCACAGTGGGTTGTGGCCGTCCTGGCGGGCGCGGGCGCGCAGCACGAAGTTGACTACTTCGTTACGGAAGTCCTTGGGATTGGAAATGCCGGCGGGCTTCTCGATTTTTTCCAGCTCGTCGTTGAGCGCACTGCGGTCCAGCATTTCGCCGGTGTTGGGGTCGCGGTATTCCTGGTCCTGGATCCAGAAGTCGGCATACACCACATAGCGGTCGAAGATGTTCTGCCCGTACTCGGAGTAGCTTTCCAGATAGGAGGTCTGGATTTCCTTGCCTATGAATTCTGCATAGCGCGGTGACAGGAATTCCTTGATGGCGCGCAGGTATTTTTCTTCCACCTCTGGAGGATACTGCTCTTGCTCGATCTGCTGCTCCAGCACATACATCAGGTGCACCGGGTTGGCAGCAACTTCACGGTGGTCGAAGTTGAAGACGCGCGACAGGATCTTGAAAGCGAACCGGGTGGATAGACCCGTCATGCCTTCGTCCACGCCTGCGAAGTCACGGTATTCCTGGTAGCTCTTGGCTTTGGGGTCGGTGTCCTTGAGGTTTTCACCGTCGTAGACCCGCATCTTGGAGAAGATGCTGGAGTTTTCGGGGTCTTTCAGCCGCGACAGTACTGAGAACTGGGCCAGCATGCGCAGCGTGTCGGGAGCGCAAGGCGCTTGTGACAGCGACGAGTTGGACACCAGCTTTTCGTAGATATGGATTTCATCGGACACGCGCAGCGAGTAGGGCACTTTGACGATGTAGATGCGGTCCAGAAAAGCTTCGTTGTTGCGGTTGTTCTTGAAGGCCTGCCATTCGGCCTCGTTTGAATGGGCCAGTACCAGACCGTCAAACGGTATGGCGCCAAAGCCTTCCGTGCCCTTGTAGTTGCCTTCTTGCGTGGCGGTCAGCAAGGGGTGCAAGACTTTGATGGGGGCCTTGAACATTTCCACAAACTCCAGCACGCCGCGATTCGACAGGCACAGGCCGCCCGAGTATGAATATGCGTCCGGGTCGTTTTGGGAATAGGTTTCCAGCTTGCGGATGTCGATCTTGCCGACCAGGGACGAGATGTCCTGGTTGTTTTCGTCGCCTGGTTCGGTCTTGGAGACCGCGATCTGTGACAGCACCGAGGGGCGTAGCTTCACCACGCGAAAGCGGGTGATGTCACCGCCGAACTCCTGCAGGCGCTTGACCGCCCAGGGGCTCATGATGGTGCCGAGGTAGCGTCGTGGGATACCGTAGTCGGTTTCCAGTAACTCGGCATCTTCTGCCGGGTTGAAAAGACCCAGCGGGGACTCGTGGACTGGGGAGTCCTTGATGGCGTAGAAAGGCACTTTTTCGATCAAGGCCTTGAGTTTTTCAGCCAGAGAAGACTTGCCGCCGCCGACCGGCCCCAGCAGATAGAGAATCTGCTTTTTCTCTTCAAGGCCTTGGGCTGCGTGGCGGAAATAGGAGACGATGTGCTCTATCACCTCTTCCATGCCGTAGAGGTCTTTGAAGCTGGGGTACACCTTCAAGACCTTGTTGGCGAAGATGCGTGATAGGCGGGAGTCGGTGCGGGTATCTACCAGCTCGGGCTCACCAATCGCCAGCAGCATGCGTTCTGCCACGCTGGCGTAGGCCGTGGGGTCACGCTTGCATAACTCCAGATAGTCCTGAACCGACATTTCCTCTTCCTGTGCTGCTGCAAAGCGGCCTTGGTAGCGGGTGAAAATGGTCATGGCATTCTCCTAATATTTGCAATGGACTTATACGGTCTGGATTCGCTGCTCTCGCTAAAAGTTCTATCTACTTAACGACCATCATAGGCCTTCCGTTTACCACTTGCGCAGAAGGGGACGGAATTAGTGCACTACCTCCAACAAACGGTCGAGTCCGCCGCTGTTTATAGCGACCATGGCTTTTTCGCGCACGGCTGGCTTGGCGTGGTAAGCCACCGACAAACCGGCTACGCCCATCATCGGCAAATCATTGGCACCATCGCCCATGGCAATGGCTTGCTGGGCTGTGATGCCCATTTCAGCACAGGTCTGCAGCAGCATCTTGCGCTTCTCGTCGCCATCGCAAATATCGCCCCAGGCCTGATCCAGCATGCGGCCGGTAAGCATGCCATCCACTGCTTCCAACATGTTGGAACGGGTGGCGTCTATGTGCAATAGATCACGAATGCGGTCGGTGAAAAATGTGAAGCCGCCGCTGACCAGCAGCACCTTCATGCTGGCGGCTTTGCAGGCTGCCACCAAGGCTGCGGCACCTGGATTGAGTTGCAGACGTTCGTTGTAGACCTGTTCCATGCTGGCTACGCTCACGCCCTTGAGCAGGGCCACGCGTTGGCGCAGGCTTTCCTTGTAGTCGGTGATTTCGCCGCGCATGGCGGCTTCGGTGATGGCGGCTACCTCGGCCTTGCGACCGGCAGCGTCGGCGATCTCATCCACGCACTCGATGTTGATCAGGGTGGAGTCCATGTCAAAGGCGATTAGTTTGAAGTCGCTCAGGCGCAGCGGGGGGGTGAAACCTTGGACGGTAAGGCCGGGGGAAATTTCGGTGGCGATAGACATGGTGCGCTTGTGCGTGTTGATCGAAAAATAGAGGCGGTGCTTGGATGTATTTTGCTTGAAGCCCTGGGCATGAAAAAGTCGAAAAAAAAGCCCCAGCGTTTTAAGGCGCTAGGGCTTTTTTCAGGCTTTGGAAGCCAATCTGGCGGAACAGGCGGGATTCGAACCCGCGGAGGGCTATTAACCCTCACACGCTTTCCAGGCGTGCGACTTAAACCGCTCATCCACCGTTCCAGAGCCTCGAATTATAGCAGTCAAACGGCGGTATTTCGACCCGGTACTGCATGTCGCAACAAGTCTTCCAATAAAACAAATTCCAACGCCCGGATGTGGGTGGAGTCCAGCACCACCGGTGGGGCTACACCGGCCTCCAGCGCTTCCTTCCAGCGGCTGGCACACAGGCACCAGCGGTCGCCGGGTTTGAGCCCGGCAAAGCGGTAGTCGGGGCGGGGTGTGCAGAGGTCGTTACCGCGTGACAGCGAGAAGGCCAGGAACTCGCGTGTTACTTTGACGCAAACCACATGTGCGGCCGCATCGCTGTCGTCGGTATTGCAGCAGCCGTCGCGGAAGTAGCCCGTCAGCGGGTCGTAGGAGCAGGGCACCAGCTCGGAGCCGAGTACGTTGTGTTCCATGGCCGGGTCTTCCATAGGGCTCCTATTGCGGTTTGGTGGCGTTGACCATCTTCATGGCCGAGCCTATCAAGGCCGATACCTCGGTCATATTGCTGGGCACGATCAGGGTGGTTTTGGCATCAGCGGCGACCCGGCTGTAGGCTTCGACGGCCTTTTCTGCCACTTTGAGCTGCACGGCCAGCTCACCGCCGGGCTGCCGAATAGCGGTGGCCACACGTTCGATGGCATCCGCGGTGGCGGTGGCGACTGCGGTGATGGACGCGGCTTCACCTTGCGCCTTGTTGATAACGGCCTGCTTTTCGCCTTCCGAGCGGGCGATAAAGGCCTCGCGTTCGCCGGTAGCGATATTGATCTGCTCCTGGCGGCGACCTTCGGAGGCGGCGATCAATGCGCGCTTTTCGCGCTCGGCGGTGATCTGGGCTTGCATGGCGTGCAAAATTTCTTTGGGCGGAGTCAGGTCCTTGATTTCATAGCGCAAGACCTTGACGCCCCAGTTCAGCGCGGCTTCGTCGATGGCGGCGACCACCTGGGCGTTGATGATGTCGCGCTCTTCAAACGTCTTGTCCAGCTCCAGTTTGCCGATGACGCTGCGCAGCGAGGTTTGCGCCAGTTGGCTGATGGCCATGATGTAGTTGCTGGAACCATAGCTGGCGCGCATGGCATCCGTGACCTGGAAGTACAGAATGCCGTCCACCTGCAGCTGGGTATTGTCTCGTGTGATGCAAACCTGGCTGGGGATGTCCAGCGGGATTTCTTTCAACACATGTTTATAGGCCACCCGGTCTACGAAGGGCACCAGGAAATTCAGGCCTGGCGTCAGCGTGCCGTGGTATTTGCCCAGCCGCTCTATGACCCAGGCATGCTGCTGGGGCACGACTTTCAAGGTGCGGCTGACAAAGATGATGGCGATAACGAGGACGACGAGGGCAATTTCCATAACAACTCCGGTAGTGGGCAGGTGCCCAGTGTTTCACAGTTTGTCAACCAACAGGCGGTTTCCCACCACTTCCGCAACCCGATGCGGGCCGCTGCTGGGCGGGTTGCCAGCGCGGTGCACCACCGTCCATTGGGCGCCTCGGTAGTGCACCTGGGCGGTACCGTCGGCCTGCCAGGTATCAACCACCACGGTTTCACCGATGTCCATATTCACGTCCGGGTTGGCGCTGGCCGGGAGGCTTTGGGGATGTTTGCCACGGATGCGGCTCCAGACGATGACCGCACCGCCACCGACGGCGCTGGCCAGCAGGATTTGCACCGTGGTGCTTGCTCCGAATAGCGCCGCCAGGGCAGCTGCGGCGAAGCCAATGGCCAGCATTAACAAATAGAAGGTGCCGGTGACAAGTTCCACAGCGACTGCGGCACCTGCCAGCAGCCACCAAAAGGTCGATTCGGCCATATTGCTCTCGATTGTGTTGCTAGCGCCACATTTTGGGACAAAAGCAGCCCTGTGTCGGAGAAGCTTCACCAGATGTCCTTACACTTCGCGCCTATTTTGCAGATTTGTCCCCGCTGGCGCGGCCCTGGGTGGTGCCGGGCGGGTGTGGTAGCTTGATTCACGTATTGGCTGGAGGCCGGCATGAAGTTTCGTTTCCCTATCGTCATCATCGATGAGGATTTTCGCTCTGAGAACACCTCGGGCCTGGGCATTCGTGCCTTGGCGCAGGCCATAGAGCAAGAGGGTTTTGAGGTGCTGGGTGTGACCAGTTATGGCGACCTGAGCCAGTTCGCCCAGCAGCAAAGCCGTGCCAGTGCGTTTATTTTGTCGATTGACGATGAAGAGTTCTCGCCCGGGCCGGATCTGGACCCGGCGGTGCTGAACCTGCGCCACTTCATCGATGAAGTGCGCCGCAAGAACCGCGATGTGCCCATTTATATATATGGCGAGACCAAGACCTCGCGCCATATGCCTAACGACATCCTGCGCGAATTGCATGGTTTCATCCACATGTTCGAAGATACGCCGGAGTTCGTGGCCCGCCACATCATCCGTGAGGCCAAGTCCTATCTGGAGAGCGTGCAGCCGCCGTTCTTCAAGGCCTTGCTGGACTATGCGGAAGACGGCTCCTACTCCTGGCACTGCCCCGGTCATTCTGGTGGTGTGGCCTTTTTGAAGAGCCCGGTGGGCCAGATGTTCCACCAGTTCTTTGGTGAAAACATGCTGCGCGCCGACGTCTGTAACGCAGTGGAAGAATTGGGCCAGCTGCTGGACCACAACGGCGCGATTGGCGATAGCGAGCGCAATGCCGCGCGCATCTTCAACGCCGACCATTGCTTCTTCGTGACCAACGGCACCAGCACCAGCAACAAGATGGTCTGGCACCACACGGTGGCACCGGGCGACGTGGTGGTGGTGGACCGCAACTGCCACAAGTCGAATCTGCACGCCATCATCATGACCGGTGCAATCCCGGTGTTCCTGAAGCCCACGCGCAACCATTTCGGCATCATTGGTCCCATTCCGAAGAGCGAATTTGAGCCCGCAGCCATCAAGGCCAAGATTCGCGCCAACCCGTTGCTCAAGGGCGTGGACGCGGATACGGTGAAGCCGCGCATCCTCACGCTGACGCAGTCCACCTACGACGGCGTGCTGTACAACACCGAAACCATCAAGAGCATGCTCGATGGCTACGTGGAAAACCTGCACTTCGACGAGGCCTGGCTGCCGCATGCGGCCTTCCACCCGTTCTACGGCAGCTACCACTCGATGGGCAAGAAGCGCATCCGTCCCAAGCATGCGGTGGTGTATGCGACCCAGTCCATCCACAAGCTGCTGGCCGGCATCAGCCAGGCCAGCCATGTGCTGGTGCAGGACTCGCAAAACGTCAAGCTGGACCGGCATCTTTTCAACGAAGCCTATCTGATGCACACCAGCACCAGCCCGCAGTACAGCATCATCGCCAGTTGCGATGTGGCGGCCGCCATGATGGAGCCGCCCGGCGGTACCGCCCTGGTGGAAGAAAGCATTGCCGAAGCACTCGACTTCCGCCGCGCCATGCGCAAGGTGGACGAGGAATATGGCACCGATTGGTGGTTCAAGGTCTGGGGCCCGGACAAGCTGGTGGAAGAGGGCATTGGCCGCGCCACCGACTGGATCATCAAGGGCGAATCCAAGACCAATGCCAAGGCCAATTGGCACGGCTTTGGCAAGATGGCCACCGGCTTCAATATGCTGGACCCGATCAAGTCCACCATCGTGACGCCCGGCATGGACCTGAACGGCAAGTTCGCCAAAACAGGCATCCCGGCCAGCATCGTGACCAAGTTCCTGGCCGAGCACGGTGTGGTGGTCGAGAAGACCGGCCTGTACAGCTTCTTCATCATGTTCACCATCGGCATCACCAAGGGCCGCTGGAACAGCATGCTGACCGCGTTGCAGCAGTTCAAGGACGACTACGACAAGAACCAGCCCATGTGGCGCATCCTGCCCGAGTTTTGCCAGAAGTACCCGCGCTATGAAAAGATGGGCCTGGCCGACCTGTGCCAGCATCTGCATGCGCTGTATGCCAAATACGACATCGCCCGCCTGACCACGGACATGTACCTGAGCGATCTGACGCCGGCCATGAAGCCCAGTGACGCCTACGCCCATATCGCGCTGCGCAAGACCGAGCGGGTGGAAATCGACAACCTCGAAGGCCGCGTCACCGTGGGCTTGGTCACGCCCTACCCACCGGGCATTCCGCTGCTGATTCCGGGTGAAGTATTCAACAAGAAGATCGTTGACTATCTGAAGTTCTCGCGCGAATTCAACACCCAGTGTCCGGGCTTCGAGACCGACATCCACGGCCTGGTGGAAGAGGTGGATGCCGACGGCAAGCACCACTACTACGCCGACTGCGTGAAGCTCTAAAACTGCATTTGCTATCAAAAGCGTAGCCGCCAGCGCAGGTAACACCTGCGCTGGCGGCTTGTTTTTTATAAACTCCAGGAAACACCAAGGGTTTTCTGCATCCAAAGTCGAGCCCGCTCCGTATTGAGATCAGCCGCAACATTTCGGCTTGTCATCAACCTACTAGGAGCATTCCATGGTCTCGATTCAAACTACCCGCAAGCTGGCCTCTTTCAGCCTGGCCCTCGTGATGTCGGCCGTTTCCGTGGCCGCCATGGCCGATGTGATGGTCGGCGGCGCGCCCATGCTGGCATCCAAGGA
>Ga0075366_10001615_pt1 | contig 11295 bp, 13 predicted proteins | sample EndMethybrTD3031_FD_72351 | JGI IMG/M metagenome (GOLD analysis project Ga0075366, IMG submission 72351) | Populus endosphere microbial communities from Tennessee, USA - Endosphere MetaG P. TD hybrid TD303-1 | ecosystem: Host-associated > Plants > Roots > Endosphere | place: USA: Tennessee... | reverse complement strand
GCTCGCCGGCGAGCGCGGCGCGGTGACCAAGGGCTCGATCGAGCTGCGCGGCGAGCGCATCGAGGCGCTCAGCACCTCGGAGATGGTCAACCGCGGCGTGATCCAGGTGATGGAGGGGCGGCATTGTTTCGCCCATCTCAGCATCGAAGAGAACCTGATGACCGGCGCCTACACGCGCCGCGACGGCAAGGCCGCGGTCGCGGCGACGCTCGAGAAGGTCTACGCGTATTTCCCGCGCCTGAAGGTGCGGCGCGGCTCGCAGGCCGCGTACACCTCGGGGGGCGAGCAGCAGATGTGCGCGATCGGCCGTGCGCTGATGGCGAACCCGACGATGGTGCTGCTCGACGAGCCGTCGATGGGCCTGGCGCCGCAGATCGTCGAAGAGGTGTTCGAGATCGTGCGCGACCTGAACACGAAGGAGAAGGTCACGTTCCTGCTTGCCGAGCAGAACACCAACATGGCGCTGCGCTATTCGGACTACGGCTACATCCTCGAGAACGGCCGCGTCGTGATGGATGGCGACGCTGCAAGTCTGCGCGAGAACCAGGACGTGAAGGAGTTCTATCTCGGAATGGGCGGCAGCGAACGGAAGAGCTTTCGCGACGTCAAGAGCTACAAGCGCCGCAAGCGCTGGCTCGCCTGACGCTGGTCACCTGAGGAATCGAGGAGAAACACGACATGGCCCACGCGAGCCCTGAAGCGCTCAAGCCGCTGCTCCCGCTGTTGCGGCAACTGCGCGAGATCAAAGGCCTGAAGGAGAAACAGCCCGGCATCTTCTACCTGCGCAGCAACGCGTTCCTGCATTTCCACGACGAGCAGGGCGCGCTGTCGGTCGATCTGAAGAAGTCCGGCGGCATGGGCTTCGAGCGCTACCCGATCGACACGCCGGCGCAGCAGCGAAAGCTCGTCGACGACGCGAAGCGGCGCGCCGCGAAACTCGACGAAGACTGAGCCGACGATGCCGACACCCCATTTCGACGCGCTTGAGACGCGCGCACCCGACCAGCGCGAGGCCGAGCTGATGGCCGCACTGACGCGCCAGGTCGCGCACGCGCAGGGGCATGCCAGTGCCTTCGGGCGCAGCCTGCGCGGCGTCGATGCGGCGCAAGTCTCGAGCCGCGCCGCGCTGGCGCGTCTGCCGGTGATTCGCAAGCACGAACTTCTCGAGATGCAGCGCGACGCGCTGGCCGCGACCGGCGACGTGTTCGGAGGCTTCTCGGCGATCGGCTGGGGAGCGACCAGGCCGAGCGGGCAACGGGCGCTGCGCGTGTTTTCCTCGCCTGGCCCGATCCACGAACCCGAAGGGTCGCGCAGCGACTACTGGCGCATGGCGCGGGCGCTGTTCGCGGCCGGCTTCCGTGCCGGCGACCTGGTGCACAACACCTTCAGCTACCACTTCACGCCGGCCGGCGCGATGATGGAAAGCGGCGCATTCGCGATCGGCTGCACGGTGTTTCCCGGTGGGACCGGGCAGACCGAGCAGCAGGTGCATGCGATCGCGGCGCTGCGCCCGGACGGCTACATCGGCACACCGAGCTTCCTGAAGATCATCGTCGAGAAGGCGGCGGAACTCGGCGTCGCGCTGCCATCGCTGCGCAAGGCGTCGGTCGGCGGCGAAGCGTTCCCGCCGAGCCTGCGTGACTGGCTCGCGGAACGCGGAATCACCGCCTACCAGAGTTACGGCACGGCCGACCTCGGGCTGATCGCCTACGAAACCGAGGCACGCGAAGGCCTCGTGCTCGATGAAGGGGTGATCGTCGAAATCGTCCGCCCCGGAACCGGTGAGCCGGTTCCGGTGGGCGAAGTCGGCGAGGTGGTCGTGACGACACTCAACCCCGACTACCCGCTGATCCGCTTCGGCACCGGCGACCTGTCGGCCGTCTTGCCCGGCCCCTGCCCGACCGGCCGCACCAACGCGCGCATCAAGGGCTGGATGGGCCGCGCCGACCAGACCGCGAAAGTGCGCGGCATGTTCGTGCATCCGGCGCAGGTGGCCGAAATCGTGCGGCGGCACCCGGAGGTCAAACGCGCCCGGCTCGTCGTCAGCGGCGAAATGGCCAACGACCGCATGGACTTGCGGGTCGAGGTCGATGGCACCCCCGAAGGCCTGGCCGAGCGTCTCGGCGAGAGCGTGCGCGATGTCACGAAGCTGCGCGCGAACGTGCTGCTGTGCGCTCCCGGCACGCTGCCGAACGACGGCAAGGTCATCGAAGACACGCGCACGCACCGCTGACGCGGCGCGTGGCAAGGGCCGCAACGAAAGCCCCTACGCCGCGGTTTACGAGGTTTTCCGCCTTGGCGGCGTCCTGGCGTGCGCCGACAATCGCGCCGTCCGCCACTTCGTTGCATTTCAAGACAATGAACACGTCCTCCCGCTTCCTTCTCGCCGGCCTCGCCGCGCTGTTCACGGCCTCGGCCTGGGCCGAGTACCCGGAAAAGCCGATCACGATCGTCGTGCCGTTCTCGGCCGGCGGCCCGACCGACAAGGTGGCACGCGACCTCGCCGAGGCGCTGCGCAAACCGCTCGGCGGCCAGTCGATCATCATCGAGAACGTCGGCGGCGCCGGCGGCACGCTCGGCGCCAGCAAGGTCGCGAAGGCATCGAACGATGGCTACACGCTGCTCCTGCATCACATCGGCATGAGCACGTCGCCGGCGCTGTACCGCAAGATGACCTACGACACGCTGGGCGATTTCGAGTACCTCGGTTTGGTCAACGAAGTGCCGATGACGCTGGTCGGCAAGCCGACCCTGCCGGCGAACAACTACGCCGAGCTGCTGAAGTGGTTCGATGCGAACAAGGGCAAGATCAATCTCGCCAACGCCGGCCTCGGCGCGGCCTCGCACCTGTGCGGGCTGCTGCTGCAAAGCACGTTGAAGATCGACATGCAGACAGTGCCCTACAAGGGCACCGGCCCGGCGATGACCGACCTGATGGGCGGCCAGGTCGACCTGATGTGCGACCAGACGACCAACACGACCAGCCAGATCGAGAGCGGCAAGATCAAGGCGTATGCCGTCACGACCGGCAAGCGCCTGACGACACCGGCGCTGAAGAACCTGCCGACGCTCGACGAATCGGGCTTGAAGGGTTTCAACGTGACGATCTGGCACGGGCTGTACGCCCCGAAGGGCACGCCGAAGGCGGTGACCGACAAGCTGAACGCGGCGCTGCGCACCGCGCTGAAGGACGCCGACTTCGTCAAGCGCGAAGAGGCGCTCGGCGCCGTGATCGTGACCGACGCCCGCCTTGGCGGCGCCGAGCACAAGAAGTTCGTCGAGGCCGAGATCAACAAGTGGGGGCCGATCATCAAGGCCGCCGGACAGTACGCCGACTGAAACCGAGACTGACGCTGCGGATCAAACGATCCGCAGCGGAATCGTCACCGGCCCGTCGTTGACAAGGCTGACCTGCATGTCGGCGGCGAACTCGCCGCTGGCGACCGGGCCGATGTGCGCATGTGCGGCGCGTGCCGTCGCGATCACCCGCTCGTAGAGCCGGCGCCCGAGTTCGGGGCCGGCCGCGCCGGTGAAGCTCGGGCGGTTGCCGCCCGACACGTCGGCTGCGAGCGTGAACTGGCTGACGATCAGGAGCCCGCCGCCAACGTCGACGACGCTGCGGTTCATCTTGCCGGCGTCGTCGGAGAAGATCCGCAGCTTCAGCAGCTTGGCGACGAGTTTGTCAGCCGACGCTTCATCGTCGAGCGGCTCGGCGCAGACGAACACCAGCAGTCCGTGCCCGATCGCCCCGACCTCTACGCCGCCGACGCTCACACTGGCCTGCGCCACCCGTTGAACGAGCGCAATCATCGGTCAGCGCGGGTCGTCCGCGTCGTTGAAGTGCGCCTCGACATTCATCGGCAGCAGCTGGATCGACGCGCGCAGGCCGCGCACCTCGCTCATCAGCGCCTGCTCGACGTCACCGCGCAGCGCGGCGGCGCGGCCGAGCGTCCAGTTCGCCGGCATGTGCATGTGCATGTCGACGAAGCGGCGCTGACCGGCGCGGCGCGTCACGATGTGATCGAACCGGATCGCGTGGTGCGCGAACTGGGCGAGGGTCTTGTCGATCTGGGCGCGCACCTCGGGTTCGACGGCGCTGTCCATCAGCCCTTCGACCGAACGCCACGCGACACGTGCTCCTTCGCGCAGGATGTTCAGCGCAACGCCGATCGCGATCACCGGATCGAGCCACTGCCAGCCGGTCACCGTCACCAGCAGCAACCCGACAATCACGCCGCAGGTGGTCCAGACGTCGGCGAACAGGTGGCGCGCATCGGCCTCGAGCGCGATCGAATCGTGCTCGCGCGACGCTGCCAGCATGCGCCACGCGAGCACGCCGTTCAGTACCGAGGCGAGCACCGCGAGGCCGATGCCCCAGCCGAGCTGTTCGAGGGGCTGCGGGTTCAGGAAGCGGTTCAGCGCCGCCCAGATGATGCCGGCGGCCGCGCCGGCGATCAGCAGGCCCTCGAAGCCGCTCGAGAAGTACTCGGCCTTGGTGTGGCCGAACGGATGATCGGCGTCGGCCGGACGCTGCGAGATCGTGACCATCAGCAGCGCGAACGTGGCCGACGCGAGGTTGACGAACGATTCCATCGCGTCCGACAGCAGTCCCACGGACCCGGTGACCCACCAGGCGAGCGACTTCGTGACGATCGTCGCGACCGCGACCGCGATCGACAGCTTCAGCAGGGTCCTGACCTGCACGCTCAGCTGGGCTGGCGCTCGATGCGCTGCAGTTCGTCCTCGAGAAAGTTCTCGGCGAGCAGAGTTTGCCCGTCGGCCAGGCGCACGTGATATGGCTGGCCGCTCATGCTCGAGCGTGAAGCGATCCGCTTGATGAACTGGCGCGCAGTGGTCACCTCGCCGCCCATCGCTTCCAGCTTGCCGCGCAGGAACTTGCCGGCGTCCTCCGCCGTGTATTCGGTGCCGTTGCGGATGAACTTCATCGCCTTCTGCGATTCGACGTACCGGATCAGCTTCTCGATGCGCGACTGTTCTTGCGCCGGCGGAGCCGACAGGGCCGGCAACGCCGCCATGGACAGCAGCACCAGCGAACCTGCGACGAACCGTCTGCGCATCATGTCGTTCACTCCAAGGTCACCCGCGCGAACTTGCGCTTGCCCACCTGAACCACGTACGTGCCGGCGGCCAGCCGCAGGCTCTTGTCGGTCACGAGCGAGCCGTCGATCCGGACGCCATTGCCGTCGACCAGGCGCAGGGCTTCGCTGGTCGAGGGTGCCAGATTAGCCTGTTTCAGGACTGTTCCGATCTGCAACGGCGCACCGCTGAGCGTGACCGAATCAATTTGGTCGGGAATTCCGCCCCGGGCGCGCAGATTGAAGTCGGCTTCGGCCGCTTCGGCCGCGGCGGTGCCATGGAAGCGAGCGGTGATCTCGTGCGCGAGCTGCAGCTTTGCATCCTTCGGATTGCGCCCGCCATCGACTTCGCGTTTCAGCGCAGCAATCTCGGACTCGGGGCGATGCGACAACAACACGAACCAGCGCCACATCAACTCGTCGTTGATCGAAAGAGCCTTTGCAAACATCGTGTTGGCGGGCTCGGTGATGCCGATGTAGTTGCCCTTGCTCTTCGACATCTTCTCGACCCCGTCGAGGCCCTCGAGAAGCGGCATCGTCAGGATGCACTGGGGCTCCTGGCCGTACTCCTGCTGCAGATGACGACCCATCAACAGGTTGAACTTTTGATCGGTGCCGCCGAGCTCGAGGTCACTCTTCAGCGCGACCGAGTCGTAACCCTGCATCAGCGGGTACAGGAACTCGTGCACGGAGATCGGCGTGTTGCCGGCGAAACGCTTCGCGAAATCGTCTCGCTCCATCATCCGCGCGACCGTGTAGCGCGCCGCGAGCTGGATCATTCCGCGCGCCCCGAGCGGGTCGCTCCACTCGGAGTTGTAGCGAATCTCGGCCCGGTCCATGTCGAGCACCAGCCGGAGTTGATCGAAGTACGTCTTGGCGTTTGCCTCGATCTGTTCGCGCGTCAGCGGCGGTCTCGTGCTGTTGCGGCCCGATGGGTCGCCGATCGTCGACGTGAAGTCCCCGATCAATGGGATCACCGTGTGGCCGAGGTCCTGCAGCTGGCGCATTTTGTGAAAGACGACCGTGTGACCGAGATGCAGATCGGGCGCCGTCGGGTCGAGCCCGAACTTGATTCTCAATGGCACGCCGGTTGCTTCTGACCGTGCGAGCTTGGCCAACCAGTCGGCTTCCGGTAACAGTTCGTCGCAGCCTCGTTTCGAAACCGCCATCGCGTGCAGAACGCGATCGGTCACCGGGTGCTGAGGGGGTTTGGAAGCTTGAGCAGAAGGCTGGGACATACGGGGCTTTTCCGGAGATAGCCGCCGGATCGGATCGTTATACTGCGCCGCGGCTCAGGACCGGGAAGGCGCCACGGATTCTAGTGGAGCGCCTCTCGGCGTGAGGGAACTGACATCGAAGTGCGGGCCGACGCCGCGCGCACTCGCAGATCGAGCGATCGCGCTCACAGAAGAAATTGAAACCGTTGGATTCCCTTGAGCGCGCAGTCTCTGCGGCGTTCGCGCAAACCGGCCGATTCGTGTCCAGCCATCCACGCAGCCTCACCGCTGCCGTGATGCTCGGCCTCGGCGGCTTCGCCGCGACGGCTTTCGGCATCGCGCCGATGATGCCCGACGCGTCCGACCTGCCGAAGCGCCTGGTGACGGAAACTGTCACACCGCAGGACATGCAGTCACAACTGGACGCGCTGGCCGAGCACGAACTGCAGCTTTACAGAACCGACCTGACCCGCTCCAGCGACACGGCCGACAGCCTGCTGAAGCGCCTGAACATCAGCGATCCGGTCGCGGCCGCCTTCATCCGCAACGACGCCACCGCGCGCAAGTTGCTGGAGGGGCGCGGCGGCAAGATGGTCCAGGTGACGGCGGACGAGTCGGGCGCGCTCTCCGAGCTGGTGGCGCGTTATGCGCCCAGCAATCCGGACCAGCTCGCGACGCACTTCATGCGGCTGCGCGTCAAGCGTTTCGAGAACAACCGCTTCCAGGCGATGGTCGAGACCGCCCCGCTCGCCTCGCAGGTTCGCATGGGCAGCGGCACCGTCCGCAGCTCGCTGTTCGCCGCGACCGACGACGCACGCATTCCGGATGCGGTGGCAACCCAGCTCGCCGAAGTGTTCGCGACCGACATCGACTTCCACCGTGAGCTGCGCAAGGGCGACACGTTCTCGGTCGTCTACGAAGCGCTGACTGCCGACGGCGAGCCGATCACCTGGAGCGCGAGCGGCAAGCTGCTCGGCGCCGACTTCGTCAACAACGGGCGAAGCTACTCGGCCGTGTGGTTCAAGGACGGTCAGGGCAAGGGCGCCTACTTCGGTCTCGACGGCCAGAGCAAGAAGCGCGCGTTTCTCGCGAGTCCGATGGAGTTCTCGCGCGTGACCTCGGGCTTCGCGATGCGCATGCACCCGATCCTGAACACCTGGAAGCAGCACAAGGGTGTCGACTATGGCGCGCCGAGCGGCACGCCGATCCGCACGGTCGGCGACGGCGTCGTCGACTTCGCCGGCTGGCAGAACGGCTACGGCAACGTCGTCGAGATTAGACACGGCAACGGCCGCTCCACCGTGTACGCGCACATGAGCCGGATCGACGTCAAGCGCGGGCAGCACGTCGACCAGGGCACGCGCATCGGCGCCGTCGGTTCCACCGGCTGGGCGACCGGCCCGCATCTGCACTTCGAGGTCAAGCTCAATGGCGTGCAGCAGAACCCGACGCTGATGGCGAAGGCTTCGGAGGCGGTGACCCTGTCGCCCACGGCGAAGGCTCAGTTCGCGCAGCTCGCGACGAGCTTGAAGGGCCAGCTCGAGATCGCCGAAAGCATGGCGCGGTCGGGCGCCTATGCCGAGTAGCGCCGGCGACTCCGACGTCATCACGGGCCCGCACCGCGCGGGCCTTGTTCATTGCGCGGGCACAATCTGCGCATGACAGTCGCGAGCGAGCTGTATGTCGGGCTGATGTCGGGCACGTCGATGGACGGCGTCGACGCCGTGCTCGCCGACTTCACGCCTGGTAACGGCCGCCCGTTGCGAGTGCTTGCGCATGCGCACCGCCCGTTCGACGCCGAACTCGCTGCCGAACTGCTCGCGTTGAACAGCGCCGGCGCGAATGAGTTGCATCGCGCTGCGCTGGCTGGGAATGCGCTCTCGCGGCACTATGCGGCCGCGGTCGACGATGTGCTCGCCGCGGCCGGGGCCCGACGCGACGCGATCGTCGCGGTCGGCGCACACGGCCAGACCGTGCGGCACCGCCCGCAGGAATTCGACGGCACCGGCTACACGTTGCAGCTGAACCAGCCCGCCTTGCTCGCCGAGCTGTGCGGCATCGACGTGGTGTGCGATTTCCGAAGCCGCGACGTCGCCGCAGGCGGCCAAGGCGCACCGCTCGCACCGGCGTTCCACCGCGTGATGTTCGGCAGTGACCGCGAAACCCGCGGCGTGCTGAACCTGGGCGGCATCAGCAACCTGACGGTGCTCAGGCCCGACGGGGCGACGCTCGGCTTCGATTGCGGGCCTGGCAACGCGCTGATGGACCACTGGTCCGCTCGCCACACCGGCCGACCGTTCGATGACGGCGGCGCGTGGGCCGCGTCGGGCCAGGTCCTCGCTCCGCTGCTCGGCGCGCTGCTCGCTGATCCGTATTTCGCATTGCCGCCACCGAAGAGCACCGGCCGCGACCTGTTCAACGCAGCCTGGCTCGAGGCCCGCCTGCTCGGCGCTGCCACGAGCGACGCGCGGCCCGAAGACGTGCAGGCGACGCTCGCCGAGTTCACCGCAGCCGCGTGCGCGAACGACCTGAATCGCCATGCGCCGGACGCGACCGAATTGCTCGTCTGCGGCGGTGGCGCGTTCAATCGGCACTTGCTGCAGCGGCTCGCCGCCCGCGCGAGCGGCGTACGGGTGCTGCCGAGCAGCGAGCGTGGGCTGCCGCCGACCCAGGTCGAGGGCTGTGCATTCGCGTGGCTGGCGCGCGCGTTCGTGCGGCGTGAGCCGTTGGCGCTGGGTTCGATCACCGGCGCGCGTGGGGCGCGCGTGCTGGGGGCGCTGTACCCGCGTTGACATGCGCGCCGGCCAGCAAAAAGCCGCCCGAGGGCGGCTTTGCGGATCAGGTGCGAACGCTCAGACCGAGAAGCTCGACCCGCATCCGCAGGTCGTCGTCGCGTTCGGGTTCTTGATGACGAACTGGGCGCCTTGCAGGTCGTCCTTGTAGTCGATCTCGGCGCCGGCCAGGTACTGCAGGCTCATCGCGTCGATCAGCAGCGTCACGCCGTTCTTCGCCATTTGCGTGTCGTCGTCATTGACGATTTCGTCGAACGTGAAGCCGTACTGGAAGCCGGAACACCCGCCGCCTTGCACGAACACGCGCAGCTTCAGGTCCGGATTGCCTTCCTCGTCGACCAGTTCCTTGACCTTGTTCGCAGCGCTGTCGGTGAAGATCAGCGGCACCGGCGGCTCGTCGTTCTGGGCGAGGGCTTGGATGTTTTCGCTTTGGGCAACAGCGGCACTCATGGGGCAAACTCCTTCGGCAACACGCCGATGATGCCCGATTATCCGAGATTCGACGCGGCCAGCTTGAGGGAAGGCTTTTCTTCGGCCTTCAACGGCCTCAGTTCTCCATCAATGGTGGCGCCCTGGTGCATTTCAAGCACTTCGTAGCGCACATCCCCGACAATCCGAGCCTGCGGTTGCAATTCGAGCAATTCGTCAGACTGGATCGGCCCGTTGACCTGCCCGTTGATGATCACGTGCCCGCCTCGAACCCGGCCGGTCACCCGGGCCTTCTCGCTGATCACGAGGATGCTTGGCGTTTCGCCGGCGGCGATAACGTCGCCAACCACTTCGCCGTCAATGCGCAGGCCATCGGTGAAGCGCAGTTCACCCTGGATCTGCGTGCCTTCGCCAATCAGCGTACGAATCGGCGGCTGCTTCTTTTTGCTGAACACGATGTGTTCCCCCAACGAACGGGTGGTCAGCCTGTGGCCGGCTGTCCCAACTTGGCCGTCAGGGTCGCTTTGACGGCTCCGGACGGGTCCATCACCCTGACTGAAACGGTTTTTACCACGGCTTCCTGCGCGTGTTCGACCATTCCGTCAAGTCTTAGATACTGTTTCAACTGCAACGGCTTTGCACCGGCAGGCGGTGAAAAACTCCACGCTTTTCCGTCGAGGGTGCCGGTAAGTGTCACGTCATAGCGGCCGGCGAATGTCGGCAAGTTCTTACCCCCGGCTTGCATCACAAGCATCTGGAAACGAACCTGCCCGGGCATCGGTTGGTCGGCCTGCAGGCTGCGGATGGACACGCCGCCACCTTTCGCGATCGGTAGCAGCCGCTCGAAGAAACCGAGGTCGTTGCGCAGCGCAAGGTTGTCGGCCTCGGCCGACTTGAGTTGCTGCGCGAGCTTGTCCTGTACCGTCCTTTCGGTCTTCAGCAGGCTTTCGGCAGTGTTCGCGATCGAGATCGCTTTCTCGCGTTCGCCACGCAGCTGCTCGACTTCGTGACGCAGTTTCTGGAGCTCTTCCTTCGCGTTGCGATCGAGCCCCGCGATGTCTTTGCCGAACTCGAATGCCCACAGCGCCAGCGCCGCCGAGAAGCCGAGCATCAACGCCCACACAGCCCAACGCAGCGGCCAGGGCAGATGCCGGCGCACGATCACGCGCGGCGAGTTGATCGACAAGCGGCGGCGCAGCAGTCTCCAGCGCATCGGCGCAGGCCCAGGTGGTTCGAGGAGGCGCGAGTATAGAAACACAAAGGCCACCCGAAGGTGGCCTTTGCATTCGCGCTTGCACTTGGTTGCAGCACAGGGGCCGCAACCGTGAAGGATCAGCGCTTGCTGAACTGCTTGCGGCGACGCGCGCCGTGCAGGCCGACCTTCTTGCGCTCGACTTCACGCGCATCGCGCGTCACGAAGCCGGCTTGCTTGAGCGCCGACTTCAGCGCTTCGTCGTAGTCAATCAGGGCACGCGTGATGCCGTGCCGCACCGCGCCGGCCTGGCCCGACTCACCACCACCGCGCACATTGACCTTGATGTCGAATGCGGCGTCGTTGGCGGTCAGCACGAGCGGCTGGCGCACGACCATGATCGACGTCTGGCGGCCGAAATATTCGTCGACGGCCTTGCCGTTGACGACGATCTGGCCGGAGCCCTTCTTCATGAACACGCGCGCCACCGAAGACTTGCGGCGGCCGGTTCCGTAGTTCCAATTTCCGATCATCACCGTGTCCCTCAGAGTTCCAGCACTTTGGGCTGT
>Ga0075366_10001614_pt1 | contig 11295 bp, 10 predicted proteins | sample EndMethybrTD3031_FD_72351 | JGI IMG/M metagenome (GOLD analysis project Ga0075366, IMG submission 72351) | Populus endosphere microbial communities from Tennessee, USA - Endosphere MetaG P. TD hybrid TD303-1 | ecosystem: Host-associated > Plants > Roots > Endosphere | place: USA: Tennessee... | reverse complement strand
ACCTCGTCCATGGCGTTGTCGATCGCCTCGGCGAACAGGTGATGCAGCGCCTTCTCGTCGGTGCCGCCGATATACATGCCGGGCCGGCGGCGCACCGGTTCGAGGCCTTCGAGCACCTCGATGTCTTTGGCGGTGTAGCCGGCTTCGCCCGCCGTTGAGGCGGAGGCCCGCGGCGCCCTGGCGGCAGCCCTTTGCTGCGATTTGTCCGAGGCGCCGAACAGGTCGCCGACGGCGGCGGTTTTCTTTGGATTCTTGGAGTTTTTTGCGGCGGTCTTGGCCATGCGATTCCGGTCGAGCGGTGAGAGTGCGAATCACTTAATCCGTAAATATGCCACGGCAAGCGGAATGAATGGGATTGTGGCAAGCAACCCACAGGGTTGCTGCCTTTTCTGGCTTTCGGATCCAGACGCGCGAATATGGGCTCGCGAATACAGATTTGGACGCGCCCTTGCACGCGTCTTGGCTATTCGATACCGGCCATATTGGTGAAAAAATGGTCGATATACTCGGTGTGGAGGAAACGGTAGCCCAGACCCGCGAACAGGGCCTTCATCTCTTCCAGCCGATCTGAGTAAAGCTCGATCTGCAGATAGCACTCATTCTCGCGCAATGTACGCTCCATGCCGGCGAGCGTGTGGAACTCGTATCCTTCGACATCCATCTTGATGATGATGGACTGTTGCTTGAGCGCATATTCGTCATCGAAGCGAATCTGGCGCACCTTGAAGGTCACCTGCTGCGGCGTCTGCTCAGGCACCGCGATGGTCGATTCCCCGCGATTCCATTTCGCGCCTTCGTACAGTGTGACCTCGGAGGCGCGGTCGCCCAGCGCGAGCGGTATCGCCGTGATGCGGTCCGCCAGCTTGTTGGCGTCGAGGTTCGCCAGCAGACGCGCAAAATTTCCGGGGTCGGGCTCGAACGCCATGACCCGGTCGGCGAGATGCTTGACCGCGAACATGACGCTGTAGAACCCGGTGTTGGCGCCGACGTCCATGAAGAGGTCGATCTTGCGGCGGCTCGCGACGGCCGCCAGAGCGTCGAGTTGCGCTCCCTCCCAGATGCCGTCATGGGCGATGCAGCGGTCGATGAAGTCGGATGGGTCCACGAGGAAGCGCGCGCCTTGTGCAGGCATGACATGTGGAATGAATCCGAACCGCTGCAGCGTATTGGAATAAAGCTTCCGCGCGGACCGTTCGATGGCGCCGATGGGATGCCGAAAACGGCGGGGTGGAAGCATGTGTGGTGCTGGTGTCGCGGTTCGGACGTTCGCCGGGGTTCTTAAAGCTGCTGCGAAGCAAACTTCGGATTCGGGACACCAGCGGTAGCCGCCGGTCAGTATGCCGATCCGCGGGCCCCGTGCAACACACCCCGCTCGGACGCAAAGCCGCAGAGCCTTCGTCCCCTGCCAACCTATCGGATACTGGTCAATTCGTGGTGTTCACGATAAGGAAATGCCCCCGACTGTGCATGCCGCGGCCCCCGGGGACCAGACGCGGGCCCGTGGCGTCAAGAAAGTCCAGATGGACCACTACGTCCAGCTCATCACAGAATATGTTCGCCTGCATCAAGTCTGGGCCGCGCCGATCGTGTTCGTCCTGTGCTTTGCCGAGTCGCTCGCCTTCATCTCGATCCTGATTCCGGCCTGGGGCGTCCTGGTCGGTCTTGGTGCGCTGATCAGCGCCAGCGGGTTGAGCTTCTGGCCGATCCTGGCTGCGGGTGCGATTGGAGCGGCGCTTGGCGACTGGCTGTCCTATTGGGTCGGGCTCAAGCTTGAAAACCGCGTCTACCATATGTGGCCGCTGTCGCAGCACCCGAACCTGATTTCGGCCGGCGAGACTTTCATCAAGAAATGGGGCTCGGCGGCGATCTTCATCGCGCGGTTCTCCGGGCCGTTGCGGGCCTCGGTGCCGATTATCGCCGGTGTGTTCGCGATGCCGTACTGGCGGTTTCAGTTCGCCAATTTCACCTCGGCCTTCATCTGGGCCTGGGTGCTGCTGTCGCTCGGTGACGTGACGTCGATCACGATCAAATGGATCGCCGACAAGCTCGGTGGATAAAAAACTGCCGGGGACGTGCCCCGGCAGAATTCCGATCGAGATGAGCAGCCGCGATTATTTCATCGCGTCGACGGCGGCCTGGCAGGTCTGTCCGTCCTGCGCACCGGTGCCGCCGCTGCAACCCAAAGCGCCGACGATCTTGCCGCCGATCACCAGCGGAATGCCGCCTTCAGAGCCGATCACGCCATCGAGCGTGATCGCGGGAACGCCAGCCGGCGTCGCGATGCGGTCCTCGAACACTTTGGTCGGCCGGCGGAAGGTCGCCGCGGCGCGGGCTTTGTGTTGCGAGATCGCGATCGACGCATACTGCGTGCTGTCCATCTTGGTGAAATAGACGAGATCGCCGGTCGGGCCGACGACTGTAATCGCCATCGTCCAGCCGTTCTTGGCGGCAAACTCCTGGGCAACTGTGGCGGCTTTCTTGGCCTGTTCGAGATTGACGGTTTCGCCATAAACCGGTGGTGCCGGCGGCGCCTGCGCGATCGCCGGCGTGGCGAGTGCGGCAGCGCACAAAGCAACGGACGTGACAATAAATTTACGCATCAGTTTCCTCCGATGATCGCCGCCGGTCTTGTGCCGGCGCGCGACGATGCTGCGCGAAGCCCGTGCCTGATGCATGCGCTCCCGCAAGCGGGCGCATCTTATGGGGCTGCAGGAGGCATCACAACATCGCGATTGCGACATCCTGAGCGTCACATGGGCGGAATAGAACAATGGCAGTGGTGTTAAGCTGCCGTTAGTCCAAGGCCATCGGTTGGGGGGCGCCCAACGACGATTCATTGATTCCAAGGGAGGATACCGATGACTGAACTCTCTCGCCGTACGATGCTTGCCGGCGCTGTCGTTGCCTCGGCCGCGACCGCGTTACCGTCACTCGCAACGACACCGGCCAAGGCCGCCGCGCCTCTGGCCGGCAAGCAAAATGCGGGCTGGTATCGCTACAAGGTTGGCAGCTTCGAGCTGACGGCCGTGACCGACGGCCGCAACAACAATCCGCTGCCGGACACGTATGCTGCGAATGCCAAGAAGGACGATGTCAACGCGGTCTTGGAAGCCCATCGCTATCCGAAGGACCGCGCCGTTCAATCCTACACGCCGGTGGTCGTGAACACCGGGTCCAAGCTCGTCGCCATCGACACCGGTCTCGGGCACGCATTGTTCAATCAGAGCAAGGGCGCGGTCGGCCAATACCACGGCAATCTCATGGCGTCCGGCCTCGATCCCAAGCAGTTCGACGCCGTCATCATTTCGCATCTCCACGGCGACCACATCAACGGCCTGCTCGATGCCGACGGCAAGCTGGCCTTCGCCAATGCTGAAATCATGGTGCCGGCCGTCGAATGGAAGTTCTGGAGCGACGAGAGCAACGCGACCCGTGTGCCCGAATTCCTCCGGGGCAATTTTGCCAACGTCAAGCGCGTGTTCGGCGCCTTCGGCAGCAAGGTGACGCAGTACGAGGCGGACAAGGAACTGGTACCGGGCATCACGTCGGTGCCGACATACGGCCACACCCCCGGACACACGTCGCATATGATCGCCTCGGGCCCGGACAAGGTGTTGGTGCAGGCCGACGTGACGGCCGGCATGGCTTTCCTGTTTGTGCAGAACCCGGACTGGCAACTGCAGTTCGACTCCGACAAGGAAATGGCCGTCCTGGCCCGCCGCAAACTCTACGATATGGCGGCGACCGACAAGATTCTGATCCAGGGATTCCACTTCAACTTCCCGGGCACCGCCTATGTCGAAAAGGCCGGGAACGGCTACCGGCTGATGCAAGCGCCTTGGCAGCCCGCGATCTGATCCGACCCGCTTTGGTCCAGAGGGCCGCCAGTGATGGCGGCCTTCTTTTTCAGCCGACACGTTCGCCGCCAAAGGCTAAGCTGCGGGTCGATTGCCGCCGCCTTTTCAACGACGCGGCAACGCCAGGGAGGAACGCCATGATGGATCTGAATCGACGAACCATTTTGACCGGTGCGGTGGCCGCAGGTGCCGCCGCGTTGACGCCGGCTGCCGGGCAGGCTGCTGCGCCGCCATCCGGCAAGCAGGTCGCGGGCTTCTATCGCTACAAGCTCGGCGACATCGAGGTGACGGTGGTCACCGACGGCGCCAACCGGTTGCCGGTGACCGACGCCTTCGTCATCAATGTCAAGAAGGAGGACGTCAACGCGGCGCTGGTCGCGGCCTATATGGAGCCCGGCTTTTTCGTCGGTCCGTACAATCCGATCGTGATCAACACCGGGAGCAAGCTCGCGCTGGTCGACACCGGCACGGGCGCAGCCAACTTCGAGCGCAGCAAGGGTGCTGCAGGTCAATTCACGACCAATCTCGCGGCGTCGGGCATCGATGTGGGCGCGATCGATACCGTGATCATCTCGCACTATCACGGCGATCACATGAACGGCCTGCTCAAGGCCGACAACTCGCTGGCGTTTCCGAACGCCGAGATCCTGGTGCCGGCCAATGAGCACCAGTTCTACATGGATGACGGCAACATGAGCCGCGCGCCAAAGGGCCGCATCGAGGACGTGTTCAAGAACGTGCGCCGCGTCATGTCGGGCGACGTGCTCAAGCGGGTGCGCACTTATGCATGGGACAAAGAGGTCATCCCGGGCGTGCTTGCGGTCGGAACCCCGGGCCACACGCCCGGCCACACCTCGCATATCGTGTCGTCCGGTTCGAAGAAGGTCTATGTGCAGGCCGACGTCACGCACGCGCCGTATCTATTCGCGCGCAACCCGGGCTGGCATGCGTATTACGATCAGGACCCGGTGATGGCGGAGGCGACGCGCCGCAAGGTCTACGACATGCTGGTGGCGGAGAGGATGATGGTGCAGGGCTTCCACTATCCGTTCCCGAGCGTGGCCCATGTCGAGAAGTCGGGCTCCGGATATCGCGAAATTCCGGTGCTCTGGAACACCGTGCTTTAATCGCGACGTCGATCAGGGAGGACCACCATGACAGCACTCACCCGCCGTCATTTGCTGAGCGGTGTGGCGGCCACCGGCGCCGTCGCGCTCACACAGCAGTCGCCCGGCCATGCCGCCGCGCCGGCCAGCGGCAAGCAAGCCGCCGGCATCTACCGTTACAAGGTCGGCGATATCGAATGCATGTCGGTCAACGACGGCGCGCGCACGTTTCCGATGCCGGACAACTTCGTGCGCAACGTGCCGAAAGAGCAGGCGCTTGCCGCAGCCGAAGCCGCGCGCTGGCCCAAGGGCATGGTCACCGTGCCGTTCAACCCGCAGCTCATCAACACCGGCGGAAAGCTGGTGCTGATCGACTCCGGCAACGGCATCGCGCAGTTCGAGCCGAGCAAGGGCGCGGTCGGCCGCACCATCGCTAATCTCGGCGCCGCCGGCATTAAGCCCCAGGACATCGACGTCGTGCTGATGTCGCATCTGCACCCCGACCACACCAACGGCATCCGCGCCGGTGACAACTCGATGGCGTTCCCGAATGCCGAGATCATGGTGCCGGGCAAGGACTGGGACTTCTGGATGAGTCCGGAGAACGCCGCCAAGGCCGACTCCAACCCGATGATGAAGAATTACTTTGCCAACGTGCAGAAGGTCTATGCGGGCATCGAGAACAAGGTGACGAAATACGATTGGGACAAGGAGGTCGCGCCCGGCATCACGGCGATCGGTGCGCCGGGCCACACGCCGGGCCACACCACGTTCGTGGTCGCGTCAGGCTCAGCCAAGGTGCTGATCCAGTCCGACGTCACCAACGTCCCGGAACTGTTCCTGCGCAATCCCGACTGGCATGTCGCGTTCGACATCGATCCGGAGGCAGCGGCGCAGACGCGGCGCAAATTCTACGACATGGCTGCGACCGAGAAGGCCATGGTGATCGGTTTCCACTTCAATTTCCCGTCGGTGGGCTACGTGGAAAAGGACGGCGCGAGCTATCGCCTGATCCCTGCGGCCTGGAATCCCGTTCTCTGAGCATAGGGGAGGGCATCATGACCGAACTCACCCGTCGTGGCGTGATTGCAGCCGCCGGTGTCGCCGGCGCCTCGCTCGCGCTTGGTTCGCCCGCGACGGCCGGCGCGCCGGCTGCCGGCAAGCAGGTGCCGAGCTTCTACCGTTCCAAGCTCGGCGATTTCGAGCTGACCGTCGTCAGCGATGGCGCGCGGCCGATCCCTCTGCCGCCGCGCTTTGTGCTGAACGTGCCCAACGAAGAGGTGCTGAAAGCGGCCGAAGCGGCCTACATGCCGAAGGGCACCGTGTTCGCGCCGTTCAATCCCATGGTGGTGAACACCGGCAGCAAGCTCGTTCTGATCGACACCGGCTACGGGCCGATTGCGCCGACCGTCGGCCTGCTTCCGCAATCGCTGGCGGCTGCCGGCATCGATCCCAAATCGATCGACATTGTGCTGATCTCGCATATGCACGGCGACCACATCAACGGCCTGAAGAACCCGGACGGTTCGCTTGCTTTCCCCAACGCCGAGATCAAGGTGCCGGCGGAGGACTGGGCGTTCTGGATGGACGACGCCAACATGGCGAAGGCGCCGGAAGGCTTCTTCAAAGCGTCGTTCGGCTTCTGCCGGAAAATCTTCGGCGACATCAAGACCCGCGTGACGATCTACCAATGGGGCAGCGAAGTTGCGCCCGGCATGACGGCGATCGAAACGGCAGGTCACACGCCGGGCCACACCTCGTTCGCCATCCAGTCGGGATCGAGCAAGCTGTTGTTCCAGGGCGACGTGAGCAACGTGCCCGATCTATTTCTGAAAAATCCGGATTGGCAGGTGATGTTCGACAGCGAGCCGGAAAAGGCCGTTGCGACCCGCAAACGCTTCTACGACATGGCGGCGGCCGAAAAAATGTTTATCGCCGGCTATCATTTTCCGTTCCCGGGGCTCGGCTGGGTCGAAAAAGCAGGCACCGGCTATCGGCTTGTGCCGGCGCCGTGGAATCCCGTTCTTTGATGCGGACCGCTTGCAAGGCAAATCGGGGCCGCCCATGTTGGGCGGCCTTTTTGGCGTTTAAGGAGAATGGGTAATGGCTTCGGAAGTGCATCGTTACAAGGTTGGCGACATCGAGGTGACCGTGCTGTCGGACGGCTTCCGCCAGGTGCCGGTGAACAGCAACTATCTGATCAATGCGAGCGCCGAGGATCTGGCCAAGGCGCTGAGCGCTGCCGGGCAGCCCACCGACAAGATGAAGAACACCTATTCGCCGATCGTGCTTTCGACCGGCGGCAAGAAGGTGCTGTTCGACACCGGCAATGGCGAAGCGGCGTCTGTTGAGAGCAAGGGCGAGCGCGGCACGCTCAATGCCAATCTTGCGGCGGCCGGCATCGACCGCAAGTCGATCGACGTGGTGGTGATCTCGCATTTTCATGCCGACCACGTGAACGGCCTTTTAATGCCGGACAATTCGCCGGCTTTTCCCAATGCCGAGATCAAGGTGCCCGAGGTCGAATGGAAATTCTGGATGGACGACGGCGAGATGAGCCGCGCCTCCAAGGGCCGCATGACCGAGCTGTTCGCCAACAACCGCCGGGTGTTCGACACACTCAAGCGCAAGGTCACGCCCTACGCCTGGGACAAGGAGGTCGCGCCCGGCGTGATCGCGGTCGGCACGCCCGGCCACAGCATCGGGCATACGTCGTATCTCGTCACCTCAGGCGGCAAGACGGTCTATGTGCAATCCGACGTCTGCAACAACTACGCGGTGTTCGCGCCGCATCCGGACTGGCACGGCTTCTTCGATCAGGATCCGCCGAAGACCGCGGAAACGCGAAAGCGCGTCTACGACATGCTGGCGGCCGAGAAGCTGCCGGTGCAGGCCTATCATTTCCCGTTCCCGGCGCTGGCGCGGATCGAGAAGGCTGGCAGCGGTTATCGCGCGAGCTTCATGAACGCGCTGTAGATACTAGCCGAACGCGCTCCCGAAAAATTCCGGATCGGATGTGAGTTTCCTCACTTCCGATCCGGTGGAAGTCGTGCACGTATGGTTGGGGGGACTTCGGGGGCACGTGATTCGGGGACACATGATTCGCATTTCAATTTCCGCAGCTGCCGCAATGGCGCTGACCATCTCGGCGGCTTTTGCCGAAACGCCGCTTGAACGCGGCGCCTATCTGGTGAACGCCGTGCTGGCGTGCGACGGCTGCCACACGCCGCGAGGGCCTAATGGCCTCGACATGAGCCGGCGCTTCTCGGGCGGCTCGCAGCTGTTCGATGAGCCGGCCTTCACGGTGAAGGGCTCCAACATCACGCAGGACCGCGACACCGGCATCGGTTCGTGGAGCGTCGACGACATCAAGAAGCTGATGACCGAAGGCGTGCGGCCGAACGGCATACCGGTCGCGCCGCAGATGCCCTATGCGTTCTACAAGATCATGACGCCTGGCGATCTCGACGCGGTCGCGATCTACATCAAGAGCATTGCGCCGGTGCGCAACGAGGTGCAGCCGCCGAACTACAAAGCGGCCTTGCATGCCGAGCTGATTCCCGGCGCCGAAAAGTCGATCGGCAATGATGTGCCGACCGATCCGGTCAAGCGTGGCTTTTATCTCGCGACGCTGGCGCATTGCATGGAATGCCATTCGCGCAAGCCCGAGGGTGGCCAGGACTATGTGAACCAGTGGGGCAAGGGCGGCAACGAGATGAAGGGGCCGTTCGGCTCGGTGAAGGTGTCCAACATCACGGCGCACAAGGAAAAGGGCATCGGCAACCTGACCGACGAGCAGATCAAGACCGCGCTGACCAAGGGCATCGGCCATGACGGCCGCGCCTTCAAGCTGCCGATGGCGCGGCAGGTCTATTTCAGCAAGCTCACCGAGCAGGACCTCAACGCCATCGTGGCCTGGGTACGGACCATTCCGGCGGCCGAGTAGGGCGCAGACCCTTCCGCCGGTGGGAGTAGGGCGCCGCTCTCTTCGCCGGTGGAGTGTGGCGCCCGCTCTCGCCGCACGTGTCCCGGATGCGGTGCAGTGCGAGCGCGAAGCGCGAGTGGTGCACCGCTGATCCGGGACCCAGCTTTTTATTAGAGAAACCGGGGTCCCGGGTCTGCGTCGCATCATTCCGCGCTTCGCGCTTCATGCTGCGCCGCGCCCGGGACACACCTTGCACCACGGGCCTTGAGCCGCTATATCGCCGCCCGATGACCCTGTTCGCCACCATCACGCCGCGCCGCCGCCGTTACACCGTTTCGGCGCGCGCCTGATATTGTCTGCGCCGCCGGATCAGGGGCCGCGGCGCGTACTCCCCAAACTCTCCGCGCTGGTTGCCTCGATCCGACGGTCCTGACCGACTGTCGATGAAGGATTGAGACCATGGCTGCGATTGACACTGCCAAAGCGAAAGTCGGCGTGCTCGGCGCGTCGGGCTACACCGGCGCCGAACTGGTGCGGCTCCTGCTGCGCCATCCGCGCGTCGAGCTTGTGCTGCTGACCGCCGACCGCAAGGCCGGGCAGGAGATGGGCACGGTGTTTCCGCAGTTCGCGCCGTTCAAATTGCCGACCCTGGTGTCGATCGAGAGCATCGACTGGGCCAAGGCCGGGCTCGATCTCGCGTTCTGCGCGCTGCCGCACGCCACCACCCAGAAGGTCTTAAGCGATCTTCTCACCAAGGCGCCCAACACCAAGGTGGTGGACCTGTCCGCCGATTTCCGGCTGCACGACACCGCGGCCTATGCGAAGTGGTACGGCCACGAGCACCACGCCCCGAAGCTGCAGAAAGAGGCGGTGTACGGCCTGGTCGAAATCCACCGCGAGGCGATCAAGAAGGCGCGGTTGGTCGCCAATCCGGGCTGCTACACCAGCTGCGCCCAGCTCGCCATCACGCCGCTGCTGAAGGCCAAGGCCATCCTGCCGGACGAGATCGTCATCGACGCCAAGTCGGGGATGACCGGGGCCGGGCGGGCCGCCAAGGAGGAGATGCTGTTCTCCGAGGTGTCGGAGGGCTTCAACGCCTATGGGGTCGGCCATCACCGCCACATGGCGGAGCTCGACCAGGAGTTCTCGCTCGCCGCCGGCCGCGAGGTGCTGGTGACATTCACGCCGCATCTCGTGCCGATGAACCGGGGCATCCTGTCGACGATTTATTTGCGTTGCACACCAGGGACTTCAGTCGAAGATCTTCATGTTGCGCTTTTAAAGTTTTACGCGAATGAGTCGTTCGTGCATGTCCTGCCCTTCGGCCAGACGCCGCACACCCGGCACGTCCGCGGCTCCAACATGACGTTCATCGGCGTTGCCAAGGACCGCGTGCCGGGCCGCGCCATCGTCATCTCGGCGCTCGACAACCTGGTGAAGGGCGCGTCCGGCCAGGCGGTGCAGAACATGAATCTGGTGCTCGGATACCCCGAGGAAACGGGCCTGGAGCAGATCGCCTTGTTCCCGTAGTTCGCTTGGCCGCGCTATATTTTCGGGGCCGGGACATCCGGCATGAGCAAAACGCCGGCGGGTGACCGCCGGCGTTTTTTTGTTTTGGTTGTCGCGGGGCTTCAAGCGATGCCTAACAGTCGCAACGCGTTGCCGCCCGCGACCATCTGCTGTTCGGCGGGGTTGAGCCCTGAATGCGTCAGCGCCTTCGCGAGACGTTCCGGCACGGATTTTTCCTCGACGATCGGCCAGTCGGTTCCCATCAGCACATGGTCTGCGCCCAACAGATCGACCGCGGTCCGCGTCAGCGCCGGATGCAGCCCCATCGTGTCGATGTAAACATGGCGCCGGGCCAGCGCAGGCGCGTCGCTGCGGATATTTTGGCCATTCCCGAAACCCGCCGCCAGCATCAGGCCGCCGAAGGCGAGTGTGGTGACCACCATATGCAGCTTCGGGGCTTCGTCGAACGCACCGCTTTCCAGCATGTTGACCAGCGCGGCACCGTTGATGGTGCCGCGCGCAAATCGCAGTCCGATCCGTCCGGTGCGGGAGAACCGTTTGTGCAATTCCGGGTCGGTCTGCGGGTGCACGAACACCGGCACGCCGAGTTCGGCAGCCGCGTTCAACATGGGGCGGGATTCCTTGTCACCCAGCAGGAGATTCTTCTTGGCGCTTTCCACAAACACGCCGCGCAGGCGCAACTCCTTCACCGCACGCGTCAGCTCGCGCGCCGCGTCATCGCCCGAGAAAGCATCGACAGTCGCGAGACCGTAGAGCTTGCTGGCGTGCTTGGAGCAGGTCTCGGCGATCTGATCGTTGATCCGCCGCGTGGCGTCCGCAGGCGGGATGCCGTCTGCGTCCTCGAGGAAGGCGGTCGGAGAATTGATGACGCGCGCGG
>Ga0075366_10001613_pt1 | contig 11295 bp, 12 predicted proteins | sample EndMethybrTD3031_FD_72351 | JGI IMG/M metagenome (GOLD analysis project Ga0075366, IMG submission 72351) | Populus endosphere microbial communities from Tennessee, USA - Endosphere MetaG P. TD hybrid TD303-1 | ecosystem: Host-associated > Plants > Roots > Endosphere | place: USA: Tennessee... | reverse complement strand
CGGGGCCAGGTCGAACAGCAGGCGGTACCACCAGTCTTGCGCGTCGAAGCCGCGTGCCGGCGGATGGTCGAGCGACCAGCGGCCTCCTTCACGCTCGCACGCCGCCACGGTGCCGAGCGTCGCGATCGGCCGCCAGCCGTCGGCAGGCAGCGCTTCGGGGCTCGCGAATTCGCCAGGCTCGGCGGCCCGGATCGACCAGCCTTCGCCGAGCGCTTCGCGTGGCGACGATCCGATGCGCACTGCCCGGATCTGCATGCGTCGCCTCAGGCCGCCACGCCCAACTCGAGCAGCGCCGAGCGAATCGCCTGCACGCTGCTGAACACGCTGCGGTTGAGCATCTGGTCGGGGAACTCGATGTCGAACAGGCCCTCGAGCCCGAGCATCACGTTGACGCTGGCGTGCGAGGTCAATCCAGCCTGGTAGAGGTCGGCGTCCGGGTTCAAGCTCATCGCGTCCTTGTTCAGGCGACCGTGGTCGCGCAGCACGGTCTTGATCTTGTCGTCCAGGGCGGGGGCAGTGCTCATGGCGTACTTCAGTGGCTGTGGGTGGTTGTGGATGCGGCTCTCAGCGCGGTGACGATGGCCACCGCGTAGTCGCCGTCGTGACTCAGACTGAGCGCCGTTTCGTGGTCGAGCGGCGCACCGGCCAGGCTCGCCGCCTTGCCGTGCAGGCGCAGGCTGCAGTGCCCGTCGGCGTGTCGAAGCACTTCGATTTCTCGCCAATCGATGCCGGCGTGGCTCAGGCCGAAAGCCTTCAACGCCGCCTCCTTCGCGGCGAAGCGGGCCGCAAACCGCTCGGCGGCAAGCGGCTCTTCGGCACTGGCGTAGGCAATCTCGTCCGGCGTGAACAGGCGCCGTGCAAAACGCTCGCCGAACGTGGCGATCGATTCGCGGATGCGGCTGATCTGCACCAGGTCGATGCCGACGCGCAGCCGGTCCGACTCGGGCAGAGATGGAGAGGAAGTGGCGACCATGTCAGCGCCGGATGATATCGGGGCCGTCGGACAACACCGCGTTGAGCATCTTGCGCAGCTGGCGCCACACCTGCAAGGGGATCTCGTGCCCGCCGTCGAACGGCAGCCACTGCACCTCGGCTCCGGCTCCGAGCAGTTCGTCGCGCAGCCGCTCGCCGGCCGACAGCGCGAGGTCGCTGTCGGCGCGTCCGTGGCTCACGAGCACCGGCAGCCCGCGCAGTCGCGCCCACCGCACGCGCCACTCGTCGAGCGCGATGCACGACGACGACAGCAGCGCCAACGCATCGACGTTGATCGGTTCGTGCAACAGCGTGTCGACCGCCAGCATGCCGCCCTGGGAGAACCCGACCAGCGCCAGATGCGCGTCCGCTGCGCGCAGCCGCGCCTCGCGCAGCACCTTCGCAAGGCCGGCGCGCGCCGCAGGACGCCCGTCCGGATGTGCATCGGCAAGGTCGCGCGGACCGCAGCGAAGCGCCTCGATGCGCAACTCCTCGTCGATCGGCCACCATGTGAATCCGCCTCCGGGCAAGGGCTGTCCAGCCTGCGGGAAGACAAACCGGGCCGGCACGCCGATCGAGTTGGCGAACGGCGCCAGGTCGCCCGCGCGCATCGCGCGGCCGTGCAGGATGACCACGACCAGGCGCGGATCGGGTGTCGTATCGATGATCAGCGGCGCAATCATCGGGCGTCGATCGCGAATGAAGTCGCACCTGACCAACACTCAAACATGGGGGGCTGCGATCCAGTGGGGACCTAGCCAGAATACACTGCCGCCCACAGCGATCCCCCGAGAAGAGTCGGACTTCGCACCCCGATCCGTCTGCTTCTCGAGACAGACGCAACCTTGGCAGTTCGCCCCAGGAGACCTCCCATGGACATGACCAAGCGCTCCGAGACGTTTGACGAGCTGCTTTCCCAAGTCAAGACGATTGCGAAGGAAGTGGCGGCGCCGAACGCGCCCGATGTCGACTCGAAGGCACGCTTCCCGACCGAGACGGTCGACGCGCTGAAGCGCGCCGGCGTGCTGTCGGCGCCGATCCCGGCGGCCTATGGCGGCCCGGGCTGCACGATGCGCGAACTGGCCCAGCTCTGCTCGACGCTGTCGGGCGCGTGCGGGTCGAGCGGCATGGTGCTCGCGATGCACTTCATCCAGGTCGCCTGCATCGTTCGGCACGCCGACGACAGCACCCTCTTCCAGGACTACATGCGCGAGATCGTTCGTGAGCAATACCTGCTCGCGTCGATGACCTCCGAGGTCGGCACCTTCGGCGACACCCGCTCGAGCGTGTGTGCCGTCGAGCGCCAGGGCGAGCGTTTCGTGCTCAACAAGGACGCGACGACGGGCTCCTACTGCGCCCACGCCGACGCCATCCTGGTGACCTGCCGGCGCGACGCCGACGCCCCGAAGAGCGACCAGGTGCTGGTGCTGGTGCGCAAGAGCGACTACACGCTCGCGCAGACGACAACCTGGGACACCATGGGCATGCGCGGAACCTGCAGTCCGGGCTTCAAGCTGCAATCGAGCGGCGCGATCGACCAGATCATTCCAGGCTCGTTCGCCGACAGCTCGGCGATGTCGATGGTTCCGTATTCGCACATCCTGTGGGCTTCGCTGTGGTGGGGCATCGCGGCCGATGCGGTCGGCAAGGCCGCGACCTTCGTGCGCGGCGAGGCACGCAAGAATCCGGGCACCGTGCCGCCCACGGCGATGCGGCTCGCCGAAGTTTCGCAGCAGCTGCAGGCGATGCGCAACAACTGGCTCTCGCTGGCCGACGAGTTCGACACGCTCGCGATGCGGCCCGGCGGTCAGCAGGACCTGCTCGGCATCGGCTGGGCCCTGAAGATGAACAACCTCAAGATCGGCGCGTCGGACACGGCGCCGCAGATCGTGCACCGCGCGCTTCAGATCATCGGCATCCTCGCCTTCAAGAACGACAGCCCGTTCAGCCTGGGCCGGCACTATCGCGACGTTCTCTCGGCGTCGCTGATGATCTCGAACGACCGCATCGCCGCGAAGAGCGCGTCGATGCTGATGGTTTTCAAGGACGACTGAGCAAGACCCGCCATGGAAATGACCTACGACGTCGAGTCGTTCTACAACGGCCTGGTGACCCACGGACTGATCATCCCGACGACCGTGCAGGGCGCGTTCGGCCGCGGCGCAGTGTTCGAGGACGTGCTCGAACGATTCAACGCGCTCGTCAGCGAGATCGCGCGCGACGACGGTGCCGAGGTCTACACGTTCCCGCCGATCATCGACCGCTCGATTCTCGAACGCGTCCACTACCTCGACTCGTTCCCGCACCTGTGCGGGTCCGTGCACAGCTTCTTCGGCAATGCGATCCAGGCGCTGGCCGTCGCCGAGCGCGCCAACAGCGGCGGCAACTGGGGCGAACTGCTCGGGCCGACACACGTGGTGCTGAATCCGGCAGCGTGTTATCCGGTGTATCCGAGCTTCACCGGCACGGTCCCGGAACAAGGCCGGCTCGTGACGATGCTGAACTGGGTGTATCGACACGAGCCCTCGCCCGAGCCGACGCGCATGCAGTCTTTCCGGGTGCGCGAGTTCGTTCGGGTCGGTACGCCGGACCAGGTCGTGCAGTGGCGCGACATGTGGCTGCAGCGTGGCCTGGACCTGCTCACCTCGCTGGGCCTGCCGGCGAAGTCGGACGTCGCGGCCGATCCGTTCTTCGGCCGCGGCGGCAAGATCCTCGCGATGAACCAGAAGGAACAGAAGCTCAAGTTCGAGGTGCTGGTGCCGGTGATCTCGCTCGACGACCCGACCGCGTGCTGCTCGTTCAACTTCCACCAGGATCACTTCGGCACCACGTTCGACATCAAAACGCCGGATGGCAATGTCGCGAACACCGCGTGCCTGGGCTTCGGCCTGGAGCGCGTGACGATGGCGCTCTTCAAGGCGCACGGATTCGACCCGAAAGCCTGGCCGAAGGCGGTCCGAGAACGGCTATGGGCGTGACGCCGCCGACCGGCTCGATGACCCGGCGCTGCGCGCTGCGCGAGCTGGACAGCGCAAACTACGAACGCGACAGCCTGCATGCCGAGGGGCGCGTCTGGCTCGAAAAGAACTGCTACACCGATATCTGGATCGAGCTGATCCACGCGCTGGGCCTCGAGCCCCTGGCCGCGATGCCGTTCACGCTGGCCGCCGACTTTCTCGGCGACCAGTGGACCTTCTTCAAGCCGCAGCACGACGATCTGTACGAGCTGTACGGCATCGACGTGCAGGAACTGACGGTCTGGCGGCCGCTGATCGAGCACGCTCAGGAGCATCTCGCCGCCGGGCGGCTGATCAGCACCGAGTCGGATGCGTTCTGGCTGCCCGACACTGCCGGCACCGACTATCGCGCGAAGCACACCAAGTCGACGATCGTGCTGAACGACCTCGACTTGCAGAACCGCCGCCTCGGCTACTTTCACAATGCCGGCTATTTCGAGCTCGAGGGCGAGGATTTCGACCGCACGTTTCGCATCGGCGAGCCGCACGACCCCGCGTTCATGCCGCTGTTCGCCGAGGTCGTCAGCGTCGAGCGGCGCGTCGCGAGGCCCGCTGCGGAGTTGCGCGCGATGTCGAGCACCCTGGTCGCCAAGTACCTCCGTCGCCGCCCCCTCACGAACCCGATCGAGCGGTTTCGCGAGCGTTTCGAGCTCGAGCTCCCGAGCCTGCAGGAAATCGGGCTCGAGCACTATCACGCGTGGGCGTTCGCAGCGACGCGGCAGCTCGGCGCGGCGTTCGAGCTTGCGGCTGCGAACCTGCGCTGGATTGCCGGCAACGATCCGGAGTTGGCCGAGTTCGAATCGGCCGCACTCGCCTTCGACGAGATTGCCTCGTTGAACAAGGCATTCATCCTCAAGGGTGCCAGGCTGGTGATGAACAAGCGGCCATTCGCCGACGCGCAAATGTTCGACGCGATGAGCACTGCGTGGGCCCGAGGCATGGCGTCGCTCGATTCAGCCTTCGACGCCACTGCTCCCACTCGCACGTCACCGAGGTGAGCCACCGCACTGCGCCCGTCCGTTCCGAATGATTGAAGAGCTCAGTCCCGCCGTCCGAAGCGACCCGCAAGGGCCAGCGCATCCGTGCTACTTCGGGGATCCCTCGCAGGCCCAGTTCGGCTGGTTCCACGAGGCCGATCGCCCAGGTCGTCCGGCGGTAGTGCTCTGTCCGCCCTACGGTCTCGAAACCTTGTCGGCCCACCGTACGCTGCGCACGCTTGCGCAGCGTTTGGCGGACAACGGTTTCCCATCGCTGCGCTTCGACTACGTGGCCACCGGCGACAGTGCCGGTGCCGATCTCGACGACGCCGATGCGCTGCCGGTGCTGTCGGACTCGATCCACCGCGCGATCGACGCGGCGCGCGCACGCTTCGGCGTCGCGCAGGTGGTCGTCATAGGCTTTCGGCTCAGCGCGCTGTTGGCGGCGACAGTCGCTTGTGCGCGCGACGACGTCTGCGGGCTGGTTGCGATCGCCCCTCCGCCAAGCGGGCGTGCGTACATCCGGGAAAGCCGGATGTTCGGCGGCGGAGCGCAGCGCGCCGATGCCGGATACACCGGGCTCGTGATGCCCGAAGGTTTTCGGATCAGCGAAGCCAGCTGCGCATCGATCTCGGCACTGAAGTGGCCGACGGCACTGCCCGCCGGTCTGCGCGCTGCCTTCGTCGTCGACCGCGACGACATCCCGGCCGGCAAGGCCTGCGCGGACGCCCTGGGCCAAGCCGGCGTGGCCTGCCGGTACGAGGTTCTGCCGGGCGTGCCGGGAATGCTCGCCACACCGTATGAAGCGGTCATACCGGCCCAGATCATCGATGCGGTGATCGGATGGATCAACGCGTCGGCCGCGCCACCGCAACCATCGGAGCGCCAGGCAGCCGCATCGTCCGGCGCGGCAGCAACGCCCATGGCGGGCATTGCTGCCACTGCACGGCTTGCCGGCCACGGCGATGGCGCGATCGTCGAGCGGCCGGTGCGAATTGGAAGCGATCCGGCGCTGAGCGGTGTCCTGTCGGAGCCGGCGAACACCCGAGCGAGCGATGGCGAGCCGCGGCAAGGCCTGCTCATCCTCGACCGCGTGGGCACCGGCCGCATGTGGGTGCACCTGGCGCGGCGCCGTGCCCAGCGCGGCGACATCGTCGTGCGCGTCAACCTCGCGGGAACCGGCGACAGCGACCTGCGCCCGGGGCGCGACGACATGCACATGTACGACGAAGACAACGCGTCCGATGTCGCCACCGCTGTTGCCTGGATGCGCGCCAAGCTTCCGATCGATCGATGCGCAGTTGTCGGCCTGTGCGCCGGCGCCTATCACGCGCTGAACGCGATCCTGCTGGAAGCGCCGATCGACGCCGTCTACTCGGTCAACCAGGTGATCTATCAGTGGGTGCCCGGTATGTCGCTGGACCCGACCAAGGCCGACATCGGGCACCTGATCCTGACCAAGAACGCGTCGCAATCGGCAACCGACATCGATCAGTGGAAGCGTCTACTGCGCGGCGAGATCGACCTGAGGCGCCACCTCGGCGCGCTCGGCCAGCATGCGATGGACCTGCTCGGCAAGGCGTTCGGTCCGCTGCTGCGTCCATTGGGCCTGGGCAGGGCGGAGGACATTTCGGTCGCAAAGCTGCGCGCGGCAACCTCGCTCAGCACATCGCTGCGCCTGATCTTCTCCAGCGACGATCCTGGGTACGCGCGCCTGAACGTGCGCGCATCACACATCCTGCCTGAGCTGTGCCGAACCGGCCGCTTCAGCATGGACGTGATGACCGACACCGATCACACGTTCACCACGCGCGAGTCGCAGCAACGCCTCTTCGATCTGCTGGACGGCTATCTGGACTCGAGCCAGCCGGTGGCCGCCACGCGCAGCGCGGCTGCGCCGTCCATCGACATCGGCGCGACCAGGCACGCCTGACGGGCGCCCTCAGGCGCGCGCCGCCCGCAACTTCAGCGCAAATTCCTGAAGCGCGGCGATGCCGCTCTCTTCGGCTTTCTTGCACCAGGCCTGCAGGTCGGCCACGAGCTGCTCGGCCGAAACGTTGGTACGGGTCCACAGCGAACGCAGCTCTTCGCGCATCGCGACCAGTTTTGCAAGGCCCGGGCTGTGTTCGACCGCCGCGGCGACCTGCGCCTTCACGCTGTGCGGGATCTTGTCTTCATCGCGGTGCAGCCAGCGGCGCGCCAGTTCCATGTTGGCGAGCTTGCCGGCGCTCGCGGCGCCTTCGGCCTTCAGGCGCGCCACCTCGGCGCGGCTCGCGCGGCGCAGGTTGCGTGCGTACTTCGCCATCACTTCGTAGCGGTTCGCGATGACGGCTTCCAGCGTCTTGTCGTCGGCCACCGGCTTCACGCTGCCGAGCTTGAGCAGCGGCGGCGTCTTGCGAACCTTCGCGAGACCGATCATCTCGAGACCGCGGATATAGGCCCAGCCGATGTCGAACTCGTACGGCTTGACCGACAGCTTGGCCGACGTCGGGTAGGTGTGGTGGTTGTTGTGCAGCTCTTCGCCGCCGATGATGATGCCCCACGGCGAGATGTTCGTGCTCGCGTCGGCAGCCTCGAAGTTGCGGTAGCCCCACCAGTGGCCGATGCCGTTGATGATGCCGGCGGCGGTGATCGGGATCCACGCCATCTGCAGCGCCCAGACCGCTGCGCCGACTGCGCCGAACAGCATCAGGTCGATCAGCAGCATCACGCCGACGCCCTGCCAGCTGTAACGGCTGTACAGGTTGCGCTCGAGCCAGTCGTCGGGCGTGTTGTGGCCGAACTTGGCGATCGTTTCCTGGTTCTTCGCTTCGGCGCGATACATCTCGCTACCGGTCAGCAACACCGCCTTGATGCCGCGCGTCTGCGGGCTGTGCGGATCGTCTTCGGTTTCGCACTTCGCGTGGTGCTTGCGGTGGATCGCGACCCACTCCTTGGTCACCATGCCGGTCGTCAGCCACAGCCAGAGGCGGAAGAAGTGCGACGGGATCGGGTGCAGGTCGAGCGCCCGGTGCGCCTGGGCGCGGTGCAGGAAGATCGTGACCGACGCAATCGTGATGTGCGTGAGCCCCAGTGCGATCAGAACGATCTGCCACCAGGTGAAATTGACCAAACCGTTGGCCAACCAATTGATCAGCGCGTCCCAAACCACAATCAGAGAATCCATGAGCACCTTCACCCCGCCGCCACGGACGGGTGCGAGATTGTATTCGACCCCCGTTTGGCAAAACCCTGCGAAATGCCGGGCTTGTACCGGCCAGTTTGCGTTAAATCAGGTCCGACGGCAAAAGATCAACGCCGTTGCCACACCGCGGCGAAAAAGCCGTCGGTCGCATGCCGGTGGGGCCACAGGCGCAGGCAGCCGTCGCGCACCAGCGTCGCCGCATCGCCCACGTGGGCGCGCTGGAGCGCTTCGCCGGCATCGAGCGGCTCGAAATCACGTCCATGCTCGCTGCCGAACGCCGCCGCGATGTCCTCGTTTTCGGCCCGCAGCAGGCTGCAGGTCGCGTAGACGAGCCGGCCGCCGGGCTTCAGCAGACGCGCCGCACTGGCCAGAATCGCCGCCTGCTTCACGCGCAACTCCTCGATCGCCTGCGGCGTCTGGCGCCACTTCAGGTCCGGATTGCGGCGCAGCGTGCCGAGACCGGAACAAGGAGCGTCGACCAGCACCCGGTCCAGCTTGCCGGCCAGGCGTTTGATGCGTTCGTCGCGCTCGTGGGCGATCTGGACCGGGTAGACGTTCGACAGGCCGCTGCGCGCGAGCCGCGGCTTCAAGGCCGCGAGACGGTGACCAGACGTGTCGAACGCGTACAGGCGGCCCGTGTTGCGCATCTCCGCGCCGAGCGCGAGCGTCTTGCCGCCAGCGCCGGCGCAGAAGTCGGCGACCATCTCGCTGCGCTTGGCGCCGGTCAGCAGCGCGAGCAGCTGGCTGCCTTCGTCCTGCACCTCGACGTCGCCGCGCGTGAAGACTTCGAGCTTGTTCAGGCCCGGCTTGCCCGCGATGCGCAGTCCGAGCGGCGAGTACGGCGTCGGCAGCGCATCGATGCCGTTCGTCTTCAGCTCGGCCTGGGCCGCCTCGCGCTTGGCCTTGAACGCATTGACGCGCAGATCGAGCCCGGCCGGCGCGTTCAACGCGTCGATCAGCGGCCAGAACTCGTCGCCGAGCTCGGCTTGCAGGATCGTCGCAAGCCACTCGGGCAGGTTGTGGCGCAGCTTCTCGGGCAGCGCGCTGCGGTCGACCTGCTTGACCTGGGCGAGCCATTGCTGCTCGGCGTCGCTCAGCGCGGCGCGCAGAAAGCCCTCGTTGCCCTGCCATGCGAGCACCGCGAGGCGCCGCTCCATCTCGCCCTTGCCCGATTGCGCAAGGTGCTGGAACAGCAGCCGCTCGCGCAAGACCGCATAGGTCGTTTCGGCGAGCGTATGGCGCTCGCGGCTGCCAAGCGCACGATGCTGGCGAAAGAAGTCGGAGACCACGCCGTCGGCCGGGTGCTGCAGCTGCAACACGCGGTGCAGCAGTTCGGTGCTCAGTTCGAGAAGCGCGTTCGGATGCATCCGCGGATTATCCTTGGCGCCCATGAGTGATGCCCCGCTGCCCGCGCTGCCGCCGACCCGGCTCGGCCGCTATCGCCACTACAAGGGCGGCGAATACGAGGTGATCGGCGTCGCGCGCCACAGCGAAACGCTGGAGCCGCTGGTCGTCTACCGGCCGCTCTACAACGAGAGCGGCTGGTGGGTCCGGCCGCACGCGATGTTCTTCGAACAGGTCGTGATCGATGGCGTCTCGCGGCCACGCTTCGAGTCGGTGAGCCCAGGGTGAGAACTGTCGTCTCGCACCTGCGCGCGCACCCGCACCTGATGGTGTCGGCCGCGGCAGGCATCGCGGCCGGACTGATTGCCGTCTATCGCCAGTGGGGCGGCAACAACCTCGTCAGCCAGTGCCTGGTCGGCTGGAACATCGGCGCGTGGGTCTATCTGCTATGGACGGTGTGGTGGATGACCCATGCCGACCACGGCCGGCTGATCCGCGTCGCGAAAGCGCAGGCCGAGGGCGCCGGCGTGGTGCTCGCCATCATCACCGGAGCCGCGCTCGCCAGCCTCGGTGCGGTGATCGTCGAACTGTCGGCCGCCAAGGCCGCAGGCCCGAGCGGCGCGCTGCCGCACGTGCTGTTCGCGCTCGCCACCGTGCTCAGTTCGTGGCTGCTCGTGCCAACCCTGTTCACGCTGAACTACGCGAGCCTCTATCACGGCCGCACCCGCGCCGGCGGGCTGGACTTCCAGGATGCGGACCCGGAGTTCGAGCCTGACTACAGCGACTTCCTGTATTTCTCGTTCACGATCGCGGTGGCATCGCAGACCGCCGACGTCACGATCACAGGCCGCGCGATGCGCCGGCTCGCGCTGAAGCAGGCGCTGCTTTCGTTCGTGTTCAACACGACGATCCTCGCGTTCACGATCAACCTGGCGGCGAGCCTGTTCTGAGCCCCGCGTCGGCAGGTGCCCAGAGCAGCAGTTGCGACTCGCCCCGCAGCTGCGTGACCACCCCATTCGCCTCCACGCGCAGCAGCCCGCGCACCAGCCAGCCGACCGCGAGCGGGTACAGCACATGCTCGCGTTCGAGCACGCGGGCCGACAGCACGGCCTCGGTGTCGCCCGGCAGCACCGGGACGACGGCCTGGGCGATGATCGGCCCGTGGTCGAGCTGCGGCGTCACGAAGTGGACCGTCGCGCCGGCGAGCTTGCAGCCCGCCTCGATCGCGCGCCGATGGGTGTGCAGCCCGGTGAACGCAGGCAGCAGTGACGGGTGCACGTTGACAAGCCGTCCTTCATAACGCTGCACGAACGCATCGCCGAGGATGCGCATGAAACCGGCGAGCACGATCAGGTCGGGCGCGAGGCCGTCGATCGTACGTGCCAGTTCGGCGTCGAACGCGTCGCGGCTCGCAAACGCCTTGTGGTCGACGGCGACGGCGGCAATGCCGTGACTGCGCGCGAACTCCAGGCCGGCGGCATCGGCGCGGCTGCTGATGACGGCGACCACCTGTGCCGGCCAGCCCTCGGCCGCGCAGGCGCGCACGATGGCCTCCATGTTGGAGCCACGGCCGGAGATCAGGATGACGATTCGCTTCATGGCACGGCAGACAGGGCGGCGAGTGTAGTCGCACCAGCGGTGCCGCCTACAATTCCGCGCCATGAAGCAACGAGTCCTCTCCGGAATGCGCCCGACCGGCGCGATGCACCTCGGCCACTACCACGGCGCGCTGAAGAACTGGGTGCGCATGCAGCAGGACTACGAGTGCTTCTACTTCGTCGCCGACTGGCACGCGCTGACC
>Ga0075366_10001612_pt1 | contig 11300 bp, 9 predicted proteins | sample EndMethybrTD3031_FD_72351 | JGI IMG/M metagenome (GOLD analysis project Ga0075366, IMG submission 72351) | Populus endosphere microbial communities from Tennessee, USA - Endosphere MetaG P. TD hybrid TD303-1 | ecosystem: Host-associated > Plants > Roots > Endosphere | place: USA: Tennessee... | reverse complement strand
CCTCTCGGCGACCACCGACTGGCAGGACCTTCCCATCCCGATGCGGCTCTCGATCGGCACCGCCACCCTGCCCTCGGCACTGCTGCGTTCGCTCGGCGCGGGGGATGTGGTGCTCGTCGAGCACCGGCTTGTTCAAGGCGACGATCACCTGCTGCTCAATCTGCAAACCTCCAGCGCGATCAAAGGCGCGACGGTTCAAGTGAGCGGCATGCAGATGACCGTCGTCGACACCATGAGGACCGTCATCTTGGACGCGACAAACGATTCAGGCCACGCATTCAGCTGGGAGGATCTCCCGATTCGCCTGACCTTCGACCTCGGCGAGAAGACCCTCACGCTGCGCGAGCTGCAGCAGCTGCAGCCGGGCGAGGCACTGGCACTTGAGCGTGCGCTCGATGGCTGCGTGACGATCCGCGCCAACGGCAGCGTCATCGGCTCGGGCGAACTGGTCGAGATCGACGGCCGGCTCGGCGTGTCCGTGGTGTCACTCAGAGCGGGACCCGCCGGAGGCGAGGCCGACGACCGATCTGCCGATGACGAATGGCAGTTGCCCGACCTCGAGGACTGAGGCGGTGAGCAATTTCGATCCGATCACCCTTGCCGTCGTCCTCGCGCTGATGGCGCTGTTGCCGACGGTGGTGGTGGTGACGACGTCGTTCCTGAAGATCACGATCGTGATGTCGCTGCTGCGCAATGCCTTGGGCGTGCAGCAGATACCGCCGAATCTGGCGCTCTACGGACTGTCGCTGATCCTCACTTTCTACATCATGGCCCCGATCGGCCAGCAGGTGTACACGCAGGTCACCACGGAGCCGGCCGCCACCAAGAGCATCGATGCACTCGTCAGCAGCGCTCAACGCGGCGCGGAGCCGATGCGCAGCTTCTTGCTGAAGCACAGCAAGACCGAGCATCGCGACTTCTTCGTCGCCACCACGAAGAAGCTTTGGGGCCCCGAAATGAGCAAGACGGTGGGCGGCACTGATTTCGTGATCCTGATGCCGTCGTTCCTCGTTTCCGAGCTGACGCAGGCGTTCCAGATCGGGTTCCTGCTGTACCTGCCCTTCCTGATCATCGACCTGGTCGTCTCCAACATCCTGTTGGCGATGGGAATGATGATGGTCTCCCCGGTGACGATCTCGATGCCGCTGAAGCTGTTTCTCTTCGTCATGGCCGACGGCTGGACGCGGCTCATCAAAGGGCTGATCGTCACCTACACCTGAGCCGACTCGCATGACCCAGATCGACATCGTCTCGTTCCTGACCCAGACGCTCTACCTGACGCTGTGGTTGTCGATGCCCACCATTGCGGTGGCGGCCATCGTGGGAACGTTGTTCTCGCTGTTCCAGGCCTTGACGCAGATCCAGGAACAAACGCTGTCGTTCGCCGTGAAGCTGATCGCCGTCGGCGCCACCTTGTTCCTGACGGCGCGCTGGATGGGCGGCGAGCTGTTCAACTACACGCTGTCGATCTTCGACAACTTTCCGGCTTTGCTGCGCTAGCCACGACGATGCCGGCGATCCACGTCACGTACGAAGAAGCCCGGGCGTTTCTGTTCGCCCTGATGCTCGCACAGGCGCGCATCCTGGCGATGTTCTCGGTGCTGCCGGTCACCACCACGGCCCTGATGCCGGGCCCGCTGCGTTACGCGGTGGCGGCCGGAATCGGGCTCATCGTCGCACCGGTGCTGGCCCCGTCGATGGCCGACGGGGCGATGCCCGACGGCGTGGAGTTCTTCGCGCTGATGGTCAAGGAGGCAGCGGTCGGGTTCGTTCTCGGCTGGCTGGTCGCCATCCCGTTCTGGGCTTTCGAGGCGGTGGGCTTCGTGATCGACAACCAGCGTGGCGCCAGCATCGCCGCGACGATCAATCCGCTCACTGGACACGACAGCTCTCCACTGGGCATCCTGTTCAACCAGGCCTTCATCGTCTTTTTCTTCGTGACGAACGGCTTTCGCCTGCTGCTGGAGGTCATCTACGACAGCTATCTGCAGTGGAACCCGCTGACGTTCTGGCCTCAGCTCACCGAGGCTTCGGCGGCATTGCTGTTTCCGCAGCTCAATCGCCTGGTGATGATCGGCTTGCTGCTCGCCGCCCCGGTGATCGTGGCGATGTTCCTCTCGGAACTCGGCCTCGCGCTGGTGAGCCGGTTCGTGCCGCAACTGCAGGTGTTCTTCCTGGCGATGCCCATCAAGAGCGCGCTGGCGTTCCTCGTGCTCATTCTGTACGGCACCACGCTGTTCGACTACGCCCGTGTCTACGTTCAGGAGATGGGCACGTGGGTGCCGCGCCTGGACCCGCTCGTGCGTCCTGGTCGCTGAGGTCACCGTGAGCGAAAAGACCGAACAACCCACCGCCAAGAAACTGCGCGAAGCCAGGGAGCGTGGAGAAGTCGCGAAGAGCAAGGACTTCACGCAGACGGCGTTGATCGTCGCGCTCTTCGGCTACTTGATCGGCAACGGCAGCGGCATCGTGAACACGATGATGCAGATGATGACGGCCCCGTACACGATGCTGACGCTCGATTTCGCGCAGGCAGCGAACACGCTGGCGCTGACGATGCTGAAGGAAGCCATCGGCCTGCTGCTGCCGGTGCTCCTCATCGTGATCGGCATCGGCGTGCTCGCTGAAACCATCCAGACAGGCGTGCTCATCTCGTTCAAGGCCGTCATGCCATCGGCCAAGAAGCTCAACGTTCTGAGCAACGCCAAGAACGTGTTCTCGAAGAAGAATCTGGTGGAGTTCATCAAGTCGATCGTGAAGATCGCCTTCCTGTCCGCCTTGGTGACGATGCTGGTGCGCGACGCCATGCATCTTCTCGTCGACCTGCCGGACAGCGGGTTCGCCGGCATGGGCATGGCGGTGGGCAGCCTGCTGCGATCGATGCTCACATATGTCGCACTGGCCTATGTCGTCATCGCAATGGCGGATCTGGTGTGGCAGCGCATGCAATACACCAAGGGTCTGATGATGACCAAGGACGAAGTCAAGCAGGAGTACAAGCAGATGGAGGGCGATCCTCACATCAAGCACGAGCGCAAGCAGTTCCACAAGGAGTTGTTGGAGCACGGCGCCGTCGAGCGGTCGCGCAAGGCCAGCGTGGTCGTCACCAACCCGACACACCTGGCCATCGCACTGCAGTACGAACAGGATGTGACCCCACTGCCCGTCGTGCTGGCCAAGGGCGAGGGCGCGGTCGCGCAGCGAATGATCGACGCCGCCCGTGAGGCGGGCGTGCCGGTCATGCAGAACATACCTCTCGCGCACGCACTCTTCGATGACGCCAGCGTCGACCAGTACATCCCGTCGGAGCTGGTGGAGCCGGTGGCTGAGGTGCTGCGACTGGTCAGAAAGATGGCGGCGGGTCCGACCGATCCGTCGCGCAACGGATGAGGTTTTCATGCAGCCAGCAGCATTGATCGATCGTTGGGCATCGGCGCGCAGCCTGCCCGTGAGGCGCGACACCGGTCGTGGGAGCGTGACCTTCGTCGTGGATGGCCGGTACCGCGTGCATCTGAGCGAGGCTCCGAACCGGCGGATCGCGCTCCAATCCCGCGTCTGCGACCTGCCCTCGGACGCCCTCGCGCGCGAGCGTCTCATCGAACGGATGTTGCAGGTCTCGGTCGGGCGCATGCGTGTGGATGGCTCGGTGCTTGCCGTCGATCCGCTCGAGGCGACGCTGGTCTTGCAGTTCGAGGCACCGGCCGATGCGGACGAGCGCGGTCTGAGCGATGCCGTCGGCCATTTCGTGAACAGCCTGGCCTTCTGGCGCGGAGTCGCCTGATGCGCGCGCGCCCAACCTCGAAGCATCTCTGTCGCCTCGCAGCCGCTGCGCTGGCGTTGTGCGTTTCGATGGTGAGCGTTGCTGCCGTGCGGCCGTGGCAGGAGGCGGCGTTCTCGCAATACGCGGCCAACGAGCCGCTGGGGGACGTGCTGCGCAAGTTCGCGGCCAACTTCAGTTTGCAAGCCGATCTCGATCCGGGCCTCGATGGCCTGGTCAACGGCAAGTTCAACGTCGCCAGCCCGACCGAGTTCTTGAACAAGCTCGGTGGCGCCTATGGCTTCAACTGGTTCGTTCACTCGGGCACGCTGCACATCGCGCGCGCCAGCGCGAGCGTCACCAAGACGATCAGCATCGGGAGCGCGGGCACCGGCGCGCGCGGCGGCGTCGTGCGCCAGGCCCTGACTGACCTGGGCGTGCTCGACGAGCGCTTCGGCTGGGGTGAGTTGCCGGAGCAAGGACTGGCCTTGATCTCAGGGCCTCCTCGCTACGTGAAGCTCATCGAGGACACCTTGGCTGCCTTGCCCGCCACGGTGCGCGACGGGCAACAGGTTGCGATCTTTCGCCTGCGGCACGCATCGGTCGACGACCGAACCATCATCTATCGCGATCGCGAGATCATGACGCCCGGCGTCGCTTCGGTGCTGCGCGGCCTGGTGAGCACCGGCGACGGCGAAGAGTTGCGAACCGGGCAACCTGACAGTGCCGCGGCGCCCGCCTCCGCATCCAGTGCCGACCCTGCTCGCACGCAAGGCGCAGCACCCGCCGGCGGCAAGGCCCGCCCGAGCACGGGCGCCACGCGTCGCGGGCCGTCCATACAGGCCGACCCGCGCTTGAACGCGGTGATCGTGAAGGACACACCGGAGCGAATGCCTCTGTACGAGCGTCTGATTTCGCAGCTCGATACGGCGACGCCGCTGATCGAAATCGAAGCGCTGATCATCGATGTGAACAGCCAGCGCCTGGACGAACTCGGCATTGCATGGAATGCGGTACGCAGCGGCAGCATTGCGCTCGGGTACGGCAACATCAACACCCCGGTCGACAGCAATACGCTGGCCGTGGTTGGCGCACCGCGCGGATCGGGCGCAACCCCGGCCACCACGTCGTTCGCCGGCGCAGCGAGCTACCTGATCGCGCGCCTGAGGTTGCTGGAGCAAAACGGCGATGCGCGCATCCAGGCTCGGCCCTCCATCTTGACGATGGACAACCTGGGAGCGCTGATCGACCTGTCCGAAACCTTCTACATCCGATCCACCGGCGAACGTGTGGCCACGGTCACGCCGGTCACGGTGGGCACGACGCTGCGCGTGACACCACGCCTTGTGCCGCAAGACGGCCAGGAGGTTGTTCGACTGGTCGTCGACATCGAGGATGGCCAGATAGAAGACCGTTTGGTCGATACGCTGCCCACGGTCAGGCGCAGCACGGTCAGCACCCAGGCGGTGGTCCGCAAGGACGAGGGCCTGCTGCTCGGCGGCTACAAGACCGAACAGAACATCAGCACGCGCAGCAAGATTCCGGTCTTGGGCGACCTGCCGGGAATCGGTGTGCTCTTCTCGTCGCAGGTGAAGGACGTACAGAAGCGCGAGCGGCTGTTCCTCATTCGCCCGAAGGTCGTCGGCGTACCCGACGCGAACGGCGTCATGCGCTACACCGAGCCACGCGAAGGCGCTTCCTCGACGGAGAAGGCGCCCCCGGAGTGGGATCCGGCGGCATCCAACCGGCCCTGAACGTTCGAGCGCAAGCCGCGAGATGGGCTTCCAGCACGTCGCCCTCGGGCCGCTGCAGGCCGCCGCCTGGGCCGAGGCGATCGTGTGCTTCTGGAGGCATTGCCTCGAACGCGACATTCTCGACCCGCGGCGCGCGCTCCCCATCGTCGACATGACGCCCCGGCCTCATTCGGCACCGGCCCTGGTGCTGCGCGAAGTCGCCCGGATGGCCGAGTCGATGCTTCGGTTCACCCCGCGTCTGCACTGCGTTGCTGCAGGTCGCCGCTGCCCGACGGACGTTGCGCGGCTCCTTCGCTCTTGCCTGCCATCCGGTCAAGACGCCAGCGGGAGTGGCGTCGAACGCAACCCACTGGTCGTGCTGGCGAATGGCACCTGGCGACGCTTGCCCCAGCGTCTGCTGGCCGTCCACTACGGGACGCTGCTCGAAGGTGATGTCGATCGACTGGCGACCGGCATCGGGGACACCTCGAGCCTTTGGCAGCCCGTTGCCGCGGACACTTTGGGGGGAGCGCATCTGCGCGCGGCGCTGCACGGGCATCTGAAAGGCTTGAACAGCTCACCCTTGGTGCTGAGCGAAGGGTTGACGCCGGCCATTGCCGCCTTTGCCGAATCCTTTCACAACGGGTTTCTCGTCTTGTCTCAGGACGTCGGTCACGCCACCGAAAAGCAAATGAGGCTGTGCCGCTTTCAAGACATCCTTGCCGGCTACCGACGCGATCGCACGCTGCCGATGAACATCCAACTGCTGGCCGCTCAGTGCCGAGACGGCGGTGCACTCACCTGGCAAAGTGATCTCGGCAACGGACAGGCCCTGCTGATTGCCGTGGGCGGCATGCAGGCGCCGCGGCCCGCTCTCGCGGCGGCGACCGTCCCCCTTCGGGACACCCGATTTGCCGACGCACAAGGGCTCGCACGAAGCGCCGCCATCGTCACCGCCCGTGGCGGCGATACCGATGCCACCTTGGCACTGCTGCGCCGATCTCGCCACGACCCTGCGGTGTTCTTGGCGGCCTGTCCTGCCCTGCATCGGAAGCTTTCCACCGAACACAATCGAGAGCCGTGGGTCGATGCGCTCGCAGCGATCTGGCGAAACCGCGTCTGCACGCCGTCCACGACTCGCTTGTACCGCGAGATCGCGCTTGCCTGCGTGCAGGTGGCGCATTGGGGTTTGGCGCGTCGAGCCTTGTCGTTCGGCATCGGCCGCCACGGCGAAAGCGCCGAAGACTTGACCTTGCTCGCGTGGTGCGAGGCCAATACCGGCGCACTCGATCAGGTTCGGTCGCTGATCGGCAGGGCGGTGGCCAAGGACTCTGCGCACGCCGGGGCCAAGGACCTGCTGCGCCGACTGCAACGGCCTCTCGTCGGGGCGGCCGCTGCCTCGCCGTGGCGTCAATGCGTGCGGCATCCAAAGCGGCCGCTGTTGCTGGAGCCGCTGCACGTTCATCACGCGCGAGCACTCCACCACCAATACCGCGATCCGCAGATCGCCATGATGACGGGCCTGCCCATTCTGCCGACGGTCGCTCGAGCACAGCAGTGGATCGAGACGCGACTCGAGCATGGTGGTTATGCCGACTTTGCCGTGATGGGCCGCGACGCGGGCTTCGTCGGCCATGTGGGTCTGCGCGTTGCGCCACCGGCCGCCGGCTTCTTCTTCTGGATCGGCGCCGACCATCAAGGCAAGGGCTACGGTACCGCCGCCGGTCGGCTGCTGTGCTCGAGGGCACTTTCGCTGGGACTGCAATGGGTCTTCGCTTCGGCGTATCGCGATAACCTGCGTTCGATAGGAGCGCTCGAGCGCATCGGCTTTCAGCGTCTCGCCGGCGCGCGCAGCATCGAGCATCAGGATCGGGTCTTTCTGGCCTACCCGCGTCGCGCGCCGTCGCAGGCGATCGGCCCCTTGCTGGCCTATCAGGAGCGCGAGCTGCTGCTGTTCGAGCAAAGCGAGCACGCGCCGCCTTTGATCGACGCATAAGCCCGGGCTCTCGCGAGACCCGGAGTTGCAAAAAGTCCTCGTGGCTTGCCCACGCCGCGACCCTCGCGCGTGCGATGCGTCACGCATTTCGTGACTGCCACGGTGCGGTCAGATATGCGTCATAGGCACATCAGATGACTCGCGTGCATGCACTCCACACTGCGCCGCGCGAACAAGAGCTTCGAGCGCTTGCGGATCGAACGCCGAAGCTGCGCAGTCAACTCCAGCGACAGGGCTACCGCCCAAGGATGCACGCACTATGGCGAACGCTGTCTTTCCGGTGAGGCCCGTGGCGCCTCAATGCGGCCCGGATCACGGACTGATCCACGCGAACAACCGGGAAGACTTCTTTCGATCTTTGGTCGGCCAGCATCAGAGGAGGCTGTACCGCCTGATCCTGCGGCGCGTCGGCAATCCGACCGACGCAGAAGAGATTGCACAGAACACTTTCGCCGAGGCAGTCACCTCGATCGCGCGCTTTCGCGGAGAGTGCGCGCTGTTCAGCTGGCTGGCTGGGATCGCGATGAATATGGTGCGCAACTACCTGTCGCGATCGCCCCAACGCAAGTACGCCTTTGCCGATGAGAGCGTTCTCGACGAGATCGCGGGCGACCGATGCGATCCGGCGTCGTCCGTGGAGCAGGCGCAGCTCCTGCGCTTGGTTGAAGCGCAGATGCAACTGCTGCACCCTGACATGCGCGCCGCCCTGGTACTCGTCGCCATCGACGATTTTTCGTATGAGGATGCAGCCGCGGCGCTGGACATCCCGATCGGCACCGTCCGCAGTCGGGTTTCGAGAGCGCGCGGCGTGCTTCGCACGCGGCTGAAAGAGGTCGGCGTCGACTCGCCGGCGTGAGTTGCACTCGAGCTGATCGAGATGCACGAATCTTCCACGGTCCGTCGGGCAGCCGAAGCCGCGCTCGATGCGGTGGCTGCGGCGATCGGCGTGCCGCTCGAACTGGACACCAATGACCAATGCGGGCTCGAGTTCGCCGGCGACGTCGAGGTGATCATCGCCCTTGCGCCCGCCGATGGCACGCTGGGCATTCACGCGCGCGTGGTTTCATCGGGTCAGGCGCCCTCAGCCCAAACGTTGCGGCGTGCCCTTGCAATGAACGACGGTCGCCTGCCGCTAGGCGTGGCGCTGTCAATGGAGCCCCGCTCCGGCCATCTGAAGGTGCTTGCGCGAGTGCCGATTCTCGATGTCGAACCCGCAGCGGTCGTTGCGCTGCTGGCTGATCTGGTGGTGTTGGTGCCTGACATTCGCGCCGAGCTGGGCCTCGACGTCGACACCGCGCAGCCGGGCGAGCCGTCAGCGGCGACTCTGGTAACGCCGTTCGCTGGCGCGCTGCGCATCTGAGAGCGCACGCCGCGCTTGCCGCGCCAGGCATTCGATGAAGACCAATCTGGGTGCAGCGCTGACCGGGCTGACGAGCATCCGGCTCGGGTTCGATCGCCTCACGCGACGCCAAGACCTTCACTTTGAAGGTTCGCGCGACCACGCGCGCATCTTGAAGGCTGCGTTCAAGGGCAAGGTCAACCAGCCGAGCGTGGTCCACACGTCCGATGGGACCCAGGTGTTGCGACCTGGCAAGTCAGGGTTGTTCAACCTACAGGCCTTCCAGCGGGTCTTTGCCCCGCCGTCGCCGCCGCCTGTGGCGCAGCACCCAGCGGCGCCGCAGCATGGCACGGCCCAGGTGTCCGAACCTCACTCGAGTTCCGTCGCCGCCAGCGCGGTTCAGACGCCCCAGCCCTTCGCGGTCCGCCTGCACGACGCCACTCAGGGGCGTCAGCAGCAGCTCAGTGCCGACACGGCACATTGGCTGCATTGCGAGCACGGCGCTCAGGGTGCCCAAGCTCCCGCGGGAGCAAACCGCCAGGCTGCACTCGCTCGGGCCACGCTCGAGCGGCGCATCGCCGATGGGATGCAGGAGCTGCGCGAGCTCACCGCATCCGTCGCCGGCAGCGGTGTTGATCCGGAGCGGGCAGGCAAGGCGCTCGAGGCCGCGCGGCTGACGCACGCCGCGGCAGCGATCTCCTTGGCTCTGCCCGAACTCTTTGGCCCGCCGAAGGATGCCGCGCCCAACAGCGCCGAACTGCAAAGCCTGCAGGAAAGCCTGCTCGCGTTGTACGACCGCGCAATCGCCGCCGGCGCGAAACGGCCGCCCTCGCTCGACCGGCTTGTGGCGACCTTTGCCAATCAGCAAAGCATTCGGGAGTTCGCGGGTTGCCCAGTGCAGCAAAGGCGAAGTGAATCCGTCGTCGCGCTGACGCATGTCATCGACTCCGTGACCCACGCCGTCGGCCCCGGACGGGACGGTTCTTCGCTCAACGGCCTGATCGGCATCAGCGGCGAGCTCGACGCGACGTTGATGGCATTGCGGTTGGACGCCACGCGCAACTTCATGCTCAAGGACGCAGCACGACCGCTTGCCGAAGAAGCGGAACGAAGAGCCACTGCCGACGCCCGCGCCGTGGTGGAACTCGAGTTCAGCGCCGCAGCCAGCAAGCGCATGATCCAGCGCACGCTGGAACAAAGCGGCGCGGGCGAGTCAAGCGGCTGGACCGGGCACAAGGTCGACACCGGCCTCGTCAAGGGATTGCGAAAGGCGCTCGGCGCGAGTGCGAAGGAAACCGCTCTGATCGTCGCCGGCTTGATGGCTTCGGAACGCGCGCTCGCAGCGTCGCCGGCAGGCCAGCGCCTGTTGCAGGACGTGCAGCGCGAACTGGTGGCCAAGCGCGAGGAGCGCGACCAACTCGCTGCACAACTCCAAGGCCAATCGCCGAGCGCCGAAGACAAGGAGCGCTACCAGGAGCTCGGTCGTGACATCAGCCACCTCGAAGCTCGCGAACGGTCGTTGCAGACCGAAGAATCGTTCGCAACCAGCCGCGTCGCGGAAGCGATTGAAGGAGTCGACACGCGGAGCCAGTCGGTCCAAGAGCTGGGTATCCAGCTGAAAGTGCTGGAGAAGGCCGGCGCAACACCCGTGGAACTCGAGAAGCAAAATGGGGACCTCACGGCCGCGAAAGAACGGCTCGCGATGGCCGAGAACTCGCTGCAATACTGGGTCGCGCGTGCGCGGGCGATCAGCGTCCCGCCGGGCCTGCAGCAGGCGCAGCACGAGGTCGACGAACAAGACCGTACGGTCAAAAGCCTCGAAGAGCAGATTCGCAAGCGAGAAGAGACCGAGGCCCTGAACGTCAAGCTCGGAAGGGTGTCCACCGACACCGGTGGTGAGCGGATCGAAAGCTTGCGGACGAACCTTGCCGACACCCGCGAGCAGCGCCATCAAGCGATGCGAGCGCTCGTCGACCTGCAGACCCGGCATGCCAGCCAGCTCGACGCCGACGCGCAATGGGGCGGGTTGACGCAAGGCGAACTGGTCGCCCTCGGGCTCGACGCCACCGACGCACGCGATGCGCTCGACAGCGCGCGCAGCTTGGCCCAGCGCGGCTTGACCTCGGCCGAGCAAGCCGCCGGCATGCTGTCGCAAGTGAATTCGGTGATGGGCACGCTGCGCGCCAAGCGCTTCGGCATCGAAGGCTCCGCCGCGCGCGCATCGGACCTGCTGAACGCCGCCACCAACGCCGACCGTGCCAAGGCATTGAGCGGCGCGCTGCTGCACCGCCTGACCGGCGAGCCGGCCGCGGGCCACGTGTCGGACGGGGCGCGCGCCGATCTCATGCGCGACAAGCTGGCGCCCCCCGGCGGCGTGCTCTCGCCCCTCACCGAGGTCGCTGCCCATGCCAAGCAGGGAAACCTCGAACTCCTGCAAACGCACGCGCAGCACCACACGATGCTGCAGCGAGACCT
>Ga0075366_10001611_pt1 | contig 11305 bp, 10 predicted proteins | sample EndMethybrTD3031_FD_72351 | JGI IMG/M metagenome (GOLD analysis project Ga0075366, IMG submission 72351) | Populus endosphere microbial communities from Tennessee, USA - Endosphere MetaG P. TD hybrid TD303-1 | ecosystem: Host-associated > Plants > Roots > Endosphere | place: USA: Tennessee... | reverse complement strand
GTATGTTCACGGTGCGTTCACGACGTTCACGCATGTTCACACTATCGGAAAATGAACAAAAGCGCATACTAAAATCCACACTTTGCAACTTTTCCACAATGCCTTTAAACCGCTGCCAATCCATTAACTTTACCGGTTAAATAGAAGGAGCACGCTTGGCTAAGACCGATACCAAAGAAACGCCGTTAATGCAGCAGTATAACCAGATAAAGGTGAAGTACCCAGGTGCTTTACTGCTGTTCCGCGTAGGCGATTTTTACGAAACCTTTGGCGAGGATGCCATCAAAGCATCGGGCATATTGGGTATTGTACTTACCCGTAGGGCTAACGGTTCGGCCGCTTATATTGAACTGGCCGGCTTCCCGCACCACTCGCTGGAAACCTATTTACCTAAACTGGTACGTGCCGGTCAACGGGTAGCTATTTGCGATCAGTTGGAAGACCCCAAAACCACCAAAACCATTGTAAAGCGCGGTGTTACTGAGTTGGTTACGCCCGGGGTTGCCATCAGCGATAACATCCTTCAGCAGAAAACAAACAACTACCTGGCCTCGCTTTATTTTGAGAAGAACAGCATTGGCGTAGCCTTTATTGATATCTCTACCGGAGAGTTTTTAACCGCCCAGGGCAGCAGCGATTATATAGACAAACTGTTACAAGGCTTTAACCCGAGCGAGGTAATTTACCCAAAGAGCCGCCATAAAGACTTTAAAGAATTATACGGCGACCGCTTCTACACCTACATGCTGGATGACTGGCCCTACAGCGGCGATTACGCACAGGAATGCATGCTAAAGCATTTCGAGGTGAAATCGTTAAAAGGCTTTGGTATTGATAAGTTGAACCTGGGCATTGTGGCCGCGGGTGTGGCGCTGCATTATCTGAACGAGACCGAACACCGTAACCTACAGCATATCTCATCTATCAGCAGGTTAGAAGAAGACCGCTACCTGTGGATGGACAGGTTCAGTATCCGCAACCTGGAACTGATAGGCTCGAACAACGAGAACGCGGTAACACTGGTTGATGTGCTGGATCATACCTGTTCGCCAATGGGAGCGAGACTGCTTCGTCGTTGGATTGTAATGCCGCTAAAAGAAATTAAACCGATAAACGATCGGTTGGGCGTAGTTGAACATTTTATTGCAAATGATGAATTGCGTGAGCAACTTCAACAACACATCCGCCACATTGGCGACCTGGAAAGGCTGATATCGAAAATTGGTTTGCAGCGCGCCAACCCGCGCGAGGTTTGCCAACTAAAGAAAGCCCTGAAAGCTATTGAGACTATCAAAGCCATCACCGAAGGGGAGCAAAGCGCGCCGTTGCAAGCTATTGGTAACCAGTTAAATCCGTGCAAGTTAATTAGCGATAGGATAGAACAGGAGCTGCACCCCGAACCTCCGGTTATGCTGGTAAAAGGGGGAGTTATTGCCGAAGGAATTAATGAAGAGCTGGACAGGCTGCGTAAAATTGCATTCGGTGGTAAAGGATATTTACTGGAGATACAAAAACGCGAAGCGGAACTGACAGGCATACCGTCGCTTAAAGTGGCTTTTAATAACGTTTTTGGGTATTATTTAGAAGTAACCCACAGTCACCGCGATAAGGTACCGCCCGAATGGATCCGCAAGCAAACGCTGGTGAATGCCGAGCGTTATATCACCCCCGAACTTAAAGAATATGAAGACCAGATACTTGGTGCAGAAGAAAAGATACTGACACTGGAAACCAAGCTGTATAACGACCTGGTTTATTCGCTGGCTGAATATATTAAGCCGATACAATTAAATGCCCAACTGATAGCCCGTTTAGATGTGTTGCTGAACTTCGCCCACATCGCTATCAAAAACTATTACGTTAAGCCAAATATTAACGATAGTAAAGTCATTGATATTAAAGGCGGTCGACACCCCGTAATTGAGAAGAATTTGCCTTTGGGAGAATCATACATCACCAATGATGTTTTTCTTGATTCGGATACCCAGCAGATCATTATTATTACCGGCCCCAATATGGCGGGTAAATCGGCACTGTTGCGACAAACGGGCTTAATAGTACTGATGGCGCAAATGGGGTGCTTTGTGCCCGCTAAAGAAGCCGGAATAGGTCTGGTTGATAAAATATTCACCAGGGTAGGGGCATCGGACAATTTATCGTCAGGCGAATCGACCTTTATGGTGGAAATGAACGAGACCGCCAGCATCCTGAATAACCTATCGGACAGAAGCCTGATCCTATTGGATGAGATAGGTCGCGGTACATCAACTTACGATGGTATCTCTATTGCCTGGGCTATTGCCGAATATTTGCACAATCATCCAAACTATAAAGCCAAAACACTTTTCGCTACGCACTACCATGAGTTGAATGAACTGAGCAATAGCTTTAACCGTATTAAGAATTATAACGTAACCGTTAAGGAAGTCGGTCACCAGATCATCTTCCTGCGTAAGCTGGTTCCGGGCGGCAGCGAGCATAGCTTTGGGATACATGTAGCTAAACTGGCCGGTATGCCGGGCAAGGTGCTTAGTCGGGCCAACGAGATATTGAAAAAACTGGAAAACGAGCGTACCGGCGGCGAAAGCATTAAAGAAAGCATGAAGAAAGTGCAGAAGCAGGCGCTGCAACTGCAAATGTTCTCGATAGACGACCCCATCCTGGTAAAGATCCGCGATACCCTGAACAACCTTGATGTGAACACGCTCACCCCGGTTGAAGCGATGATGAAGCTGGACGAAATTCAGCGGATGATAAAGAGTTAACCTTCGGCGCCATTTGGCTTCGCCGTCACCGAGTCGTTTCTCCCCGCTGTTTGTGTCCTCACAAACAGCTTTTTGTATGTTGTCGTGGGGACACAGGCTTCCCCGCTGTTTGTGTCCTCACAAACAGCTTGCAGTGTTGCCTGCGGGGACACGGGCAACGGGGGGATAACGGATTTAACCTTCCGCCTTTTACCCTTAAGCTTTCGCCTTTTTAAGTGGTAGCCGTTTGTTATAACTTAACTGTCGCCATATCCATTCTACGAAACCGTAATTATATCGGGATAACCACCACTTGCTGAAATAAACTTGTGCAATGTAAATAGCCAATGGGAGAGCAAGGTAAAACCAGTAGGGCATAGTGTTGCCCAGGTTTAAGCCAACGCCGCCAAATACAAAAAACAGGATAATATTTTGAATCATATAGTTGGTCAGTGTCATTTTACCAATGTTTTCAAGTGCCCTGAAGAATGCCTTCAACTTGCCATTTACATACAACCAGCAAAGCGCAGATACGGTAAACAACATCATCATAAAAATGCTTGGATAGCGCAGGTTATAATACTTGTTATATGTCCATTTCAATTTACTGCCAACTATAAATACGGCGGTTAATATAATGGTGAAAACAAGGGTGTACCAAAATATACGTTTTATCCATTTTTTATTTTCGGCCAGGTTCTCAAAAAAGCTTATCCGTTGTGCTGAATATCCTAAAAGAAAACATAGCAGCATAGCCAAATGCACCGTTATTGCATAGGCCGGCAGCTTAACTTCACGATCGTAAGTACCAACTAAATTGAATTTGAAATTATCGATAAGGTTGTTGCTATGATAAAGCGGTAATAGTTTGTTAAACTGTTCCTCGCCATTGTAGGGAATGCGGTTTACTAAGGGTGATATAGCAGGTAACATTAAGAATAACACAATGCATATAATAAAAGCCGGTTTAGGTTTCATTTTATAAAAGAACAGCAGCACTAAGCCCATAAAAGCGTAATCCTTTAAAATATCGCCCCACCAAAACATGCAATTAATAAAGGCTATCACAAACAGCCAAAACATGCGGATGGTAAAAAACTTAACCGGGTTTATGCCTTTATTGGCTACATTCCTTATTAATACCGCAAAGCCGTACCCAAACAGCATACTCAGCATAGTCCATGATTTTGCCGCGAACAAGAAACTGCTGGAATATTGCAGAATATTAGTAAGCGTATCGGCCTTATACTTCGGGTTGTACACCCAACCAATCCAGTAAATATCATTGTAATTCATCAGCACAACGCCTAACAGTGCCCAGCCACGCAGCATATCAACAATGGCGGTACGTTTTGAAGCGGCAATAGGTTGTATTTGCTCGGTAGTCATAAGATAATATTAATTGTGACAAATAATAAGGAGGTTCTATAAAACAACAAACCCGTTTACGGTTCTTACCATAAACGGGTTTAATGCATTAAAGCAAAATATTGCCTACCAGCCAGAGCCTTTTTTAGCGTTACCTGCTGCAATATGCGCTTCGGCAGAAGCTTTGCCTAAAATAGCAGCCATTTTGTTGCCTGCTGCGTCCATACCAGTTGCAATGTAACGTCCTGATTTCACGTCGATAACAGGGTTAAGCATTGGAACGTTTTTAGTTTTGGTTTTTACTGAATAAGCGGTAATGCCGCCTGATGCTGCTGTTGCCATTGAATAAAGTTGTTTAGTTTTTAAGTGTTAACCGATTTATTGGTATTTGTTGTTATAAGCAATTGTGTAATTAGCTTTAAACAGACACAATAATAGTACATTGAAAAGAAATTAGCGTTTAGTTAACTATAATACTTATCCACATTTTAGGGGAAATAAACACTTTTCATCGTAACTATCATAAATTCACGCATATGGCGTGCATAACTGTGTTGTTCAAAGGTGTGTAAATCATTCGTTTTTTGTGTATTTATACCGTTCCGGTGGCCGAATTATGCTTAATTGTCTTGTCTAAAGCATCGGCACTTACCTTTAAAAGGTTAATTAATTCCCGCATTTCAGTTTCGCCCAGTTCATTTATGTTGGTATTCATCAATTCTATAATGCCCAATATATTGGCTAAGGGGCGCCTAACCATGTGCGATTGATGGAAAGAAATATCGCGCACTTGTTCTTTCTTTTGTAATAGTTCCCATTTTAGCCGGGCTATTTCTTCTCCTTTTTTGTGCAATTCGTGGCTTAGCATTGTGCACCGTTGCTTAATTACAACCGGGCTTAGATCTAAAAAGAATTGCTTTACCCTTTTCAGAATATTGATTGCTTTTTGCGGTTTTTGTAATCCCTTTACCAGGTAATTATTTTGAATTGCCGACACGTTTTTCATTTACTTACAGCGTTTAATTATAATGGTTGTTAATATCATTCCCTGCATGCATATTAAACTACACCGTTTAATTAATGAAGGTTGTTTTCTGTTTAAGTTAGTTGCATCCAAACCATTTATGCATAGTTGGCTAATACCAACAAAAACAAACTAACCAGGCAAAAGCCGATAAATAATTTGATCATCATATTTAATTTAATATCCATGTTGTAATTGATTGATCAAATTTACGTCAATGTGCAGGGGTAATTTATCCGTGCTACCACGCATTTTATCCCGTGAAAACACCCTAATTTCAGTACGTGTTTATGCCGGGTAAAACTTTATGTATAGGTAAGCTGTTGGTTTTGTGGTGATTAATACTTGTGATATTTGTATGATGTTAATCATCGCACACAAGATTATCTTTGCGGCATCACACATTTATGACAAAACAACGCTACTTTTTTCTTGTCCTGCTGCTTGGCTCGCTTACGGCGCTTAGTCCTTTCAGTATAGATATGTATTTACCAGCCTTCGCTCAAATTGCTAATACTATGCATACTACGGTTGAACAGGTAGGCTTATCGTTATCGAGTTATTTTACAGGTTTGGCTGCCGGGCAGTTACTATACGGGCCCTTGCTTGATAAATATGGCCGTAAAAAACCTTTATATGTAGGTCTCTCTGTTTATATCCTGGCATCATTTGGCTGCCTGGCATCGCAAAGCATTGATATGCTGATCATCTTGCGCTTTATACAGGCTGTTGGTGGCTGCGCGGCAGGTGTGGCTTCGGTAGCCATGGTGCGCGATCTTTTTCCTGTTAACGAGAATGCCAAGGTATTTGCTTTGCTAATGCTGGTGCTGGGTGCATCGCCAATGCTGGCCCCAACTATCGGTGGTTTTGTTACCGATGCTTTTAGCTGGCGCATTATATTTTTTATACTGGCAGCTATTGCGGCGGCTATTTTTGCGGCTGTAATATTTACACTGCCAGATAAATACGTCCCCAACGCCAATCTATCCCTGAAGCCCTTACCCATACTTATGGGTTTTTGGGAAGTGTTAAAAGTCCCTCAATTTTATGTTTACGCGTTTGCGGGGGCGGTTTCTTTTGCAGGTTTGTTTACCTATGTATCGGGCGCGCCTGTAGTGTTTATGAAAATATATCACATGGATGCCAAAGCATTCGGCTTAGTATTCGCCGGTTTATCAATAGGTTTCATTGGCTGCAGTCAGTTAAATACTTTGCTATTAAAAAAATTCCGCAGCGAGCAGATCGTCCCTGTTGCTTTTGTTACGCAATTTGTAACAGGGGCTTTATTCCTGGCAGGGGCAATTTTAGGCATTTGGGGGCTGCCGGGTATTATTGTAATGGTGTTTTTGCAGCTATGCTGTGTCGGGTTTATAAGTCCTAATGCTTCAGCATTGTCTATTGCGCCATTTGCCCGGAATGCCGGTACGGCATCTTCTTTATTGGGGGCAACGCAATTAGGGTTAGGCTCGCTGGCTACAATCGGGATCAGTTCGTTCCATGTGGTGAACATTATACCCATGGCTTCGGTAATGTGTGGTGCGGGATTAATAGCTTGCGCGATATACTTTATTGCCGGGCGTAAAATTAAGTTAGCTCCCCAACCATCTGAAGCGGGGGCAAGTATGACCCATTAATGCAGGATCGATATGCTACTTTTAAGGCGTAACCTGCGAACTTAAAGCCGGAAGCACCGAACCACCGCGCGAAAAGTATTTGTATAAAGACGGGTCGTGCAGGCGCACGATGATTACCCCGCGTTTACTGCTGGCGTGTACTACATAACCATTTTGCAGGTAAACGCCAACGTGACTAAACTCCCTGCCGTCGAAATCAAAAAATACCAGGTCGCCTTCTTTTAGTTCTTCTTCGTATTTTCTTTTAATTGTAGTTACCTGCTGCGCAGTGGTGCGTGGAATATTTACGGCATAAACTTCTTGCTCTAACAGCTGCGCCAGTCCGCTGCAGTCAACACCATCCTTATCCTGACCGCCAAATTTATAGGGGACACCCATCCATTGGTCTATAAAAGCATATAACCTGCCGTTTTGGATCTGATCTTTATCTACATTCATCAGTTCGGCGTACTTGTCGGCAATAAATCCCTGGGGTTTCACCACTTCGCCCGGCGAACCTTTTAATACCGCCCTTTTAGAATGGCACGAGGTTAAAATAGTAGCAGTGAGCACTAACAGTAAGCAGGATTGGTATAGCTTCAATTTCATGCCCTAAAAATAAGGGGTGGGGGTTACAGCCTGTAGCAGGATGTTTTTAACATATTAACATTCGCTACAGCTAAGATGTGCCGTTAGGTACATTTGGTTGGTAGCACATTAATTCGGAGCACCAAACGTTCCGATAGGAACGTCTCGTGCCTTTGTTAGCGTTTTCTACCCACCCAAAACCCCGGTGGCAATATCAGTAAGTTAAGCTTTTAAGGCGCCTGTGGGGACACAGGCACCGGCTAAATTTCCCGTGGTCTGTGTCCTCACAGACCACTAAGCAAAAAAATGAGAGAGAAGCTTTTAGAAGCGATTTTACTTCTAAAGCGATGCTTTATACTCGCAATTACTTATCGCTCGCTTATAATCCTCTATCGAATCGAAGTTAAGGCAAAGCTTAATGGCTTTTTTATAATAATCAATCGCATCGTCGAAATGCTGGAGGTATTCTTCCATGATCCCCAACCGGTAGTTGATCAGCGATTTATCAACCAGGGGTTTCGTCATGGCCCTGTCTGCAACAGGTTTTAGTTTATCCCATTGTTCCTGGTAGGTATAAAGTATCAGCAGGTTAATATAGGCGTGCGGGTAGTTGGGGTTGCTGCGAATGGCCGCTTTGTAATGGTTTTCGGCCCGTTCGTAATCATCAAACTGGGTACGGTACAGCCAGCCCAACGAGTTATGTGCCTGCGCTGTAGAGGGCTCGTCCATGATAATGTTCTCTAATAACTGCTTGGCATGCAAGTAATTGGTGTTACGTATGGCTTCTTCAGCCTCCAGATAGGTATCTTCCCAGTTATGCATAGCTTTCAATTAATTTATATGCAAGATAAACTTTTTTTGCAAACATGGCTATTTTGCCCAAAAAACTTTAATCCTTTGTGTGGGTTAACTAAGTATAAACAGCCAAAATGAACAATAAGTTTTATTACGTATATCTTATAGCAGGCAGCATAGCGCTCATCCTGTTTTTATACCAGCTTTTTACCATGCATTCCACTGGATATAATTTGTGGAACATGAGCGGCGATATTTTTTTAACGGTAGTGCTTTATTACCTGGCCTTTAAAACCTACCACGAAAAGAAGGATAAGGAATTGATGTAAACTAAAAATGTCATTGCGAGGAGCGGAGCGACGTGGCAATCGCTTTTTGTCATCCTGGGTGGAACGAAGGATCTGACGATAGCAGAGAAGCCCTGCTAATCCGCATACCTTACGCCGGATCCTTCACTACGTTCAGGATGACAATCCATGCGCTTCCTGGCACTCTCCAGTGGAACGAAGGATCACCGTAACAGCCTGGCCGAAGGCAACGCCATAGTATAAATGAATTGTCTGATAAATAATTATATCGAAAATGTAGCTATTAATGGCGTTGCCTCCGGCCCGGGCTATCCGTTCCAAGTCCACTCCGCCAGCTGGCGGATGCGAGCTTTCCACTACTATCCCTAACGCAAGAAAATAAAAAAAGCCCTCCGTTTTAAACAGAGGGCTTCATATTCAATATAAATTGGAATTACAATTTACCAATTTCCTGAACAAGGTCAATCAGTTTGTTTGAATAACCCCACTCGTTATCGTACCATGATACTACTTTAACAAAGTTATTATTCAGCGCAATACCGGCTTTGGCATCAAAAATTGAAGTACGTGCATCGCCTTTAAAATCCTCAGATACTACTTCATCTTCAGTGTAACCCAAAATGCCTTTCAATTCACCTTCCGATGCATCTTTCATGGCTTTTTTAACATCCTCGTAAGTAGCAGGGTTTTTTAAACGCACAGTCAAATCGACAACTGATACGTCGGCAACCGGAACACGGAACGACATACCTGTTAGTTTACCTTTCAGTTCAGGTAAAACCAAACCTACGGCTTTAGCGGCACCGGTTGATGACGGAATAATGTTTTGGTAAGCGCCACGGCCTCCTCTCCAGTCTTTGGCAGATGGGCCGTCAACTGTTTTTTGGGTAGCAGTTACCGCGTGTATGGTGCTCATTAAACCTTCTTCAATACCAAATTTATCATTTAATACTTTAGCAATAGGCGCCAGGCAGTTGGTGGTACATGAAGCGTTTGATACAATAGTTTGCTCTGCTTTTAATAATTTATGGTTAACACCCATTACAAACGTAGGGGTATCATCTTTAGCAGGGGCGCTCATTACCACTTTTTTAGCACCGGCATCAATATGTTTTTGAGCGGTATCCATGGTTAAGAACAAACCGGTCGACTCGATAATTACTTCGGCGCCAACTTCGTTCCATTTTAAATTAGCCGGGTCTTTCTCGGCAGTAACACGGATGGTTTTACCATTAACAACCAAATGCCCGCCTTCAACAGCAATAGTGCCTTTGAACTGGCCGTGGGTAGAATCATATTTTAACATGTAAGCCATATAATCAGGCTCAACAAGGTCGTTAATGCCTACTACTTCAACATCAGGTCTTTCAATGGCGGCCCTGAAAGCCAGGCGGCCAATACGACCGAATCCGTTTATTCCTATTTTCATTGTGTTTTAATTTTTACTTTGATAGTAACTTAATAAATTGTTTATGGGTTCTTTTAATATGTATTCAATACTAATGCCATTTTCGGCAGCGGTTTCATGCAAATAATCCTGAAAGTTGGCTGCTACCGACCCGGCGAAATGTACCGGCATGCCGGGATATTGTTTGGTTAACGGGATAATGTAGGTTTTTATCAGTTTATCGAAACCGGTTTTTACGGTTGCCTTTACATAGCTTTCGCTGATGTTCTCTACAAAAAAGTCGCTAAATGAACTTAAATATAGCGCCGGATGCTTTTGGCGGTATACTTTATCTAAAATAACCTTGCGATCGGTCTCGTGCTTCTTAACAAATTTATGGCGGATATCTGCCGGCAGTGTCTCACTCATATAGCCTTTTAAAAGCTGCTTGCCCAGCCAGTTACCCGAACCTTCATCGGCCAGGATATAGCCTAAGCCGTAGTTGTTTGGCTTAACCTTTTTACCATCGTACCAGGCGGCGTTGCTGCCACTGCCACAAATGCAGATAATACCCGGTTTGCTTTTGCAGCAGGCAATAGCTGCTGCCTCAATGTCATGCTGTACGGTTATCCTGGCAAATTTAAAAAAGGCGGCAAACGCGTTGATAATGGTATTTTTCAATTCATCAGAACTTGCTCCGGCGCCAAAAAAATAAATACGCTTAATAGCTTCGGCGTGGTGGATAAGGTTGATGTTTTTATTCAGTAATTGCAGTATAGCTTTCTCATCGCTGAAATAGGGATTGATGCCGCTGGTTTTAAAAGAGGCCACAGTGCGCCCCCTTTCGGCTAAACGCCAATCGGCATAGTTGGATCCGCTATATACAACTGCAATCATTTATGTTAGATAGATAATACGTCGGCCATTAGTAAAAGGTCTTCTTCCAGCTTAAACTCGTGCTGGTTAAGCGCCTCTTCAAGGCTGGTTAAAACAATAGTGTTAGCCTGCAGACCAACCATTTTTTGCGATTCGCCCGCTATAAGCGCATTTACGGCCGCAAAACCTAAACGGCTGCCCAGTATACGGTCAAATGCCGAAGGGCTGCCCCCGCGCTGCAAATGGCCCAATATAGTCACTTTTATATCGTAGTTGGTAACTTCTTTTTTAACGGTTTGGGCAATATCATAAACCCCGCCGTTTTTATCGCCCTCGGCCACAATAACAATACTGCTCGATTTTTTATTCAGTTCGCCATCCTTCAGGCTGCTGATCAGCTCGTCAATGGCGGTCGCCTTTTCAGGCAGCATAATCGCTTCGGCGCCGCAGGATATGCCTGCGCGCAAGGCAATAGCGCCCGAATCGCGGCCCATTACTTCGATAAAGAATAAGCGGTCGTGCGCGTCGGCGGTGTCGCGTATCTTATCAATCGCTTCAATTACCGTGTTAGTGGCCGTATCAAAACCCAGGGTATAGGTAGA